>JACLAB010014103.1_pt1 | contig 15259 bp, 7 predicted proteins | sample 8027921 | NCBI WGS metagenome assembly JACLAB01 (sample SAMN15725117, study PRJNA655200) | protist metagenome | isolation source: fluorescence activated cell sorting (FACS) single amplified genomes of... | place: USA: West Boothbay Harbor, Gulf of Maine | collected 2000-07-19 | reverse complement strand
CTCACCGTCGTCGTCGTTCCATCACGCGCCTCTTCTTTCTCTGAAGAAGAAGCAGGAGGAGGAGGAGGAGGAGGAGGAGAAGGAGGACCGAGAGACTCTTCTTCCATCATCTCTTTCAAAACTTTTCGGCGAACAAAAGTGTGATGAGGGAAGTTAAAAAAAAGAGTCGAGAGTCCAACAAAACTTTGTGTTGTTCGTTTGTTTGGGCAAAACAAAAATGAATGAAATCGAGAGGCAGATTTGGCAGAGACGACTGCAAAAATCCCGAACGAAACGTCGTCAGAATATAAACAACAACAACTGAAAAGAAAATGTCTGCGATAACTACTACCGCTACTTTCCAACCGATCTCCCAAAAGATGCGTTTGGGTTCTGCGAGAAGATCCTCCTCTGTCTCCTCCTCTTTCCAACGAGGTCACGCGGCGAAGATTACCGCCGCGCCGATGATGAAGAAGGTGGGTGTGAAATTGTATCGCGTGATCTTTCTCAACTCTTTTTGAATTTGAAAGAGAGGGGAGATATTTTTCCCTCGTCTCTTAAAGGGTCCGCGCGCGCCCGGCGCGAGGGTGTGCGCTCCTTTATTTTATTACCCCTCTTGGAACCCGCAGATCTCTCTTCGGGTATCACCGCTTTAACGACGCGTGGTGGTATTTTTTTTTCATCGCGCTCACCTTCTTCTTCTTCTTCTTCTTCTTCTTAACAGAATCAACAACGATCCGCCTCTCGCTCTTTAATCGTTCGCGCGGAGAAGTTTGACACGAAAGAACTCGTGAAAACTGTCTCGGAAAAGTGGGACGACACCGAAAACAAAGGCCAAGTGATCACGTACGTCGCCGGTGCGACGGTCGCGTTGTGGTTGTCCTCCACCGTCGTCGGAGCAATCAACGCCATCCCGTTGTTGCCGAAAATCATGGAGTTGGTCGGTTTGGGATACTCCGCCTGGTTCGTGTACAGATACGTTTTGTTCAAGGAATCGAGAAAGGAGTTGGAACAAACCGTGGACGATTTGTTGACGAAGATTTCTGACATTTAATAACACGTGCAACGCGTTATTATATCGTCATAGAAAGAGGGGGGGAGAGAGAGCGAAGTGAGAGAGAGAGAGAGAGACTAAACTCTCGCTCGCTCGCTCGCTCGCTCGCTCGCGTTTATCAAAAAGAGAGGGGGTGCTCCAGCAACAACATCACGCAGCTAAAATTTGAGCAAATTTTTTAATATACATGTCCGAATGTCTTGTACTACATAACTAAAAATCTAATTCATCAGCATGAGCGAATCTAAACGCGAGCGCACGGAGGTCAGGATCTCTTTCTTTTCCTTCTTTTTCTCTCTCTTTCTCTCCGCCGTTCTCAATATTTTTTGCTTCAAAGCGCTGCTTTCGTCTTTTCTAGTTTTGGCCAAACCTTCGAGTTCTCTTCGTAGGAGCTTTACCTGCCGCATCAACGTGTGCACTTCGTCGTTTTCATCGTGACGGTGATGATGATGATGTTGATTCGATGTTACGTTTCGGTTGGAGGCGTCTCCGAATGGATCTAAGCAGTTGTAATCGAAATCTTCATCATCTCCTCTGGAGACGTAACTTTTCGATTCCGGCGAAAACGGATCGTCGTACTCTTCTTCTTCTTCTTGTTCAGAAGTTTGATATGCCCGTGTGCGATGATGGTGATGAGCATGGAACTCGCGTTGATGCATTCTCTCTTCGTATTTTTCAAACTCTCGTCTTTTGTCGCTCGTCATTTCAATCGCATTCGCGAGTTCTCTCAACGCCTCTTCTCTTTTCACCGCGATTTTCTCCAGCTTTATTTTGGCTTTTTCAACCATCGTCGCGCACTTCATACCCAAAGCATCTATTTTCTTTTTCTGCTCGTCCAAAGCTTTCGTAAATCCTAATCCAGTGTTTGCTGTCATATCGAAAGTTTCCTCAACGGAGCGTGCGATCGTTTTCACCGCCTCTTTCACTCGCGCTTCCACCATTTTCTCGCACTCGATTTCCAACAATCGAATTTCTTTTCGAACTTCGCGTTCTTTCGATCTCGTTTCTCGTTCGAACCGTTCTATCTTTTCGTTGAACTCTTCTTCGGCTTTTGCTCGTGCTTCGGATACCGCCCGTTCCACCTCCCTTCTATATTTCGAGTATTCTCTCTCGGCGATCTCGTTCTTCTCTCTTTCGTATCTTTCGTACTGCTGTTCCTTTTGATTCTTTTCGTATTGCAAATGGAATTCGTGCTCCTTTTGCGCTCTCTCGAGCTCGTTCTGGTAGTGTTGCTTGTGTACCTCGACCTCTTTTCTGAGCAACGCTTCGTGCGCTTTCAAATTCTCCGCTTGCATTTGATCCCAATCGTTCAATTTTTTATACAAGTTTTTCACGTTTGCCTTCAACGTCTCCCTCTCCGCGGTCATCTTGGATATTTCAAGTTTTGTCTGTTCGTTCTTCATCGCGTGTTCTTTCGCTTTCGCTTCTAAATCTCTCTCTAATTGCGTGCTCCTTTCGCGCTCTTTATGTAATGCGACTTCCATGTCTAAAAATTCAGTCAAAGATATTTCGTTGGCGTTATTGTTGTTGTTCTCGGCTTTGTCGTCTTCCGCGGGGGCGCTCGTCGTCGCCCGATGATTTTCGTTCTCCATCGACGTCCGTTTCCTCTCCTCCTCTTCCTTCTCTCTCTTCAACCTCTCCACTTCGTTCTCCAACCTCTTCATTTCTTTGTTCAACCTTTTCCTCTCTTGTTCCCAGCTTCTTTTCTCGTTCAGCAATTGAACCTGCGTTTCCTTCGCTTCGTTCTTCATCTGAAGTTTTTCCTTCTTGAAGAGCGCAACGGCAGTCTCTCCGAATTCCCTCGCCTCGTCTCGCTCTTTCGTTAACACGAGTATTTTCTTCTTCATCGTCATCATCGAGGAGGAGGACACCGACGACAACGGCGGAGGCGTCGTCGAGAAAGCAGAAGAAGAACGTTTGTTGTTAATGTTAATGTTGTTGCTCTTCTTCGTCTTCTTTTCATCATCTAAATCGTCTGAATCGTCGACGCCGCCTCCTCCTAAAGAAGAACGCGAAGAGGTGTTGTTTTTTGGCGGAGGCGTGAACATCATTTTCCCATGCGTGTTAGTACTCTTCTTCTTCTTCAAATAGTATTTCGTCGTCTCGGTCGTCGCGCAAAGTCATATTTCATCATCATCATCATCATCGTTGATGTTGACGAGAGAAGAGGGGGCAAAAAAAATCGTGTAAAATTGTGTTTTTTACTTTTCTCTTCTTCACTTTTTTATGAATGAGAACAACACACAAAACGAAAGAGGATTTAGACGTTAACAGAAAAAGGGGATTTATATATATTTGATGCGATGAAGACGACGACGGAAACGACGACGACGAGTGAGAAAGAAGAAGAAGGAGAAGAAGAAGATGTCGGTGATGGTGATGGTGGTGGTGGTTTTGCTGCTGCTTTGTTGGGCGTGGAAGTAAATACGAAGAAGACAAAGAAGAAGAAGACAAAGAAGAACAGTGAAGACATCATCGAGGACGGCGGAGAAGAAGAAGAAGAAGAAGAAGAAGAGGGAGAAGAAGAAATGAGGGGAGTCGATGGGAGCGCAAAAGAGAAGACGAATAAAGAAGGCGACGACGTAAACGACGACGGGACGACGAAGAGAGAAAATGAGAACGACGAGGGAGGAGTACTTTTGAAACCTTCTTTGATGAAGGAGCGCAATAACGAGAATGATAACAACAACAACAACAACAACAACAACAAACATCAGTATCATGATCATGATCATCATTTATGGCTCGGGCGAAGAATGAAAATAGAACGAGGCACGGGAACCGCCGGCAACTCGTACAAGAGGCCGACGATAGCTTGCATCGTCTTCCACGACCCGAGCGAGTCGCACCCGTTTCACGTGACGTTTGAAGATGGAACAAACGCGTGGGTGAGAATCGAGTGCACGTCGTTACCGACGTTGAACGTGAACGGACAGAACACGGCGAACGCGTCTGCACTTGTAGCGGACGGGGAAATATTTATCCGAAACGAGGATTACAAAGCGAACACGCGGTTGGGGAGTCATGGGAAAGGAAACGGGAAGGAAAGTGGGGAGAAGAGCTTTGAATGGTTGGGGGATAAGTCAACCTTAGGTATCGCTATTAATAACAACGGTGGGGTGAACAAGCACGCGATGAATAATAATAATAATAATAATGATAAAAAAGGAGGACAACAGTATAACAATAGCCAGCAACAACAATACCAACGAAGACAACAACAGCTTCGACTCCAGCAACAACAACAACAACAGATGCGAAGGACGAACACGAGTAGCTTGGGACGACAACAGCAACAACGGAAACCGAAACGCGGGATGCAACAATATGGTAATAATAATAACAACAACAATAACAACAGCAACAGACGTGGGAACGGTACCGGCCAACAAGGTGGATATTTCAACGAAGCTGGTATGTATGACAACTCGTACATAGGTTTCGGAGGTATGCGAGTGAACGATAATTGGAACGCGAATAATAATAAAAATAATAAAAACAACAACGCAAACGCAAACAGTTATAACTTCCAGCTTCAACAGTATCAGCAACAAATGCAACACTTGCAAATGCAGCAGCAACAACTTCAAATGCGATACAACAACGTTGCGAACAACAACAACAGCAACGGGAAAAAGAGCAAGAAGAAAGGCGCAAAGAAAGATACGCATAATAATACCATGAACGATCTGTACGGCAGTGGCAACATGATGAATTTGCCGCCATTGCAACTGCCACCGAACGCCACTCAGCAACAACGTTATTCAATGCTTCAACACCAAATGCAACAGCAACAGCACCAAATGCAACAACATATGTTTCAGCAGCAACAGCAAATGCAACGCCAGCAGCAAATGCAAAGGCAGCGTCAGGAGCACCAACAACAACAGCAAAGACAACATCACCGCCAACAAAACGCGCAACAAAAAAATTCGCACCATAAGAACACTGGTGGCGGTGGCGGTGGTACATCGTCACCTCGCGCGAAGAATAACAACACTGGATCATCGCCTGCGAGAGGTTCCAGCCGTATGAATAACGATACGACGGAAATGTTAGCTCCGTCACAACCTACGCGACCTTTAGCCGCGACGTTGTTTGAGCAACACGAAATCGCGAGGTGTACCGTGTGTGGCAAGGTGTGTAAGTCTCACCCTGGTTTTGTCGCGCACGTAAAAAAACATGCGGAAGAACATCCGGCGAAAGTTCGCGCAATGCTCGCCGCATCGAAAAAGTATCGATCCAAACAGCCGCATCGTAGCGCTGAATATCTCGAGAAAATGAACGCTGCGAACAACAATAATAATATCATTAACACTGCAAGCGCAAAAACGACTACAAAAACGACATCGAGGGCAACGCGAGCCGAGCGAAAGCAGTCACCGCATCCACGAGTGAACGAGTTTGGCATGTCTGGATTCGAACCGTACGTATCGGACGAAGAAGTGCCCACGGTCACTACCGGTCGCGCAAGACGCCAAGGTGCCGGACAGAAAATTGAAAGCGATTACGTCTATGCCGGAAACATGGAGAAGATGCGAAGAGCGCGAGAGGGAAGAGGCGCGCGAGGAATGTCGCAAGAACCATCCATGCCGCCGCCACCACCACCACCGTCGCAACTACAACAACAACCACAACAACAACACACGTCGATGCCGCCGTACGACCCGAACATTCGTTCGGATAACAACAAAAAACGAACATTCGTGAACGTGCCTCGAACGTGCGAAAAGTGCGGACGCGTTTGTGCTTCAGCCGTTGGACACGCCAGTCACGTCCGCGCGTGCAAGAAGCCGCGTCGGAGTTGAATCCATGTACTATTATATAGCATACTTTTAAAAACTCAAGACAAAGGAGAGACCCCTAAATTTCAAAGATACATTTTTTAATCAAAAAATACGCGCTTTCATCACACACACAAATATGTCTTCGAAATCCTCCTCCTCCTCCTCTTCCGCGGACTCAATCGCCCGACACTTCATCCAGAAGTATTACACAACACTACACAATGCGCCTAAGAAAGTTCCGTCGATCTTTTATTCGCCTTTTGCGCACAGGGCCACTTCGTACGTTTCGAATGGCAACAACAACAACAAAACCAAAAACGGAGGTAAAGACGCAACAACAACTTCGAAAACAAACCTAACGCTGCCCCCGAAGAACGAAGTTCAAGACTCACGCGCGTCTCTGCAATCACATTTCACTTCCCACGAGAAGTATTACATGGATTTGAACACGACGATTTCGAGTTTAGATGCCTCGGAGGTGACTTTTGTGCAAGACAAGACGCTGCTCGTGTTGGTTAAAGGAGCGTTCAGTAGCAGTAATAATCTTGGAGAGGAAAAGAGCAGAAGGAATTTTTCCCAGACGTTTCTTTTGACGACGGCGAGGGGAGGAGGTCGAGTCGAGCACGGACAATACCACCAACAGCAACAACAACAACAACCAGAACAACAACAGTCATACGAGTTTGTGTGTACGAACGAGTTATTACAGCTCAGCCGCGAGCATCAAATCGATAAAGGCGTTGGGACGAGAGATACGGGCGCAGACTTATACGACGGCGCGGTGAAGGTGTTTCCTCCGTCGACGCCAAAACCAGTTACGTCGACGCCTAGGAAACAAGAAGAACGGCAACAGATGGCGCCAACAACACCGATACCTGCTCCGCGCCCAACTGGAGGAAGAGGAAGAGTAGAAGGCGGTAGGCGAACATCGTTTGGAGATACGACGACGAAGCACGAGATGAAATTCATCGAGAAGCAAATCGATGCGCTTTATACGGAGAAAAAGGAACACAGGAGACACGACGAGATAGATTCGGAGGTAGGAAGTGGAAAGTCCCCGGGAAGTATCGATTCGAAGAAGACGCCGCCACCGGGGTACGAGAAAACGAAACCACTCGGTGATGTAAACTTGGCCGAGGCAAAGCAACAGCTTCTCGCTGAGTTGAAGCAGAAAAAGAAACCAACGCCGACCGCGGTTATTAAGCAAACGTCGTCTTCTCACGTCGTGTTTGTGAAAAATATTCATTTTCACACTCCTGCTTCGGCCATGAGAAGAGAGTTCTCCAAATTTGGCGACATAATATCGATCGATTTTGGATTCCCGAAAGACGATTTTGGAGAAGAGAGAAAGAAGTTTTGCTTCATTGAATATGCATCTCGCAGTGAGTGCGAAGCAGCTGTCGCGCAATCGAGCAACATCTTTGTCGATAGTCGCCGCTTAATTGTGCAGCACAGGACCGGCAAAGGACAACAATCGAAGTAATGGTATTAAAGAGGAGTGAACATTTAAGGGTGCTCTTATCGAACGTATGAGAGAGAGAGAGAGAGAGGGTGTGTGTGTGCGTGTTTCGCGATTTTAATCAAAAAAACCTTCACCTTTTTTACAACAGTTGATTGCACAGCTATTTACTTTCGCATATTCTGCGTAAAGTTGTTGATGTATTGATTGAAAATACCATCGCCAGTTTTCGATTGAAAACTCTCCCCAGCCCCGAACAAATTTGCTGTTGTTAGAAACATCTCCGGTATCTTCTTTTGTCCATCTGGTACCGTGGATTGAGCCGCACTCTTCGCGGACAAATCTTCCGCTTGCGCTTGAAGGAGTTTTTCCATGGTTTGCAGGGCGGCGAAGACGTGTCGGTCCTTTCTTCCTAAAGCCGTTATAGCCGATGGGAGTAATCGCGGCACGGTATCCGTGGTGAGCGCACCTATCGCAGCGTCGTCACTCACTCCTTCCTTCACGGGACTCACCACGAGTTGACCTTTCGCATCTGGAGACTTTGGAGTAGTGCCGAACCACTCGTGTTCCTTTCCAGTCGCGATCAGTTTTCTTATCGTATCCTCAGCGCGCATCCATCTGAAAGCTGGCTTTCTGCTGTCCATGAGATGAATCTTTGATAGTAAGCGCAAACTCGATAAGATATTCGCTATGTCATATAATCTTCGGATTTTCTTCTTCAACTCGTTATCGTTGAAGTCTTTCGTCGCTTTTGGACCAGTGCTGCCTTCACTCATCAACATCGCGGCGGCGGCGTCCTCCAGTCCCAAGACGCCATCTTCCGCTTCCATGAACAGCGTAATGAACTTTTGCGTCATCAAACTGAGCGATTTTTCTCTTCTCTCGGACGTTTCCTTCTTTCCAGCGGCGGTAGCTTTAGCTTTGTTCGCAGGAAGAGTAGGATCTTCTTCACCGTTTGCTACGGACTTGACACCATTAATTGCATCTTTACCGCCCGATTGAAACGGAAGGGAGTTTTCAAACACTTGCAACGAGAGCTTCTCCGGTAACTTGATGTCGAAAGATTCAGCGCCAAACTTTTCAATCTTCTCAATGGCGCTAGGGAGCCTGGAAACGCCAAACCACGCGTATTGGTTTTTGCCTTTTTTAACTACGACTTCAACAGCTTCTAAAACGTTTACGATGTCGTAAATTCTACGTCTTTCGACGCCTAATGTCGAGCACACTTCGTCTAACGAAATCAAATTCTCGTACCCAGAGCTGTACAAGCTGAGAAACCTTTCGCACAACAACGAGAGCGACTTCGATTGACGCGTCTTTTTATTGCTATTGCTCGTAGTATTCCCGTCGATATTGTAGTCAACAACCTCCGCTGCAAATTTCTCCGTTGTCGGTGTCGGCGTCGTCATCGGATCTTTCACATCCTTTTGAATGCTTTCATTCAACTCGTCTCTTTTCGTTGGCGCCTCCATTCGCGTCGCGGCAGTTTCAACTTGAGATAATGGCGGTGCTTCTTCCGCGGTAAGAGCACCGCTTTTCTTCTTCGTTGCCTTTGTTGTAGGAGTAGACGCAGGAACATTGCCAGCAGTATTAGTATCTGAGGTCTCACCAGCACCTCCACCGACAACCTTTCTCGCCCATGCTTTCAACAACGCCTTCTTCTCCTCTTTCGATTCCTCTGCCATCCCTTCACCTCTTTGCAACTTATCGAAAAACTTTTGCGCGTGCGATCGAATTTGCACCACTGTTTTCGTTCTCACGCGTTCTTCTAGCTTTTTCCACGCTCGGCCGTACATTTTCAAACCATCCGTGAACAGCGCGTGCTCGGCGTCCGTCCACCGCTCGCGCGGTTGTTTCACCGTTGCCGAAGTCGTTTTCTTCGATGATGCTAACAATAATAACGGCGGCGGTGACGACGACGACGAGACTGGTGCGTCTTCTGCTCTAGTATGTTCAATATCTACGCAATCAATCGTCATAGGATCTCTCGGTTGCCGTTCGTCTTCTTCTTCTTCTTCTTCTTCTTTTTCTTCTTCTACTCTTTGTTCCCGCGTCGTCGTCGTCGTCTTCTGAATCGTCGTCGTCTCGGCGGTTGCGACTGTGGTATTCACACCGAAGCCTTCCCTCAACCCTTTCATCACCACTTCTCCTTCTTCCTTTCTCTTTCTCTTCGCGGCGACTCTTTCCTCCTCCGCCCCGCGAACGAATTGATCATCGTTTCCCTGTTCTGCATCTCTCATCGTCGTCGTCCCATCAACATCGCGCTTCTTCTTCTTCTTCTTTAACTTCTTCTCCTGCGTGGTGGTGTTCTTTTCGTCTTCTCCTTCGTGATTTTGAATTTTGAAATTTTCCCGGGAAACTTCTTCTGCTGCTGCTGCGTTTTTGATATCATCATCATCATCACGCGTTGTCGTCGTCGCCTTCCTCTCCAACAGCATCATCATCGTAATAATAAGTATTTTGATATCGTCAAAATCCTCTCTTATATAATAAAACCGTCGTGCTCTTCTGGCTTTTTGCGTGTACACGTTTCTTCAAATAATGTGTTGAAAAAGTGTGTTTTTCTGTCGTTTTTGTGTGCATTCTAATGCTTTTTTGAAGGTGGGAATTTTTTGGCGGCCCTTTCCTCGTAACGCATTCACATCAGTCTCAGAGGAAAAAAGTGACAACACAAATCACACTCTCACTCTCACTCTCTCTCTCTGTTCTCTCTCTCTGTTCTCTCTGAAGTAATAAAAGCAAGAAAAATGAACAACGGATTACGCGTGGCTGGAGGCGTGGCCAAGAAAAATGGTGGCTCCAAGGCAGCGAAAGACATGTCAACGAGAGCGGCGTATCAAGGCATTCAGTTCTTGAAGTCCTACGGCCAACACATTCTAAAAAACCCGGCGATTGTGGATTCGATAATTCAGAAATCAGGAGCGAAAAGCACCGACGTCGCGTTAGAGATTGGACCAGGGACCGGGAACTTGACCATGAAATTACTAGAGACGTGTAAGAAAGTCGTCGCGATCGAGTACGACGCGAGAATGGTCTTGGAGTTGCAACGGAGAGTGCAAGGGTCGCCGTACCAGTCGAAATTGGAAATCATACAAGGGGATTTCATGAAGGTTGAGTTACCGTATTTCGACGTGTGCGTGGCAAACGTGCCGTATCAGATTTCTTCGCCGCTGACGTTTAAGTTGCTCTCGCATCGACCACAGTTTCGAAGCGCGACGCTGATGTTTCAGAGAGAGTTTGCCATGCGAATGGTCGCGAAGGCTGGCGACGCGCAGTATTGTCGCTTGGCGGTGAACACGCAGCTGTTGGCGAAGACGCAACACATTTTAAAAGTAGGGAAGAACAATTTCCGACCGCCGCCGAAAGTCGATTCGTCCGTGGTGAGAATCGAGCCGAGGAAACCTCCAGTGCAGGTGAACTTTCGAGAGTGGGATGGTTTAATTCGCTTGTGCTTTGGGAGGAAAAATAAGACGTTAGGGGGGATTTTTCGAACGAAAACGGTGTTGGAGTTGTTAACGAAGAACTATTTGACGTTTAAAGCAGTAAAGGTGAATTTATTAGATGATGACGCCATGGAATTAGCCGAGGAAGAGGCGAATAACAAGGAGAAACGACAGGAAGTCAAGGATCACGTGAAAGAGTTAATCGAAAAGGTATTAAACACGAACGGATACGTGGAGATGCGCTCGAGTAAAATGACGCAGGATGATTTCTTACAACTGTTGGCAGTGTTCAACGAACACGGCATACACTTTGTCGGTTAAGAGTGCGCGATAATGACAGCTTTTGTTCACGCATGCGTTAGGTGCCCGCGCGTTTAGTTTATATAGATACACATTTTAAATATAATAATATAGCAATTATACCTCCGGGAACCGGTACGTTCGAAATATAATAGTGTAGTTAGTTAAAAACAATTCGCATAGTAATTTAATCGATCAATTTAATCCAACCTTTGCAATAAATATTCAACTTGCACGTCTTTTGTCATCGGCATGATCCACTTAAAGTACAAATCCGCGATGATTTCCGGCGCGACTTTATACTTTTGGTTTTCTGGATTCGTCAAAACTTTGCTCGCATCTGGAACTTCCTCGTTGATGTCTTGCCCGTAAAACGCCGCCTTGTTCGTGACTCTCGCAACCACTCTGTCTTCCACCGCTTGATTCGTCAACAACTGCATCAATCCGTTCCCGTCTTGTTTGCGAATCAAATCAGAATATTCATCCGGTTGCGCTCTAAACTTTGCCTCCGCGACAAATTTTCCGTAATGAATCCGTCTCGATATTAATTGCAAACAGTTCACGTCGCACAAGCCGGCGGACCCGTAGTTGTTATCATCGCCGCTCTCGCACATTCCCGGAACAATATTCTCCACGTACATCTCTTTAATTCTATCGTTGATATTAATTTTCAACGCGCATTCGTGCAAAACCTCCCCAAAGTTCATCGGTGGTATGACCAACGGTGGTAAACTTTCCGGGTAAAACGCGTGTTCGTCCGGCGAAGTGTACCTTCGAATTTTCCCATCCATCTGTTCTCGTTCTCTCAACATAAACTCAATCATCGAGCTTCTCACGCCAGTTTTCGCGTCGTAACACGGCACGTCGATAGAGTTCGTCTTATAAATCTTATCGTTCACTTTATACTGCGAGCGTTCGATTAACGCGAAGATTATTGAGTCTTCTTGACGAATGAGCGACTGACGAACGTTATCGAGTTTCAATCGGTCGGACAAGTCCGCAAAGTTCGGGTCATCGATCGAACTCATCGCCGCGCATACTTGTAATTTCGACGACGACGATGATGATCTTCTTCTACCGCTGCTGCTGCTGCTAGTGTTGTTGTTGTTGTTGTTAATGTTGTTGTTGTTCTTGTTCTTGTTGAGATAAACCGAGGGCGGCGAGAATCCACGACGGGAAGAAGAGAAAGAGGACGAAGAAGAAGAAGACGTCAACGACGAAGACGACGACGCTCTGCGACGACGATGCGTGGACGTGACGCTGCTTCCGCTGCTCAAACAAGAACAAAGCGCAGAAGAGGACGACATGATGATGAGAGAGAAGGAACTAAAAGTGAAGATGCGTGTTGTTCGTTTTATTAGGTGTTTTTTTCCAAAACAAAACTGACTGACTTCCTTATTAGCACTCTTTCCTTGTCATACTGGTAGTATCGCACGCGCCTGCGCGACGCTTTTAATAAAAATGTATATTTATAAAGTTATTTGTACAAGGTCTCGTGTAAATGATATTAAAAATGATATATAAGATACGCAGTTGTTGTTGTTGCTAGTAGTTCTGTAACACACTATTATGATTTTATATTCGAGACGAAAGAGCGCTTCCTCCTCTCTCTCTCGTCCTTCTTTCGTTTATTTTATTATTCCCAACGCCGACCGCCTCGAGTTCGTCGAGGTGTCTTCGAAGGCCCTCCTCCATACGAAGTCGTATTCTCTTCTGCGGCAGAGCGACCTCTCTTTTGTCCCGTTTGTTGTCCACCGTACGATCCTAATCTACCACTACTTTGTCTTCGCGCCGCAGTCGACGGCGGCGGTAGATTTCTGCTGCTCAGTCTTCGTTGCTGACTGGTAGAGGGCGGTTCCTTGCTCAATTGCGAGTTACCAAACGATGGCCACATGGAAGTGACGTTTCGTTTTGCCCGTTTACCGTGGCCTAATTCTACAGCATTTACCGTGGATGCGAATCGCAGAGACGCCACGGTTTCTTCCGCGGATTCCTCCTCCGGAGCTACGTTTACAAACATGAGCGTCTTACCGTCGCCTCCCAAACATGGTGCTAAAAGATACGTCAACTTCGAATTTCTATACGGCACGTGCTTATCACCTCTCGCGATGGACGCAAAGACGTCCCCTAAACAAGAGAGTGACTTATTTATCGCGCACGCTTCTGACATTCGCGTGCCTTGGGCGCCCGAACGCTTCGTGCGCTCTGACCCGGCCAAGTCGACGAGATTCAAACATCCAGAAAGTTGCGTTCCTGTAGCAATGTGAACGCCAGTAATGTATACTAAGAACAACGTGTGCGATCGCGAAGAGTGCGTGTTCATCTCTGTCGCTTCAACGGCGCGCGCAGCAGTTGCCTTTCGGACGAGAGCTGCCGCGGCTGAAACGGAATCGATGTATTCTCTCACGACGCCCGCGACGGTTGGACATCCACCTTCCGGAGCAGTGACGATGTTATGTCGCTCGGAGTGCTTTGCGTTCGGCCCAGCTAATAAATCTCGAATTTGGTCGTTGTAGATTTCTACGTATGATGCTTCGATTTCGTACTCGTATCCTTTCTCGAGCAACTTTTCCTTGCGCTCGAGAATGGCACTCACCGCTCGAGGAATTATACCACGATCTTCGCCGTCTCCGGAACCTAACATAGTGTGCGTTTTCCCACTTCCGGTTTGGCCGTAAGAGAACAAGCACACTTTGTAACCATCCATCGCCGACGTAATCATAGACTCGACTTCCTCGAAAACTTCCGTTTGCGAGGCGGCGGCGTCAAACACGCGATCGAAATTAAATACTCTCGGTTCAAGTTCTGGAACCGTAACGGCGATTGAATCTTTGTCCAAAGCATCGACCGAGCAGTAATCTTCTTCACCAACGAACGGGGGACGCATGCGCGCGAATACCCGGACGTTTCCACGTAATTCTTGAATCTGGTTGTGCATCGCGCGTCGAATTTCTTCAGCCTCGAGTAACTGTTGCTCCATCTCTTGCAACCTGTCTGCGTTTCTCATGGCTTCTTCTTCAATCTTCTGCGCGCGTTTCAACGTCGCGTTTGCTTCCGCTTTCGCTCTTTCGGCTTGGTTCGTGAGATCCAACAACGTTTGGCTCTTTTGATCTGACTGAGATGTTCTCGACTTCAAGGACTCCACCGTCGCCTTGGATTCCTCGAGCTGTCTTGCGACTTCCTTCTCCTTTCTCAATGCGGCGTTCTTTTCCTCTTGGACTCGCAACAACTCTTCGCGCAAATTCAGCTCTGCTTGTGAGTTCACAGATGGATCAATCGCGTTCTTTGAGTGAAGGCGTTCGCGCTCTTCATCCACCGCGCGCTTAATCTTCATCTCGTATTCAACCGTCAACTTGGTAATCGCATCAGCTTTCTCACGAATAAACATCTCTTCCTTAGAGTGCATGGCAGACTGAACGGATTGTGCGATCGTATTTTCGAGTAAATTTGCTTTGGCTTCGTACTTTTTCCAGTTGGCCTTTGCAGTTTCCAACTCCTCGGAAGTCGCGGCGGGAACCGCACTCGCCATGCTCCCGGCGGCGGCGGCGGCCGCTTCCAGAGCAACAATCTTGAGGCGCTCGTTTTCGAGTGCTTCTTTCAACTCGTTGATTTGCGCTGAGTTTTGAGCAACCGCACCCGCTTGGATCTTTGCCTTTTCAGACGCTAACTGGGCTTGAGACTTTGCGGACATTTCAGCCAACGTCGCCTCGATAATCGCTTGCTTCTCATCCTCCATCTCTGCGCGCAAGTTCTCGACCGCTTCGCTGACAGCTGTCTCTCTCGCTTCCCCGGCTTTTCTCTCCAATTCGGCGGCGAGCTTTTCCATTTCGGCACGGTGCGTACGCAAAGTTTGTTGTTTCGATCTCTCCATGAAAGTCTGCGCCTCCGCTCGAAGTTGCGCTTCCAAGGCGTCGCGCTCTGCTTCAGCCTCACTGAGTAACTGCTGCCTCAAATTTTCCAAAGCGATCGAAGACTCCTTCGTTAACACGGCTCGTTGCGACTCTAACTCAGCCTCGAATGCTTCCATCTTAGATTCGAGCTGCTTGTCGAAGCGTGCCTTTGCCTCTCTCTCCGCGGCGAGCATCGCGTCTTTGCTTCGCCCTTTCGAACTCTCCAGAGCCTCTCGCACTCTTTTCCCAGCTTCGGCGTCGAATTCGGCGCGTAACTTCGCAATGTCTTCTTTGTGTTTCAATTCAGTTTCTTGAAGAGTGACCATTTTGTCTTCGGCGGATAACTC
>JACLAB010008470.1_pt1 | contig 15261 bp, 9 predicted proteins | sample 8027921 | NCBI WGS metagenome assembly JACLAB01 (sample SAMN15725117, study PRJNA655200) | protist metagenome | isolation source: fluorescence activated cell sorting (FACS) single amplified genomes of... | place: USA: West Boothbay Harbor, Gulf of Maine | collected 2000-07-19 | reverse complement strand
CCGCGGTAAAGTTTGACAAACGCAAATCCTTACCGTACTTTTTCACCACGTCTTCGCTGCGCAAATCATAGGCCGACCGAACGCTGGAAAGAGCACGCTGATGAATGATTTGGTAGGACTTAAGTTGTCCATCGTGACGTATAAGCCGCAAACGACGCGGCATAGGATTTTGGGGATCGTAAGCGAGGACGACTATCAAATGGTTTTGTTGGATACGCCGGGGGTGATGAAGGAGGAGTTTAACAAGCTCGATGGGTTGATGCTGAAGAGCGTGAGGAATTCGATGGCGAATGCGGATGTGATGTTTTATATCGTCGACGCCGCGCGTGATCCTTATGCGGCTTGGGAAGGTTTGGCGCCGGCGAAGAAGAAGATGAAAAAGGTGCCGACGGCGTTGATTTTGAACAAGTGCGACATGGTGGGCGATCGCGAGAGAATCATGGAATTGATTGATTACTTTAAAGCGCAAGATGGCATCGACGCAGTGCTGCCAATTTCGGCGTTGAACTCTACGGGGACGGATAATGTAAAAAAATGGGCGCTAGAGCATTTACCGCTCGGTCCAACGATGTACCCAAAAGACGCAATAAGCGAGCACCCCGAGCGATTTTTCATCGCGGAAATCATTCGAGAGAAAATTTTCATGCAGTACAAGCAAGAAGTGCCGTACAGCACGCAGGTGTGGATCGAAAGTCACAAGGAGCGCGAACCACCAAAGAAGGATTTAATTTTGGCCAAAGTCTTCGTCGAGCGCCAATCGCAAATTGGCATCATCGTCGGCCAAGGTGGATCGGCCATGAAAAAACTCTCTTCGAACTCTCGCAGCGACATTGAGAAGTTCTTAGGCAGACCAGTGTTCTTGGATATTCAAGTCAAGGTTCGCGACGGGTGGCGTCAAGACGAAGCCTCGCTCGAAGACCTCGGTTTAGACGATCCAAACCGCCTCGAGGCACCAAGCATGTAGTGTACTTTATATCCCAATGGTTTCGACGACGATTTTGTCATATATAGTTAATGCACGTTTACAACCACACGCTTACGCACAGAGCGCAGCGCGACTCGGATTATATTTAGCCACCCGCGCGCGCTCCCTTCCTCCACCTCGACACCCTTCCCACGACATTTACCAAATACACTGGCACCTCCTCCCCTCTCTGCGCAATCCACGTTCGATACAACGCCCCACTCTCGCTCGTCATCAACCTCGCCCTCGCCTTCGCCCCTCTCGCCTTCCGCGCGCTCTCGTCATCGACATCATGCTGATGTTCATCACCGTCACCCCCAACGCGCGGCGGCGTTTCCCCACCCCGCGCACCGCCGCGCACCGCGCGCCCATCGCGCGCGCGCGCGTAATACCACAGCACCGCACCCATCGCGCGCGCGCGCGCGTCTGTACGACGCGCACCCCGCAGCGCCGCGCAGCACACGAGGAATGTGAACCGTCACGATTATCACATTCAAAACGGTCCCTTCACCGCGTCGGCGTGGATAAGGAATTTGCCCTCACGTTTCGCGCCATACGCCGACGCCGCGCGACGCGCTCGGCGCGCACACACGCGCGAGACACACTCGCACGCACACGATGTTCGCGCGCACCGCATCGGTGGGCGCGCCACCGCGCGCGACGGCGCACGCGAGGGCGATTCGTGCGAATTCGCAGGGCACCAGTCGGGGCGGTTCGAACGCGCGCGCGCACGCGGTGCGCGTCGTGCGAGCGCGGGCGCGCGCGCGCGAGGGCTCGAGCGCGAGCGAATGGGGTGTTGGGTGCGGCGCGCGCGGGAGACGCGGGGTGTGCGCGCGTGCGGGGGGACGGAAAACGTTGAAGGAGTTGAGGCCAGACTTGTACGCGCGTTCGCCGTGGGACCCGATGCGGGACGGTGATCGGCGGTTGGAGAGCGAGGAGGCGAATACGCCGTTCCCGAGCGAGCTTCCGGCGTTGACGCATGGGACGAGCGCGCGGGAGACGTATGATTTGGTCATCGTGGGATGTGGGCCGGCTGGGTTGAGCGCGGCGGATGAGGCGTCGAGACGCGGGCTGCGCGTGGCGTTGATGGATCCCACGCCGCTTGCGCCGTGGATGAATAATTATGGCGTGTGGTGCGATGAGTTTAAGGCGTTAGGGTTCGATGATTGTTATCGCGCGGTGTGGAACAAGGCGCGAGTGATTATAGATGAAACAGATGTCGAGGGAAAGATGCTGGACCGCGCGTACGCGCAGGTGGATAGAAAAAAGTTCAAGCAAAAGCTCATGGCGCGTTGTATGAAACAGGGCGTTGAGTTTGGAATGTCTACGGTGGAGTCTTGCGATCATAGTGATCCGAGGTTTTCGGTAGTAACGCTTGGCGATGGACGCAAGGTGCACGCGAAGATGGTGCTCGACGCCACTGGGCACGCGCGTAAGTTGGTGGATTTTGACCGCGAATTTACGCCTGGCTACCAAGCAGCGTTTGGTATTTTCGCCACCGTGGAGAAACACGATTTCCCTCTCGACACTATGCTGTTCATGGATTGGCGCGACGAGCACTTAAGTCCAAAGTTCAAGGAGCAAAACGACAAGTTACCGACGTTTTTGTACGCCATGCCATTTTCCGACACTGAGGTGTTTCTCGAAGAGACGAGCTTGGTGGCTCGCCCGTCGCTTGAATTTGACGATTTGAAAATCAAGTTAAAGGAACGTCTTGAGCACCTCGGCGTTAAAGTCACCGCAGTGCACGAAGAGGAGTATTGCTTGATTCCCATGGGTGGCGTGTTGCCAAAGTTTCCGCAACGCACGCTCGGCATCGGCGGAACGGCGGGTATGGTTCACCCGAGTACGGGTTTCATGGTTGCAAAGACCATGTTGTGCGTCCGTGCGCTCGTGGGTACTTTGGATGACGCCCTTAAGGCTGGAGTGCGAGGAGATATCACCGACGCTTTGATCGCCGCCGAGGAGGGACAGAGCGACAATGGTACGTTTGACGCAACCACCACCGCAGCGACGATTTGGTCAAAGCTCTGGCCGGAAGATGACTTGCGCATGCGAACGTTCATGTGCTTCGGCATGGAAACGTTGATGCAGCTCGACGTGAATGGTACGCGTCAGTTCTTCGATACGTTCTTCGATCTCCCCAAAGACGTGTGGGCTGGCTTTTTGAGTTGGCGCATCCAACCCGCGGGCTTAGTCAGACTTGGCGTGCAGCTCTTCGTGTTGTTCTCTAACTACATGCGCATCACGTTTGTGAGCTCGGCTTTACCATTCATGGGTTCTTTCTTTGCAAACTTTGCCACCGCGGACAACAAGTTTGACTCTAACAAGTGGGGAGGTTTAGTGCTCAAAGACAAGACAAAGAAGAATCTGAGCGCGCTCGCGGCGGCAGGTATCGGTCCTATCCCAGCGCCTGTGGGTAACCCTACCGCAAATCCTATCACTAGTAGCCCAGTGGACTTTGAGAAAATCATATCGAACGAAAAGTTATCTACGTCGCCGAAGGACATCAAGCCAGAAGGGCTGAAGGATGACCGGGAGTGGATTGCATTTCAGCAACGTAAAGTTTTTGCCGATCAAAAGCCAATCAAGGAGTACCTCGGGGCGTTGACGAGTGGCGACAAAGTTGACGTCTTAGTCGTCGGCGCAGGTCCCGCTGGGCTTGCAATCGCCGCCGAAACCGCTAAGCGTGGACTTTCCGTGGGATTGATCGCGCCGGATACGCCCTTTGTGAACAACTACGGTGTATGGTTGGATGAGTTCCAAAAGCTCGGCCTTGAAGACTGCTTGTTGCACAAGTACGAAGACGCACTGGTGTGGTTTGATGACTCGGATCCAGCTTCTGGTCAAGCGCTTAACCGTCCGTACGGTCAAGTGTGCCGCAAGCGCCTCCGCAACCATTTACTCACCGAATGCGCTTCGGTGGGCGTCAAGTATCTTCCAGGTTTGGTTGATTTCGTTCGCCATGGTGAAGAGAACACTGATGAACTCGCGGAAGTCCGAGGTACCATCATACGCGATGACGACGAAGACAATAAGCCGATCGATGAAGCGAACGTGAAGGGTGACCAGTTTACTCTGAACTCTCGTCTCGTCGTGTGCGGCACTGGTCACAATCGCGACATGCTTAGCTACGAACAAGGTTCGCCACCTGGATGGCAGACCGCGTATGGCGTTGAAATCCGCGTTCCTAACCATCCGTTTCCAGTGAACAAGGCGATTTTCATGGATTTCCGTCAAAGCGATCCAGAGGCCGGGGGCGAAGAGCAACAAGGAGGCGTTTGGCGCGTACCCTCCTTTTTGTATGTATTACCCGTGAGCAAGGATGTCGTGTTCGTCGAGGAAACGTGCTTGGTTGCGCGCGTTCAAGTACCTTTTGATGAGCTCAAGCGTCGATTATACCGGCGCATGGCGCGTATGGGTGTCGATTTTACCGAGGATGACGTTCTTGAAATCGAAGCGAGTTGGATTCCGCTCGGCGGCACGGCTCCTGTGGCGCCGCAGCGGACCATCGCGTACGGTGCTGCCGCGGGTATGGTGCACCCTGCTTCCGGCTATTCCGTTGTGAACTCCCTCACTAAAGCTCCGAGAGTGGCTGAAGCCATGGTGCAAGGCTTGAAGGAGGGTGGCGAACGTGAAGCTGCGCGACGCGCATGGGATATTTTGTGGGGCGCCGAACCTCGGCGTCAAATTGGATTTTATCAATTTGGTATGGAGCTTTTGATGTCGCTTCGCATTGAGCAAATGCGAAATTTCTTCGGCACTTTCTTTTCGTTACCGCCGCACCTCGCGCGAGGTTTCTTAGGCAATAGATTGAGCAGCTCTGAACTCATTCTCTTTGCGCTCACGACGTTTGCCATAGGCAACAACGAGCTTCGCGGGTTGTTACTCGCGCACTTGGTGTCTCGTGGCGGCTCTGGCGTTCGCCTCGGACAGGCTTACGCGTATCCACTTTTGCCAAAAGATGAAAGTGGATTGGACGTGTTGCAAGTCGACAGACTTTCTAGAGCGCAAGAGCGAAGCACGTACAAGATGATGAAAGATTTTTACGAGTCTCAACGCGGCGGCAATATTCCGGGATACATGGGGCGAGACTGGTGGTCTATTCCATCAATGAGTAGAAGTTCAAAGGACAGCGATAACGACAACACCGGTGATGCTGGCGGTGGAGGATCCACCTCTGGCGGCTCTACCGTGTCGTCTAGCCAGGACGCCGCCGACTTGGTCGGCGCGATGAAGATTGACGGATCAAGCCAAGGTGCGGTAACTTTCTGGAGTAACGGCTCCGCGGCTATGGTTGTCACAAATGCTGTGCGCAAAACAGGCTTGCGACAAGGAGAGTTGTTTGGAGATAACCGCCGCAAGTTTTTGCCATCTGCTTTCATCTCGCAAGCGCCCAACGTCGTTCCGCCTCATCTTACCGGTTCTTTGCCTGGTGACATTGGCTGGGATCCGCTCGCGCTTGGTGCGCAAGCGGACATCCAACGCTACCGCGCGCGCGAGTTGATCAACGGTCGATGGGCCATGCTCGCCGTAATTGGCGTTCTCGTCCCTGAATTTTTAGGACACAACAACATCTTTGGCTCGCCCGACCAGCACTGGTGGAACACCGCCATCGTGAACGATCCAATCGATGGATTCCAGCTCACATACATGGGCGAAACCATCCCGTGGGGTTTGTTCTGGCTTCCGATCATCCACCTTCCGCTGTTCTTCGTCGCCGAAGCCCTTCGCGTGGGCGCGTTTGAGCTCGAAGCGTTCAAGGATTTGGACAAGCTCTACCCCGGCGGTAGGCTCTTCGACCCTCTTGGTTTAGCCGACGGCCAAACCGAAGAAGACTTGGCGATTTTGAAAACCATCGAAATCCAGCACGCACGTCTGGCCATGATTGCCACGTTCGTATTCATCTTAGAAGGTCTCGCAGGTAAAGGTCCCTACGACATCTTCTAAACGCTCGGCAGTCGAGCGCCCCGCCCCGCCCGCGCGGCTATTCAAGACACACAACACAACACAACACAACACAGCAGCAGCAAAACCAACAACAACACTATTCTTTTTCTAGCGCGAGTATCTGCACTCTCATCATGTAATAAATTATAAAAAGAATCGCGAAGAACACAAAACTCCGACGCGACGCGCTTATCCGCGCCCAAACACTCGAAAAAATGCCCCTCACCAGATCCAGATCTTCACCAACCTCACTTCCACGCGCGCGCGTCACCGAACCCAACGCCCGCAACTCTCGCCCCGCACACCATGGCTGCCATGCTCGACCAATCGCTCGACGCGATGATCAAGGAAACCCGCAAAACCGCGCCGAAACGTCGCGTAAACAAAGCCAAAGTGGGCGGCAAGCGCGCCCCTGGATCGGCGATGAATTCGCGCGGTCCGGCGCCGATGTCCATCGGTGGCGTGAAGAAGGCGTCGATGAAGAAGCCGAAAAAGCGTTCGATGAATGCCGTCGCCATGGCTGTCGATCGCATGCCGCGTCAGCAGCAGCAACAGCGATCGAACGGTGCGCCGGGACAGAAGACGCAATTAATCGTCGGAAATCTCGACTGGAAAGTGACGGATCAAGACATCAAGGTGAGTGTAGCGCGACGACGCATCGCGAATGGGGTGTATATTGTTTGATTTTGGTTCTGGTGCTGGATGTATAATCGCGCGCTCATGAAGGCGGCTGCGGTAAGGGAGAGAATTGCGTACTCGCGGACGATGATTCGTCGATCGCCGACGAGGATTCACTGAAAATTCTTTCTCGCGCCCGGTTGCCCGAGCGTCGCGTATTCGGCGTTGGATCGACCTGAGGTGTTCCTTCGTGACGTGACGACTTTATGTATTACGATTGACGCACGCGTATGCGTCGCCGTCGGTACACCGCGTCGTCCTATACTCGAGCTCGAGCGGATCGCGCGTCGGGCGTTCGCGACTATCGCCGTGGGCACCCCGATTGAAACGTTGTGTGGAATTTGTATACGCGCGTCGCGCGCACGCTGAAGATCGCATTCGTTGCACTGCGTTTGTGCACGCGCGCGTTAGACCACTGAAACGTATTCACGGGAGCGATAGATAATTCGCGACGCCGCGTAACGCGCGTCCGCGTTCGATCGAGCGCACGCGCGGGACAAGGTTCGCGCGTACGAAGGAACAAATTTTGGCGATGGCTCGCGTATTCGGCATTCACGCGGTGTTGACGCGCGTGCGCTCGCAATGGATTATGATGATTTCCATGCGTGCCCGCGCGCGACGCGCCACTCGTCGAATTCGCAGCTTCTCAATGGATGGATACGGCGGATGATTACTACAGATGGTTTCCAGTTTCGAATCGACACGCGCCCTCGTAGACTCTCGATTTTCTCTCGTTTCTTATGTATTTGCTCGCGCTCTCGTACTCTTTGGTTTTCTCGACCCTGTTTGGCTCTTTGTCCGTCGCTTTCACGCGACAACATGGTTTCAAGTGATGTATTTGTGTATCAGCATCCGCTCGAGGACGCATGTATTGATTGATTTCGCTCCACCCGTTACGTCGATCCTTTGTATTACAGGAACTCTTCGGACAAGTCGGCCGCGTGTTCAAAGCTGGTGTCAACTACGGCCCCGATGGCCGCAGTAAAGGCACGGCTGATGTCACCATCGGTTCGTACGACCAAGCGCTCAAGGCGGTGCAAACGTACAATGGTGTCAAGCTCGACGGTCGCCCGCTCAGCATCTCCATCGTCGGCGCACCGCCGCAAAACATGAGCATCACCCAACGTCTCTCTGGGTTGAAGCAACCCCTCGGTAAGGGTAAGCAAATGAACAAGCCCGCGCCGAAGGCGGCCCCGAAGCGTGGTAACGCCACCGCCAAGGCGGTGGCTAACGCCAAGGGCGCCGCGCCCAAGAAGAAGGCGCCCAAGAAGAAAGCCCCGAAGAAGAAAGCTCCGAACGCCCCCAAGGCTACCGCGGCCGACCTCGATGCGCAATTGGACTCATACAAGGCCAGTGCCGATGTCCAAATGTCCGCTTAGGTCGTGTGCGCCGTGTTTACCACACAGTCTACATGTAACTTTAGATGAGAATTTCACTCTGCAAACGACGACGCCTTCGTAACCGCCTCACACCTCAACGGCACCGAACGCGCCATGAAAGTGCTCCCGCAATTCATCCAAACCCTCATATACGACCCGAAGACGGAAAAGTATTCCATGATTCACGTCTTCGCGTGTTCGCTCGCCGCGTTACACGTCTTCGCGCTCGCGTTGTGGTTGTTTTTGACGCTTCGACAGAAACCTCCGTCGATTCGCGACCGCGTGGGCGTCGATAAAGAGGAATGAGCGCGCGCACGCGCCTAGTAGGAATGACATAGACTTAATTTGTGATTTGATTGATTGTGCTGTACTAAAGCGCGCGACGCGCGACGTGCGCGTGAGGAGCAAGGGGCGCGAGGGAACCTGGCTGAGCGTTCGCGTGAGACGTTACGCGTCGACGATGAAAGGCTCGCGACCTCGACGCGCGACGCTCGCGTCGATTCAGTGGCGTGGAATGCGTGTGCGAAATCTAGATATCCAGTTAACTAATACAGACTGTGCCTATTTTTTGTGGTCGATCTTCTCGTCCTGTAAGTTTAACAGGAGCGAGTCGGCGCTCAACATGACGCGGTTGCTCGAACCCGCCATGGTCGTCGCGATGGCACGCGCGGCTTCGATGCGACGCAACGTCAAAAACGCTGGGTTGTTGGAAATCGCTTCACCGATCATTTTGGCTGATTTCGCTTCCCCTTCTGCTTGAATCACCGCTGAAAGCTTGTCTTGCTTGGCCTTTTCGACGATGAACTTGGCGCGCTCCGCCTCTTGTTGAGCCACCTGCTTGGCTTCAATCGCCGCGGTATACTCCCGTCCGAAAGTCAACGCCGTGATGGAAACATCATCTAAAACCATATTAAACTGTGCGGCGCGTTGTTTCAACAAGTTACGAATCGCCAAAGAGACGCTTTCACGTTGCGTGATCAATTCGCTGGCGTTGTGCTGCGCCACGACCGACTTCACCGTCTCGTGAATCACCGACGGCAAAACCCGTTCGTTAAAATCCATCCCGAGCGTTCTATACACCTCGGGCAAGTTGTTCACATCAGGACGCGTCAGGACACGAATTGAAATGTTGACCATTTGTAAATCTCTAGAGCCGCTTTGGGAGTTTACCTGATGCGCGCGCGCCCGAACGTCGTACGTATACGGACGCTCGACCCAAGGAATCATAAAGTGCGTCCCTTCGCTATACACCTATGCGATACGAAAAATATTCAAGCCACCATCAGCCGTCAGTGTGACGTTCGTGCGAGCACAGGGCGCGATATGTGTACGCGAACGCCTCCTCTCGCGCGCGCGTTGATCAACGCGCGCGTAACCCCGCGAACACACGTACCTTGTCCTTCACGCCAACAAAACGGTTATACACGATCGCACGGTGACCACCTTCGACGTTGAACAAGCTGTGTGCGCATGAATCGCCGTCGCGGCGCGTATATCGTCAGTCATTCGTCGTGCCCACGCAAACCCCTCCCATGCATGAATCGTCATCAATTAATCACCCCCTTTGCTCGCGCACGCGCGCGCGCGAACGCGCGAACGCCGACGGACGCACCTGTTATACAACCCATACGTGCCCGCACCGCCGTATACGAGCGCTTGAAGCACCCCGGAGACGACCGAGGCGCTCGGCATGGCATTTTTCGCGTTTTGCATCGCGTCAATCAGTGGCGTCACACGCGCGCGCGCGACGCGTAGGCGTCGACGCATCCGCGCGACGCGACGCGCGACGCACGGTCGATCATAGGCGATGTTTAACGGCGAATCGACGAGCTTTCGCTTCGGATTCGGCGGCGACGCGAGCGCGGCGACGGTGAGCACACCGCCGCCGGTGACGCGTGAGGCGCGCCCCGACGTCTTGGCGGCGAAGGAAATCGACGCGAGCGCGGTGGTGATCACCGACGACACGTGGAGCGGGGCGTACTATGATGTCGAAGGCGTAGAGGTCGTGCGCGGCGAGTACGGGTTCACCGCGGCGACGTTGGAGGGGTGTCCAGAGGAGAGCGATTTGGTGTCCAAGGTGTACGAAGGCGGCTTGAAAGTTTGGGAGTGCGCGGATGATTTAGCGTCTTACATTGCGCGCGAGCGATTGTCGAGCGTGCGAATGGGTGATGATATTCACGTGTGTGAGCTTGGAGCTGGGCATGGGATTCCTGGGTTGGTGGCGATGCGCGTGTTGGGCGGTCGATGTCGAGCGTTTACGACGTGCGACTACAACGAAGACGTAGTGTGCGAAGTGACAGTGCCGAATACGCAGGCGACTATTGAATTGATGCAAGAGTGTGGGGAGACGCCTCCAACGGATGTGAAGTTTTTGACGGGCGATTGGGGCGGTTATGCGCAGTTTGTGCGTGAGAAATCGGTGGACGTAATATTGTCGAGCGATTCGCTGTACGACGTGGACGCGTACGAAGGATTGTGCTCCTTTATCGCGCACGCGTTGCGTGATGATGGTGCGTGTTACGTCGCGGCAAAGAGTTATTATTTCGGCGTCGGTGGAGGCACGCACGCGTTTTCCAAGTATTGCGAGAGATTCAGCTTGCGCGCAAAGAATGTGACGACGTTTAGCGATGGTCAATCAAACGTGCGAGAAATTTTGGTCGTTCAACGAGTGGATGCCAATGAATTAGCGGCGTCCTAGGCGCGTCCATAGCAACGCGCACACGTTGGTTACGTGTGCGTCTTCGATGTATCATCAAATATACTGTAGGTCTATAGCGGTGCCGCGCGCAGAGCAAGTCGCGTCTCATACGTCCGGTCTCGCCCGCGTGCACCAGCATCTCACGCTAAGACGCGAACGCGTCCGTTAACAATTTCAAGCACTTGCACAGCTCCCCCATAAATCCCGCGGCTTGCCCCGACGTCGACGCGCCACAGAGAACCTTTGCATCCACTATTTACCCCGGTGGTTTGCGGCGTGTGGCCAACCACGAGGCGCTTGGCCTCCGCGGCTTCGAGCGCGGCGTCCAGTCGACGACAAAATTTCGCCTCGTACTGGTTACCCGCATCTTTTCCACCGTAATCACGCGTCCAAACCACGCCGTCCGATTCTAAAACTTGTTTCGGAGGCATTTTCGTCTTACCCTCCATCCATAACATCACTTCACGATTAATGCGCTCAAAGCCGTATTCAACGTGCGAAGCGTCCACGCCAGCGTGCGCGAACACCGTTCCATCCACCACTAAAACCGTCGGATTTTTCGCCATCCATCGCGCAAACTCCCCACCAGGCTTAAACAACGCCTGTCTCGCACGCACACCCGCCATGCCTTCATCATCCCCATCCATACCCGCATCTGACTCGCTCGAAACCTCGCCCTTGGCTTGCGCTTTCGCCCGCTTCTTCTCCGCGTACCTCCTACACTCCTCAAACGCCCCAGGCGTGGCGTACCTGAAATCCCCCATAACATTCATAATCTCATGATTCCCATTCATCACGATCACGTCCCCTCCCGCGGCTTTCGCTTGCTTGCTCAACTGACGCAGCTTGCGCATAATCGCGAGCTCAGAGTCCCCGCGGTCGAGCACGTCGCCCACTTGCACGACGACCGTAGAGCCGCCGCACCACGAGCCGTCGCTCGCGAGCACGCCTGCGAGTTCAAGAGCTTTCACGGTGGCCAGGAAGTCACCGTGTAGATCGCCTATAGCCACCAACCGACGTCCATTGAGCGCGAGACGCGTGAGCGGTGGCGCTTGGGCGGCGAGCGGCGCCGCGGCGCGCGCGCGCGCAGAAGGCGCGTGGAGCAGCGCCGTCGACGATGCGGCGGTGAACGCGGTGGCAGCGAACGCGATGCGTCGCGTGAACGCGGGAGGCGTGAGCGCTGGAAGAGACATCGTGCGCGCGTGACTGTGACGATGGCTCGGCGCGTGGGAGGTTTCGAGGCGGCGTCGCGAACGTACTGGCGGCGTTTACGTACATGTGCGGTAGACGAGCGTTTAGGTATTGATGATATCACATACGCCGCGATACTTATGCGGCAACAACGTCGTCGTCGTCTCCGGCATCTACGGTTTGATTATCGCGCATGTAGTTTTCGAGCAAAGTTAACCCGGCGACGTTGAAGCCGCAAATGTCGCGCGCCTCTTTGGCGCGCGCGCGAAGCAATGGACGCAAGTCTGTGAGGGATTTCCGCGTCGCCGGCGTTCTGCCAAACTGATTGGAGTGCAGACGTAGAACGAGGGCGGCGATCTTGCACGTGAGCTCGATTTTGACGCCGGCACGGAGCCATGCGTGCAGATGGTCGAGCAGCCGATGGGCAAACGTAAACGGCAAGACTAAAATCGCCTGTTCGAGCTCAGCCGGACGAACCTTTGCGATGGCGTTGAGCGCGTACACATCCGGAGGTTGACCGAGCAATAACGGATTCGGAGGAATTGGCGCGAGCTTACCCCCGGCTTTGTCGTTATCGGCGGCGTGTTCGGCCAAACGCTTGATTTCGTGGTCGGCGAGCTCGAGCGCTTCGGCGATGGCATCTGCAGCGGTGAGCGTTTCCAACGTCCGTCGCCCTGCGATACCTTCCTCGCCTTCCTCCGGTAAATCTTTCGTCGGGCGTTGACCGTCGTCTTCGATGCCTTCGTCTAAAATGGATTCCAAACGACGCTCTTGTTCTTCATCGACGAAGAATTGTTCGTCGGTGCGTTCCCACATGCGAAGCGAACGGTCGCCACTTCCAGAAATCAAAAAGTCGCCACGCTTGCTGAGCGTCAAGCACCATACCGGTGCATGGTGCGCCTCTAGCGTCAACAGCGGGTCGAATTTGTCGGCGTCCCAGTATTTGATCAACTTGTCTTTACCCACGGAAAACAAATAGTGCGTCTTTGGGACAAACTTCAACGCCATGACCGAGTCTTGATGCGCAAAGATGGACTTGTGGCAATCGCCGAAATCCAAACCCCAAATACGAATATTCTTATCCGCCCCAGCGGATGCTAATAACTGTGAGTCGCTAGAAATATCGTGACAAAGCGCCGGAAGACGATGGCCGTAGAGCGACAAAGAAAATTTCAAGCTATCGGCAAAAAACACCTTCAACGTGTTGTCGAGGAGCGATACCGATAACAGTTTCCCATCGGGGGAAATCTGCACGCTGAGCACGTCCTCGGCCATTTGTAACGTCCGGACGTGATTAAAGCTAAGCGTCTTCAGACCGTCTTCGTTCTTTTCTAAACTCCATTCCCAAAATCGTACGGTTTTGTCTGCCGAAGCGCTTACAAATCCGCTATCGTCTGGCAGCATCGCCAATCCCCACACCGCACCTTCATGCGCGTCGGGCACCGCGAGTTGCTCGCCCGCGTTCACATCGATCAACTCAATCGCTCCCTGTTTCGTACCGACGATGGCATGACGTCCACCTGGTGCAAACGCCGCGCACAAGCCGTAGCCGCCGGCGACGGTGCGCAAACACGAACCATCGGCAACATTCCACAACTTGCTACCATTACTCGAGCACGACAACACGGTTTCGTCATCAGGCGCAAGTGCGACGGCGCGTACGTCAGAGCGATGCCCAGCGCCATCAATGGTGTGCAATTTCACGGGTTCGTCTTCCTCCTTCACTTCCCACTCTTGCACGACGTTATCTTCGAGCAACACGGCAACTTTACACAGCACGTCGGATGATTTCTTTGAAATCTCTGACGCAAATGCAAACCCGCGCATTTTGTGCTTCGTTGTGACCGTCGCCGCTAGTTCGATTTCGTCGCTAGCCGCCCTGTGGCCATCATCCACTTCATCTTCGCGCGCTGCCTTCGCGGCGTCCTCGTCCCCGAGTGCCTCTGCCTCTTTCGCCTTTTGTTCCATCTTTTCTCGCTTACGTTTCAAACGGCGCTTTTGCTTTTTCGCCGCTTCCTTCTCGTCTCGAACGCGATAAATCTCCAGCGCACGGCCGATACCCTGAACGCCCAGAAGCTCGCCGTTGGCGTGAAATCGAACTGTCATCGTCCGCCCGCGCGCGACGCGAGAAATCATCCCCATCGCCAGTAACGGCGAGTTCTCGTCGTAACCGTCTCTCGTGCGATCACAATCGAACACATGTAGTTTTTCGTCCGCGGTTCCGATAACGACACGCGTCATTGACGGATTAACATCCACGCCCCACGTTTCGCCGTTAAATCCCGCTCGAGTCTGCGTGCACGCTCGCGCGTCCAAATCCCAAACTTTCACGTATCCATCCTTAGACGTCGTCACCAGCGCTCTCCCTATACAATCACCACTGCGCACGTTCGCACGTTCGAGGAACACGCAATCTGTGACTTGGTCTCGATGACCGCGGAGACGAGCGACGCCGCTTTCGCCCGCCACGTCCCAAATAACCACGTCTGAATCCCGCCCACCACTCGCCAGCACGCTCCCATCGCGCGAAAATCTCAACGCACTGACATCTCGTTTGTGTCCACGCAGCGTCACGTCCACGCTCGAATCACTCGGGCTCCACAATCGTATGCTACCGTCGCTCGCGCCGCACGCGAAGACGTCGCTCGGAGCCGGCGCTCGCGCCACGCACGTAATCCTCGGCGCTGGCTTACTCACCCCGTGCTCATCGGGCTCGATATACGGTATGAATTGACTCACTTTCGTGTTTCGTTTCACGTCCCACACGTTCACGCGCTCGAGGGCGACGCAGGCGAGGTGTTCTTTTCCGTGTCCATCAGCGCCGCCGGCGGCGTAGGTGAGCGCACCTTGCGTGTCGCCCGTGCCCGTGGCAACCACGCCCCACACCTGGCGCTGTTCGTATCGCAAGTACGCTTTCACCATGACGGTTCGCGCGCGTGCGTGCGATGGATGACGACGGTGCGCGCGCGTGTGAGGCGTGAGCTCGATGCGATTGGCTGAAAACGTTTTTTTTTTTTCGCGCGAGCGCGCGCGACGGTACGGGCTCGTGAGGCGCATTGCGCCAGTACGCGACGACATCCGCGCTCGCGGACGGGAACGCGTGCAATGGAAATAAAATAGTTTACAACAGGTGCGCGGCGCGCGAGTGATGACGACGAAACGCGACAGATGTCTACCGCGCGGCGACTCTAAACGCGCGTCCGACGCCTCGCATGGCTTCAATGTTGTCGTCGAAATCCTTTGCGCGTTGCTCAATCGTGAGCGTGTACAGCGTGCTCGCACCCGTCGTCGCGTCCAACGTTAACGCCAGCGTTAACGCGACGACGCGACGCGCCCCTAGAACGGTTTTCTCGTACTCGACGCCGTAATACTCGACGCCGCTCGCGTCGACGCGCGTCGAC
>JACLAB010005154.1_pt1 | contig 15273 bp, 10 predicted proteins | sample 8027921 | NCBI WGS metagenome assembly JACLAB01 (sample SAMN15725117, study PRJNA655200) | protist metagenome | isolation source: fluorescence activated cell sorting (FACS) single amplified genomes of... | place: USA: West Boothbay Harbor, Gulf of Maine | collected 2000-07-19 | reverse complement strand
GATAAATCGCGCGCCGGTTCCGGTGGGCTCGCGCGCGTCGGACGCGTGGGAGTGCACAACGGACAGCGGTTGAACCAATTTCTGCGAGACGTGGCGCGCGCGGTGGCGCCGACGCGAGATTTGACGTGCTGCTGCTGCTGCGCTCGAGCCGTCGGGCGGGTGTCCTCGGGAACGAACGGGTCGCCGATGGCGCCGTGCACGGATCTTCGGAACGCGGGAAACACGACTGGGTCGTGGTTTCTGGATTTTTATGGCTCAATCGCACGCTTTCGAGCCAACTGCAAGAAAGGACCACCAAAAACCCGCGACGCTGACGATGTCATCGATTCCAACCGCGAACGAAGATCGGTGGCTGAAGCTATGCTCGCAGACAAAGTGTTCCCCATCATTCACACACTCCGGTGGTTCCTCGTGGTGGCTCTCATCGGTGCTTTTGCGGGCGGCATGGTCGGCGCTTTGAAGCTGTCGACTCCGCGTGACTCGGAAGTCCAATTGCTCCCTGACGACCACATGTTCACGAAATTTTCGTTCCTCAGGCGTTCAGGCTTCAAGAGCTCAACGGAGTCTCAGGTGTGGACGAAAGTTCTGTGGGGGGTTACTCCGTCGGACAATGGCGATCACTTCAACCCCGCGAGCCGAGCTTCGATTGAATGGGACACGTCGTTCGATCTTTCACCCACTGCGAATCAAAACTGGTTGAAGACTTTTTGCAATGACACAAAGTCGAACATGGCGAACGATAACGCAGCGTATTGTTGGTTCGAATATTTTGAAACTTGGCTCGGCTCGGCGGGTGGCCCGACCGAGTGTGGCGGCTCCAGTGTCACATCCATTCCAGTCCCTCAGGCCAACTTTTACAGTTGCGTCAAGTATTACGCCGATCAGAATCCAAGTGTACAGATGATGTCTCGCCCACTCTCGAACGCGTTCTACACTAGTAATGGCCAAACAAGGATGAAAATCATGTCGGTGCAGTTCGCCACAAACGTATTGTGGACCGCGCCTACGGAAGACCTTGAAAAAGTCTGGCAAACTTGGGAGAACTATTTCGCGGCCAAGATGGCGACAGCACCAGCTGGACTTAAGAACGGGTTTCAAACGTCTGACGCATGGGCTTGGATGGATACCGTCGCTCAGATGCGAGACGGTGCGTACATCGCGGCCGGGACGACGCTCGCAATCGCTGCGGTGACGACGATGATCTCCACGCAAAACGTCATCATCACCTTGTACTCACTGTTGTGCATCTTGACGATTCTCGTCGTCACGGTCGCCGGGGTCGTTTCCATGGGCTGGAATCTCGGGTTCCTCGAAGGGATCTGTCTCGTCATCTTAATCGGGCTTTCGGTTGATTACGTCGTTCACATCGGGCACGCGTACGCGCACGCTGCTCGCCACGAAGGCGTCAGTCGTCGGGAATGCGCTCGCTCGGCGCTCAGTGTCATGGGTTTCCCCGTCCTCGGTGCGGCGTTCACAACTCTGTGCGCTGCGCTTGCGTTACTTCAAGCCGTGATCGTGTTTTTCACAAAGTTCGGCACCATCGTCGTGCTCTCCGCCGTCTTCTCGTCCATCGTCTCCGTCGTGTTGTTCATCGGCCTGCTCGCGGCGGCGGGTCCGGTCAACGGTATGGGCGACGTCACGCGCCTCTGTGGACGAAAAGCGTTGTCCAAGAGCAAGAGCGTTGCGTACTAATCGGCGCAACTTGTACGGCTTTACAAACTTTTCACTTTACTGTAATTTATTACAACACTCTTCACACGCCGGCCTGCGCGACGCGTTGAAGAAACATCTCAAACGAATCCACGTACGCCCGCTTCCCCTCTCCCACGCGCGCCTCCTGGTAAAGCGCGCACGACGTCTCGACCGCATCGCCTGAATATCCTCGCAATGTCGCGCGGGCGAATACTAAACTCGGCCGCGACGCGCCTTCGTGGTCGAACACATCCGTCGCGCGCACGGCGTCGTCGCCGAATGCCGCCACCATCGCCGCCAACAACCGCGCGCGGCCAAGACTGGGGTAGACGACAAAAAATTCTCCATCCTCTCTCAGCGCCTCCTTTGCGAACCCGATAAAGTCGTGAATCGTCGCCGCGCCTCCATCCTCCAGTATGCCAAACCGAGCGCCTTTTTTCTCTTTATTCTTCGGCGGCGTCCCGCGCGTCGCCTCGAAAAACGGTGGGTTCGTCAGCACCACATCGAACTCCCGCCGCATTTTACGATCGTCCAGCAGCGCCCGCGCGTCTTCCACGACATCCCCCAGCACGACGTCGAACGCATCGCTCGCTCGCGCGTTCGTCTCGACGCTTCGTCGAAGCCTCTCGCAGCTGTCCCGCTGCGCCTCGACGAACGTCGCGCGCGCGGGCCGCGCTCCCGACAGCGCGTACGCGAGCCCGACCGCCCCGCTCGAGCCCGCCCCGAGGTCGCACGCGCGATCGGCGAAACTCTCGACGTCGCCGCGGCTTCGTCTCGCGAACCACGCGAGGGCGAGGGCGTCGACGCCCGTGCGGTAGCCGACTTTGCTTTGCACCACGCGAAGCTTCGAGGCGCCGAGCACGTCGAGAGTTTCGCCGTCGGCGACGCGCGGCGCGCGCGGAGCGGTCGAAAGCGCGCGGACGATCGTCGTCGCGGGACGAGCGGCGCGAGGGGACGCGAGCGCGGCGCGCATGGGTGGGGAGTCGCGCGCGCGAGGCGGCGACTGCCGTCGCGCGCGTCTTCGGTAGCGCGTCGTCGTCGTCGTTGGGTTACAAACGTCTACGTGGGCGCGCGTCGCCAGTTCTTCTAATTAATCGTTGATCACGTACACACAATACACTCTCACGCCTCCCGCCTATCGTTGTCGAATAAAGAATTGTATTCTTCTCGCCGAGCGCGTTTACGCCGTCAAGAGACCCTTGTCCCGTCGCAACTCTTGCTTGTACTTGGACATGCGCGCCTTGCGTCGAGCGCCGGTGTTCTTGTGCAAAATCCCCCGCGCCACGGCCTTATCCACGGACTTTGTCGCTTCCGAGATCAACGTTTCCAAACCGCTAATATCCGCCTCCGTGCACGCGTCCGCCGCCATGAGTTCGCTCGCGTTGACGAAAACCTTCTTCATTCGCGTCGTGATTTCAGACTTTCGCGCCTTGTTATACAAGCGTTCCTTTTGCGACAATCGCGTGCGCGCAACCTTGTTTTGCGCCGCGCGCACGATGAAAGCCCCTCGAGCCGGCGACGCCGTCGTCGAGCCTGCGCGCGCGCGACCCCGCGTTTAGGGTTCCAGGTCAGTCACCGCCCCGTCCGCGCGCTTCTTATCTCCCCCTTCCTCCCGCGCGCGCGACGCGCGTTCGCCCGTCGCGCGCCGTCGAGCGATCGTCGAGAAAGGCATCGTCCTCTTCCCGCGATCGCGCGACGCGTCGCGCCGCGCGCGCGCGCCCGCGACCCCTCATCGCCGCGCGCGCGCCTCCCACCGCGTCGCGCGCCGTCGCGCGCCCGTCGTCGCGCGTCGCGCGTCGCGCGTCGCGCGTCGCCCGGAGCGCGTCCGATTCGACGATTCGTACCTCGAGCGAGCGCGGTCTTGGACGCGACGGCGTTGGAGAACGTGAGCGCGGCGTGCATGGCGCGTCGATGTGTGCGGCGTCGCGCGCGCCGCGACGTCGCCGCGCCGGCGCGCGCGAAAAGAGCCTTACATATGAGATTTGATGGCGCGACGGCGGTGTCGTTCGTACGTTCGTGTGTTTCTCACTGTTTACGCATACACAGATTACGCGGTCGGTCGCGCCCGTCGGTCGCGCGCGCGCGCGCGTCCGCATGGCGCCGCGCGCGCTCGCCGCGCGCGCGCGTCTCGCCGCCGACGAATGCATTCAGCTCGTCCACGCGCGCGCACGGCTCGTCGCTCGCGCTCGACGACGACGCGAGAGCGCGACGACGTTCTCTTCGAGCGCGCGCTCGGCCGCGGCGCGTTCGGCGTCGTCCTGCGCGCGTCTCGCGACGGCGGCGTCGGCGCGCTCGACGCGCTGGTGACGCGGCGGAGCGAGACGAAGGACGTGTGGCCGGGCGGGACGGACGCGGCGACGAGCGGCGTGGTGCGCGCGACGCGAGGGCGCGACGGCGAGGCGGCGGCGGAGACGTACGAGGAAACGATGCGACGGGAGCTGGAGGAAGAGCTCGGGAGCGATGCGGCGAGAGGCGCGAGCGTGCGGGAGTTGTTCACGTTTCCGTACGAGGACGCGTACATGCGAGTGTTCGGCGCGTGCTTTGAAATCGTGCTCAGGGACGACGCCGAAATCGAATTCGCGGACGGCGAAGTGGCGGCGGCGAGGTTCGTGAGCCTGGATGAGTTGGCGAGGAGCCTGAGAGAGGGGCGGGAGAATTTCACGCCGATCGGGAAGTACGTGCTGGAGTCGTACTTGGCCTTCGTCGAGACGGGCGCGCGGCCGCCCTCGGCGTGGGCCGAGCGGCGCGTCGAACCTTCGTGAGAGACGAGTGCTTTGCATTTAAAAATAATCGCGCTAGTGTAGAGTGTAGTATAATTCGTTTGGATGTAGTCAGTTCTCTAAGCCGTCCGTGCGGGTGGCCGGTCCCACGGCTTTTTCCATGCGCTCGTACCAGGGGCGGATCGAAGTGTTCGCCATGACGTCCGCGAACGTCTCAAACGTCTTCACGGCGCGCAAGACACCGAACACGCACAAATCTGCGTTATTCGGCGCATCGCCGCCGCAGAATTTACGAGAGCCGACCGCTTCGTCGACGAACTTGTCGCACTCGGCGTATAAATCGGCGCGCTCGTCCTCGATTCCGTGTCGCTTCTTCAGCACGCGATGGGCGATGACGTACATGGACGCCGCCCCCACCCATCTCGCGCTCTCGCGCTCAAAGTACCCAAAATTCCCTCTCTTTGTGATGTAATCGAAAGATTTCACCGCTTCCGCCCACGTGCGGTAGATGTTCGGCGTCAAAACGTGCACGAAGCGTTCGTCGACCCACTTCGTCCACGTCGCCTCGCGTTCGAGGTACGCCTTCGTCTTCTTCGCCCCGAACCACGCCCCCGCGTTCGCGCTCGACCCGCTCGCGTCGAACCGCTTCGTGAGCTCGGCGATGATCGCGCTCGAAAGCGTGCGATTGAGCCATAAAAATCCAGAAACCACGACCCAAACGTGTTCTTGCCAGTGTTTTCGTACCGAACGATGACGTCGTGCTGCCATGCCAGCAAAGCGGCAAATATCGTGATATCATACAGATAGTCAAATATGACCATCGTGCCCATGAAAATTGCGAAGACGCGAATGGGAGCGATGGGTATGATTGCGTTCGAGTAGAACGCTGCAGCCGTAGTCATCGACGTCAAAAACATGGCCCACGCGGAATCCCAATACGCGCGTTTCATGACTTCCGTAGCGTTCGCCCCGGGGACGCACCGACACTTGGACTGTTGGAACTTGTCGTACATCACGAAGCAATCGTCGGCGCCGATGCCGGCGATCACAAAAAGACCGATGAAGTTGAGAAACGGAAAGAAGTCGAGTTGACAGAGCGTCTTGGTGAAGAAAATGGCCGACGGGAACGCCAGTAGCACTTGTACGATTCCACCCACGGTCAATAGCACCGAACCCATGTGCACCCACATCAAGATGATAATGATGGAGATGGCGCTGACGGCGAGCGCCAAGTCTTTGAACAGCTGTTCGTCGACATACGCGTCTTTTACGGCCGAACCAGCGGTGTCATAGTACACGTTGAAATGCGAACTCGAGTACGTCCAACCGCCTTCCCACGTGTTCAAACCCCATGTTGCGATCATATCGCTGTTGCCAGTCGTTGGGATGATGGAGCGGGTGAGCGATAAATCGGTGACGCCATTTAAGCCGAAAGCTTCACCGAGCGCCGCCGACGACCAAGGCACAGGCGAAGTTCCCGAACAAGCCGCCTCAGAATCAGCAGCCTTCACGGGGGCGCAGGCGAGTAAGTATGTCTTCAAATCCGTCACAGCCGTTCGCAACGCAGAGTTTGTTAAGTAGTCGTCGCAGCTCGAGGCCCCGGCGGTGTTCATTAACAGATACGTGGGGTACGAAAAGGCCCGCGAGCATCGCCTGTAGTAGCCCGAAGGTTCGATCTGCCAGTTCTGCCACGTTGTCCCCGGCGGATCGCTGGTGCTCGAGCATACGCTCTGTCGCTCGCACAGGCTTCCAAAGTCGTCGCCGTCGCCGCCCCCGTTGGCGTGATCCATGAAAGACTCCGTCGCCTTGCACATATCCGCGAACGCTTCCGGCGTGAACAAATCACCCCCCTTCGATTCGAATATCAAGTGAAAATTGCTGTCGTTCTCCATGTTACTGTTGCTCTCCGAGTCGTACTGCCCCGGCGTTCCGCAGTCGGGCGCCCCATTCAACAACTTTCGTCGCGCGTTCGGTTCGCTCAGGTACGCGTTGTTCGTCGTGCCGTCGTCGAACGTGTACTCGCTGTACAGGCTGTACGGCACCTGGCGATTCGCGATCGGCGTGCCGCGCGTTTCCCAGCCTTCGGTCTGCACCTCGAGCGTCCCCGTCACCAAACCGACGGCGGAAATTATCGCGGCGAACAAGAGCGTCGCGACGCAGGTCACGCACGGACGCCTCGAGATGGTGCGCACGACGAATCCCGCGTCGTCATCGCGCGCGGGCGCGTCCGCGTCGGCGGCGGGCATCGTCGGCGTGTGCGGGAGCGCGTGAGGGGAAAGAGGAAACGAAGGGTCAGATGTTACAGTTGAAAAATCAGGCGGTCGCGCGCGCGTCGAGGGAATCGCGACGACACGACCGAGCTCAGCGCAGAGCCTCGCCTGGATCCTCGCCCGGGGTCGGAACCCAAAGACCGCTGTCCACCATCGCGCGCATGTGCGCGCGAGCCTCGTCCATGGGGAGGGAGTTGACAAATTTTTTCAACGCGTCGACGGAGCCGGAATCGAAGGCTTCGCGCATCTCGCGAGGGAGGGCGTCGTACACGGCGACCGGGTCGAGACCACCGGGACCGAGACGGTCTTCTAAAGGGACTTCTTCGAGCGACGTGGGCTCGGCGGCGGACGCCGACGCGGCTTCCTCGCGAAGCTTGACCTCGGCGCGCTCGCGGAGCTTTTCAAAGTACTCGTCGAAGGACTTTTCGTACTCGCGAGCGACGTCCGGGTTGGTGTCTAGTCGTCTAAAAAATGGTTCCGCCGCGTCTCGCTCGCTCTTTTTACCAGCCTCGGCGAATTCGCCGATGGATTTGCAAGCGAAAGCGACCCGAGCGCACGTCCTCGCCTCGCGCGTCTTCTTCTCCATCTCCAAGTAAAGCGATTTCAAGAGCAAGTATCCCGTGGAGTGTTCACAAAATAGGTGCAACTTGCCGTTCGCGAACCATTCCCCGAGCTCACCGTACGACATCGACGCGTTACCGCTCGCAATTTCATCCAAATCCTCCCCGTATGTCTTCACGTACTCTTCGTACGACATCGTTTGCGCTCGAGCCACTTCCTCCGGCTTGCACGCCGCGCCGACCAATGTCTTCTCACTCGCCACGTAACACATCTCCTCCGCGTTGAACTTCTTTTGATGCTCCAACGCCTCTATTTGACGCTCAACGTCGGCGAGTTCCGTCCGTTTCGCTTCGATCGTCGCTCGCGCCGTCTCCGCGGCGCGTCTCGCCGCGTCCCCGTCCCCGTCCCCGTTCCCGTCCGCTTCGGGCGTCAGCGTTTCCACCGTCCTCACCAGCGTCTCTTCCTCGCTTTTAATCTCGCGCTTCAGCGCCTTCTTTTTCGTCTTCAGCGCGTCCACGCGCGCGACGCGCTCGCGCTCCTTGTGCTCGTGCGCCTCGCGTTTGATCCTTCGCAGCGTTTGAGCTTCGATGAATTGCGCCCCGGGATGGCTGTCTTCGTCGTCGCTGAGCTCGATGGCGTCCCATTTGGAGTAGTCGAAAGGTTTGGTCGACATGCTCGCGCGCGCGCGCGCGAACGACGAGGACCGAGCGCGGGAAAATGAAGTCAACTACAAGAGAAGGAGAGAAGAAGGAGCTTCTACGGCGAAACGCGGCTCAGAGCGCGGCGTCTACGACAATCATGCGATGTAGTCGCGTCGTCATCACGTCCACAGCCTCGTCGATGATGCGCGTGAGGAGTTCGTCGCACGATGGGGCGTCGTCGATGAGACCCATGACGCATCCGGCGCTCCAGACGCTCGATTCGGCGTCGCCGGTTTCCTGAAACGATACGCGATAGTTTTCCCCGCGCACTAAATGGTGAATCGCGCCAAAGTCTCCGGGCTTCACCGCCTCGATCGCGCGCACTTCTTCGGCGACTTTATTCTTATACACCCGCTCGTGATTCTTCACCGTCGTCATGACGAGCGTGGTTTGGTTCTCGTCGGCGGCGATTAACGCGCGTTTGATGCCATCCTTAATCGGCGCCTCGCGCGTCGCCATAAATCTGGTCCCCATGCACACCCCATCCGCGCCCAAAGCCAGCGCCGCCGCGAGTTGCCTCCCAGTTCCTATCCCCCCGCACGCTAGAAACGGTACCGTCAGCACGTCTCGCGCCTTGGCCAACAAAACCATCGCCCCCACGTCGTTCGTCCCCGGATGTCCCGCGCACTCGAACCCGTCCACGCTCACCGCGTCCACCCCCAACCGCTCCGCCGCCAGCGCGTGTCGCAGCGTCGTGCACTTATGTATCACTATTATCCCCTTTTTCTTGAACATCTCGATGAATTTCCCCGGATTCGCTCCCGCCGTCTCCACCACCTCGACGTCGCTCTCGCAAATCACCCTCGCGTACGATTCGTAATCCGGCGGTCGCAGCGCCGGCAGCAGCGTGAAGTTCACCGCGAACGGCGCGTATCCGCTCTTACTCTTTTCGCTCCTCCGCGTGATCATCGCGCGCGTTCGCGCGATCTCTCGTCGCAGATCCTCGGGCGTCGGCTGCGTCAGCGCCGTGAGCGTTCCGAGCGCGCCGGCGTTCGACACCGCGGCGACGAGCGCGGCGTACGCGACGTGGTGCATGCCGCCCTGCGTCACGGGGTGCTCGAGTCCGGGAACGAGATCGGTGAGCCGCGTGCGCAGGCGCGCGCGTCGCGCCATCCGATGCGTTGCGATGCGATGCGAACGCGTCGACGAGTGACGACGACGCGCGCGACGCGTCCGCACACCTCGACGCGCCGTCCGATGCCGCGCGCGAACGCCCTGCGAGCGCTCGCGCGCGCGTTCGGCCGCGACGCGACGCTTCGCGCGCGCGCGGACGCGACGAAGACGCTCGTCGCGGTGGCGGCGGACGGCGCGACGCGATCGACGACGACGACGCGCGGAAGAACGCACGGCGCGGCCGCGGCGAAGACGGAGACGCGCGGACGAACGCGCGCGTTCGCGGCGAGCGCGGCGTCGTCGACGGAGGGAAAGTTTCCGGGCGCGACGGCGCGCGCGACGACGAGCCGCGAGGACGGCGACGCGAACGCGGCGACGCCGAGACGAGTCACGTTTGAAAGCGGACGACTCGCGCGGCTGACGGATGGGGCGGTGCTGGCGTACAGTGGGGAAACGGTGGCGCTGTGCGCGGCGACGGCGAGTCGAGAGCTCGATCACGGGTCGTTGATTAAAGGGTTCGCGCCGTTGATGGTGGATTATCGCGAGCGGTCGTACGCGAAGGGGAAGATTCCGTCGACGTTCACGCGACGCGAGGGCGCGCCGAAAGAGAGGGAGATACTGGCGATGCGGGTGATCGATAGGGCGACTCGGCCGCTTTTTGAGAAGAATTTCGCCAAGGAGGTGATGTTGCAGTGCGTCGTCATGGCGAGCGACGGCGTGGAGGATCCGGCGGTGTTGGCGGTGAACGGAGCGAGCGCGGCGTTGACGGCGTCGAGCATTCCATGGAATGGACCCATCGGCGCGGTCCGAGTGGCGGTGATGAATAAAGAAATCATAGTTTCGCCGTCGGATGAGGTGGTGGAGAGTTCAGATTTCACTCTGTTTTACGCCGGGAACGAAGCGCGAGCGTTGATGATCGAGGCGCAGAGTAATAAATCTGGGGGCTTGGAGGAAACTTTAGTCGCCGATGCGCTGCGAAAAGCGCACGAAGCCGTGCGTGAGTTGATACCTCCTCAAATCGCGCTCGCAAACGAGATAGGTAAGCCCAAGCAAGAGCTCGCGGCGGCTCCCGTGACGGCGGAGATGAAACGCGCGTGCTACGACGTCGCCAAGGCGCGATTAGTCGCGCTCTACGAAGAGCACATTCAGGATAAACACGAGCGTGGGCGTAAAATGGCGGAGCTACAAAGCGAAGTCGTGCGCGAACTCATGGATAGCCATCCGGAGTGGATGGAGAGTGGTGAGGTGAGCGAAGCCATGTTGGGTTCGGCGTACTTCGCCGTGTGCGGTCGCGTGCTTCGCGAACGAGTTCTCGACGAGGGCGTGCGCGTCGACGGACGCGGTGTGTACGAACTTCGCAATCTCGACGGTGTCACTGGAACGATGCCCATCGTGCACGGCAGCGCACTATTTGAGCGCGGGAACACGCAGGCGCTGGCCACCGTCACCTTGGGCTCGCTCGAAGACTCGCAGCGGTTGGACAATTTAACGGGTCCAACGTCCAAGCGTCTGATGTTGCACTACTCGTTCCCTTCGTTTTCTGTGAACGAAACCGGTGCGAGGGGGCTTTCACGGCGCGAGGTTGGACACGGCGCACTCGCGGAGAAGTCGCTTTTGGGAGTCTTTCCGGATGAGGACGCTTTCCCATTTGCGGTGCGCGTGAACACCGAGACTCTCGAGAGCAACGGTTCGTCTTCTATGGCTGCCGTGTGCTCGGGATCCATGGCGCTCATGGATGCAGGCGTGCCGCTCACCGAGCACGTCGGCGCAATTTCGATCGGTCTCGTCATGGACGAAGACGAGGAAACGGGCGAGGTCAAGCGGTACGCGCTCATGGACGACATCATGGGTCTCGAAGATGTTTTAGGGGATATGGATTTTAAAATTGCGGGCACACGTTCGGGCGTCACTGGCATTCAACTCGATTGTAAGCCTGCGGGCATTCCGTTGGATATTCTCATCGAAGCGCTCGATCGCGCGTCAGCGGCGAGGCAGAAAGTCATCGACGTAATGGAGCGCGCCGTGAGCGAGCCAAAATCTGTGATGAAGGACTCCGCGCCTCGCTATGGCAGAGCGACGCTGCCGCCGGCGTTGATCGGGAAACTTATCGGCCCTCAAGGTTCGAACATTAAGGCTTTAGAAAAAGAAACCGGGGCAAAGGTTTCCGTCGTTAACGACGATGGTGACTTGGCTGTGTTTGGACAAAACAAAGCGTCGTACGACGCCGCCATCGCGCACATCGAAAACTTGAAGAATTCCGTCGTAGAAGTCGGCAAGACGTACGCCACCACGGTGAAAGAAGTGCTACCTTTCGGTTGCGTGCTCACCACCGCTTCCGGCGACGATGGTCTGTTGCACGTGAGCGAAATTGCGCACGAGCACACCGAAAATGTATCCGACGTTTATTCGGTGGGCGATCAAGTCGAGGTGAAGTGCGTCAAGAAGGACGCGCGTGGAAGCATCAAATGGAGTCGAAAAGCGCTGTTACCTCGTCCCCGTCCACCTGGACGCGAAACGCCGCGTTTCACGGTGAAGGCGAAGGCGACGACGCCATCCGACCCCGAGTAACTTATAGCAGACATTTATAGAGCATTGAGTTGAAATCTACAGTATACTAGATGAGCTATTCGCGTTCCCACTCGTCCAACACGGGCTCGATGATCGCCGCGAAAAGTCGTTTTCGATTCCTCGTCACCGCTTGGTACAGATCGCCGAGTACGCGAGCCGACGCAAGGTTTTGAGTTTCGTTGGCGACGACGCGCGTTTCAAAGCCGCGACGACGCTTTCGTTGCGTCGACTTCACCGATTTCATCGGTGCGATTCCCGGTGGAAGTTTCACTTTCGACATTTCTCTATCGAACCACGCGTTTACATCCTTTTCGTCGCCGACGTTTCGCGAGAGCGCATTTTGTACTTCGCCCTCTACGTCAATGACAGACGTGACGACGTCGAACCACGCTTCCGTCTCCATATCGCGCGACGCCGCCGCGTCCGCATCAGCCTCATCACGGTCGAACGAAAGCACCGCGCCGTCCATGTTGCGTCCGTAACCCTCGACGCGTTCGCGCGCCGCGTACGGACCCACCACGCGCCACGCGTCGTCGTCCCTGCGATGCGCCACCGCGACGTGAGGAAGCCTTTCCAGCAGCTCGTGGTACGCAAACGGTCCGAGCGTAAACTTTCCGTCGTTTTCTTGTTCCGTCAACCACCACTCGCCGGCGTAAGGGTTTGCGGCAAAGTATTGCTCCATTTCGTGTCGTCTTCGTCGCGCTTCCTCCGTCGCCGCTCGCGCGCGCGCGGCTTCGTCTTCTTCGACCGCCGCGGCGTCTTCCGCCCGCTCCGTCCTCGCCGCAGCCTCGCGCGCGTTGCGCTGCGCCGCTTCGAGCGCCGCGCGCTCCGCCGCGCGCGCAGCCTGTCGTTCCAAGCCTCCCGGCTTCCCGCTCCAACTCACGTCTGAATCGTCGCTCCTCGCGTCGCCGCTCGCCGGCGGCTTTGACGTATTTCGCAACTGCTCCGCCACCGCGGCGTTCAAACGCTCGGCGTCGAGCTCACCGTCCATTCGCGCGCGATCTTCAATCACCCAAAACGGCTCGCGAAGATCGATCGGCGCGGGTTCCTCCGGCAGCGCGCCCTCCTCGTCCGGTTCCGTCCCCCGCGCGCGCCCGTCCGGCCGCGGATCCCGCAACCGCGCGTTCACCGCCGCGCTCCACGTCCCCGTCTCGTCCTCCTCGCCCAGCGGTTCCCCCATCGCCGCCCGTCCTCGCCGCACCCTCTCCCGCGTCGCGCGCAGGATGTCCCGCCACCCTCTCGGCCGTCTGTACGCCCTCGCGCGCGCGTCGTCGCCGACCGTCTCCGATCCCATCGTTTCCCGCGCCGCCGCGTCCTCGCACCCGCCCTCGTCCGCGACGTCCGGCGTCACCGCGCGCGCGCGCGGGAGCTCGCCGCCGCCGATCGCGAGCAACCGCGACAGTCGATCGTCCAACGCGCTCGCCCTCGCGTCGTCCCGGCGCGCGCCGGCGTCGTCGCGCTCGTCATCGGCGACGTCGTCGTCCGCGCCGTCGCCCGCGCGCGCGCGCGCGTCGTCGGCGTCGTCGTCCTCTTCGTCGCGCGCGCGATCGCGCGCGCGCAGCGCGTCGACGACGTCGCCGACCGTCGTCTCGCGTCCGTCGCCGTCGCGCCGCAGCGCGAGCGCGCGCTCGAGAAACCCGTCCTCGTGCCACCGCGCGAGCGCGCGCGCCGCGAACGGCCCCTGCGTCGCGCCCGCGAGGTCGACGTACGTGTACGCGCCGAGCGCGGCGTCGGCGCGCGCGTCGGCGCGTCGAAACATCGTCGGTCGATGCGTCGCCGCAGAGTGACGCGCGGTCGCGCCGCGATGCCGCTCGACGGCGACGGCGCGCGCGACGGGCGCGCGACGCGCGCGGCGTTCGGGACGTTCCTGCGCGACGACGCGCGACGGCGCGACGGCGGCGCGACGCCGACGACGACGCGGGCGATGATGTTTCGACGCGGCGCGCGGATGCGCGCGGTCGCGCTGTGCGTCGTGCTCGCGACGCGGCTCGCGATGCCGGCGTACGACGCCTCGCGAGGGCTCGCGCGCGCGTCGACGACGCGACGCGAACCGACGCGGCGAGGCGGACTCGCGGACGTCGCGTGCGAGGGCGTGCGCGCGGCGACGTCGTGGGACGGCGAACATCACGTCGGGATCGCGGTGCGAGGGTACGAGTTCGAGCATCAGCACGCGTTTTATCCGGGGCTCGCGATGGCGACGCGGGCGACGACGCGCGCGGTGGGACGCGCGGCGAGGCTGGCGGGGGCGAGGACGACGCGGGACGACGCGCGGGAGGAGTGCGCGGCGGGCGCGGCGGCGGTGGCGATTAACGCGTACGCGTTCGCGCGGAGCGTGGAGGCGATGTACGCGCTGTCGACGCAGTTGCTGAGGGATGAGGCGCTGGCGGAAGCCGCGGCGACGCTGTACGCGATGAATCCGGCGAATGTGTTTTACGGAAGCGCGTACGCCGAGGCGGGATTCGCGTACGCGCAGTTCGCCGCGGGGTCGCTGTTGCAAGAAAATAAGGTGCTGCACAGCGGCGTGTTGTTCGGCGTCGCGACGATGTTCCGCTCGAACGGGGTGCTGTGCGTCGTCTTGTTGCTCGGACACGCCGGGCGAGAGATGTTTCGTTTACTGCGCGACGCGAACGACGAGACGCGCCATCGTCGCGCGGCGCGACACTTGAAGCGAGCGATGATCGCGATCGCGCTGACCGTCGCGCCGCACTACGCGTTCGCTCATTTCGGGGACATGCGATATTGCAACGGCGCCGTATTCGACGGCGCGGAGCGACCGTATTGTCGCCCAAAGTCGTGGCGCAACCTGTACGGACTCGTTCCGAGCGGGATGTATTCTTTCATTCAGAGGCATTACTGGAATCTAGGCTTCATGTCGTCCTATCGCGCGCGAAACCTCGGGAACGTCTTGCTCGGCGCGCCCGCCATCGCGCTCGGGTTTTACCTCACGAAGCGCTTTGCTTGGTCGCGAGACGCGCGCGTCTTCGTCAAGGAGGAGCAGCGCTTCTTCGTCGGCGCGTACTTCGTCAAACTCGGGGTGATGACCGTCATAGCGGCGACGTACATGCACGTGCAAGTCGCCACGCGATTTTTGAGCACCTCGCCGGCGATGTATTGGGGTCTGGCCCACCTCGGTCGCCACAGCAAAGCGTGGAGACGCTTCATCGCGACGTACCACGTCTCCTACGCCCTCGTCGGCGCCGCGCTCTTCGCCAATTTCTACCCGTGGACGTGATCGTCACCGACACGATGTATCATCATCACTCGCGCATTGCGTTGTAATTCTATCTATCTATGCATCTACCCCTCCAGCGCTCTCTTCAGCGCCTCGACTCCCAAATCCTCGCTCGCCTCGGCCGCGTTCGCCTTGACCGCTTTCGCCCGTTCCAGCGCCCGTTCCAGCGCCTCCACGCTCGTTCGTTTCTCCTCAATCATCCGTTCTATCTGATACTCGAAATCCGTCATCGCTTGACTCGGTCGTATCGTTTCGTTGATCAATTTATGCGCGTTGTTGAACAGCGCGTGCAGCGCCCCCGTCGCCTCCTCCGCGCGCGTCGGCGCGTCCACGCACCTCTCCATCGCCTCCACGAACCTCGCCGTCGCGTGTCGCGTCAGCGCGCATATCTCCTCTCGCGCGTCCGTTTTCCCGCG
>JACLAB010014734.1_pt1 | contig 15279 bp, 10 predicted proteins | sample 8027921 | NCBI WGS metagenome assembly JACLAB01 (sample SAMN15725117, study PRJNA655200) | protist metagenome | isolation source: fluorescence activated cell sorting (FACS) single amplified genomes of... | place: USA: West Boothbay Harbor, Gulf of Maine | collected 2000-07-19 | reverse complement strand
GTCACGAAGAAGGTTACCAAGCCGGCGGTGAAAAAGGCGGCCAAGCCGGCTCCGCGCCCGAAGAAGGTGAGCCGTGTGAACCCGCTCGCCATTATTGCCACTGGTCTCGGTCTCGGTTTGTTCGCGTACTCGAACCGCAGAGAGGGTCAAACGTCCGTATCGACGGCGGCGACGAAGACTACCACAGTGTCTAGCACCCCGGCGAAGACCGTGGCCAGCGCTCCGGCCAAGCTTACCAAGTCTCCCAGCAAGGCTGATGAGGCACAAGCGTGGATCGAGAACTGGAAGAAGAACTAATCGCAACGCGCTCGATGTAAATCGATCAATTCATCAATAATTCTTATATTATCACACGAAATATATGCTGCAGCTGCCTATTTCCCCGCTTCCGGACGCAAAACGTCCATGCCGCCGAGGTACGGTCGCAACGGCTCGGGTACAACGACGCTTCCGTCTTCTTGCTGGAAATTTTCGAGGATGGTGACGATCATACGAGGAATCGCGCACGCCGTCGCGTTGAGCGTGTGGCAGTGCACAAGCGGCTGCTTCTTACCATCGACCGCGTTCGGTCTGTACTTTATGTTCAGCCGCCTCGCTTGATAATCCGTGCAGTTCGAGGCACTCGAAATTTCGCCGTACCGTTCGAGCGCGGGCATCCACGCTTCGACGTCGAATTTGCGATACGCCGGTGCGCCTAAATCCTCCGTGGGCATGTCCAAAACTTTGAAGTGGAAGCCGAGCTCTGCAAACATTTCAGTCTCGATACCGATGAGCTCCTCGTGAAGTGCGTCAGATTGCTCGGGCGTGGCCACGACGAACATCTCCACCTTGCTAAACTGATGCAAACGATACATGCCGCGAGTCTGCGCGCCGGCAGCGCCGGCTTCAGTGCGGAAACAATGACTGAAGGCCGCCATTTTGATAGGGAGTTGCGATTCTTCCACAACTTCATCCATGTATACTCCACCCAATAATAGCTCAGCCGTACCCGCCATACAGAGATCGGAGTTTTCAATGCTATACACTTGCGTGTTCTCTGCCCGCGGCTGGAATCCGCACTTCTCCACCACGCTGCTACGCACCATGTCTGGCACCATCATGGGCTTGAAACCTTTGCTCAAAACCTTGGCAAACGCCCAGTTGATCAGGGCTAACTCAAGCATAGCACCAACACCGGTGAGGTAGACGAAACGACTGCCACTCACCTTGCTTCCAGTCTCGAAGTCGAACATCCCAAGCTTTTCACCGACGTCCACATGATTTTGCACTGGAAACGTAAACGCGCGCTGCTCGCCCACCGTCGCCCGCGTCACCGTATTTTCTTCGCTACCGATAGGCACATCCGGGTGTGTCAAGTTTGGCAATCTCTGCGCCATGGTTTGTAACTCGCCCTCGAGTCCGGCGAGATCGCCTTCGAGCGCCGCGAGCTCGTCCTTAATCGCCTTGCCCTCGGCAATCAACCCGTCCCGAACCTCTTTCTCCATCTTCCCCTTCATGCTCTTCGCGTTCGCGTTTCTACGCTCGCGAAGTTCATCGCACTTAAAGTTCAACGCGTTCAACGCCTCGTATTTCGCGATGATTTCCTGCACATCCACGTCCACCTTTCTCGTCGTCGCGTTCTTTTGCACCAACTCGGCGTTGTCCCGCACAAACTTGAAATCGATCGCCGCCTTCCACGTCAGCGCCTTGTTCGTCTCCTCCGACGCGTTCAACGCGGGCGCTTCGCTCGTCGCGCTCGCTCGCGTGGCGAGCGTCGCGCACCGCGCGGGGCGTCCGGGCGTCCAACGTCGCGCGACGCCGCTCGCGGCGAGCGGCGAGGACGAGGACGAGGCTGACGTCGTGCGCGTGCGCGCGGCGGCGGCGGCGACGACGCGGCGGTGAATGGCCGACCTGACGAGCGTTCTGTGCATCGCGCGCGTCCGGCGCGACGTCGATCGTCGACGAGCGCGGTGTGAAGTCGCGAGGCGCGCGAGCGGTGGTGATGACGTCGAGCCGGCGGGTTTTTCGCTCAGGTTTCTATCTATTGCACAACAAACAACGCGACGACGCGGGGAAACAATGATGACCTAGGACGGGTTACGCCGGAGGCGACCGCACGACTTCGGCGATGGTGGAGACCTCGGCCATGGCGCCGACGCCAAAGTCACCGCACGCGAGGTGCTTCTCGATCGGCGGAACGACGACGACGCCGAGCTCGCGCGCCGAGCGCAAATGTCGCTCGGTGAACGGGCTCTCCCACATCTTTGTGTTCATCGCGGGCGCTATGAACACGCGTTTGGCCGGGTCTTTGAAATCCCACGCGCGAAATACACACGTGAGGAGATTATCACACAGCCCGTTGGCGATTTTAGCCAGGGTGTTTGCGCTGAGCGGCGCCAAGACGAAGACGTCAGCCCACTTGACCAACTCGACATGCATCACGGGATCGCCCTTTTCGCCCCATTCACGCCACTCGTCGTGATCCGTGAAAGTTTTTATGTTATTCTCGTTCGCCCGCGCGATATCTTCCGAATCGATGAACTTCAACGCGTTATCTGTGAACACGAACCGAACCTCGCACTCGCCGCTCGCGCTCCACCGCGCGCGCGCGAGCTCGTCGAACTTGATCGCCGCCACGGATCCCGACACTCCGATGAGAACCCTCGTCATCGCTCGAGGTCTCGCTTCGCTCGCTCGTCGTCGAGTTTTTTCGCCAATCGCGCCTTGGACTTGCGCGCGAGCTCTAAGTTTCTTCGACTCTTCCACAGCTTTTGCTCCTTCAGGCACGCGTCGAGCGTCCACTTTTCTTCGTTGCACTTCCCGAGGAACTTGCCCAGGGCGTTTTCGGCGTGACAGCGCTTGAGCGCGATGACGGCTTCGCGGCAGATCGGGTGCTTGTCCAGCGTCAGCGGCGGGTGCATCGCCGACCCGCGCGTCGCGGTGTCCCGAGCGTGCGGGCAAAAAAAAGTGTCTCGAGCGCCACAAACGCGTCGGACGTCAAAGTGCGCCGCGTTGCCGCGCGTCGACGCGTCCGCGCGGTGACGAGGACGAGGCGCGCGACGTAAACGCACGTGCCTCGCGCGTCGCGCGTCATGGGCGCCACACAAGATGCCCTCACGCTTTGGTTCGCGCCGGCGTTGGGGAGCGCGTTGGCTCAGGTCATGTTTCTGAGCCCGATGCCGGAAATCGAGCGGTGCAAGACGAAGCGCTCGCTCGGACACCTGAACCCGCTGCCGTATCCGTTCGTGGCGGCGAATTGCGCGGCGTGGATGATTTACGGTAGTATCAGTGGGAACTATTGGGTGTATATTCCAAACTTTACTGGGTACTTTTGCGGGACGTATTACTCTTTCGTGGCGTATGCGCTCGACGAGAAGATACGAGGATCGATGGAACGCATAGTTGCGGTATTAATCATCTTGGTTAGTTTCGTAGGGATGGTAGTGAGCTGTGTGATGAAGAATTCGAGCGAGAGCGATCGCCTTGTGGTGGCTGGGACCTTGGCAAACTTGATTCTGGTGGTGTACTACTCGGCGCCGCTGTCGACGATGGCGGAAATCATCAGGACGAAGGATTCAAAGTCCATGCACTTTCCTCTGGTGTTTTGCAACGGACTCAATGGCCTGTGCTGGACCACGTATGGCATAGCGTTGAACGACTGGTGGATCGCCGCGCCGAATCTTTTCGGTTCCTTGCTCTCCATCATACAGGTCGTTCTAATTTTCTTGTACCCGAGCTCAGAACGCTTGCGCAGTCGGATCACGCCGACTTCCTCCGTCGAAGGGCTAGTGTCGATGAGTTCGGATTCTTCTCCGCTTTGATATTATCAAAAGCGTCGATATTCTTTGGTAGAAACGAAATGCAAACTGAAACGAAATGCAAACTAGAATTAGGCGAAGAGTTGAGCGCGCAGTGACGGCGCTTTTCTTCAACAATCCGCGAGTGTATCAATAAAGCACAGACTTTGTCATTCAAAAGCTAAGGCCTAACGCGCCGCAGAACACACCAGCCCCGTCGCATCCGCTCCGATTTTGCCTAAGTTACACACACCGCAAACGTTACCTGCTTCTTCCACGACGTAGTGCGCACCACACGTAGGGCACACGCAGTCCTTCGTCCCCTTGTAAATTGGAACAAAGGTAGCAGAGCAAACAGCAAACGGATTGTGAGGATCGTAGTTCACCTCAACCTCATCCTTAGGTGCTCGTTCGCACGCTTGCAACACTTGTTTCGCTTGCGTAGCCACCTTGACAGGCGGGTTGAGCTCAAGTAAACGACGGCAGAAAGTTGCGGCGGTGACATAGTTCTTCAGCTTGAAGAAAATTGACATTGCCGATCGCAGAGAAAGAGACAGGTGAATCGGCTGCAACTCAGAGTGCGTAAAATACGCGGCGAGCTCAGCTTGTCGAGTCGCGTCATCCTTGACTTCCTTTCTAGCAATCTCAATCCTCAGCGCACACGCGTATTCGCGAGCCACCTTCAAGAGCTGTTCCACATCCTCAACTTCGCTCGGATCCTCCACGCTCAACAAGGTGATGGCGTGAATGATACCGACAAACACTTTCAAAGCTTCGACAAACTTGCCTTCAGTCGTTAACTTGAAAGCGGACTTGAGGCGTTCCTGGAGAATTTCCGGAGAACATATCATCGCGGGCGGCAAAACACCCGTTGCACGCGAAGACCAGCCGCGGCCGAGCGGCATCGGCATCTTGGGACTTGCGGGCATGCCCTCGAGAGTGACATGCGACGCATACGCCAAATCCACGAAATGTTGCTTGAGTGGAGCGAAATTGACGATCCCTAACTGACGGCTAAGCAATTTCATGGCGCTATCGAAATCGCCCGCAGCCACGTGCTCGCCGGCGACGGCACTCTTCTCAGTCCATCGTCGCGACGGCGGAACGCCGGCAGTTGGCGCGATGAAGACATCGCTATGGAACGTTTCAGCGCCAGTATCATCCACTGCACCACCCATCAACTCTTCCGGTAGTTCTAATTCATCCATGCCCCAACCATCGTTTTCGTTGTCGACGTCGTCAAACTCAACATCGGGCGCAATACCAGCCTTGGCGAGCGGATCGACGCGCTCGTCGTCACCAATATCAATGTCAGCGTCACCCCATCCAAGACCAACACCACCCATGCCCATGACATCATCTTCAGCGTACTCGTCGCCAGCGATCTCGCCAGATAGAACACCTTCAAAGAATCCCTTGGACACCGGCAACAACGGCCAGTTATCCCCTCTAAACAAGGGAGCGGGCGGTTGAAGCAGCTTTCCTAAGCCACTCACTTCCGGAATAGCGGCACCGTTCTCGTTTAACGTTTCTGCTATGCGCGCTGCATCGTCTTCCAATCCATGTGTCTTGGCGGTTAAGTACGCAAGCGGGTAGTGGCCAACATTTTCGAGCACCTTGACTCGCTCGGCTACATCACCCAAGTAGAGTGCGTTGTGGAACTGTCCCATGACATCGGCGCGCATCTCCGAGATCTTCAACATCTTACTCAATTTCTCGAGGTTACCGGTGATGAGGTACAAGAATGAAAGACGCTCAAAATTCTTTGTCTTTTGGTACGCAAACTCAACGATTTGGTGGTTTCCTTGGTTCAACGCCGCAACACCAAGCTTGTGCCATGTGTCTTTATCATCGATCTCTTGAGCGCTGGTGAGAGCGACTTCGATGTTACCGCATTCCAGCGCCAACTCAAAGCGAGTGCGTTCATCCTGTTTGATGAAAAGAATCGAGACGTTAGTCAAGCCGCTGTCGGCAAAAAAAGAACAGCGAGTGCAGTGTCGCTGGAACACTCATACAAAAAAATAGCGAACAAGAAATCTTCATAGACTCTCGGCATTCACCAAGGAAGGATCCGTAAGGTTGTGGATAATCATCGTGTTCCAAAAGGTCGTCGAGAAAGCGCCGAAAAAGTTGCACAAAAAACTCACCTGAACGAAGTGGAGCGCGATCTCCGGGTAACCCTTTTGCTGCAAGTATGCGATGATCGATTGGCCGCAGAGCTGTCCACTTTTGATCATCGAAAGCACTTGATCAAACCTCTTTGCATTGAGCGCGAGCTTGAACATGTACTCTGACGGGTCAAACTGAAGTTGACGGTTACGTCCATCACGATCCAAACAGAAAATGACATTGCCGAACACCTTGGTGAGGTAAACGGGGTTATCCAACGTGCGAATAATGCCCGAGTCACCGTTTGGCAAGGCGTATTTGATGTGGTTGAGCGTAGTGTAAATGAAGACACCGTGATCGTCCCAGGCTCCCGACTTGACGCGAATGGTTTCGTGCACCGTGACAGAGTGACCAAGCTTGCGATCCGCGAGAACGATGGCGTGCTTACTCAGTAGAGCAACACGGCTCATGTCTGACGCCCAGACGACGTACTTGATGTTTGGAGTAGCAAGCTCGGCGATCGCGGCGCGCTGTTGGAGATCAAATAACACCATCTTCTCATCGGAGCGGCACAAGAGCGATCCCGTGCCAGCATAGAAGATCATGTCCGTGCCCGGGGTAGGGCAGGCACACTTCTTGGTCATTTCGTTGTCCAAGTTCTTGATGATGATGTTATTCGTTTGCTTATCCAGTGTCGCAAATCGGTTTCTGGCCACGAAGACTGCGCCAATACCGTTGCCGCGACGTGAGTCGCCACTGACTTCGCCTCGGCCGCTGTCCTTCGGTAACATGAAAAGCTCGTAGTTTTCACCACCGGCATCGTACGTAATGAGCACCGCATTCTCCGCTGGGTTGTATGACATGGACCTCGGGCTCGAGTTGGGACCTCCGACGGTGCGTCGGATGGACACCAACGGATTATCCCGCTGAGACTGAAAATCATAGCAGCGCAAGTAGCGATCCTTCACGTAGAACAAGCTACCTTGGTGGCTGGTGTACGCCGGACGTTCACGCTCGAGCTTGAAAACAATCATACCGCTGTCATGGCCTGCAGCTAACAAATTGACTTCAGGATGCGCGGCCAAGATCCAGAACCGATCATTCTCTCGTCGGAAGGTCTGCGCGTCGGCTCGCTTTGACATGTCCCACACACGGATTGACTTGTCCTCTGAGTTCGACACAATCACATCCTGCCTGGCATGGAAAGTGACGCAACTCACGTTGTTGACGTGTCCACGAAGAGAGTCAACTTCCCAAGCCTTCGTATCATTCATGCGCCAAAGCTTCACTTGACGATCATCCGCACCGGACACAATCAGCGGCAATGTCGGGTGGAAAGCCGCCCAATTGACGCCGCGATCGTGACCTTCTAGGATGTACTTCACCACGGTATCACCTCCACCAAACAGATCGTTGTTCATTTGCGGCATACGGAGCTCATCCGCCGGACTCACAGCCTTGCGCCGGAGACCGCTAATGTCCCAAACTCTCACCGTCTGATCCAATGACGCGGAAACCACCAAGTCATCCTTGTGATGGAATCTCGCGCACATAACGTAGTGATTATGTCCCGTAAGAACCCCGATCGAGTTTCTGCTCTGCCAGTTCCAGATCCGAATCGTCTGATCATCCGAAGCGGAGACGATCCACGGGTACTCTGGGTGAAACTCAACCGTTCTGATGTAGTCCAAGTGACCCAAAAGCGTGAACATACACCGTCTGAGCTTGTAACTCCAAACTTTGATCTTATAATCATCCCCTGTTTCAGTACAATAGCGCGCGGTCAGTCTCAATTTCCCCCTCCGTCGCATTTACCTCGCCTCGCGTTTGAGATCGCGTCTCGCGTCGATCGCGCGCGTCGCCCTCTTCGCCTCGCTCCATCGTCACGCACCTCCCGACACGAATAACGGCTGCGAACTGTGAAAGTGTACCCCCCGCACCGGTCCCTCGTGCTCATCGAATCGATCGATCAGCGTTCCCATGCGATAATCCCATAACTGAATCACCCCGCTGTGCAGCGACGCCAAAATCCACGGTCGCTTGGGGTGAAACGCCAACCCTTTCACCCGATTCGATTTCGTCTGCGGTCGGCGCGCGCGTCAGTCTCGCTCGACGGTCACTTCTCGCGATCCGCGCGTCGTCGCGGCGCCGCGTCGCGCGTCGTACCTCAAACTTCGTCAACATCTTTGTTCAGATCGCGACCAAACGTTGCGATCGAATCGCGCGTTCGCGCTCGCGCGCGCGCGCGTAAACGGCGACGTACTACGCGCGGACGCGTGCGTTTGACGCGCGCGCGTGTCGTGCGTTCGTCGCGCGCGCGCCGTTCGCGCGAACGCCGACGACGCGCTCGACGTCGAGTGCAGATCCGAGGTCAGACGAGAGCGAAACCGCGGAACCGCCCGTTGAGGGAAGCGCGGGCGCGCGCGAGGTTTCGCGAACGAAGCCGTCTCGGCGAGCGGTGAAGTGAGGCTTGAGACCAGAACGCTAAGGATGCTAAAGATATTATTTGAATCGGTATCATCGCTAGGGGGCGTAGGCGTCCATCTTGGACGAGAGAAGCTTCCAGACGTCGGATTTGTACGAGCGCTCGAGCGCGCCGGCGGCGGAGAGGCGGTCGGGATGGAAACGAAGGGCAGCTTTTCTGTACGCCGAACGCACGGCGGTGATGGAAGATGACGACGGTTGAATGCCGAGCGCGGTGAGAACTTGTACCAAACCTTCGCGCTCGAGGGTGGCGAGTGGGGGGTCGGACGCGCGCGAGGGTCGCGGCGCCGAATGCGAAGGCTTTGGCGGTTCGGATCGCAAAGTCTCGCGAGCGTGCTCCGATCCCGATGTCGCACGAGGCGTCGATGCCGCGGTGGGTTGAGATGCGTCCCACTTTGACTTCGCTTTGTTCGCTTGTGCCGCGCGATCGGAAATTTCGCTCTCCCACCGCTCGCGATGATACCGCTCCGTTTCTTCGTCGCGCGCTCGTGAGGAGGGAGACGCGCGAAACGACGCCGACGAAAACCCCGACTCTGACTCGCGATGGCCCGCAGCGGGAGTATAGTTCAAATTCTGCTTCACCGTCCTCGCCTCGTCGGCCTTCCCATCGCCCCCCGGTCGTCGCATCGACCTCGCGCGCCGCTTCAACTCTTCCCGCTCCGTCTCGGCGTTCGGGCTCGTCTTCGACGCGTCCAACATCCTCGACAACGCCAAATCCACGTCCCATCCCACGTTCCTTAAATGCGCGATCGCTCGATCCACGCTCGTGGGCACCATTTTTACGATCAGGCACACGTCCTCCGCGCGCGCGTAGTCGCCGTCGAGCACGTCCACCACGCGCTGCGCGTCTCGCGCCGAGACGCCGTGCCGTCGCTCGAGCCGCTCCGCGAGCGTCGCCCGCGCGTCATCGTCGTCGTCCACGAAATCATCGCGCGCGCGCGCAGGACGGCGCGCGCGCGCGTCATCAACGACCGCTCGTCCCGTTCGTCCCGCCGTTCGCGACGACGCGCCGCTCGCGTTGACGAAACGAGGTGAAGTCGTTACGGGTGGTGCGGATGGTCGTCGCGAATTTCGCGCCGAGGACGACGCGTGAACGTCGTGTGAGGTCGACGCGCGCGCAGATATCTCGAGCGCGATGCGAAGTTGCTCCATCTCTTCGTCGTAGGACGAGGGGACGGCGTGACGGAGCGACTCGCGCGGCATTCGTCCGTCTCAGATGAGGCGCGAGGCGCGCACTGAGGCGTCGCGCGGGAGATTGAAGACTGAAGATTGAAGATTACGCGCGTTTATAAAAGATTACAACGTCAGGCTGATCGGCTATTTTCTAATGCAATTCTCAGAGCGGCTATTTCGGCCGCCATCTCCAGCTGCGCGTGCTGCATGTCGGCGAACATGCGCGCGATTTCCTCTTGTTGAAGTTGGTGCTGTCGCAAGAGCTCGAGATGGACGTCTCGAACGCGAGCGGAGAGGTCGCCGCCGAGCTTCTCCACGGCGGCGTCGAGCAAAGATGCGACGTCCGCGGTGGCGGAGATTGGATTCGTGCCGACGAGTTTCAACTCCTCGCGCGCCAACGCCGCGGCTGGCGGTGTGTGCGCGCGTTGACCGTGGAGCAAGCGATTGGACTTTTCCGCGACGGGCGTCATGGGAGAATCCGGAAGGTTGTCTCCGCGCGCGGGCGTGCTTTCGACTTGAAACGAGTGCGGTACGGGTTTTTGCCAACTGAGCGAAGTCACCGCACCTTCGTGCGCCTTGACGTCGTAGATTTTGCACGTGGCGACGTCGGCGCCGCCGCTAATCTTTCGCGTGTCCAGCCAAGTCACGACGCCGTTTGACGTCCCCACTACGAGCCCGAAGCCCGAATAATGCCAAGCCATGCACGTCACTTGCGTTGATCGAAATGTTAACGCGCCCGACGGCGTCGGAGAGGCGACGTCTTGAAGCACCACCCTCCCGTCGCTCTTGACGTATCCGACCAAGCCCGGAGCCACGGGTGAAAATTCAACTTGATAACACTCAGACCCTCGAACCGTGAGCGTCGACTGCAGCTCGCCGACTTCGGCGTCCCATAGCCTGACCGTACCATCCGCACACGCCGACACCAAGTGTTGGGGCGAGTACTCGGAGAAATCTATCGAGTTCACTCCGCTCGGCGTCGGCGGCGACAGTTTCGCCTTCGTCGCCCCGCTCTCGACGTCCCGCACGAGCACCGTCCCATCGTGTCCTCCGCTCCCGACCACTCGTCCGAACATGCCGTATTTCACCGTCGCCACCCCGCCCGCGTGTCCCGAGAACACGCGATGTTCGCGTTTCCGCTTCAAATCCCACACTCGAGCCTCGTCCGTCCCGCCCGCGACCAAGTATCGCGACCCCGCGGAGAAGTCCACCGCGTGCACCTCGCTCGCGCCCGCCGTCGCGCGTTCGGGCACCCGTCCCAGATCGCTCAGGTCTGGTTTCATCAGCACGCACCCCGCCTCGGTCGTCCCCGCGCACAGCGCCCCGTTCGAGGGCGACCACGCGACGCATCGCGCGTCGCCCTCGCGTCGTCGGTCGAGCGCGCGCGACGCCGCGAGCGTCGCGCGCGCGCCCTCGGGGTCGTACACCCTGACGGACGATCGCCCGTCGGCCTCGAACCCGCACGTCGCGACGCGCGCGGCGAGCGTCGACGGCGCCATCGCGCGTCGCGGTGCCGCCGTCGCCGCGGTCGCGGTCGCGAGAGACGCGCGTCGCGGATTCGACGCGACGCGGATTTGGGTGTTACCGCAGACGACGGCGCGATGCGGGCGGTGCGACCGCTGTCGACGCGCGATCGAACGTCGTGGACGACGGTGGCGGTGTCGTTCGCGAACTTCGCGTCGTTCCACGCCGTGCGCGAGGGGTACATGGCGTGCAAATCGACGCTGCACGAGCGCGCCAAGTACCCGACGACGCTGCTGGGGGCGATCGACTTTGGGTTTTGCGCGAGCTACGCGTGCGGGTTGCTCGCGGCGGGACACCTCGGACGACGATACGGGGCGCGGAAAACGATCGCGGTGAGCTTCTTGCTCACGGGATTGCTGTCGATCGCGTTCGGGGCGGTGATTGGGCACGCGCTCGCGCCGAAGAGCGAGGACGAGGCGCGGACGGCGGCGTGGACGGCGCACGTGCCGCTGTGGACCGCTTCAGCGTTTGTCCAGGCGTGGACGTATCCGAATTTTATCGCGCTTTTGAGCGATAGCATCGAACCGTACTTTAGAGCCACCGTGTTGACGATGTGGGCGACGGCGTCGCCCGTGGGCGACATCGTCGGTTTGCAAATCGCGCAGGCGGTGTTGCGCCAGGGAGAAGAACACTGGCCGAACGTCATGTTCGTCGCGGGCGCGTTCGTGCTGTTGAATCTCGTGCTGTTCTTGGTGTGCATCGGAGCGAACAAAGTGCGCATCGTGAGAGATGAGGAGGACGAGGACGAGGAGGAAGCCTCCTTGTTGGACGCGCCGCCGGCGTCCGAGACGGTTGAAGACGAGTCTCCGCAGGCGGGCTTTTGGCAAGTCATGAGTGACGTTTGGAAAATTCCTGGCGTACTTGATTACGCTTTTTCCGTGATGGCGCTGAAGGTCGTGGTCACGTCCTTGCTATTTTGGATTCCGTATTACGTCGACGAGCGTTTTGATTCGCATAGTTCGTCCATAGTTTCGACGCAATTCTTTGATTTATCGGTGATTCTTGGAATCGGCTTCGCGGCATTGTTGAATAGATTAGTCGGAAGATGGGTGTTGTTGTTCCTAGTTAGTTTAGTTTTAGGACTTGTGCCGCTGTTGGCGGTCCCGTACGCAAAGACGTTGGGCGGGACAGTGTCTTGCATCTTCTTGGCTGGATTCCTCATCGGACCAGCCGCGGCGTTGTTCGCCGGTGTCATGAGTGCAGAAGTGGGAAAGAAGGCAAAGGTGCATAGTGATCACGGCGGTATCATCGGTGTCATCTCTGGATTGATCGACTCTGCGGGTGCTGTTGGAAGTGGTACCGGTCAAATTTTGGTCGGCGCATTGGCTTCGACGTACGGCTGGCACACGGTGTTCAAGGTACTCGCTGGTTTTGTAGCCATAGGTGCCGTTAGCCTGGTGCGAGTGCGGCGCATGGAAAAAGAGGAAGTATCTACTAGGAAGTAATTGTATGAATTGTAAATGAGCTAGCTACGAGTATCTACCAACGTGAGCGTGTGATTAAATCCACACGAAACATCTTTGACTTCACCTGGAACAGAAACTTCGTGTGGTTCCCAAAAGTCAAACTCATTTCCTAAACCTAACTGTCCACCGCTGGACATTTTCTCGTCCGCGTACGAACCCATAGAACCGCCAAATCCCCACGTGAATAACTTGCCGTTCGCGATACCAGCAGAGTGCTTCCAACCAGCGGCAAGTTTTGACCAACCGCGTGAGCCCATTTTAATGGGTTTTGGGACAGCTGACTTAATATCTGAATGGTGACCATGCCCGAGTTCGCCGTGTTGATTCGCCCCCCACGACACGACTCCGGCATTTGTGTTTGCAAGACTGTGTAAACCGCCGCACGCGATTTCGTGTACAAATCGAAGCGAAGTGACAGGCGAAGGCGTCGTCTCGTGGTCCGAAGGCTTCGCACTCAATCCAAGTTGGTTGAATCTTCCTTGACCCCACGTGTACAAGTCCCCTCGGTCGTCGATACACGCCGAATGCATGTGCCCAGCGGCGACCGCCACCACCTTTTTGTCCTCGAGCGACCGCACCAATCTCGGCGCCGATTCAACCCTCGCGGTGCGATAAAACCATCCGTCGTTCCAGGTCTCTGAACCGTGTCCAAGCACACCATCCGTACTCGAGCCCCATGAGTACACGCGTCCGTCGTCAGCCACGGCGAGAGAATGCTCCGCGCCGCACGCCACCCGCGCCACGCGGGCTTCCTTTGCGAGCGCACCAATCTTCCGTGGAATCGTCCCGTCGACGTTTCCAGTCCCGAGCTGCCCCGCATTATTTTTTCCAAACGCCCAAACGCAGCCGTCGACGTCGACGCACAGCGTATGACCATTCCCAGCGGCCACGCTTGCGACTTCGACGTCCAGTCTCACCAGCATGGGCTCCGGCGAGAACGGCGTCCCCGCTGAGTGTCCCAGCTGTCCATCCGCGTTCAGCCCGCACGTGAACACGTGCCCACCGGCGACGAGAAATACGCTGTGCGCACCGCCGGCGGCGACGGCGCGCACATCGAGATCGCTCACGCCCTCGACCGGGTGAAAGTAGTTGGAACTGCGGGGTGACCATCCGTCGTAGGCTTCGTCGGGTGAGCCGTGACCTAGACGACCGTGATCACCGTTCCCGGCACTGAGAGCTATGTACTCGCGCCGATGCCGCGCGAGCACGCGAGCGGCGCGCGCGCACGCTCGACGTGCGTGGACGATGAACGGCATGCGACGCACACTGAGGGTCACTCTTCGTGAGATTTTTGTACTTATTGAATACGTCTACGAGGTGCCCGAACGCGACGGTGACGATTAATCGCTCGATTTGGGTTTGAGGCGAGTCACTTTACCGATGGCGATGGTTCGTCCTTCGTCGCGCAAGGTGAAACGACCGAGCTGAGCGTAGTCGGCAAACTTTTCTACGCACACCGGTTGGGCAAAGCGGAGACGGACGTTACCGAGGCTACCACTCTTCAGGAATTTCGGCTTGCCTTCCTTCGGTTTGCGCAGCTTCGTGTCGATTTCTGAGACTAGCTTGGTCACCTCGACTTCTTCCGTTGCCGTGTGGATGTGAATCACAGCCTTGTATCCCTTCGTGAAGACGGAGTTGTGCTCGAGCAGTTCCAAGAGCGCGAGTTGGCATTCAATTTCTTCGCAGATGTGAATGGGCTCCTTCACGCTGCAAAGCACGAAACCAGGTTGAATATCGCTTTCTTGAACACCCGTCAACTTTAAGCGTACGTTCTCTCCCGGCAAACATTTCGTGCACTCTACTTCGTCGCGAAACAAAGCGGCAACCTTAACGCCAGCCTTGTTTGGCATCAACATGAGAGTCTGGCCCATGCGCACGGTACCAGATTCAATTTTACCCATGACCATCGCGCCTGCTTCGTTATATTTGTCCATAACCGGTAATCTCACCAGAGCGTTCGGGTCTCTAGGAAGCGGCTCGAGATCGTCGAGCGTGTCGAAGAATGACTTTCCTTCGTACCACGAGCACACATCTGATCCAACCTTCTTCTGCATGTTCGCCCCTGTCAAGCCCGAGATCGGTACGAAATTGACATCTGCATCAATCTTGTAACCACACTGCTTCAAAAAAGGCGTGATTTTCTTTTCAATCTCGTCGTAACGTTCCTTTGCCCATTCGACGCTTGGATCATCCATCTTGTTTACGACGACGACTAATTTTGTGACGCCTAACGTCTTTGCAAGCTGCGCGTGCTCTCGAGTCTGACCACCTTTATCGAAACCGGTTTCAAATTCACCCTTACGCGCCGAAATAACGAGCACCCCCACGTCGGCTTGCGCCGTACCGGCGATCATGTTGGGCACGTAGTTTTTGTGACCCGGAGCGTCCAAAACCGTGTAACGCTTCTTTTCCGTTTCGAAGTGCGCGCGACCGACTTCGACAGTCTTCCCTTTCGCACGTTCTTCTTCGCTGGTGTCCATGATGTACGCCATGTACCACGAGTCGCGATTTTTCTCCTTGGCCTCGCGCTCGTATTTCTGAATCACGCGATCGTCCACCATGCCCGACAAGAACAAGATCTGCCCACCGATCGTCGATTTCCCCGCATCGACGTGTCCGATGAACACCAAGTTCAAGTGCTCGCGACGATCGAACGTCTCGTCGTCGACATCCTCCACCGGTTCGTCCTCGATGACGACCTCCGCGACTTTCGCCGCGACCTTTTCAACCTTGGCCGCCGCGTTCGC
>JACLAB010008338.1_pt1 | contig 15280 bp, 13 predicted proteins | sample 8027921 | NCBI WGS metagenome assembly JACLAB01 (sample SAMN15725117, study PRJNA655200) | protist metagenome | isolation source: fluorescence activated cell sorting (FACS) single amplified genomes of... | place: USA: West Boothbay Harbor, Gulf of Maine | collected 2000-07-19 | reverse complement strand
TTGTGTGACGACATTCACACCTTTTGCGTCCACTTTGCGTCTCGGATTGATGAGATGGAAGAGATGCTCACCAACAACCGGATCTGGAAGCAACGTTTGGTAAACATTGGGACCGTGTCTGCGGAAGACGCCCTTGCTTGGGGCTTCTCTGGGGTTATGCTTCGTGGATCTGGGGTGGCCTGGGACCTTCGAAAGACCCAACCCACTGACGCCTATGACCGAGTGTCCTTTGACGTGCCTGTAGGATCCAACGGGGATTGCTACGACCGGTACGTGATCCGGATTGAGGAGATGCGTCAGTCCCTGCGGATCATCCTTGCCTGCGTCAACGCCATGCCAGAAGGAAGCATCAAGGTGGATGACCGTAAGATCACTCCGCCGTCTCGGACCCACATGAAAGCCTCCATGGAGTCCTTGATCCACCATTTCAAACATTACACCGAAGGGGTGGTAGTGCCTGCAGGAGAGGTGTATGTAGGCGTTGAAGCTCCAAAGGGGGAGTTTGGTGTCTACTTGGTGTCCAATGGTACTCACAAGCCCTACCGGTGTAAGATCCGTGCTCCAGGCTTTGTCCATCTCCAAGCCCTGGATTTCATGGCCAAGCATCACATGCTTGCGGATGTGGTGACCATCATTGGTACCCAGGACATCGTCTTTGGAGAGGTGGATCGCTAACCGATCGGGAAAAACGGGAGTTGAACCCGCACCCACTGGCGTGACAGGCCAGGACTCTACCATTAAGCTACTTTCCCCTCAGTGTTGGCGGGATTAAACCGCCAATATGGTCAATGCTTCATTGAGTGTTGACGGACTTGAACCGCCGACATTCTCGGTGTAAACGAGATGCTCTACCAACTGAGCTAAACACCCAAGATCCTGTATGAGCGAGTACGCTCCTCTTCTTGTGTACCTTGTCATCAGCGCCACCTTATCGGTACTGATCCTCAGCCTGTCCTTTGTCTTCTCTACTCAGAAGGCAGATCCGGAGAAGGTCTCGGCCTATGAATGTGGGTTTGATCCCTTTGACGATGCACGGGGACGGTTTGACATTCGCTTTTACCTTGTTGCCATCCTCTTCATCATCTTTGACTTGGAGGTCACTTTTCTTTTTCCCTGGGCGGTCTCCCTTCATAACGTTGGCCTCTTTGGATTCTGGGCTATGATGATTTTTCTGGGTGTTCTGACCGTGGGCTTTGTCTACGAGTGGCGGAAGGGGGCTTTGGACTGGGAGTAGTTCCCAGCCTTTTTCTTCTCGTCTCCGACTATCCAGGGGAGGGCAGAAAGCCTCTTCCCTGGAAGAGGCTTAGCCTTTGGAAATCAACTCCCAGGGCGAGGCAAAATCAAAGTACCGGAATTCCTGAGACAGTTCTACGGGTTCCGCCACAACTCGCTTCTTGGAGTCGTCATACCGGAACTCTACGTATCCACTCAAGGGGAAATCCTTACGGAGTGGATGTCCTTGGAAGCCGTAGTCTGTAAGGATCCGACGAAGGTCTGGGTGATGAAGGAAGCAAATCCCAAACATATCCCATACTTCACGCTCAAACCAGTTGGCGGAAGGATACAAAGACGTCAAAGAGTGTACAGGGGTCAGCTCATCTACCATGGTCTTAACCCGTAGTCGTGTGTTGTACTGCACGCTCAGCAGATGGTAGACCACATCAAAGCGCTTGGCGCGTGAGGGGTAGTCCACCGCGGTCACATCCACAAGCACCTTGAACTGGAGAGTGGTGGTCTTATGCAGGACCTGCATGAAGGAAAGGAGCGCAGAAGGATGAACCACACACTCGGCTTCCTGGGTCCGTGGGCAGATGGACACAGAGTCCACCCACTGGGGCATAAGCATAGGCAAGGTCTGTACAAAGGAGGGGTTCTGCATAGGGGATCGTTACTTAGTATACCACTGAAGGGTATTGGTCTGGGTGTGGATCTTCTTCTGCAGCTGTAGTAGACCGTAAAGCAGGGCTTCTGCTGTCGGCGGGCATCCAGGAACGTACACGTCCACTGGGACAATCCGATCGCAGCCACGGACGACGGCGTAGGAGTAGTGGTAGTAGCCTCCACCGTTCGCACATGAGCCCATAGAGATCACCCACTTGGGTTCGGGCATCTGATCGTAGACCTTACGAAGCGCAGGTGCCATCTTGTTGGTCAAGGTGCCGGCCACAATCATGACATCGGATTGCCGGGGACTGGGACGAAAGATCATCCCAAACCGATCCAAGTCATATCGGGCCGCACCCGTATGCATCATTTCCACGGCACAGCAGGCCAGACCAAAGGTCATGGGCCAGAGCGAGCCTTTACGCGCCCAGTTCAACAGGGCATCTACCTTCGAAAGGATGTATTCGGCTTGAGACGACATAGGGGAAAGGAAGGGATACAAAGGCTTTGGGCCTTCAACAACCACGCGCAAAACAAAGCTCCTTCACCAACACCCTTCTGTCCTTGTAGAGAAGCAATGAATGAGGGACTCAAATATTCCACATCTGACAGCGTTTTGCTTTCGTCGATGTCTCATCTGAGAATGAGAGTATCTATGTACCTTTGTGACTAGGGGTTCTGATCAACAAGGTTCACCAACAACCTTATGTTCTCATAGAGAAGCAGTCAGGACACCATAGAAGTCAGTGAATGACATTCGAAGAGTTACACATATGCAGTGCAAGGAAACCAAGAAGACCTTCTGCTCTTGTAGACAAGCAGTACACAAAGCTCCTATGTACGAAAAGACCTGTGTGAACTACGCACGCGCCTCACGCTTCCGTGACGCCTCCCACTACGCCATTGTCCAGCTTCACACTTATACCGTGCGCGAGCGACATCGGCTGATGGACCAGTTGACAAAGGTGAACCCAAACGTGGGCGTGGTCCCCATCTTCCCCTCCAGCGTCCGTGCCCTTGGCACCCATCAAACCCTTCCATGGGCGTCCATGGTGCAAACCTGTACCGCAGGTTTATTCTGCCCAGATTTTGCAAGCTTGCATGCTCTTGTAACCGCTGTAACCAAAGAAGACATGGCCTGCACCCTGCTTGGGATGGTTGATGCTTCTTCCCTGTGTAAGGGACATATGGTAAAGCGACTTGAATCTCCAACACCTTTGGATCACAGCGTGCTCCCTGAGATGACGACAGTAACCACACAATTGGTATCCATCTTGGAAGGAAGCCTTCCTGGGGTCCTTAACCTCGTGAACCACCATGCGCAGGTGGAGCACGAGGATGTACAACAGACAAAGGGCGAGTAACGGGAATTGAACCCGTATCATCAGAGTCACAGTCTGATACTTTAACCATCTAAGCTATACTCGCCGAGGAGGTTAGAGACGGACTCGAACCGTCATTACAGGATTTGCAGTCCAGTACATTACCCTTATGTTATCTAACCTTGGCACGATGGGAAAGACAGGATTCGAACCTGTGTCGACGTCTGCCAGCAGATTTACAGTCTGTCGCCTTAAACCACTCAGCCACTTTCCCGTGAGCTCTGTGCTTCAGTATGTTCTCACTAACTATGTCCCCTGGTATACTCTAGGGGATACATTCATTCTTCATCTCTATGCCTTCGAACTTCATGGTTGTGTTGGGTTCGTTTCTTGGTTTGGTTGTCTTGTCTTCAAAGAACCTTCTGATTTACAATGAGGAGCTCTTGATCTTGATTTGCTTTGTGCTGTTTGTGGTAACAAGCTATCAGACCATGGGTGATGCTTTTTCGGAAGCCTTTGCCGCGCGCAAGGCACTCATTGAGCAAGAGTTGCGTCGTTCTCATACCTTGCAAGTGGAAGCATTACGTGCCCAGGCCAAGGTTCATGAGGATCATCAGAACCTTCCTTTCCTTGTAAATACTCTTGGTTCCCTTGTGGATGCTCGCTTGAAGACTCTGTGTGGACTCCATACGCACATGGTAAAGTCTAAGGCTAATGAAACCCTTGTGAACGCTCTTACATTGATGGAACGTACGGAAGCTTCCCGGGAAACTACCACCCATCGCAAGCTTCAAAGTGGTTCTTCATCACTCTTCCTTGCTTCTATGGAATGTATTCCATCCATGGGTGCGCAGTGTCTCGAAGCTTCTATGAAGACCTTTGATTCGCAGAAGAAGGTTGCATCACTTTCAACTCCAGAAGTTCCAACCCCGGTGACCCAAGCTAAACCTAAAAAACCTTCATCAAAGAAGACGCAAGCCCCTAAGAAGGCTTCGTCATCAAAAACGAAGGAGATTCCAAAGGCAAAGGTGATTTCACCAAAGAAAGCCTCGTCTTCTTCACCTTCCAAGGAAACAAAGAAGGTGAAGAAGTAAGGTACCACCTCCTTAGGTGCACACCCGTGCTCCTGAGGCAAGGCCTCTCGGAGGTGCAGCTCATGAGTACCATTGATGCAGTCGGTGTGGACACCACTGAAGCCAATGGACTCCCATTGCTCCATTCATTCCTACGGATGCAAGCATGCACAACGCATCCGTACCATCCATAAGGTGTGACCTTAGGTAAAGCATCAGCCGGTGCACAGCATGTGCTCCTGCGTGTCCCATCGTGAAACAGTATATACAGGGGTATACGATGCAAGATCGAAGTCGGAAAGGGTTCGGTTGGAGTGCGTATACCTTCACACACGATACAAAATCAAGCGTGCACCATACAGCGTGACTGGACACAGGAGCACATGCTATATGCACACCAAGACCAAGAAGACCTTCTGTCCTTATAGGCACGCAGTGAATGACAAGTCATGAACAGGGAACGGAACGTATCAACAAGAGTGTCTGTGTGTCTTTGTGAGAAGACGTATATCCTCCCATAGCCAAAGAAGTTCCTTAGTGAGGACACTATCTCGAAGCCACCCTTTCACTTGCTCTATGTCAGCCTTTATCCAACGGTGGATGTTCTCGACAAACCACAAAGACATCGGTACCCTGTACCTCCTTTTTGGTGCCTTTTCTGGAGTGCTAGGGTCCGCCTTCTCCCTACTTATCCGTATGGAGCTGGCGCAGCCAGGTACACAGATCCTTGGAGGAAACCACCAGGTCTACAATGTGCTGATCACAGCCCATGCCTTCCTCATGATCTTCTTCATGGTGATGCCTGCCCTCATTGGTGGGTTTGGGAACTGGTTTGTGCCCATCATGATTGGTGCGCCAGACATGGCATTCCCCCGACTGAACAACATCAGCTTCTGGTTGCTTCCACCATCGCTGTTACTTCTGCTAAGCTCAGCTCTTGTAGAAGTAGGTGTAGGTACAGGATGGACAGTATATCCGCCTTTGTCAAGCATTGCATCCCACTCTGGAGGTGCGGTGGACCTGGCCATCTTCTCTTTGCACTTGTCTGGAGCATCTTCGATCCTAGGCGCGATCAACTTTATTGTGACCGTCTTCAACATGCGAGGACCTGGACTGATCCTGCACCGCATGCCCCTTTTTGTGTGGTCCGTTCTGATCACGGCTTTCCTTCTGCTACTTTCCCTTCCGGTGCTTGCAGGAGCGATTACTATGCTGTTGACGGATCGAAACTTCTCCACATCCTTCTTTGATCCAGCGGGTGGGGGTGATCCTATCCTGTACCAGCACCTTTTCTGGTTCTTTGGACACCCAGAAGTGTACATCCTTATCCTTCCAGGCTTTGGGATTGTGTCTCATGTGATTTCGACCTTCTCACGGAAGCCGATCTTTGGAAGCATTGGTATGATCTATGCCATGCTCTCTATTGGTGCACTTGGTTTCATTGTATGGGCACATCACATGTACGTGGTTGGTCTTGATGTGGATACCCGAGCCTACTTCACCGCGGCCACAATGATCATTGCGGTTCCTACTGGAATCAAGATCTTCTCGTGGATTGCAACCGCATGGGGTGGATCTATCTACCTACGAACACCCATGCTATTTGCGCTTGGGTTCATCTTCCTCTTCACGGTGGGAGGTTTAACTGGTGTGATCCTTGCGAATGCTGGGATTGACATCGCCTTACACGATACCTACTACGTGGTGGCGCACTTTCACTATGTGTTGTCCATGGGCGCTGTCTTTGCTTTGTTTGCAGGCTTCTACTACTGGATCGGAAAGATCTCTGGATGCATGTATCCGGAAGAGCTCGGACAGATTCACTTCTGGCTTTTCTTTATTGGAGTGAACTTGACCTTCTTCCCTATGCACTTCCTTGGTCTTGCCGGGATGCCACGTCGGATTCCAGACTACCCAGATGCTTTTGCAGCCTGGAATGTGGTTGCTTCCTACGGGTCGTACCTGTCTATCCTTGCTTCTGTGTTCTTCTTCTACGTGGTCTACGTAACCTTGACCTCTGGAGAAGAGTGTCCAAGCGACCCTTGGGCCTGTGGTTCCATCGTTACAGAAGGTAACGTGCCAGCGACCACACTGGAATGGACCGTGGCCTCTCCACCTCCTTTCCACACCTTCGAAGAAATCCCAGCTGTGAAAGCCACATCCTTTGGATCCTAGAAGGAAGTCTGATCCTCTCCTCTCCGGAGAGGGGGGATGGACAAGAAGCGACTTGACTCGACCTCCATGAATCACACAGTGAAGACATCATTGAAATCAGCTCAACATGTTCTGGAGGAACTGATTTCAGAACGGCTTCTGGAACGAGTTGCAATGCGTATGCGCTTGTGACACGTGTTCTGCCCCTACTAATGTTTCATTTAAGCACAAGATTGTCTATGTAGGTTCATGAATAACCTTCTGCCCTTATAGAGAAGCAGTCACGGCGGTGAAGCGACAAAGTTCAGTGTGTAGATGTCAACCATTGTGCTAGCGTTACCATATTCCTATCATGACAGTTACCCGTAGGTGAACTTAACCTTCTTCGATATGTATAATACCTCATACACCTATCGTGTCATGTACCTTGTGTCGACATAGCTAACATGAACTACTTGATGTTCTAGACGTAACTTTCGCGATCACAATTCACTGCTTCTCTATAAGGGTAGGGGAGGGATCCCTCCCCGGAGGTACACAAAAAAACTCAGAGCGGGTCGCGTCCCTAGGTAGTGGAGCAACATCGAAAGGTAAACTACATCGAGATGGTAACGGAGTCCTTCTGAGATGTTCGTTACATAGACCGGTTTCCCTCTGTGGAGTTAGAACATCGCTTACAATGGCACACAGGCGCTCTTATAGGTCAGAAGGTACATCGATGAAAGTATAGAACGTTGTCAGATCTTGGAACGTATCTCTATAACATCCACTGCTTCTCTATGAGGACAGAAGGTGTATTGACGTGTTCGGATGTGGTGGGTACCACCCTCGACCATTGGTGTCGCGTTGATGGGCTTCAACACCTTGAACGTAGAATTGATGTGAGCTGTGTATTACCGTGCCGTATGGTGGGTGTACATACGACTCCATCTTCCTTTTCACAATCCTGCAGAGGGTGCGCTAACGCATGAAATGGGCAGCCTAAAGACTACGGTGGCAACACTAAAACTTAAAGGAATTGACGGGGGCTTACACAAGCGGTGGAGCATGTGGTTTAATTCGATATAACGCGCAGAACCTTACCAATCCTTGGAATATACATGGGGGTGCAGGTCTCTGCACGCTCTGATGGTATACAGGAGCTGCATGGCTGTCGTCAGTTCGTGGCGTGAGCTGTCAGGTTAAGTCCTGAAACGAACGCAACCCTTATTGTAGGAGAGCGCGTGGGTGCGCTACTGCAAGACTGCCAGTGACATACGGGAGGAAGGTAAGGATGACGTCAAGTCCTCATGGCCCTTATGGGTTGGGCTACACATGTGCTACACTGGCGACTACAATGCGAAGCGATATGGCAACATGGAGCTACACGTGAAAGGTCGTCGGGTTCGGATTGCTCTCTGCAACTCGAGAGCATGAAGGTGGAATCGCTAGTAATCGTAGATCAGCACGCTACGGTGAACTTGTATCTAAGCCTTGTACACACCGCCCGTCACATAATGGGAGCGGAACATGTACAAAGCTTAGAAATGCACTTCTGGAGATCCTCGGATCCAGGACAGTGTGCTTCTGGTCACTGCAGGTGCTGTAACTGATATGAAGTCGTAACAAGGTAACCGTAGGGGAACCTGTGGTTGAAGTGACTCGTTTTTGTACATGGAAGACGTAGGATGCTTATCATGAGCAGACCATACACAATCTTGATTTTACATTGAAGGACCATGGGTTTGATCCTGGCCCAGAATGAACGCTAGCGATAGGCTTGATACATGCAAGTTGACATCCACTGCATACGATGGGTGAGCGAACGGGTGCGTAAGATATGGGAACGGTACCCTTCTCTTGGAGTGAATCTCCCTGTGTGTTGTACACGGAGAAGGATCAGCCCATAGGAGATTAGATAGTTGGTGTGAGTGATGCGCTACCAAGTCCACGATCTCTCGTTGATCTTAGCGGATGATCAACCACACTAGGACTGAGACACGGCCTAGACGTCCATGGACGGCGGCAGTAAGGAATATTGGGCAATGTGCGAAAGCATGACCCAGCTATATCGCGTGGGTGAAGAAGAGCGTGTGCTCGTAAAACCCTTTCGACGTGTGAAGAGCATGACGACGCACGGGAAAGAAACCCCGGCCAATTTCAGTGCCAGCAGCCGCGGTAATACTGGAGGGGTAAGTGTTATTCAGATTGACTGGGCGTACATCGCGTGTAGGTGGGGCTCTGCTGCTTTGGGCTCCATCCTTCAGCTTATGAGAAGGTCATGTCCCAAAGAACGAGTGCCCTTGGGTCGGAAAGAGGTGGAGAGAATGGCTCGAGGAGACGTAATAAGCTTAGATACGAGTCGGAATGCCCAATGCGAAGGCGCTTCCCTGGATTCGAACCGACACTCAGACGCGAAAGCGTGGGGATCAAACCATATTAGTCACATGAGTAGTCCACGCCGTCAACGATGCTCATTCCCCTTTACACGGTGAATCGACGTAGGGTAGGCGAACCTACCCTACTACAAGAGTGAAGAGTGTTGCACCGTGTTGTTCAGATAAAACACCAATGAAAGCGGACCCTTTCATATCCGGGACATTCCCCCCCTGTTCGTTCATTGGCTTTGATGATGTCCTCACTGCTTCTCTATAAGGGCAGAAGGGTGTTGGTGTGTGCGAGTAGTGTCCTCGCGGCTTGTCTATGAGGGGTGAAGCTTCATTGATGGATAAAGTAGCTCAGCTGGGTTAGAGCGATGCACTCATAATGCATAGGTCGATGGTTCGACTCCATCCTTTGTCAAAGGTGTATTGCGGATGCCTCCGTTTCAAAATAGACCAGGGCGTGTAACGACGCGAAATAGCGATCCTATGAGAACACTCCAAAGGGCCGCGTCCCCTCAGCGGGAAACCGCACGTCCTTCCAAAGAAGGAACTCGATACGCAGGGAAGTGAAACATCTAAGTACCTGTAGGAAAGGAAATCAACCGAGAGGCCGGTAGTATCGGCGAGAGAACCCGGCGTTGGCTTGAGACATGGTTCTGTGTTGAAGGTGGGGGAAACCACAACCAGAGAAGGTTTGAGTCCTGTAGAATGCAAGAACCATGTTGAACAAGTACCACCATCTGGTGGGAAGATAGGAGAACCACCTTCTAAGCCACACCTACGATTTTGAAAACCATAGTGCACAAGTACTGTGAAGGAAAGGTGAAAAGAACCCTAATGCGGGGAGTGAAAAGAACTGAACCAAGACACCGACAAACAATCGATGGCGGTTCCTTATCACGGGAATGCGCTACCGGTGTACCTTTTGCATAATGGGTCAGCGACTAAATGACGTATGCCTGCGTAAGCCAAGAGGTGGACGCAAAGCAAAAGCAAGTGGGCACGCCGCGAACGGTCTGCGTCATTTGACCCGAAACTGAGTGATCTCATTTCCAGCAGGTTGCAGAAAGCGTACCTGCTTTTGAAGGACCGAACCGACGTCTGTAGCAATAGGCGCGGATGACTGGAGATGAGGGGTGAAAGGCCAATCAAACTCAGAGATAGCTGGTTCTTCGCGAAATCTATTGAGGTAGAGCGTACACGATGGTCTTTGACTATGGATGCTGGGGGTAGAGCACTTCTTGAGCTATGGGGGCCCAAAGCCTTACTGCTCTCATGAAAACTCCGAATACCAGATCATCTTTACGTGTGCAGACAGAGGTAGAGTGCTAAGGTTCTGCCTCGAAAGGGAAACAGCCCAACCCGTGTGGTAAGGTCCCCAAACCCTATGTGAGTGGGAAAAGCTACCTTCCGACGATGACAACGAGCAGGTTGGCTTGGAAGCAGCCATCCTTTAAAGAAAGCGTAAGAGCTCACTCGTCGAGTTGGATGTAGTTGATGATGTATCGGGGCTGAACATAGGTACCGACCCAACGGATGGATACAGGTTCAATACAGCCTGTGTCTATGGTAGCGAAGCGTTTTGAGTACTGCTGAAGTGAGGGCGGAAGCTTTCATGTAGGGTTCAAAAGTGACTATGCTGGCATGAGTAACGAAAGATCATGTAGATAAGGCATGACCGCCGTACGTTCAAGGTTTTCTTGCGTTCTGGTAACCAGCGCAGAGTTATTCGGCCCCTAAGGGCAAAGGCCACCGCCTTTCCTGATGGAGATCTGTACGTTGTCCCGCATCTGGTGTACGACCCATGGCACTTTGGATAGCTATGGCGTGCGCAGGTGTGCAGGAAAAGCCGTACAGGAGGCTCACAAGGCCTCGAAGACCGTACCCTAAACCGACACAGGTGAACGAGTCGACTAGACTTAGGCGTTGAGGAAACTACATTGAAGGAACTCGGCAAATTCTTCCCGTACCTTCGGAACAAGGGAAAGCCATTGGCATACATCAAAAGGGGGGTGACGACTTTTTACTAAAAAATTAGGACTCTGCAAACTTGTAAAAGGACGTATAGGGTCTGACGTCTGCCCGGTGCTAGAAGTATAAAAGGCGCAGTGCAAGCTGCAAATGGAAAGCCTAGTAAACGGCGGTTGTAACTATAACAATCATAAAGTAGCGAAATTCATTGCCAGCTCATTCCTGGCCTGCATGAAAGACGTAACGATTGCCCCACTGTCTCCAGTGTAGACTCAGTGAAATTGAATTCTCCGTGCAGATGCGGAGTACGTGCCCCAAGACGAGAAGACCCTGTGCATCTTTACTGTACATCTGCAGTGCCCACACTCTGTCCCTGTGTAGGAAAGGTGGAAGCGTATGCGTCCGTGAAATACCACCCTTGGCGGTGGTGTGGGCTACCCTCTTCAGAGGAACCCTGCATGTGAGGCAGTTTGACTGGGGCGGTCGCCTCCTAAAGGGTATCGGAGGCGTGCGAAGGTAAGGGCTTCAAGGACGGAAACCTTGAATAGCGGGGAATGCCTACCTTGCCTGACTGCAAGACATACAGGTCGCGCAGAGACGAAAGTCGGCCATACTGATCCACAAGTGCCGTGTGGAAGGGCTTGTGCTTAACGAATCAAAGATACGCCAGGGATAACAGGCTGATACTGCCCTAGAGTCCTTATCGACGGCAGTGTTTGGCACCTCGATGTTGACTGATCATATCCTGGGGCTGAAGAAGGTCCCAAGGGTACGGCTGTTCGCCGTCTAAGATGGTACCTGAGTTGAGTTTAGAACGTCGTGAGACAGTTTGGATTCTACCTGGGGTGCGCAAACGATGCAGTGAAGAGACCATCACCTTGTACGAGAGGACCGGTGATGCATACCCTCTGGTGATCAGTTGTCTTGCCGAAGGCACGGCTGAGAAGCTACGGTGTAACAGGATAAACGCTGAAAGCATATCAAGCGTGAACCTTTCTCTTAGACAGCTGCATCCAACCTCATGCACGACAAGCATGTGGATAGGTGTACGGTGTGCCCTGTGTAAACAGATCTGCATGTACACACTAAAGACCAAAGAAAGACAAACACCAATACATTCCAATTGACTATGACTCTGAAGACTGGGTGATCATCCGTAGATGATCATTCACGGGGAGCACATCTTTACAGAGGATCATCCTCCCAACAGGGTTTTCTTGCGCCACATACATAATGAGGAAACCATGAAGTCAGTGAGGACACGATTGAAGTCACGACCCATCCACAGAGAATGTGGAGCGAGTGAGTCAGTCGTGAAGGCTCAATCCGAGCCTTCACGACTGACTCACAATACAAGCGTACCGCTGCTATGACCCTAAAGAGTGCGAAAAGCCGGATTGCTGTCGACCTCCTTGGGGTCTTGGTGAATCCGAAGTCCTTCGTGAAGTGGCTTTCCGAGCCCTTCCTAAAGGACTTCCCTTCGTGGGAGACCGTCTGCCTCTTGGGGGCAAATGCTCTCCTACTTCGGGATACTGCACACCCCAAGGATTTGATCCTTGGATGGGTGCAGTACTTGTGCCGGTCGGTGTACCGGACATGGCTCCGGGAGCGACGGGGACATGCGGAGTTTTGGAAAGCTTGGAATTCCGAGAAATCGTGGATCCGAAAGGTCCTCGTTCTGGAATTCACGCCTTTCCTTTACTTCAACCGAGTCGTGGAGCGTGTGCCCTTTATGGTCCACCTCTTCTCGTTTGCCTTGGCCTTCGGTCCATTTCTCGATTTGCCCCTCTGGGCGTACCTAGCACTGTGGGCTTACGCACTTGAGTGCGTGGTTGTATGCGCTGGGCACCGCTATTCACCCTTTGTGAAAAAGGGATTGGAGTGGATGACCTTTGGTCCCAAAAACCTCCGCTTCTTCCTGGGAAATCCTGGGAGCGTAGGAGTTCGAGGGGCATCTTCGGGTTTAGTGTGTACGCATTGTACAAGTACGAGCTGTACAAGTACAATGTGGAACGGAGGGGGGTTTTGAATGATGCCATCATCCATGCCCAGCTCTCCGCCAAGGTAGCGATGCAATCACTGCCTAAGAACGTGGACCCAGAGGTTTCCTTGAAGGTTTATAACTCGACCTTCAAGGAAACCTTGCAAGCCATCATGAGCGATTGGGACTCGGCAAATTACCCATGGCCTCGGTGGCGAAAGTCTGCGACATTTGAGAGCGACTCGACAACGTTCAAGGCCACCCAGGATTCCGCTGGTAATACTACCCTGGAGGGGAAGTACCGGGGAACCCCAAAAGCCTCATCCAACCGGGGTTTTGCCGAGGGTGGGTTAGAAGAGGGTAAGAAGTAAACCCCTCCCACCAAGCAGGGCCACCGGCCTGAGGGGAAGATCTAACAATCTTCTTTCAATGGTCGGTGGTATCCATGGGGGTTGTCCTACCCCCCTGTTCGGTAGAGGGTGGAGAGTCTTCTCTTTACCAGTATCCACAGTATCTATGCACTTCTTCTTCTCACCTCTGGATCAGTTCACCATCATTACCCTGGTGCCTCTGAATCTTGGCCAGTTTTACTGGTCGTTCACCAACTCGGCGCTGTTCATGATCGTAGGTACTGGGCTCTTTGTGACCTTGTGCTCTATGGTGCTTGTAGAAGGTGGCCGTCTTGTGCCTACTCCATGGCAGTCCTTTGTAGAGATGGTGTATGAGTTTGTACAGTCCTTGGTGAAGGAACAGGTGGGTGTAAAGGGAAAGCCCTACTTCCCATTCTTCTTCACTTTGTTCACCTTCCTTCTGTGCAACAACCTTATCGGGATGGTACCGTATTCCTTTACGACAACAAGTCACGTGGTGGTTACCTTTGGTCTTTCCGTGTCCGTCTTTGTAGGCGTGACCGTGATTGGCTTCCTAACTCATGGACTGCACTTCTTCTCCTTCTTGCTCCCCCCGGGTGCACCTCTTGTGCTTGCACCTTTCCTGGTGGTGATTGAGCTTGTGTCTTACATGTTCCGTGCCATCTCCCTAGGGGTCCGGCTTTTTGCGAACATGATGGCTGGACATACTTTGGTCAAGATTTTGAGTGGGTTTGGGTGGTCTATGCTGTCTCTGGGCGGTGTCCTGAAGCTGGCTGCACTTGTTCCTCTTGTTGTGGTCTTTGCTCTCATGTTCTTGGAAGTGGGTGTGGCGATCTTACAGGCGTATGTGTTCACTATCCTGTCTTGTATTTACTTGAATGATGCTATTGCTCTTCACTAAGTGGAGAAAGACGCCCGGGAAAATGTCTGTGTGTACGTATATAGTCCACAGACGCCCGGGAAAATGATTTTTGTGACCTAATGTGTACGCATAGACAATTGATTATAGGATTCATACCAGATGTGCAAATCAGCCGGTACATGACCCAATTAGGTATCTTAATACCGGGATCCTACTCACACCTTCTCTTTTCTATGCGTCGGCTTTCCTTCCTGAAGCAACCTTTGGTCGCACCCCTGAATGACCACCTGATCGACTACCCGACACCATCTAACCTGACCTACTGGTGGGGCTTTGGCTCTCTTGCGGGTATCTGTCTTCTTGTGCAGATCGCGACTGGGATCTTCCTTGCGATGCACTACACCCCACATGTGGACCTTGCCTTTGCCAGCGTGGAACACATCATGCGTGACGTACACGGTGGGTGGTTTCTACGATACATGCATGCCAATGGTGCGTCCATGTTCTTCATCGTAGTTTACCTGCACCTGTTCCGTGGTCTGTACTACGGATCTTACGTGCGTCCTCGTGAGCTTGTGTGGATCGTGGGTGTGGTCATCCTTCTGCTGATGATCCTGACGGCGTTCATTGGCTATGTTCTTCCTTGGGGACAAATGTCCTTCTGGGGTGCGACCGTGATTACTTCACTTGCGTCTGCGATCCCTGTTGTAGGTATGGACATTACCTATTGGCTGTGGGGTGGGTTTAGTGTGGACAATGCTACTCTCAACCGCTTCTTTAGCTTGCACTACCTTCTGCCCTTTATTATTGCGGGCGCAAGTATTGTGCACTTGGCGGCCTTACATCAATACGGGTCAAACAACCCTCTAGGGTCATTTGCAGGTGTGGACAAGGTGTCCTTTTACCCCTACTTCCTTCTGAAGGATCTTGTAGGCTGGGTGGTCTTTGCCCTGGGATTTAGCTTCTTTATCTACTTTGCACCAAATGCATTAGGGCATCCAGATAACTACATTCCAGCCAATCCAATGTCTACACCAGCGCACATTGTTCCGGAGTGGTACTTCCTACCGGTGTATGCTATCCTGCGCAGTATCCCAAACAAGCTTGGTGGTGTAGCAGCCATTGGTCTTGTCTTTGTGTCTCTACTGCTGCTTCCTTTTGTGCATACTTCATCGATGCGATCTTCCAACTTCCGTCCCCTGTACAAGAAGCTGTTCTGGCTGCTTGTGGCGGACTGTGTGCTTCTGGGGTGGATTGGATGTCAGCCTGTGGAAGAGCCTTATGTCTTCATTGGTCAGG
>JACLAB010007112.1_pt1 | contig 15289 bp, 17 predicted proteins | sample 8027921 | NCBI WGS metagenome assembly JACLAB01 (sample SAMN15725117, study PRJNA655200) | protist metagenome | isolation source: fluorescence activated cell sorting (FACS) single amplified genomes of... | place: USA: West Boothbay Harbor, Gulf of Maine | collected 2000-07-19 | reverse complement strand
ATAAGTTAGAAAGAATGCACAGAGCGGAAGTAATTATTTCCCTCAAGAAATCAATCAACACTGCTATTGAAGAGGCAATTGACTGATGACACCGAAAGCAGGATTTCAAACCGTTTGGGTACAACAACAACTAAAGAAACTTAAAGCTAAAGCTAATGCTTTGAAAGCTCAATTCATCAAACCAAATGAGATTATCTAATCATGCAAGCTAAATCATTAGATGATGATTACTTCATCAAGAATGCAATCAGTTGTTTCTTACATTACTACCCAGACCATAAGTGGGCACCTATTTATCGTGAGCTGAGGAATCGCGAATCATTCAACCAACCGGAGCCTATTATTGCAACACCAAGACCAGCACGAAGACGCAAACCAAAAGTATAACTTAGATTCACAATCACCACGTGAGTATCAAGTAACACTGTCCAGTGGTGAAAAGATGTATCTTTTAGCCGCCAATTCCATGGACGCAGCATATTCGGCGTTGGAGTTGTCCGAAGACAGAAATACAAAACTAATCAATGTGAGTCTTATAGATGAATGGTAACCGTAAACGTAAAAAGTATTTTCCAAATAATTGGCGAAAGTACAGGGACGCACCTGAAGAGATGTTCGAACAGCATCTATTTATTGATGTAATGGACTGGAAGGTTTCGGGGTGGGAACTACCACCTGATGTGTGCTGCATTATCAGAGCCACACACCTTGAAACAAAGAAGGTCAAAGAATACGTCTACAAGCGACACAGTGCAGCAGACAAAAAGCTTGTCGAGTTCTGCAAAGCAAAAACACACGACCTATGTATTACCACCCATGAAAGCCAGCACTACATCGGACCAAACCCAATTGGAGAAGACATCGACTATGAAGAGTTCGACCTTTAACTTCTTAGTTGATACGCTTTATGAAGAGATTCTGATGCATGAGCATAAGGATGAACTGCTCACACTCATGAACGCACAAGTAGCGGACGATACATAATTACAACTCTTAATTGAGTCTTATTTCCTAAAAAATTGCCCTAATGGGATCATACATAATTATGGTTCTCATAAGTATGCGTCTGGTGCATAGTTGAAACGTGTTGTTCTGCAACTCACAGATGAGGATGCACAGGTCCTAAAACAGTACGCAGCCAAATGGGGTTTAACAATTTCAGCAGCTTTAGAAGAAATGTCACGGTCACACATCCACGGTTCTGCTTCTGTTTGCAGCTTTGCACGCGACTTACTCAACAACGAAAACATCGCAATTGATAAACGTGCTGGTAGAGAATGCTTCGGATTTAAGTGCCGCTGTTGTGCTTATGCCTTGCAATGCCGGACAGGTTTGTATCAAGGTGAATGGCAAATTGCAGATCGTTACAAACATTTATTGATTGAAAACGAAGAGCTTGACGCTGCTACTTAACCATTTCTTCAGTTACTCTTAACAAGCACTTTACCAAGGACACACATGAACATCCTCTCCTTTGGAGACTTCTACCTCGGCATTGATAAGGAATCCTTTACTGATGTCTCTATCCACTTGTGGAGAATTAGGTTAGAATGTGGTGGTCCCAAACCCTTAAATCATGGACCCGTTAAGGGGACTCGTTACCGACGACGACGCATTAGTCGTATTCAACGCTATTGAAATCGTCCGCTCTTTAGCGAGTGATGGCAACATGCCCTTACAGGCATTGCAGTGCTTCCTTTATGTCTGCTCCCACGATAAATGCCATAAGGCACAAATGGAGCTTGACTTAGGACTCAGCACTGCATCGGGTAGCCGTAACACTGATTACTTATGTAGTCAGAACAGATATAAGACGGCGGGACTCAATCTAATCACAAAGGAGGCTGACCCTTTCAATCGACGTAGGATTCAACTACGACTGACACCGCTTGGTGTTCGCATTAAAAACGAACTACTGAATGAATTAAATGGACTTCACAATCATTCCGATAACGGAATACGAGAAACCAAAGAAGATCACTAAATGGTCTGAAGGTTTTTACCACACACTTCAAACACTTGACACTTGGAGAGAATCTGAAAGTACCGGTAACGGTAACAACATCAGAAACTTCAATAAGCTTGCACCAGTGTGGCAAGACCCACCACTCGGTGAAATAGATCACGACTTAGTTGAGAACACATTAAAAAAGATACGGTTTAACACTGGTAACTCAAACCGGACACTGAATCGTGCTGTTTCAACTGTCAAGAAGGTATTGCACCTGTGTGCTCGCAGCGGCTACTTAACTCACGTACCTGTCATTGACAAGTTTAAAGAGGAAAAGAGTCGTGGCACTCCTCACTACAGAAAAGATCAAGTTGAGCGATTAATCCAGCTTGCCCGTGAACGTGATGATGACGCGATAGCACAAGCTATTGAACTATCAGCCTATTCAGGTTTACGTCAAAGTGAGCTGTTACGTCTCAAAGTGTGGGACATTGACCTACACAAACAAGTGCTTTACATCGGCGGAACACCTGAGTCGCGTACCAAAGGACGTGATTACAGAGAAGTTCCTATTCATCCACGAATAATGCCAATTATTGAATACCGTGGTTTGTCTACAAGACCGATGAACAGCTATGTCTTCGATGAGTTTGCAACTCGTTGGAAGCTAGACACTCGTTTTGGTCATGTGCTGGAAAAGCTTGAGTGGGAAGACCGCAGCATCACCAATGGTCATTGCTGGAAGAGTCTTCGTAACTCTTACATCACTTGGGCACTGTCTCAAGGGACACCAATCATGACCGTCAAAAAGTGGGCTGGTCACTCATCAGTCACCGTCACTGAAGGTTATTACGACCACAACAGTGAGCATGACCACGCAGAAGCAGCACGAATGTAGTGCGTCGAGCGGAGCGACAAATCAGGGATAACACCCTTGTCAAGCTACAAAAAACCCCTGTCAGCTAGGCTGAAAACGTAGTGGGGGGCGTGGCGGAATCGGTAGACGCACGCGACTTAAAAAGGCGTGCTTCTACTGGTTCACATGCGGACAGATCAAGGACGCATCCGTCACACTCACTGCGGCGCAGTACTATCCACAAATGAATAGGGGTAAAACACGAATCTAGTGCGTCTAGCACAATTTATTTAGATGCCAACACCCGCCCAAATTGACGAGCAAATCAAGCTCGAAAGGGAACAGATCAGACAAGGCTTAGAACGCCTCAGAGACAACACGATCAAGCTTCAGGACAAAGAGTATGCAAGTGCTTCTGTCTATGGCTGTAGCTCCATAGAAGAGCTATTGCCTAAGGCTATTGAGCAGATCAAGGACACAGCCGCTAGAGCAAAACGTGGGATGGTTGGCAAAGATTTCGCTGTTATCAAGCGATATCTAGCGGGCATCGAACCCGAAGCAGCAGCTGCCATTGCTTGCAAGGTGACCTTTGACAAGGTGTTCTCTAGTAAGCAAAAGGCAAACAAGCTTCAGAACGTCACTGATGCCATCGGTAAGGCAATAGAGGATGAATGCACCATCCGCCACTACGAAGCCAACTGCCCTGGTCTCCTACACGTATTAAAGGAGAACTATTGGCACCGAGCTATCGGTACTGAACAGAAGGTAGTAGTCATCAAAACATTGATGAAACGCTATGAAGTTGCACATTGGCAACCTTGGGGGATAAGCAACCGGATCAAATTAGGTGGCTGGTTACTTGACTGCATCATTCGGGCTAGCGGTTGGTTTGACAAAGAACTGGTAAGGGAAGGACGAAAAACCCCACAGTTCATTGTTCCTACTCCTGAATTTTTAGAAATTAGGGATGAAGTAATGGCAACTGCTGAGTTATTCAGCCCTCTTGCTTGGCCAATGCTTATCGAACCAAATGATTGGACTAACGAAAGACAAGGTGGGTACATCCTTAATGAAGTGATGAAGGGGTATGACATGGTGCGAAGGTCAGCACCCTGCCTTATACAGGGGGAAACCCCAATCACCTTTTTGAATCATATTCAGAAGGTTGCTTACACACTTAATCCATTCATTGTTGACGTTGCAGAGACGCTACAAGAACGTGGAATTAGTATTGGTAAGTTTATCCCTGTTGTAGAATTACCTCTACCTAATAAGCCGTTAGACATTGCAGAGAACTACGATTCTCGTAAGGACTATCGGCGCAAAGCAGCTGATATATCGAACATCAACAATGCTCAGTTTAAGCGGTCATGTCGTACACGTATGACCATGAACGCAGTCAAAGTATTCAAAGAAAGAGAAAAGTTCTTTATTCCTTGGAGCTTTGACTACCGTGGAAGAGCTTACCCAATCCCTGCATTCTTAACACCACAAGATACAGATTTTGGTAAAAGTTTATTACTCTTCGCAGAGAAGGCAACAATGACTTATGAAGCAGAAGACTGGCTACGTTTTCAAGTAGCAACTACTGCGGGACTAGACAAAGAAACGATGAAAGATCGTATCAATTGGACTAGTCACAATCATGACCTAATCACACGTATTGCAACTGATCCAATTGGAAACCTTTCAGACTGGGAAGAAATTGACGAGCCTTGGCAATTCCTTGCCGCTTGTCATGAGTATTATCATACTTGTATTTTGTGTGACAGAAATTACACAAACTTACCTGTTGCCGTTGATGCAACGTGTTCAGGATTGCAAATCCTTGCGGGTCTCGCTAGGGATGCCAGTACAGCAAAACTTGTTAATGTCTTGCCTAGCGAGAAGCCACAAGATGCCTACAAGGTGATCGCAGAAGAAGCAAAACCTAATGTTCCAGAGTCTATCCGTCCATATATGGATAGGAGGACTACAAAAAGAACAGTGATGACGGTTCCTTACAACGCAAAACCCTTTTCAAATAGAGGCTACATCCGTGAAGCTTTAATAGAAAAAGGCGTACATTTTGCAAATGCAGCTGGTTTAATAAATACTGCTAAACCAGAAGATGCAATTACGCATCAAGATTTTGTAGATAAAGACATAGTTGTTGTTAGCAAGGAAGACTTGACAGCAACAGTTAATGCTGTACGTGAAGCAATGAATGTCATTGTTCCCGGTCCAATGAAGGTAATGAAATGGATCGAAAAAGAAGTAGGTAATGCAATTGATCGTGGGGAACAAGAAATTCAATGGTGTACTCCATCAGGATTTATTGTCACTCAACGATTAATGAAACCAATAGTAGAAACTATTGAACTACAGCTACTAGGTAGATGTCAGATCAAAGTAGCTACAGAAGAAGGGAGCAAAGTAGATAAAGCACATCATAAAAATGCAACTGCGCCCAACCTAATTCATTCACTCGATGCAAGCCTCCTCCACCTATCTGCAATACGCTTCAACGCTCCGTTGGCCCTCATACACGACTCGGTTTTATGTCGTGCTACTGACATGCATATTCTTTCAGCCATTGTTCGTGAGGTCTACATGCACTTATTTGCAGAACAAGATTACTTAACGAATTGGGCAAAACAAATCGGAGCTGAATCCGAACCACCGATTATAGACACACTTAACCCTGAGTCAGTAATTGAATCCACTTATTTTTTCTGTTAATGACACGCAACACAATCGTAACACCAGAGCCTGTAATCCTTGAAGGTTATCAGGCTGTAATGACACCTTCTAAATTTGGCTATTCACTTGGAGCTATTGTAGGCCAAGACATTGTAGATCAATTAGAAGATGACCGTACAGAGTCCCTTAAGTGGGCTGAATCTAAACTTAAGAATCCAAAGCGTTCAGTACTTAAGCCTGAACCTTGGGAAGAAATTGAAGGAAGCGGCGGACAATATAAAGTAAAGTTTAGTTGGAATGCAGAGACACGTCCACCTGTTGTAGATACTGAAGGTACTCTCATTACTGATGAGCGTCTTCCTATTTATAGTGGGTCAAAAGTAAAGCTAGCTCTATACCAAAAACCTTACATCCTTCGTGATGGAGTTACCTACGGTACTAGCTTGAAGCTAAAAGGTATTCAGGTTGTCTCCTTGTCATCTGCCGCTGGCGTTGATGTAGGTGATATGTCTACTGAAGATGTAGCAGAACTATTTGGTAGTACTGCAGGATTCAAGGTATCAGAACCTAATGTCATTGCATCGTCACCAGCTTCTGTTGAGGATGACACTGACTTCTAATGGCTTTCCGATCAGGTCTCGAAGAACGAGTAGCTGATCTTATGTGTGAGTTGGGGGTCAAGTATGAATATGAATCTACTAAGGTTCCATACGTCATCCAGCATATTTATACGCCTGACTTTCTTCTACCAAACGGCATCTATTTAGAATGCAAAGGGTATTGGGACGCAGAAGATAGGCGTAAGATTAAAAACGTAAAAGAACAGCATCCAGAACTAGATTTACGTATGGTATTTCAATCACCATACAATACGATTAGTAAAAAGTCTAAGACTACCTACGCTAAGTATTGCGAGAAACTAGGTATCCCTTGGACATCATTTCATAACATACCAATTCAATGGTTTCTGTAGAGAATGAGTTCGTAGAACATATTCCATGTCAAGAATGTGGCTCATCAGATGCAAATAGTTTGTACTCAGATGGTCACACCTTTTGTTTTAAATGTCATGCCCGAACGCATGGCAATAACACCACCACTCACAATCATCAAGTGTCAAATGTACAACTTCAAGGATCAGCCAGACGGCTGCAATCAAGAGGAATCTCTGAACGAACCTGTGAACTCTTCAAAACCTACAAAGATGGAGAGATCCTACGCCACTATTATTTCGACGGTAATGGAAAAGTTGTCGGGGCGAAGGTAAGAACAAAAGACAAGGAGTTCCGCTGTGAAGGAGAGGTAAGAAGTCTCTTTGGAATGCAGAATTTCAGACACAAAACAGCTAAGGATCAGAAGTTAATAATTACAGAGGGAGAGATGGATGCTATGAGCGTCTATGAATGTCAACCTTGGCCGGTTGTCTCCATACCAAATGGAGCAGCTGCAGCTAAGAAAGCCATTCAAAATAACTATGAATGGATCAATCATTACGACAAAATTGTTCTATTCTTTGATAACGATGAGGCAGGCCAGAAGGCTGCTAAAGAAGCCGCTAGTGTATTACCACCTAACAAGACTTTCATAGGCTTTCTAGACGAATATAAGGACGCCTCAGACGCATTACAAGCTGGAAACAGTGAGGCAATACGTCAAGTACTTAACTTTAACCATACTCAATACCAACCGGACGGCATTGTTGATGCCAAAACTCTTTTAGAGCTAGTAACTACACCCTCACCACCATCTGATCATGACTACCCATTTGAAGGACTCAATAAGTTATTACACGGGATCAGATATGGAGAGCTTGTCACGGTTACTGCAGGTTCTGGGATTGGGAAAAGCTCCTTTCTCAGAGAAATATGTGCTGACCTTCTCAGCAAGGGAGAGCGGTGCGGTTACCTGGCGCTTGAGGAGTCAAACAGGCGTACTGCACTCGGACTTATGTCAGTCGCCGCTAGAAAATCTCTACACCTCGGAGAACAACAACGAGGCGAGCTAACAGAGATCTTTGATCAGACTATTGCTAACTGGAACCTTCATTTATTTGATGGATTTGGTAGCTATGACCCTGACCACATCTACAACCGCATTGAATACATGGCGGCTGGATTAGATACTAAGGTCATCTTCCTTGATCACCTATCAATACTTTTGAGTGGACTGGAAGGTGATGAACGTCGCATGATCGATACAACAATGACAAAACTAAGGTCATTAGTTGAACGAACAGGTATCGCTTTATTTCTCGTATGTCATACAACAACACCACCTAATGGACAATCACATGAAGAAGGCGGCAGGGTGCAACTCCGAAGCCTTCGAGGCAGTAGAAGCATCGGTCAGCTTAGTGACGCAGTTATTGCACTCGAACGAGATCAGCAGAGTGGATCTGAACGAGATGTTACGACTGTGCGAGTGCTTAAAAACCGCTATTCGGGCGAGTGCGCTGAAGCATGTCAACTGAAATACGACTTGGAAACTTGTAAATTTAATGAAACAGCAACACCAGCAGACTTCAACGCAACAACAGATTTTTAAACCTAACCCACCTACACCTGAAGCAATTAAAAAAGCACAGTTTGTAGATAAAACATACCAATGGACTAATGCTCGTATTCGATCTGGAGACTGACGGACTACTCGATGATGTTACCAAGATCCACTGCCTTGTTATTTATGACAGTGAGGCTGATGCAACCTGTATCTATAACGATCAAGGTAATCAAGAACCACTTGTCAGAGGCATCCAACGTTTAGAAGATGCTGATGTATTAGTTGGTCACAACATTATTGGGTATGACATACCAGTAATCAAAAAACTATATCCGTGGTTTGAACCACAAGCTTTTGTATTAGATACCTTACTTCTGTCACGTCTTTATCACACAGATATGTTGGACGTAGATAAGAAGTTAGATAAACCAAACATGCCTTTACAACTACGTGGACGCCATTCATTGGAGTCATACGGGTACAGGCTAGGTGAATACAAAGGTGAGTTTGGCAAAAGCACGGACTGGCAGGAATGGTCACCAGAAATGGAGACTTACTGCGCTCAAGACGTAAACGTAACAGTCAAATTATGCGACCACTTCCACAAATACCTGAGTGGGTCAAGCTAGAGCACGATGTTGCTCACATATTAACTAATCAAGAATTACATGGATGGTATTTTGATGAACGCGCTGCATGGGAACTTGCATCGTCTCTCAGAACAGAACTTGAACAAACTTGTCAGCTATTACGTGACAGGTACCCTCTCGTTGCGGGATCAGTATTTACTCCTAAACGAAATAATCGGACCCAAGGCTATGTCGAAGGTGCTCCATTCACGCGCTTAAAAGAATTAAATCCTACATCACGAGACCATATTGCATGGATATTGCAGACGCATCATGGTTGGAAGCCAACCCAGATGACAACTACTGGGAAGCCAATTATAGACGAGATTGTATTGAAGGAGACGGTTGCCTCAGGTGGGCCATCGATTGCTTTGGAGTTTCTGAAATGTCTCGATATTACGAAGAGCTTGGGGATGATCTCAGAAGGCACCAACGCATGGCTCAAGCTATGTACGACTGCTAGTCGGATACATCATCACTGCTCAGTTGCAACTAATACGCACAGATGTGCTCATCGTAAACCGAATCTCGGACAAGTAAAAAGTGACCCTGAATTTAGAAAACTCTTCACAGCAACACCAGGGCAGATCATGGTTGGTGCTGATCTTTCTGGCATTGAACTTAGGATGCTCGCTCACTATCTTTCTCGCTTTGATGGGGGTAGGTACGGGGATATTCTCCTCAATGGCGACATTCACCAAGTCAATGCCGACAAGATTGGAATCTCAAGGCGACAAGTTAAGACAGTTCAGTACGCAATGCTTTACGGAGCAGGAAACCAGAAGATTGGTACCTCCTTTGACCCTCAACTAAGTGAATCTCAAGCCAAGAAGAAAGGCAAAGAGATTAGAGAAGCTTTTGTCGATGCAATTGATGGACTAGGTGAACTGCTAGAAGCAATCAAAAAGAAAAGCCAGTCAGGCTACATCAATGCCATTGACGGGCGAAAGATGAAAGTTGATAGTCCCCATAAGTCACTGAACTATTTGCTTCAGTCATCAGCCGGGATCATCGCGAAGCGTTGGATGGTACTAACAAACGAAACTATTAAACAAACTGGGTTGTGTGCATCACAACTCGCATTCATACATGACGAATTACAATACGAATGTTCCCCTGAACAAGCAGCTGACCTATCAACATCCTTGGTATTTAGCAGTCTCGCAGCTGGAGAATACTACAACTTACGCATCCCCATCGAAGCGGAAGCAAAGCAAGGGAGAGACTGGTCAGAGGTCCATTAATGAAAGCACTCATTGATGCAGACTACACAGTCTACAAAAGCTGTGCAGGAGCAGAAGAAGACATTGACTGGGGTGATGATGTAATCACTGTAGTCAGTAGGTTCTCTGAAGCATTGAAGAATGTAGAGCGTGACCTAACTAAAATCAAGAATGAATTTATGTGGGACGTACCAGAGTTAATTCTATTCTTTAGTGACTCTAAGAATTTCAGGAAGAAAATTTATCCTGATTACAAGGGTCATCGGAATCGTAAGAAGCCCTGTGGCTACAGAAAAGTTATCACTGAACTGAGTAATCGATATGAAGTTATCAAGCTACCAAGTCTTGAGGCGGACGATGCTCTTGGCATTTATGCTACAGCTCATCCTGGTAACATTGTATGTAGTCCTGACAAAGATCTAAGACAGATACCTGGCAAACTATATGACATGAAAGAGTTGACCACAATAGATCCTATTGAAGGAGCTAAGTGGCATCTAATTCAAACACTTGCTGGTGACCAAACCGATGGCTACAGCGGTGTTCCTGGTATAGGAATCAAACGTGCTGTTGCTTTATTTGAAGAGCATGGGTACACATGGAAGACAGTAGTCAAAGCATTTACAGACAAAGATCTAACAGAAGATGATGCACTAATGAATGCACGACTTGCACGAATCCTTACTTGTACAGACTATGACCCAATCGAACACGCCGTCATTCCTTGGACCCCCGCCGCCGATTATCGAGCCGACTGTTGAGCAGTCATTCAAGCTACGAAGACTTGAAGACTTGCTACCTAAAGCAGATAAGGAAGACATCATCACATTATTTATGGCGTTACAACGTCAGAACTTTGCTCTTTGCAATACCGTATCCAATCTAGTAAAGAAATGGCCAACTCACCAGACCACTACAACAACACATGGGAAGTAGGAGACTTTATTAGGAAACAAGGTTTAAACTTTCATCTAGGCAATGCGTGTGATTAGGTCATGATTGTGACTAGTCCAATTGATACGATCTTTCATCGTTTCTTTGTCTAGTCCCGCAGTAGTTGCTACTTGAAAACGTAGCCAGTCTTCTGCTTCATAAGTCATTGTTGCCTTCTCTGCGAAGAGTAATAAACTTTTACCAAAATCTGTATCTTGTGGTGTTAAGAATGCAGGGATTGGGTAAGCTCTTCCACGGTAGTCAAAGCTCCAAGGAATAAAGAACTTTTCTCTTTCTTTGAATACTTTGACTGCGTTCATGGTCATACGTGTACGACATGACCGCTTAAACTGAGCATTGTTGATGTTCAATATATCAGCTGCTTTGCGCCGATAGTCCTTACGAGAATCGTAGTTCTCTGCAATGTCTAACGGCTTATTAGGTAGAGGTAATTCTACAACAGGGATAAACTTACCAATACTAATTCCACGTTCTTGTAGCGTCTCTGCAACGTCAACAATGAATGGATTAAGTGTGTAAGCAACCTTCTGAATATGATTCAAAAAGGTGATTGGGGTTTCCCCCTGTATAAGGCAGGGTGCTGACCTTCGCACCATGTCATACCCCTTCATCACTTCATTAAGGATGTACCCACCTTGTCTTTCGTTAGTCCAATCATTTGGTTCGATAAGCATTGGCCAAGCAAGAGGGCTGAATAACTCAGCAGTTGCCATTACTTCATCCCTAATTTCTAAAAATTCAGGAGTAGGAACAATGAACTGTGGGGTTTTTCGTCCTTCCCTTACCAGTTCTTTGTCAAACCAACCGCTAGCCCGAATGATGCAGTCAAGTAACCAGCCACCTAATTTGATCCGGTTGCTTATCCCCCAAGGTTGCCAATGTGCAACTTCATAGCGTTTCATCAATGTTTTGATGACTACTACCTTCTGTTCAGTACCGATAGCTCGGTGCCAATAGTTCTCCTTTAATACGTGTAGGAGACCAGGGCAGTTGGCTTCGTAGTGGCGGATGGTGCATTCATCCTCTATTGCCTTACCGATGGCATCAGTGACGTTCTGAAGCTTGTTTGCCTTTTGCTTACTAGAGAACACCTTGTCAAAGGTCACCTTGCAAGCAATGGCAGCTGCTGCTTCGGGTTCGATGCCCGCTAGATATCGCTTGATAACAGCGAAATCTTTGCCAACCATCCCACGTTTTGCTCTAGCGGCTGTGTCCTTGATCTGCTCAATAGCCTTAGGCAATAGCTCTTCTATGGAGCTACAGCCATAGACAGAAGCACTTGCATACTCTTTGTCCTGAAGCTTGATCGTGTTGTCTCTGAGGCGTTCTAAGCCTTGTCTGATCTGTTCCCTTTCGAGCTTGATTTGCTCGTCAATTTGGGCGGGTGTTGGCATCTAAATAAATTGTGCTAGACGCACTAGATTCGTGTTTTACCCCTATTCATTTGTGGATAGTACTGCGCCGCAGTGAGTGTGACGGATGCGTCCTTGATCTGTCCGCATGTGAACCAGTAGAAGCACGCCTTTTTAAGTCGCGTGCGTCTACCGATTCCGCCACGCCCCCCACTACGTTTTCAGCCTAGCTGACAGGGGTTTTTTGTAGCTTGACAAGGGTGTTATCCCTGATTTGTCGCTCCGCTCGACGCACTACATTCGTGCTGCTTCTGCGTGGTCATGCTCACTGTTGTGGTCGTAATAACCTTCAGTGACGGTGACTGATGAGTGACCAGCCCACTTTTTGACGGTCATGATTGGTGTCCCTTGAGACAGTGCCCAAGTGATGTAAGAGTTACGAAGACTCTTCCAGCAATGACCATTGGTGATGCTGCGGTCTTCCCACTCAAGCTTTTCCAGCACATGACCAAAACGAGTGTCTAGCTTCCAACGAGTTGCAAACTCATCGAAGACATAGCTGTTCATCGGTCTTGTAGACAAACCACGGTATTCAATAATTGGCATTATTCGTGGATGAATAGGAACTTCTCTGTAATCACGTCCTTTGGTACGCGACTCAGGTGTTCCGCCGATGTAAAGCACTTGTTTGTGTAGGTCAATGTCCCACACTTTGAGACGTAACAGCTCACTTTGACGTAAACCTGAATAGGCTGATAGTTCAATAGCTTGTGCTATCGCGTCATCATCACGTTCACGGGCAAGCTGGATTAATCGCTCAACTTGATCTTTTCTGTAGTGAGGAGTGCCACGACTCTTTTCCTCTTTAAACTTGTCAATGACAGGTACGTGAGTTAAGTAGCCGCTGCGAGCACACAGGTGCAATACCTTCTTGACAGTTGAAACAGCACGATTCAGTGTCCGGTTTGAGTTACCAGTGTTAAACCGTATCTTTTTTAATGTGTTCTCAACTAAGTCGTGATCTATTTCACCGAGTGGTGGGTCTTGCCACACTGGTGCAAGCTTATTGAAGTTTCTGATGTTGTTACCGTTACCGGTACTTTCAGATTCTCTCCAAGTGTCAAGTGTTTGAAGTGTGTGGTAAAAACCTTCAGACCATTTAGTGATCTTCTTTGGTTTCTCGTATTCCGTTATCGGAATGATTGTGAAGTCCATTTAATTCATTCAGTAGTTCGTTTTTAATGCGAACACCAAGCGGTGTCAGTCGTAGTTGAATCCTACGTCGATTGAAAGGGTCAGCCTCCTTTGTGATTAGATTGAGTCCCGCCGTCTTATATCTGTTCTGACTACATAAGTAATCAGTGTTACGGCTACCCGATGCAGTGCTGAGTCCTAAGTCAAGCTCCATTTGTGCCTTATGGCATTTATCGTGGGAGCAGACATAAAGGAAGCACTGCAATGCCTGTAAGGGCATGTTGCCATCACTCGCTAAAGAGCGGACGATTTCAATAGCGTTGAATACGACTAATGCGTCGTCGTCGGTAACGAGTCCCCTTAACGGGTCCATGATTTAAGGGTTTGGGACCACCACATTCTAACCTAATTCTCCACAAGTGGATAGAGACATCAGTAAAGGATTCCTTATCAATGCCGAGGTAGAAGTCTCCAAAGGAGAGGATGTTCATGTGTGTCCTTGGTAAAGTGCTTGTTAAGAGTAACTGAAGAAATGGTTAAGTAGCAGCGTCAAGCTCTTCGTTTTCAATCAATAAATGTTTGTAACGATCTGCAATTTGCCATTCACCTTGATACAAACCTGTCCGGCATTGCAAGGCATAAGCACAACAGCGGCACTTAAATCCGAAGCATTCTCTACCAGCACGTTTATCAATTGCGATGTTTTCGTTGTTGAGTAAGTCGCGTGCAAAGCTGCAAACAGAAGCAGAACCGTGGATGTGTGACCGTGACATTTCTTCTAAAGCTGCTGAAATTGTTAAACCCCATTTGGCTGCGTACTGTTTTAGGACCTGTGCATCCTCATCTGTGAGTTGCAGAACAACACGTTTCAACTATGCACCAGACGCATACTTATGAGAACCATAATTATGTATGATCCCATTAGGGCAATTTTTTAGGAAATAAGACTCAATTAAGAGTTGTAATTATGTATCGTCCGCTACTTGTGCGTTCATGAGTGTGAGCAGTTCATCCTTATGCTCATGCATCAGAATCTCTTCATAAAGCGTATCAACTAAGAAGTTAAAGGTCGAACTCTTCATAGTCGATGTCTTCTCCAATTGGGTTTGGTCCGATGTAGTGCTGGCTTTCATGGGTGGTAATACATAGGTCGTGTGTTTTTGCTTTGCAGAACTCGACAAGCTTTTTGTCTGCTGCACTGTGTCGCTTGTAGACGTATTCTTTGACCTTCTTTGTTTCAAGGTGTGTGGCTCTGATAATGCAGCACACATCAGGTGGTAGTTCCCACCCCGAAACCTTCCAGTCCATTACATCAATAAATAGATGCTGTTCGAACATCTCTTCAGGTGCGTCCCTGTACTTTCGCCAATTATTTGGAAAATACTTTTTACGTTTACGGTTACCATTCATCTATAAGACTCACATTGATTAGTTTTGTATTTCTGTCTTCGGACAACTCCAACGCCGAATATGCTGCGTCCATGGAATTGGCGGCTAAAAGATACATCTTTTCACCACTGGACAGTGTTACTTGATACTCACGTGGTGATTGTGAATCTAAGTTATACTTTTGGTTTGCGTCTTCGTGCTGGTCTTGGTGTTGCAATAATAGGCTCCGGTTGGTTGAATGATTCGCGATTCCTCAGCTCACGATAAATAGGTGCCCACTTATGGTCTGGGTAGTAATGTAAGAAACAACTGATTGCATTCTTGATGAAGTAATCATCATCTAATGATTTAGCTTGCATGATTAGATAATCTCATTTGGTTTGATGAATTGAGCTTTCAAAGCATTAGCTTTAGCTTTAAGTTTCTTTAGTTGTTGTTGTACCCAAACGGTTTGAAATCCTGCTTTCGGTGTCATCAGTCAATTGCCTCTTCAATAGCAGTGTTGATTGATTTCTTGAGGGAAATAATTACTTCCGCTCTGTGCATTCTTTCTAACTTAT
>JACLAB010014807.1_pt1 | contig 15293 bp, 25 predicted proteins | sample 8027921 | NCBI WGS metagenome assembly JACLAB01 (sample SAMN15725117, study PRJNA655200) | protist metagenome | isolation source: fluorescence activated cell sorting (FACS) single amplified genomes of... | place: USA: West Boothbay Harbor, Gulf of Maine | collected 2000-07-19 | reverse complement strand
GGTTATTATGGAGCAGGTAAGTCAAAACACTTTAAACATCGTGCGCTCGATATACCTAACGAGTTAGTCATTGATTTTATTCAAACAAATCCAGTAGCAGTAATGAAGGCATACACGCAGCGCGTTGGGCCTCGTTATGAATTTGCCCGTCAGTTTAATGGCGCATCTATTGATGATGTTCTTGATGACGTAATGACTCAAATGATGGACGCAGGTAAAAAACCTGAGCAAGCCTATGCTGCTATGAAGGACATACGCCATCTTTATCGGCGGGTAACTGGCGGTGTGTTGCGCGATCCAGACTCTTGGGATCAAACGACTGCAAAAATACTTAGAGACCTAGCGACTCTTAACTATCTTGGCAAAGCTGGTGTGGCTACGCTAACAGAGCCAGCTAAGATTATGATGGAGCATGGTGTCGGCACAACAATGAGAGCATTGTTCGGCGTACTGAATGACAACAAGTTAAAGCTGGCAGGCAAGGAAGTTCGGCTTGCTGGTGAAGCATTAGACAATATTATGAACTCGGCTCACTTGCGTCTTACAGACGAATTAAACAATAATCCGTTCAAGTCAGACATCTTTGATAAAATGAAGAACCCATTCTTTCTTCTCAACGGCCTTGGGCCAATTACAAAGATACTTAAAGACTTTGATGGAATGGTTCGCTCTCACACGCTTATTGATTATTCGGTGCGTTGGACTCAAGGTAAAGCAACAAAAATGGAGCAAGAGTATTTGCTTCGCTATAACATTGACTTTGATGCAGCGACTAGGATTGCAAACGCACCTTGGCAGAAGTCCTCTGATGGCTTGTACTATGCAAACACAGAAGCATGGACAAACACAATCGAGTTTCCAGCAACAACTGCTGACATCATTTCTGGGCCTACGGGTAAAATGGTTGGGGATAGATACAGCCCTGCTTTTTACAATGAAAAAACTAATACAATTAGAATAGATGAAGAGTACATTCGAGATGAAATGTATGCTTTGCGCCGTTGGGAAAATCCTAGAGTTGAAGGTGTAACACCTATTAAGCCTGGCATTATTAACTCTCCAGATGATTACGTTGCTTTTATTAAAATGCACGAGATCATGCACTCACTTAATAGACCAAAAGATTTACGACTTCCTATCGAGGGCAGGTATGATGCTAGAAAGAAAGAGCATAAAGCTGCTTACGAGAATGCAATCAACGACCTTGCTGTAGCGGAGATAGAAAAACAGGCGCGAGTTAGCCCTGATACAGTTCGAGACTTTCGCAGCGCACTTAGCTCAGGTGTTCTTAATACAATCTTGATGGGTACTCCTGCGGATAAGCCAATTATTTCAGACGGAATTGCGTACGTTCCTATGCGTGTTGCTCGTAAGTTTGGGATGAAAGAAGACCCTGAGTTTACAGGTTACGCAAGAATAGAAAATGGTTTGCTTGCAATGCCGTTCCAATTCTACAGCTACAGCCTTGCTTCAGTAAACAAAGTGGCTGCTGCATATGCTCATGGCCAACTTAAAGACCAGTTCTTAGGAACAGCAATTGCTATGGGCTTAGGCTACATGGTTCTTGAGTTAAAGACGCCTGACTTTGTTGACCTATCTTTCCAAGACAAACTAGCAAGATCGTTTGATTACTCAGGTGTAGCTGCGCTATACTCAGACATGATGTACACTGCTATGTCTACAAGCCTTGCTCTTGGTGGGCCTAACCTTACTGGCGGTATATTAGAGCCAAGGTTCCCTCAGAAACCAAATACATTAGATGCTCTTACTGGTATTGCTGGTGCTGGTGCTAGTACGGCTGCTGATATTAGTCGTGGAGTTTCTGATATTGTAACTGGAAATATCGGGGAGGGTGTTGCTGAACTAATAGATAATGCACCTATGACAGGTCTGTTTATGGTCGATGGTATGTTCAAAGCATTTGGAGACATGCTGGAGAATACTATTGATGGTGAGCCTACGGCTGGATTCAAGCGGTACTAATCTGTCCTAGTTATTTTGTGCGTTGGTCAAACAAAACGCTGTGTGCAATAAAGAGGAAAACAAGGTGAGCAAACATGACAATTGATATTTCAAACAATGCAGCCCGAGTTAACTACACAGTCGCATCTGGAGTTACTCAAACCTCTTTCTCTGTACCTTTCGAGTTTTTTAATGACAGCGATCTAAGTGTTTACGTTGACGATGTTCTGAAGACTATTACTACCCATTACACAGTCAGCGGCGGTGACGGGTCTACAGGCACAATAACAATGTCTGTGACGGGAGCGTCAGGCGGATCAACGGTCGTTATTTCTCGTAGCATTGCTATTGAAAGAACGTCAGACTTTGTAACTGGTGTAGACATTAACCGCGCTGCTCTTAACACACAGCTAGATACGCTCACCGCTATTGCTGCTGATAACCAAGACAAAGCTAATCGTTCTATCACTGCGCCTAACTCAGAAGTTAATCCAGTATTAGAGCTGCCTGACGCAGATACTCGTAAGGGCAAGCTGATTGGCTTTAATGAAACAACAGGTAACATTGAGCTAAGTGCTACCCTTGCTGATGGTAATACCTTAGCGTCTATCTCCGGTGACATAGCAACGCTTGCTGACATCGAGGACGGAACAGATGCGACTGACGCTATACAAACTGTTGCTGGTGTTTCATCTAACGTAACAACTGTTGCTGGATCAATTGCGTCTGTAAATACAAACGCAACAAACATTGCATCAATCAATACAAATGCAAGCAACATTGCTGACATTCAAAACGCAAGCGCAAATGCTGCATCTGCTTTAAGCAGTAAAAATGCAGCGGCTACAAGCGAAACAAATGCTGCAACCAGCGAATCTAATGCCGCTACTAGCGCTACTAATAGTGCTAACAGCGCTACTGCTAGTGAAACATCTAGGGTAGCTAGTGTTGCTGCGCAGGCTGCTGCTGAAACTGCGGAAACTAATGCTGAGACAGCACAGACTGCTGCTGAAGCTGCGCAAACTGCGGCTGAAACTGCTGAAACAAACGCTGCTACAAGTGAAACTAATGCTGCGAACTCTGCTTCATCTGCATCGACTGACGCTGGAACGGCAACGACTAAGGCTGGGGAAGCTGCTGCATCGGCAACGGCGAGTGCAACTTCTGCTTCTGCATCTGAGGCTGCTAAGGACGCTGCTCTTGCTGCGCTAGATAACTTTGATGATCGTTATCTGGGAGCAAAAGCTTCCGATCCTACGCTAGACAATGACGGGAATGCTTTAGTTTCTGGAGCATTATATTTTAATACCACTGACGATGTGATGAAAGTGTATGAAGGTAGCGTATGGGTTGCTGCTTATGCCTCCCTGTCAGGCGCTCTTCTTGTTGCTAATAACTTATCTGACTTGGCTTCTGTTTCTGCGGGCCGTACTAATCTTGGCCTTGATACTGGCGACAGCCCTACCTTTGCAGGTTTAACTGTAGCTGGCAACGTGTCAGTCGATGGCGGCACGATCAAGCTAGACGGGAATTATCCTGTTGGTACAAACAACGTGGCGTTGGGTGATGCGGCTTTTGATAGTGTAACAAGTGGTTCTGCAAATGTAGCAATAGGTGCATCTGCGCTAACTGCAAACACATCAGGTACAGGTAATACAGGCGTTGGGTACAATTCTTTAATTACTCATAGCACTGGTAATTTTAATACGGCAGTTGGCAACCAATCTCTCTACTCCAACACCAACGCAAGCAACAACACTGCGGTTGGGTATCAGGCTGGGTATAGTAATACTACAGGTGGAATAGTTGCTGTTGGTTACTTGGCGGGGAAAGATGCGACAACTGCTATCGGTAATGTTCTTGTGGGGGAACTTGCGGGTACTTCCATTACAACTGGAAACAATAATACTGCTTTTGGCTCACAAACTTTATCTACTGCAACAACAGGAACTATGAATGCTGCGTTTGGGCATGATGCTCTACGTTATAACACAGGCTCCTATAATACAGCGATTGGTGGCGATGCGTTAGTTAGCAACACCACCGCCAACTACAACACAGCAGTTGGGTATCAGGCTGGGTACTCTACAAATACTGGTAGCAGTAACACAAGCAGTGGTTATCAGTCATTTTACAGTAATACCACTGGTCACAGTAACGCTGCTACGGGCTATCACGCACTATACTCCAACTCCACCGCCAGCTACAACACAGCAAATGGTCTTCAAGCCCTGTATAGCACCACAACAGGTCAATATAATACGGCTATGGGGGCCACTGCTCTCTACTCCAACACCACCGCATCCAGCAACACAGCAGTGGGGTATCAGGCTGGTTATAGTAATACTACTGGTTATGATGATGTTTATTTGGGTTATCAGGCAGGTTACACTTCTAGCACGGGTCTTGCAAATATTGCTTTAGGTTCAAAAGCGTTATTCAACAATACATCCGATTTGAATGTTGCTATTGGTTCTGTGCAAAGTGCATATGGCATTAAAGCTGCGTTGGAAAGTAACACTACTGGAGGAACAAACGTAGCGATTTCAACAGCAGCACTTGGTTTAAACACAACTGGCTCAAACAATATTGCTATTGGTTATCGTGCCTTAAACTCCAACACCACCGCCTCAAACAACACAGCTGTGGGGTATCAGGCTGGGTATAGTAATACTACGGGTGCATTAAATACATTCCTTGGCAGAAACTCTGGTTATAATAATAGCACTGGGACAAGTATAACCGCAGTTGGTCAATCTGCACTTGGAGGAAATACTACAGGTAATTATAATACTGCACTTGGTGATAATGCCCTTACTTCCAACACCACCGCATCCTACAACACAGCGGTTGGGTCTCAGGCTGGGTATAGCTCTGACGCTTTGGGCAATGTTTATATTGGCTTTCAGGCTGCTTACTCTGCAACATCTGCTTCGTATAACACTGTCATAGGGTATCAGGCAGGGAAAAACTTAACTACTGGTACTGGTAATACTTTTGTTGGCGGCTTTGGGGCCAATCTCCCTAGTGGGTACTATGTAACAACTGGCTCCAAAAACACAATCCTTGGCTCATACAACGGCAACCAAGGCGGCTTGGACATCCGCACCTCAAGCAACAACATCGTGCTGTCGGATGGGGATGGTAATCCTAGGATGTTTTATAAATATTCTACTTTTAACTGGAATATTGAAACTCCCGCTCCTTGGAATAACGCTTTAATAGTACATAACACTGCTGGAGCAGGAGCTTATGGAATCCAAATTGATAATGATATAGACACAAATAATACCTCTCAGTGGTTTATTCATGCTATAGGAAATACTACTAGCCGTTTTAAAGTTTTCACAAACGGCAACGTAGTAAACACGAATAACAGCTACGGCTCTATCTCTGACGTTAAGCTAAAAGAAAACATTGTTGATAGTGGCTCTCAGTGGGATGACATAAAGGCATTGCGTGTGCGCAAATATAGCATGAAAGCTGACAGCCTCGATGCACCAAATATGCTTGGCGTTATTGCTCAAGAACTTGAAGCCGCTGATATGGCTGGATTGGTTACTGAAAGCCCAGATAAAGATTCTGACATGAATGATCTTGGCACTGTCACCAAGCAGGTCAACTACTCCATCCTCTACATGAAAGCAGTCAAGGCACTGCAAGAGGCAATGGATCGGATTGAAACCCTAGAGGCAAAAGTAACTGCCCTAGAAAACGCTTAATCGTAACCAGTCAGAAAAGGAAAAAGACATGACGGATACACCAACTGCGGAAGAAATCGCACAGCATTACACAGCAATGGGTCACTCTGTTGACTTGCTAAACGCTGGGCAACCAGAGGGCATGGACGATGCTGATTGGGCTGACACTGTGTCACGCAACGTAGAGCATCTGACACTCATGGTGGCTAAAGACTTCTGGACTACAGAAGACATGACCGCTGCCAATGCTGCAATCGCAGCCAACTCTTAAACTTAACCTGAAAGGAGACCGTTATGAGTAAAAACGAAAAGAACCTCATCACTGTCAACGACATCGAATACAACGTAGATGACTTTACTGACGCACAGAAGGCTATGCTGAACCACATCAATGATCTGGATCGTAAGCTAGGCAGCGCACAGTTTAACTTGGATCAGCTTAACGTAGGGCGCAGCGCTTTTGTAAAGATGCTGGCTAACTCTTTAGAACAACCGGAAGAAGAAGATGGATAAAAGAACAGCAGCATCAGCACATGAACGGATCGACAACATGGAAAAGCAAGTAATTGCAATTCAAACTGAGATGAAGATTCAATTCAAAGATTTGTTTGGTCGCGTCAAACGAATGGAAAGCATTATGCTTGCAACTACAGGCTCAATCATTGCGCTCTTACTCGCAGTTCTGACGAAGATGGGATAGGGATTAGCTGTGGCTGTACTTGAAACCATAGCCGCAGCTAATGCTGCCTACTCTGTAATTAAAAAATGCTTAGAGAATGGCAACGAGGTCAAAGGTCTTGTCAGCCATGTCGGCAAGTTCCTTACTGCTGAAGATGATCTAAAGGAAGCGGTAAGACGTAAGAAGAATAATCCAATTACATCTATTACTGGTGGTGAAGAGGGCGATTGGGAAGAATTCCAAGCTCTCGAGGACATCAAGGAAAAGCGCCGTGAGCTAGAGTCTTGGTGCAGATTGTATGGCCCTCCCGGCACTTGGGACAGATGGCAACAGTACCAAGTCGAAGCGCGGAAGGCTCGCCGTGCTGCACAAAAGCAAAAAGAAAAAGAACGTGAAGAGCTTGTTGAGCTTATCATGTATTCACTTGCAGGCCTGCTGGCTATTGCTGGTATGATTGGTGTTGTTGCTGTCATCGGTAGATACATGGAGAAGTGGTGATGTGGGTGCTGGTTTGGTTGCAACTTGCGGGTGGCGTTACGCACTTTGAGGTTGGTCAATACGAATCAGAAAAGATTTGCTTTGAAGAAAAGCTAAGAGCATCTATTCTTGTGACGAAGAACAACGAGTATCTCTATTGCTTTAAGGTAAACATAGGAGAAGACCAATGACTATTGCTATGGAAAAAATACTAGCATGGAAGCTAATGCCACGGATTATGATGCTTGTAATGACGATCATGTATATCCGCGTCATAGAGTGGTTTATGTCTTTGCCGCAAGATGTGGTAAGCACACAAGCTACAGCGCTCACAGCCACGGTTACAGGCGCTCTGACGGGTGCTTTCGCAGTATGGGTAGGGCATGAGAAATGATTGCGCAAATCATAGGGTCTCTTGGTGGGCTGGCATCTACTTATCTCGATAGCAAAGCTGTCGTTAAGAAAGCAGAAGCAGAAACTAAAATGAAAATTGCGACTGGAGAAATTAGCTGGGAGCAGGCAGCGATACAGGCAAGCGATAACTCTTGGAAGGATGAAGCTTGGACTGTAGCTTTCATAGCCATAATCGTGTGTTCGTTTGTACCTCCGCTCCAGCCCTATATGAGGGAGGGCTTCGCTAATATTGCAGCTGCGCCTGAGTGGTTTCAGTGGGCTTGCTTTAGCTCGATTGCTGCCAGCTTTGGTATTCGTACAATGAAGGGGTTTAAGAAATGAGTTACAAGTTAGGTAAGCGCAGCCTTGATAGGTTGATCGGTGTTGATGAACGCATGGTTGCTGTTGTTAAGTACGCAATCAATGTGACTAAGCAGGACTTCTCTGTGATCTGTGGGCTACGCACCATCGAGGAGCAGAGAGCATTGGTTGCTAAGGGTGCAAGTCAGACAATGAAGTCAAAGCATATTGATGGATTGGCTGTTGATCTTATGGCTTACATTGATGGCGGCAGATGGGAACTCAATCTCTATGACGAGATTGCTGACGCTATGGCGGAAGGCGCGCGCGCTATTGATGTGCCGATTCGCTGGGGTGCAGCATGGATTGTGCCGAACATTGCTCAGTACAGTGAGGGCAACATGGAAGATGCAATGAATAGTTATATTGATTTGCGTAGATCGCAGGGTCGAAGACCATTTATTGATGGACCTCACTTTGAGTTAGCTGTATAAAATTCGAGTGGGTGGCTATCATCACAATACAAATCGCTTTGTCCCAATGGGGCGGTTGTTTACCTAGATGACGTTGCTACCAAATGTGCCAGCATTCAATTCAACGGCCACCCACACGATCACTTCTTTCTATAATGGTAAATACTGTTTCGTTTGTTAGGGCCTACCTGTACTCGTTCTCTAGTAAGCACTCCGTCCCTGTACATGAGGTCTAGCATCTGGCTAGTTATGCGGAGTCCTAGTTTAGTTTCTCTATTAATATCTTCAGCTACTTTAGTTTGCTGTTTTGTAAAGCAAGACATTATCATTTGGCGTCTAAGGACAGACTGCTCTCTTTGCTTTCTGATTGCAGCATTGCTTGCATTCTCTGGTGTGTATCGTTTCTTCTCAGGAAATGCTGGTCGCATTTTCAGGTCGATCATCTTCTGTTCAAAGCTACGCCATGCTTCTGCATAGAGGAGTTCGTACTTCTCTGCTCTTGGAAGTGCGCTGCTGTAAATTTCATCTATTCTTTTAGCGCTATCTCGATCAGTGCTTTTATCTCTTCGATCTCTTGCTTTAGGTTGTAGCGTTGCTTGCTGTCCGCTATTAACACCATAGTTTTTAGCAGACGATTGGCTCTGTTTAAGGCGATCTTTCCTTCTTCTCTCATTTGCCTTTCTCCTTGGGCATACAAATTTAATTCCATACTTCTTAGTTAATTCTTGTACGTCTGCGTATGGTATATCAAGTAGGGTTGACGCCTCTCTTTGAGTTAGCCCCATCTCTGCTGCATTGATACACTTGCTTAAACTTAGTTCTGATTTCTGCATGTGCGCCTCTTGTTAGATAAAAAAAGGGACAGCCCTAAGACTGCCCCAGTTATAGGAGAACACCTCCTTTCTAGAACGGTATGTCATCACCTTGCAAGGGGTCAGCTGTTGGCTTGCTGCCACCTGACATCTTGTCGCTCACTTGGAATGACATATAAGGTTTACCATCCTTCATCTTCTTCCATCCGGCAAGACGTTTGTCGTCACCAAGTGGACCGCTGTAGTCGGGAGCTGACTCATTCCCTTTCTTATCGTTGTCAAAGAACACGCCAATTTTTTCGTACATCTCAATGATAGGCTTGCCGTCACGGGTCTGGTCTCTGACCAGCATCACCTTCTTGTCTGCGCCCTCGACGTTGAGCTTACCTTGCAGGATCATCTGCTGCGTAGGGAATGGGGTGAAGGCTGCGCCTCGGTTAGTGTCGTCGTATTGTTCTGCCATGCTTCTGGCTCCTTTAAATTAAAAGGGGAATTAACCCCCTTGTTACCATCCGCTTGGTGCGGATGTATCTCCTGATGTTAAGCCCTTCGTGACTTGAACACCGCTTGATTGCTTAGCGGCTATGTTGCCGTCATCATCTTCTGTTGCAAGGCAAGCCATACCTAGCAAGCCGTAGCGTCTAGCGTAGGTTATAGCGCTGCCTAATCCCTGCATGTCCTGCTTACTCAAGACTAAGTAAACCTTGCTTGAGAAGGCTTCTCCTGAAGTGTGAAGTAGCTTTGTTTCTACATACACACCCAGCTCGTCACGACCACAGGGCTGCATAACTACGAACCCGTTCTCTTGGAACACGCTTGACGTAGCGTCAATCACTGCTTCGAGTGAGGCGTAACGGTTCTTGAAGTGTGGGTTCACGCTATCTTTCTTTACAGATTCCATAGCTTGCTGCGCTTTGAGCAGCGCCTTGATTGCTGTGTCAGTCATTGTTAGTTCTCCTTTGTTTTTGTTTTACATGTACCTCCCACAGATTAGAGATTGGCCTTAAGTCTTTCTGATCCATAGCCAATCCACTTCCGTGACCAAGGTCTTTTTCATAGCAGTTTTCTATGAAGAATTTTTTTGGTGTATATCCTGCTATAAACATTTCTGTTTCAGACTTCTCACAAACAAGAACAGCACAACTAGATTTAAATGCTGATGCGCTTTTAAAGAGAAGTCTTCCTGACATATAGAAGGTAGACTTAACGTCTATAGATATGTCGCCAAGCCATATGTCAGCACCTTCATCTATTCCAAGTTGAAATAGATTGTGTTCTATATCAAATGCTTTTGATACAGATAGCTCTGCCCTTAACCCTAAATAATCTAAGTCGTTATCACTTCTTCCAGAGTCTCGTCTTTGATTCTGAACGCCAGACAATCTAGCCATCTGCCATCTCATAGTAGCAGCTTGCTTGCACATAGATATTTCTTTTGGAGACAGATTAATTATCATGTTGTTCTCCTTGTTATTCGGATGGTTCCGCGCTGTTGTTTTCTCTTTTTTCTTTAACCATATCTGTCCAAAGTTTATTTGTTTTCCACTCTGGCTTCAGGTGTATTTCTGGCAATACCTCTTCAAGTACTAGCTGAACTACAAGGTATATTGCATTTGCAAAGCCTTGACTTGGTAAGTTTAACAAGTCTGCTTGTTCTCCATCACCTTGAACTAAACTTTCTATCTGAGAAAATGTTTCATCCATAGCTTCATTGAGGTGAAAATCTATTGCGCTTTTTGTAAGATATTGTATGGCTCTATCTGAAACTAAGTCCATTACTTGATGCTCCATTGCACACCATAGTTCATTATTAGTAAACTTAACTTCTTGAGTGCTGGTAACTTCAGCCATTATACTGTCCTTCTTGTTATTCTGATTGCTCCGCGCTTGTCGCGCTTAGCTGTGAGGTGATCGCAGTAAACCTCACGCTCATTGTCGCCAACCATACTTTTGATTTGTTTCTTGGCTGACTCAAATGCCTTGGCGTCTGCTTCTAAAGTAACGTAAGTGTAGGCCGCGTCATTGAACTCGTTGTCTGTGGTTGCATCGCGCTTGACCATGTTGTCCACCGACACCTTGTCAATGCTAAGTTGTATCGGCTGGTCATTACCAACTGGCTCTTCATTGCGAAGAACGTAACCCCAGAAGTCCGACACCACTGACCACATAGAATTGAAATACTCTTCGTTGCGCCTGACATGAGCTGACTCCCATTTGTTGTTTCCAAAGATAACAGATAGATGCGCACCTTCAGCCTTGGCTAGGTGAATGTATAGCTGTAGCTGCGGCATGTAATACTCAATAACTTTATCCAAAGTATTATAAGCGTTGGTGTGCTTGGCTTCTACGATAGAGTCTTCGATAGAGTCACCAACCAAAGCATCTACTGTACCCTTAACCGGGACTGATCCAATCATTTCTTCAAATGATTTCTGGAACCCTGTCAGAGTGCAGTCATACTCATTGGCAAACCATCCTAGGTTAAAGTCCTCAGTGTAAACGCCCATTTGCACAGCGATGTTGCGAGACAAATCTTCAGGCTCAACTCTTCCTGTCTTGACTTGCCATAACTCCAGCCAGTTCCCCTGCATTATTTTTACGCAGTCGGAACCACCTATGAAACCCTTACGTTCCATGTTGTTCTCCTTTGTTATTTGATAGTAGCCTACTGCTTATGTGCAGTTAAAGCAATATGAAGTGACGTAACGTCATTCATACTTTCCATACTTCTCGAAGTCTTCTTCAGTGAGGTGTTGGAATTTCTTGAGCCGCTGCTTTGTTAGGCCCTTGAGGTATGGCTCACCGACTGCTTCGCCATTGCGAATGCGATCCGCTATAATCTTATCGCTGTCTAACACATAGCCAGACCTCTTGTATTCACGGGCTTGAACGGGAGAGCTTGCTGCTTTGGCGACATGCGCGTCCCATATGGACGGGCGCGCTGCGTCACTGAGCTTGGTTGTTTTGTATGTCATGTGCGTACCTTCGATGGGCTGTAATACTGTGCAACACGGGCGCCGCTGGCAGTCTTAACCATTACCTTGTCGATCTCCATGCCCTCGTCTTTGAGGTCTTTGATTCGCGCTGCTAATCTAAAGCATCCGAATGTTTGCAGTGCATCAATTGCTGTAATGCGATAGCCTTGCTTGAGATACGCTTTGATCTCGTCTGTTTGTTTTATAGTCATTGTGTTCTCCTTAGATTAAGTTTTCTTTTGCATACAATCCAATGAGTGCGGCTTCTGCTCGTCCGTCATCTTTAACTCGTTTGAAATAGTGTGCATGGTTAGGGAAGCAGAGCTTCGCTAGTCTTCTACTTTCACCCTTGTCTCTTGAAAGGTCAAAGTATTTCTTCCACTGACGTGGCGTCACATATTTTATAGGTAGCTTTGACGCAACGATTCCCATTTCTAGCTGACCAAAGCCTTGTCCGAATCTGAATGTACTGCTAACACCTTGATTAGGCATAGCATTTACACGCTCGATCACAGCCAAGGCTGGCTTGTTTCTTTGGTTAGATAGAATTGAAAGCAACTCAGGTAGGTTAATTAATGTCTTACCTTTTGGGGACTTAACTACTGGAATATCGTAGATAACTAAGCTGTCTGTTTCTGTTTCATATATGCTGACTGCTCCTGTATATCCGGGGTCTATTCCGTAAATGAGCATTTACAAAAAACCTCCTGTTTTAAATTGAATGTATTGTGTAACATTTTCTTCAGTCTCGTTATTAAACTGAGCAAACATACAATCTGCAACTGAAGTAACTCTTGCTACAAAATCAAGCCAGTCTTGATCTCCGTCCCAATGAAAAGTTGCAAGTGCAAGCGTTTGAAAGTAACCTTTTATATTTGCATGACTTGAAATCGTTTGAATAATTTCAACCTGTGCAGAAACGTTATCTATCATATAAGATGCGGTATGCTTTTCCATAATGTTCTCCTATTTACCATTCGGTTGACGGCTTTGCATTTGCCTTGATGCTAGATTCCCACTCGCCTGCCTGTATCTTGACGGCAGGTTTCTTCATTTGTTTCTTGTTTGGTTTTGTCTTTGACGTTGGCTCTTGCCACTTGTCGTTGACGTAGCAGCTCATGCACACATACCAGTGCTTCTCTGTTGAGCGGCCGCTATTTACTTTGAGTACTGCAACATAGAAATGAGTGGCTACTTTACATGCCACGCAAAGAATTGCTTTACCTTTCAGTGACTTCGATGTCATAGCCTAGTGCATCCAGCCAACAGATCAGCATGAACCCAGAGGGTATTCGTTTGTGTGTTTCCCATTTGTGTACCAGTGATGCTGTGCATCCTATTTTATGTGCTAACTTTTCTTGACTTAACTCGCGCTTTAATCGAGCGTCTATTAACAGGTTGACCATTGGCTCGTAATCTTTTGGTATCCGCAACGGCTTGTTGAATCTGACGTACTTGTTCAATGGCATAGTGTACCCTCAATGCAGTATCATACCGTATCTCGGTGCTTCCATTGATTGTTCTATAGTATGTCGATGTTGGAATGTTTGCTCGACTGAATGCCTTGAGCAGGGAGACGTTAGCCTCCGCTGCTTGGTCTGTTATTATTTGAAGATACGATTTCATGCTGCATTAGTGCAGCAATCTATTCGTCAAAGTCAACATCATCGACTTCGATTTCTCCATCGCCGCCACAATTCTCGCAAGTCTCTGCCTCGCAGTAAGGCTCAGGCAGATCGTTGTATGATGTACGAACTGGCATGTGTTCTACTTCGATGAACCCATCGCCAGTGCATACGGGGCAGCATACTGTGTGCTTGAATACATTCATTGGTACGGTATCTCATCTTCGATGAGGGGAGCTACATAGTTAGCTTCCCATGCTGCGGTTCCACGTTGGATAAACTTATCTCGATCAAACCTTGGGTTCGTTGCTTCGAGTTCATCGGCAATGCTATGAAGATGGGTGGGCCACGGTACAAGTGGCCCAAGTTTATCAGCTAGAAACTCATAGTGCTGTCGTGACATACGCATTGTGTTCTCCTTAGATTACGTTCTCGCCCACCATGGAGGTGAACAGTTTGTGATTCATTGCATTGCTGATTGCTATCTCGCGATTGTAACGTGCAATCTGTGGTGACTTGAGGTCATTGGTATGCGTGGCCCAATGGGTCAGGCAGTTATACAATGCCCACTTGTTCCATCCGAGATCTGCTTTCTCACGATCCCAACCTGAGATAAGATTCTCAAGTTGCTTCTCGTTTGTCTTGGTTACTTGCTGTTGCTTGGTTACTACCTTGCATATGGTTGACCGAAAGAACTGCTCGACTTGATCGTTGTTCAATCGTGTCTGCATCCATGATTGCCACTGCTTGCTGCGTCCCATGAAATGTTCCGCACCACCTATGATCTTGGCAGCACTCCCATCCACGTTGACTGACGCTGTGTGCTTGAAGCGTGACTTTGCAATAGCATCTGGTGTTGTGCATCCATTGAGACACCACAGTCTGAGACCATTGGCTTGCTGAGAAAAGGACCATGATCCGTCATAGCTATTGAAGAAGCTGACACGAAACTGAACGTAGTCACCTACTGCTGGCTGCTGCACCAGATCAGGAAAGATAATCTCACCTCTTAGTTTACGGCCATCTTCGATTACATCGACGTTGACCTCATAGTCACTGGTCAGATTGCTTGCTTTAACTCCATCAAGGATTGAGTTGACTACATCATCGTGCGGTATCATTCGATACCGTGACCCATGCAAGCCAAGTGTCTTGCCTGTATCTGTGCGCACGATGCACTTGTGATCTGGGATAAGCTCACCCTCTTGTGTATATACGGGCTGCTCTTCTACTGGAAAGTTGTAGCTGTTGGATTGAAAGTCTAGCATAGCGCGTTCTCCCTTGCGTCTATTGTTTCTTCGTGAATGAAGTTGAGTGCTGTTCGGTCTTGGCCAAACAGTTTGATGTTTACCACGTTGCCACTACCATCAATGAACCTGATTTCTTTGACGGCAAAACTATTATGTATTGTTTCTGTAACTGTGACGTTGATCACTCGATGTGCTATTAGTTCCATTGTGTTCTCCTCAGAAGTTTATTTAAACTTTAGTCATTACATTATATGGTCGGACGCTTTTATCAATTTCAATCGTTTCATTTTACGCAACGTCACGGCATGAAGACTATGCCTAGTGTCGTTACCAAAAGGATTACGATGTAGAGTCCGAAGATTAGCTTGTCTTCACGGTCGCTCATGTTGAAGCCCCTTGTTAATAGAGTTGATAGAGTTGAGAGGAGCCGAAGCTCCCCTCGGGGGTGACTTACGCCACCCGTTCTCTGAGCTTGTTGAAGTTAGCAGGCTTGGCAGCTTTGCTGGGAGCTGGGCGCTTGTTAGGTGTCCAGACTTCACCGCCTGTGAGTTGTAAGTAAACCTCAAGGTCTGCATTATGACGAGCTTCAAGCTCTTCGAGTTCTGGATACAGTGTATTGATCCAGCGTTCTGTGCGTTCCATTGAG
>JACLAB010000748.1_pt1 | contig 15305 bp, 8 predicted proteins | sample 8027921 | NCBI WGS metagenome assembly JACLAB01 (sample SAMN15725117, study PRJNA655200) | protist metagenome | isolation source: fluorescence activated cell sorting (FACS) single amplified genomes of... | place: USA: West Boothbay Harbor, Gulf of Maine | collected 2000-07-19 | reverse complement strand
CTTGTTTGCTTGTTTGCTTGTTTGCTTGTTTGCTTATTTGCTTGTTTGTTTGTTTGTTTGTTTGTTTGTGTGGAAACTTTGTGGAAATTTTCACCTATGCATGAATCCTCTACAACATGGTATTGGTCATCTCAACCTCAGCGACGACATTAGCGGGAGCAGCAACTGAAGTATCAGCAGCACGGGCCACGCCTGTTGTAAGTGCACCCGCGGAGCCTTGCTCCTCTTCCTGCTGGCTTGCAAAGAAATTGAAGATCTGCTCCAGAGATGTCTGACTGATGGAGTACTCATGAATGGAAAGAGAAGTCTTGTTGGATTCAATAGCACCGAAGATGGATGAAAGCATGCGCGGCGAGTTGTCGACGTTCGTGTCAGAGATTTCGATACGAAGCTTGCTCGGTTGCCTTTCGCGCATGATGAAGTCAGGGAAAGAACTCTTCAAGAAGGCAATGATTTGGTCATTCTGTGTCTCGAGGATTATCCATGAAGCAACGTGCTTGATGCTGACGTCTCCGTGAGCATCTAAAGCAACTTGTAAATCGGCTCCACTGCCGTCTTTATTGGTAAGCACATTCTTCCATCCGCCGTTAGCTGCAGCAAGTTTGCTAGCAAAGATTATTGTGACCTGGTCACGAGTAAGACCGAAATCCTTCTCAGCAGCAGATGCAGCAGAAACGCCCAAAATAGTGGCAATCTCATTTGCCATTGCAGCGATCGTCTCGGAACTAGGAATATTCATACCAATCTCAATCTGATATCCACTGCCGTACTTTGTGCGGAGCTTTTGTGCAGATCCAAGACAGCGCATAACACCTCCGACCATGATTCCGATACGAGTACAAAGCGCTTCGCATTCCTCCATACTGTGTGTAGTCAGAATAAGCGAGCACTTCTCGCGCTTGGTAACGATTTCAGTGATGACATCCCACATGAAGCGTTTAGCGACAGGGTCCATGCCAGTGGATGGCTCATCAAGGAAAACTAAAGCAGGCTCGCCAATCATGGCTATAGCCACACTCAGCTTGCGCTTATTTCCGCCCGAGTAAGTTCCAGCATAGCGATCGGCGTATTCGGCAAGGCCCATCTCGTCAATCTTGTTCTGTGCCACGGTGGCAATGTGTTCTTCTTTGATACCCTTGATTCTAGCGTATAATTGAAGGTGCTCCCTAGCCGTCAACAACTCGAAAATTGAGTCAAATTGAGGGCAGTAGCCGAGCTTTCGACGACAGGTGTGCACATTCGTAGTCAGGTCGAGACCGTTGAGGTAAACGTTGCCACCAGAGGGAGCAAATTCGCCACTAAGCATAGCCAGAGTAGAAGACTTACCGGCACCGTTGATGCCGAGAAGACCGAAGCATTCACCGTTGGGAATACCCATAGAAACTCCTTTGACGGCGTACTTTCCTCCAGAGTATCTCTTCTTCAAGCCTTGCACCAGGATGGTATCGCCCTTTCTCTCTTCAGACAAACAAGCTACCTCCTCTGCAAGAACATCGTCGTCCTTCACAGTCTCATCAACAGGAGGCAGTTCACCACCAAATCTGTCGAAGTACTGTTGTACGGCAGGTACAGAAGCAAAGTACTCGATGAGGATAGCAAGAGCAAGGTACGCGACGGACTCCCAAGCCATCATCATCATTGGTAACCCAGTAATCTCATAGTCGGTGACATCATAAGCCACACCACCCTTCTCAATACCAGACCAGACCTGAATCAGAGCCATGTTGTGAAGACCATCACCGAGTGCGAACGTCGGGAAGAGACAGAAAACGTAACGAAGTGTATTGTTGTAGACATCGCGTGTGTCAGGCAGAATACGAAGAATGATTCCTACGATGGAAAGCACGAGACCAGTGAGGAAGCTCACAAAGATCATCATAACCTGTGCAGTTGCAGGTGTCTTGAAAAAGAACGAAACCAGGTAGCAGAAGCCAGACATCGACATGCCGAAGAGAAAGAACATGCCGAAGAAACGTCCCATCTCTACACTGTACTCTGAACCACCACCGCCGAGAGCAGTTGTGTCGTCACCGAATACGGGACCAGCCACAAGCAAGGCGTTGAGACAGATCAGAGGCACGAAGCTAAGGTTGTCCCAAAGCCATGTGGAAAGCCAGTAAGCAATGACACCGACACCACTCACCATCTGCTGGTGTTTCGACTTGACTTCCTTCTCGCGAACCAAGTAGGTCACAAATGCAGCAGGCACAAATGGGATTGCAAGCAAAATAAAAGTAACGACGAGATCAACATTGTAGTTGGAGTACAAATCATCCTGTCTCTTTGTCTCCGGAAGGGGGTGGATCTTGGTCTTGACGGAAGATGCACTATCGAGGGACTTCACCACAGCCTCAGCCATGATTGTTTGATACACTGGTACGGCAAACTTAGCTGTGTAATTGCTCTGCATGCCAAAGTTGCACTGCTTGGGAAAGGTGTTGTACATGGTATATGTTCCCACAATCATAGATTCGAAGTCATCTTTGTTTTCGCTCAGGTACTTAGACATATTCTCTACACTGGGAGTAGCACTCAGTGCGTTACCACCAGTAATATCGACCAAAGGGAAGTTCGACTTATCGACGATGCCGTCAAGCTGGGTGGCGGCTAGAGTTTTCGCATCATCGGATCTCGTCAATGTAGTTTGCTTACTACCATAATTGTAGCTACCGTAGTTAAGGTACGGCGTCGGGAGCACGTTGGTTGTGATAGCAGAGTTGTACAGTGTTCTGGTAATTGCCAAAGGTGGCTGGTACTGCGATGGGTAAGTGTTGGCCATAATGAGCAGTCCAGTTAACAGAAACACGAACGGGATCAGGTACTGGAAGATCTGCGCCTTCTGGTCACGAACGAAGTACATTGCGCGTTTCACGGTCAATGCGTACACATGCTGTATGAAGTACTTTAGCTGGTCAGCCTCATCAATCTTCTCGAATGAACCGGAGGGAACCATGCTGGTCTTCTCGCCATTCTCATTTACTTGGGAGTCGCTGACGACCAATACTGAATCCTTAACAGGCGCATTATTTTCGGAGTCTTTCTTTGCTTGCACTGCATCCTCGGCAGTGTGAGCCGTGTGTGTATTGCGGGTGATTTTGATAAACACTTCTTCAAGGGTTGTCACTGAGATACCGTAGGATTCCAGGCCGAGCTGAGTCATACCCTTCTCGACTTCTTCAAAGAGACCGGGGAAGTTGGAACTTGCTGTGAAGGGCAGTTGGACAGTAAGTTCAGTACCTACGTCAGTCATGAGGTTGGCCTCTGCTACGTGCTTCTTGACAATATTGATGACAGCTTCGCTATCGAATCCGATGGAAGACTTCTTCTCCAGCGTCATGTTGTATCCAACGCCGTAAACGTTCTTCAGGTACAGAGAGGAGCCAGCACAGCAAAGCTTGCCGTCACCCATGATAGCAATTCGGTCACCAAGAAGGTCAGCTTCGTCCATGAAATGCGTGGTGAGTACGATGATACGGCCTTCACGGTGCTGACGAATAACATTCCAGGTAAATCGTCTGCTATAGGGGTCCATGCCGGAAGTAGGTTCGTCGAGTACAACGATACGGGAGCCACCAATGAACGCGATACCAACGGAAAGCTTGCGTTTCTGGCCTCCAGACAAAGATCGAGCAGGTTCGTGCCGCTTCTCAGCAAGACCAACAGAAGCGATGATCTTGTCAATTTCCGTCTGCAAGTCTGCTGTCTGAACACCCTTGAAAGAAGCGAAAATGTTGAGATGTTCTTCCACAGAAAGATCAGGGAACAGGATGTCGTGTTGAGGGCACACACCCAGGTTCTGGCGAATTTCTTCCATTTCTTCTCGGATATCTCTTCCCTCAACAATAGCAGTTCCTCCGTCCGGGGGAATGAGTCCAGTAAGCATAGCAATAGCAGTTGTCTTTCCCGCGCCGTTGTGACCAAGTAGTGCCGTAATTTGGCCCTGAAACATGGACAAGTTGAGACCATCAACAGCCACCTTGGTGCCACCATGCGGGGTTGGGAATTCTTTGCGAAGGTTCTGAATATCAATACAGCACTTATTTTCGAATTGCGTCATCAAATCTTCGGAAACCAGCTCAACGTTGACGTTTTCGTTGGATGCCAGTAAGTTTGAATCAGAGATATCAGTAACAGTCTTCTCTGCACCAAACGTTTTCTTCCACCAAGTTAGTGTGAAGAGGAAGTACCAAGGCTCATGAAGCCCGTACTCACTTGGCCATACCTTGTCGAAATACCAAGCGAGGAAAGCCAAGTAGATGGCATCCACGACCATCATGTTCAAGCAATCCTGAAATGTCACATTATATGTACCGGAAGAATTCCAGGTGAAGCTGGTGACGCCCTGTCCAGAGTCCTCATACTCAACAAAAGCGAGTGTGCTGAAAGTAAAAGCAGCAGCAGGGTGTAATGAAGCAGCCATGATAGTACCGCGAGAAGGGTTGGAAGACTCTAGTCCAACAAAAACGAAGAACCCAGCAAAGAATAGCAGACTACCACTGATGGAAGCTGTTCTCGAGTTCGTAAAGAATGACGAGATGAAAATTGCGTACGATGTCGCCGTCAGAAAGAACACGAAGAAGTACAAGAACACAAGGGTCTTCGACGAGTTCTCGAACAACATGCCACCAACCCAAGTCAAGATCAGAGCTAGTGGGATGAAAAGTCCCATGAAGCTTACCCACCAACTGAACCAAAGCACTTCAGCCTTCATCGCCATCATCTTCATACCTTCTCTCATCTTAGACTCCTTTTCCTTCACCAATGCAGAAATGACGTTGGCAATGGGATACAGCAGAACAACAATCATCAAAAGCGAAAAAGTGGTCCCTAAAGCTGCCCAGAATCCAACGGTGGAGAACTCAGGACTAGGAAATGGCATCGATGCGCTCGCAGTGTATGCGTATTTTTCAGCATTAGAACACGTTCCCTTAGTACGGCAAGTTGTAGTGCTGATAAACTCGTTGATAGAGTTGGTCAGAGTCAGGTAACCATTGGCGTTCCAGTGGCTGTAGAATGGAAGTGTGTTTCCGAATCCACTATCAGGTCTCGTCTTGGACGATTTAATGTCATTACTCAGAGGTGTACGTTCAGCATCAAGCGTTTCCAGCTCGAAATTTCTACCAAAAGTATTATACGTCTTATTCAAACGCACTGTGTAGTCCCAAGCAGGTGCACCACCTTCGAAGATGACAGCACCAGAGTAAATGTCACCACTGAAACTGTACAAAGGCTGGTTCAAAGCAGCCAAAAATTCGGCTTCAGAATTAAAATATTTGAAGCTTGGTTCCAAAGTAACACCATTTTGAGAGTACGTGTACTCTGCGTTGGCCCAGTTGACGTAATCACTCGCAGCGCTTTTGGCAGCTGCGTTACCAGTATCCGAAGGAGCAACCGCAATCTTCTGCTGTGTGCATTTCTGACCTGCTTCGTAGCCGGCATACGGTGGAATAGGCGTAAAGCTTGGCGGCTGGGGTAGGGGACAATTGTTTCTGCGGTTTCCATTGGAGCAACGCCACGCCAGGTTGTTGCTGCCACAGGTAGCCGTGTCATACAAATTGGTAATCGTTGGCACCAAATCGATGCCCGCCTCAAACAGGGGAAGGATTGCGGGCTCGATTGTCGGTGTCAGCGAACCCTTGATTAAACCAAGCGCCCATATGACCAAAGTGGGTATAGCAAGCTCAAACAAAAGCACGGTCAAATTACGCGATTTCAGCTTATAATTCTTCCATGACAATGCTCTAAATTGACGGAAGAAGATGCCAAAGTAAGAACCTTCCTTCGCCTTCTTCTCAGTAACACTCATTTCCCCGGCCTTCCTCGAACTGATGAGCGACCACAAGAACCAGACGATTAGACTGATAAAACTCGCTACACAAATCAAACAAGATTTTTTAGAATATCTAAGACGAGAAACGCACACTAATAGTAAGCTAAACTTACTATTGGAGCGAGAAAAAGCTCTATCGTAGATACAACAGAAAAATGTGTTATGACGCGTCACTCACTTGGTAAAGCGTAAAGCGTGCCCACTTGCCAAAATTGTGCCAAAAAATTGTGCACTTATTTCACGCTTGTTTCACTGACGTCATAGCACTCAGGATGAGTGGTGCGTCTTTCTCATATTTCTCTTATATCGATAATATCACTGAACAACGACTGATCGCACAGATAAGCATCACCATCACCAACAGGACCTATTACTGTTCAAGCAGGAACACTAATAGGACGTCCTCTAGTAGCAAGAAGGCTACAGGGACACAACCGCGGAGACGCAACAACACACCATCTAGTGCAGAGAGACAAAAAATGTCATGTACAGATCATAAAAAACATTAGATATTAATTACGAATATCAGCTGAAGAGACTACTTTGCATATTCGTGTTGTCGTGTTGTCAAAATCAGGAGGCCCACACCTCTCAACAACGTAGAAATCCTCCGTCTGCCGTAGCTTTAGCACTGGCTATGCACTGGCTGCTGCTACTGCTACTGCTACTGCTACTGCTTCTTCTGCTACTGCTGCTGTTGCTGCTGCTGCTTCTTCTGCTTCTGCTGCTGCGTCCCTCCACCCTTTGAATTTCAAAAGATATGGATTATATTTCCAATCTGGGAACCACCCTACACTTCTCATTGTACATTACAGCACTTTTGCCTTTTATTTATGCAGTCCTCCGTCACAAACGCATAAATCATAATAATAATATCTCATACTAGTATACCAGTATATGGTATCATATTATCAGAGCGCCGAGGGGTCGATGACGATGAAACCTCTCCGATGCGTGCCTACGGAGGAGACGGGTGCTTCGAGTAGTTTATTGAGCTTGCGTTTGTTTGCAAAGAGCTCTTTCTTGTTATCGGCCCGCTTGCCTAACATGCTTTCATCTACCAATTCTCTTTCTGTGTATTCATCCATGGCCAGCCCCGTCTCAATGCTATTCTGCTTCACCCATGAGTCATCCTTTTTAGCCTGCATGTCAACGAAGCTCATAGTAAAAATCTTCTTTGCAAGTTTTGCGCGCTCTTTGAGTGGCTCAATGACGACTGGATCAATAGTTTGTACGTCCATACTGGCACCAACGCCAAGTGCACTGCAGATGTTGGTATGATGAAGCGCGTCGTCGGGTGCAACCAAAGAAACAGACATACCACTTTGGTTGGCACGCGCAGACCGACCAGAACGATGCACATAAAGTTCAGTAGACCTTGCAATGTCGTAATGCAACACAGAGCTAATTTTCTCAATATCCAATCCACGAGCAGCAACGTCTGTGGCGACGAGCACGCCACTTGGTGATGCTTTGAATGCATCTAACGCACGCAAACGCTGACGCTGCTGCAACTGTGAATGAATTGTTCGACAGTTGATACCAAGAGCACGTAATAAGCCGTCCACACGGCGTGCCGACTTAATACTGTTCACAAAAAGCAAAGTGCGGTGGTGTGGGTTGCTGTTGATAAAGAAATATGCATGCAGATCCTTTTCCTCAGCAGGCACGTTGATTTGCGAGTGAGCTAGAGTCTTCGGTAACGACAAAATTTGCCCCCCTGGCATGAACGCTGAGTCTTTCGTTACTTCTGTTGTTGTATCGTCTTTATTACCCTTTTTTGTGGGAGCAGCTTTGCATGTGTTAATAGCATCCGGTGAAGTAATATCGATGATGTCAATGGATGGCCGCACCGCAACGAGTTGCAGTAGTTGCTTCAAGTGCACAGGTAATTGGTCTGCCAATTCCTTACTAAGGCCTTTGAGCTTCTGCTTGCTCGTACCAGCTTTTTTCGCCTTTTGATAGTGAGACTGAGCCCCGAGGGCGGTAGCGGAGAAGAGCAGCGTCTGTCGCAACTTCGGCTCTCTGGCAGCACAGTTGTTCTGCTCATCCGTGCTTCTTTTGCTGTTGCTAGCATTACTGTTACTACGACTTTTACTGCCCTTTTTGGCTGCGAGCTTAGCATCTTCAAGCTCATCTAGTGGCACCGCTTGGGTAGTCCTCCGGGCCTCTGCGAGCTCGGCCTCTGAAGGCATACGATCAAAGCCAGGCACCGCAAAGTCGAGCTCGAGGTTTTCCATGTCATGACCTTCAAGTAACTCATCGTAGTCAAAATTTTCGACGACCTCATTTTCGCCATCAATATTGTTGCTTGTGGTAGATGCTGCATCTACGGTTGCTCCACCATCCTCATGACTAGTAATACGAGCAAATATTTTGTACAATTCAGGAAAATGACCATCTTCCACGATTCTGTCTGCTTCATCTACAATAAGGAAGCGCATTCTATTCATATTACGAAATATAGGGATAGTCTCATCTTGCATCAACTCGCACACACGTCCAGGCGTGGCGATGAGAACGTGCAAAGGGCGCCCATCGAGCTGGCGACGCTGCTTATGCTCAGACATACCGCCCACAACACAAGCGATTTCGATTCTATATTCAGTACGGAAATTCAAACATACTTGTTTCAGAACTCCGTTAATCTGTAGTGCAAGTTCTCTTGTCGGCACGATGATTGCAGCAAATGGGCAGTGTGATTCGCCACTGATGCGAGCGCTCTCCACCTCTTCCCATTTGTCTATCAGCGTATTTACCATTGGTAGGCAGAATGCAAGCGTCTTACCAGAGCCTGTTTCTGCAGCGCCAATAAGATCAGATGAACCTCTGCAAACAACAGGAATTGAAGCTGATTGGATGGCAGTAGGGTTCTCAAAACCAAGCAGTACCAATGAATCTCTGAGCACCTTGTGCAGTGAAATGCTTCCCCATTGGCTGTGCTTTGGCGCAATCTCAGCAAGGTCTGCCCCTTGTAGATGTTTGTCATTTACACCTTCTTCGGAACCCGTCTCTGCAACCTCTATACTGTCAGTGCCAGCCTCTTCCTGCTCTTTTTTCTTTGCAGCCTTCTTCTCAGCCTTCTTCTCTGCATTCTTCTCTGCATTCCTTCGCTTCTTCATCAACTTCTGTTTCATTGCTCTAGAAAGCACGGGTACATCACTGCTATCCATCCCCTTATTTTCGACTATAGGTACAGTTGTAGTATCATCGTTGGAGTTCGCTTTGGTTGTTTTCTCTTCCTTTTTACTGCTGCTCTTGGCATTCTTCTCCTTCTTCTCAGGCATCGCCTCCTTGTCAGTATCAACCGTTTTAGCACTCTTCTGTATAGACTTGGTAGCGCGAATCTCCATGGATCCACTAGACTTGTCCACGAGATAGGCATTGCCATCCAGCTCCTCAAGGCCGAAGAAGATGGCATCACCTCTACCACTAATGTCGACGTTTTCCGTGTCGACTGTCTTCCATGGCAGATCGTCCCACTGTGGCTTTGCCACTTTCGCAACACTTTTCACTCCAGTCTCTCCAGTCAGCTTCCTCTTCACCATCGCTTCAGGACTGCCAAAAGACCCAGGATTTCCGTCAAAAGAAACAAGTGCAGAAGATAAATACTTTTTGAAGAAGAAATCTAACCGATCTTCAAACGACGCTTACTGTGTAGAATGCAGCAGGCTTTCTTCAGTCTAGTACTGATCATCAACAAAAGGACTTTCCGTCATATTTACCATAAGACATTTCTGGAGTGCTTTGCGCACGAAGAAACTCTTTCGCTACTGTTGCTAAGCCAAACAGTAGTTCGCTGCTGCTCTATCCAGCCACTTGGAACTACGGTCAAATACCGTGGAAAACTTGAGCAAAACCGTGAGAGTTTGCAGGACGTTGAGTGTTTGGAAAGAAGACGGTCAATTGCCGCTTCAACTTGCTAACGAAACCATGCCGAAAGACCGCGAAAAAGAAGGTCTACAAGTAATGGTGCGCGTTCGGCCGCCCATCTCCACGGAGGTGAAGCTCGGCCACGCCGTGAGCGCGACTGGGGGCAATATTTCTGTGCGGACGGACAAGAGCAACGTGGAGTGTCATTACGATCGTGTGTTTCCGGAGACCACAGAACAGTCACAAGTGTTTGATTGTGTGCAACCACTGCTGCAGGATGTCCTCAAAGGTATTAATGGAACCATCTTTGCCTATGGGCAGACATCCGCAGGCAAGTCGCATACCATGCTTGGTCCCGATGGCGGATCTGACATCTTGAAGACACCGAGAAACAAATGGGGCCTCCTGCCACGATGTGCGGAGTATCTGTTGCAAACATTGTCGCATCAAGAATCTGAGGGCACGTTATCCTACACAGTCAAAGCCAGCTTCCTGCAGATATACAACGAGACGGTTTACGATTTGTTGAAGGGCAGCGATCTGGATCGACGCTTTAAAGAGGAGGAACAGGCCGCAGCAGGAACAAATAGCAACAAAGACATGAAGTCGACGACGTTCTACAATGACGCTGGATTGAAGATCAGGGAAGTTGCGCGATCAGGGGCAGCGGCTTCAGACAGTGCTCCCTCTTATGGAGCGAAATCCCTCACCACGCCGCAGGAGGTGTACGTTGCGGGGTTAAGTGAGTACCGTGTGTCCACTGCAGAAGATGTATTACACCTGGTTGCCGCTGGTACATGCAACAGAGCCATGCGCAGTACTGATTTCAACGCAACATCGTCCCGCTCGCACGCTGTACTGCAGCTGTCTTTGGAGGTGATCAAACATGGCCGCGGCGGGGAGACGGTCATAAGCCGTAGCAAATTGTCCCTGGCGGATTTGGCGGGTAGCGAAAAGATCCTCACTGACGCAGATGCGCCCTCTGGTGCTGACAACACGGACAATGAGTATATCAAAACACGCCACCTCAGAGAACTCACAAGCATCAACACGTCCCTGAGCTGTCTTGGCAACGTCATCTCGGCACTGACGGACAAGGGACGCACACATGTTCCATACAGAGACAGCAAGCTCACTCGTTTGTTGCAAGATTCTCTCGGCGGCAACACACGTACCATTTTATTAGCATGTGTGGCACCAACTGTTATGCACTCGAGCGAGACTGTGAGTACGCTCCAGTTTGCGGATCGCGCGAAGGGTGTCATGCTCAAAGTGAAAGCCAATATGGTTGTGGACGATAAGGCCGCGCTTGCCCGTGCGAATGCGGAAATATCGCGACTTCAGGGATTGCTGGCAAACGCATTAGCCAAACTGGAGGGCCGCACGGGTGGCTCTCCTGCCAAGCCCAATGAACGCATGGCTGATAGTGAGGCGTACGTCAATGGAGAGGGTAGTGGTGTGGATTACTATATTAAAGAGAATGCGCGTTTGCGCGAAGAGCTGTTTGAGCTACGCTCTATGACCAACCAACCACAGATAAACAGTAACTGGACCGGAAATGGTCGGTCGAGGAAAAAAGGAGCCTCGCATAAGCAGTCATCTAAGGCCGACATGTACTCAAGCAATGGCGGTAGTAGCCATTACCACAATTCCGAGGGTATAGTAGCACCTGGTATCGTCAACTCTGCCACTGCTGGTGGTCTTCCGGCGGCAGAGGCAGACCGCACTAAGGAAAGAGATCTGCTTCGCGCCAATCACAAACAAAGGCGACGACGGGGCAAGAAAAGCCGTCAAAGTGATGGGACTGGTAATGACTATGATGAAGACGACGACCAAGAGGGGAGCTTTGACAACTCAAAGCTCGTCGCAAGATTTCGTCAGGCATCCAAACAAGACTCTAGTACTCTATACTCAAGCGCTGGTACATCGAAGATTTATGGCTCGTCCGCCACACTCAAGTCGCTGCGCAAGCAGCAAAGGAACAGTTTCGACGCATCAAACGATGCAAATGATGGGCTAGGAGAGACCAACAGGAATTACTTTAGTGGGTTTCTTTCTGCGATGGACAAGCCCAGTATTATGGATGCATCTCACGGAGCGAAGCCAGAGCCCGAGGTCAACCCATATACAGGAGCTCCGATGGGCAGCAAGGGCGGTGGCAAGAAGAAGGGAAACAGCAATAGCGCTAGACGCAGTGGACCAGAAAAGCAAGCTCTTGGGGGCATAAACGGGCCCAACGGCAGCAGTACCAGTCAACCCATCCTGCCACACAAAGCCTCTTCTACATCGCCATCTCGTATGCGCCTGCAAGCCGAGCGAAACGACTTGGAAAAGGCCTACAAAGATGCACAGTCACAGCTTTCGGCCGAAATGGGCATGCTGGATACGCTTCAGGCGCAACGCATGTCGCTAGAACGTCAGCTGGGCGAAGTTGGCCTTAATCAGAGCGTGGACAGCTCCCTCGCAGATGTCGTCGCAGCTGGTTCCGTGACGGGCGACAACGACAGCACGAACGCTGTCGCTTCCAACACTCTACTGCCACATCTTGACATTGCCGACGACGCGACCAATGCAAAAGATATGAGTCTTTCCGACGACCAGTACGGCTCTCAGGACTTCCAGCCGCTGTCACTTGATGGCGAGGGTTTGGGATTGGCCATGAGAGATGTTGGCCAAGACCGTGGCTTCTCACCTATGCGTGATGGAGAAGAGAATAAAGAGAATACTGGAAATGCGTCGCCTCCACGGCAAAATAGTATCGCCGGCATAATGTCGCCCAAGCGCAAGCTCAAGTCGAGAGGTGGTAGTGGTGGTGGCAATGGGGGTGTGCATTCCACCAGTCTACGTGAGAATGTTCAGCAAGCCAGCGCAGCGCAGGCACTTCCGTCGCCACAGAAGCAGCACCCATCGTCATTAGACTCTTCTAGTATGGACAATGCTTTGCTTAATGCGCCGCCTCCAGAGCAGCAGAAGGCACCTCCGTCGAGGTTGCTGGCCGTCACCAAGGAGAGCTTGAGCTTCACAACTGCCGATGTCGGGCGTGAAATGCAGCAGTTTTCTTTTCGCTACAATGACTGGGTGAACCAGAGCATTGACGGTTATGACCCAGGTACGGGCTTCCACAAGGTTACCAGCATGATGGACGGAACCACCCAGATCCTCGACCTGCGCAAGAAGCCTGTCCGTCTGCTCGCATGACAATGACAATGACAATTACCAACGGTGAAATAGTGTATGAAGGAATGAACTTTGTGATGATTAATTAACATGGCTTACCAATGCGTTCGCCTAAAGCGGCGATGCTTCTTTTCCTTTCGCTGTTCTGTTCAAGATAAGGCGCTGGTTGCAAAGTACCAATACGGTGGCAAGATGTGGTATGTAATTCGTCTTCTGTGCTGTTCGCCTCCAATATGTATTGACTACTAATGATGGGAGGCAGAGTCGCGCCAGTTTGCGCATGACATGGGATACTCGCTTTATTTATTTGTTTTGCTTGCTTAGTTGGTCTTCTTGGCAGCAGCAGGTGCCGCGTCACCCTCGAGGGTCTTCGGCTTCTTGGGTGCATAGCGCTTGAAGGCGAAGGCTGTGAAGAGGTACAGATAAGAACCGTACATAAGGCCACCGGCTATGAGGTTGCTAATGTCATTGTGGCATGTCATACCATTGTAGTAAAAGTACCAAGCCGAGCAGCACACACCAGTGCCCACAAACATCTGCGCGATCTGCGACATGGTGATGAGGATGGTTGGGAAGCTCTTGGGGCACATGTTGAGCGCTGTAAGACAGTAGTAACCGTACATGAGCGCATGTACGCTGTAGTTCATTGCCACGAAATAAAGACCAGTTCCTGCGAGAGTAGCATAAGCATTCCAACAGAACAGCAGCACGGTCACATGATGGTACCAATGGAGGAAAATCAGCGGCCGTTTGCGTAACACAATAAAGACTGTGTCTACTAGTTCCGGAAGCTTGGAGAAGATGAAAAGCATCACCCATAAGCCACATGAACCCTTGCCCCAAGTGTTTCGAGGGTCAATACATACGGTCTCAGTAAAGCTCTTGGTGAGGATGTTCCCCAACAAGTACGGAACAGTGCGAAACATGCCCATAAAAGAGAACGAAGACAACAAAGCGTTCCACATGGCCAATGGCATACGTAAGTTGTAAGCCTCCTTACCTTCGAGATACCAACGTGTGCCGAAGCAAAAGGTCAGGTAAATGATCAATGCGATGACCGGTATTTGATAGTTATCATCGGCGAACTTTAAGTACTTTTCGGGGTTGAACTCCCTCTCAAAGGCGAAAGTGCCAAACTCGGCGACGCCATACAGGAACTGGCCGAGCCGTTCTTGATCAATCTCTGCCATACTGTGAGGTGAATGCTGAGAAATGAAGCGCCCTATTTGACGGGCTCTTACGCAAAAATGCTAAGATTTTTCTACAGAACTGGAATTCTGGTAGACAGACTGACACAGCTACTGCAAATCGACGGTGTCGTCTTCCTCCTGTATGAAAAAAGTGCGGGTGAACCCGCGAGTTGGAAAAATGCCGAAGAATGTTTTTTGTGGGAACAACCTCGCCTCGCCACTCTTCTTCCTCACTCTCCAAGGGAGACTCATCGGGTGCCGATGTCTCGCGTGCAGTTCGAGACAAGCGTAGGATCGTTCACGGTGGAGTTGTATGTGCACCATGCTCCCCGCACGTGTACGAATCTGCTCAATCTGGCCAAAATTGGGTATTACGACAAGACGGTGTTCCACCGCGTGATTCGCGATTTTATAGTGCAAGGTGGCGACCCTACGGGTACTGGCCGTGGTGGTGAGAGCATCTTCGGGGGTAAGTTTGAGGATGAAATCTCCCCTGAGCTCAAGCATACGGGTGCCGGCGTGGTTTCCATGGCCAATTCGGGCCCCAACACAAACGGCTCACAGTTCTTCATAACACTGGCTCCAACACCCTCATTGGATGGAAAACACACTATTTTCGGCCGAGTGTGTGATGGCATGCGTGTTGTGGCCAAGATCGGGGCGGTTCCTACTGGCGATGCCGACAGACCCGTAAGCGACGTCGATATCATCCGTGCTTTCGTGCTCTAATGCGTGCGCCTTATGTGTAGTTAGTCCTAGACGATGTACGTAGTATACTTTCTTGGTTGTTTTTTTCTTATTGACTGTTGACTGATTGAAGAAGATGAGTTCCGATGATGCTTTATGTGAACAATCTCTGACGGCAAAAACGCCCACGATTACAACTTTTTGGCCTGACAGCCATGAGGATCTCATATCTTTGACTTCACTGTCTGTCTATTTACATTACTGTTACATTTACTATATTTTTTAATGATCAGTTGCTCACCGTTCGTTCACGCATCATCATCATTATCATCATGACCTCCCAGATTGTCGAAGCCAGCGGCCTCAGCTGCAGCATCGATTTCTGCCTCGGCAATGAGCTGTGCGGCTTCTGCGTCTTGCGCGGCCTGCTCTTCGCTCTGAAATTTCATAAACCTTGTGAGGGTTAGATGTTTATTATACATAGTGTGAATTGAGGCAGGGTGTTAGTGTGTGCGAAACTAGCATGTCCTATCCATTTTTGTTTTGTG
>JACLAB010002365.1_pt1 | contig 15313 bp, 8 predicted proteins | sample 8027921 | NCBI WGS metagenome assembly JACLAB01 (sample SAMN15725117, study PRJNA655200) | protist metagenome | isolation source: fluorescence activated cell sorting (FACS) single amplified genomes of... | place: USA: West Boothbay Harbor, Gulf of Maine | collected 2000-07-19 | reverse complement strand
GCGCGCGTCGGCGCGTCGCGCGTCGCCGTCGCGCCCGCGCGCGCTCGCGCCTCGCGCGCGTCCCGCGCGCGCGTCGCCGCGCCGTCGCGAACGCGCGCGCGTCGCTCTGACGCGGTCGCGCGCGCGCGGGGCGACGCGCGCCTCGACGAGTCAGGACTCGACGACGAGGGGGTCGCGACGCCCGACGCGCGCGCGGTCGCGTCGTCACTGAATCGCGCGCGCGCGACATGGGCGACGCGGGCGACGCCGGCGCGGGCTCCAAGATCTTCGTCGGTGGACTCGATCGAACCGTCGATGAGGGTGCGCGCGACGACGCGCGACGACGCGCGCGACGCGACGACGCGCGCGACGCGCGCGCGCGCGACGCGATCGATCGGTCGATCGTATCGACGACGATTCGCGGCGTCGCGCGTTCGCGATCTCGACGCGCGCGGCGACTGACGACGCGCGATGGCGACGCGACGCAGGCGCGGTGAGAAACTTTTTCTCGCAGTTCGGGCCGGTGATGGAGGTGCGCGACGCGAGACGCGCGCGCGGCGCGCGATCGACGACGCGATGGGGGGTCGCTAGGGTTTTCGGGATCGCGCGACGCGCCGGGCAAACAGTCCGCGCGCGCGCGGCGAAGATCGCGCGGTCGACTGACGATTTTCGGGCGCGCAGGTGCTCGTCATGCGCGACCCGCACAACCATCAAAGCCGAGGATTCGGGTTCATCACGTTTCAACGGGATGATTCCGCGAAGCAAGTGCTGCAAAACCGATACCACGACATGCTCGGTAAGCGCGTGGAGGTGAAGAGCGCGGTGCCGCGAGGACAGGCGCCGCCGCCGCAGCGCGGACCGCCGAGGAGCTCGCAAGGGTACGGGTACGGCCAGCCTCGCGGGGGACCGGGCGGTGCCGCGGGACCCGGATACGGGTACAGCGGACAGCAATACGGCGCTCCGCAAGCCGGCGGTGCGCCGGGCGCGTACGACGGGGCGAACCCTTGGGGGACCCTCGGCGGCGACGCCGCGGGCGGACAAAAGCCCGGATACGGGTACGCCGGCGACGGTTCCAAGCCTCCGGGCGGTGCCGCCGATGCGTCCAGCCACGGTTGGACCGAACACACCGCACCTGAAGGGTACGTGTACTATTACAACAGCAGAACGGGTGTGAGCCAGTGGGAGCGACCCATGGAGCTCGACTTTCCAAAGTAATCCCTCGGAAGGGCGCCTCTGAAAACGTTGGGCGCGTCGCCGCGCGCGCGTTCGTCTCTCGTCCCTCTTCGTCTTCGTCGGCAACAGCCGTCGACGCGCGAGAGCGACAATGCATTCGATCTCGCGCGCGCGCGTCGAGCCACCTTAAAGATCTAGCCAATAGATCTAGCGAGTAGTCACGGGCGCGCGTCGCTTAGCAAGCACGCGCGGGCCCCCGTAGCGCAACATAGTACACGGACTAGCGCACACGAGACGTCGACGCGATCGACGCGAAACGCTCGTTTCGCCGACATCGCGCGCGCGTCTCTTGTTCAAGTAGAGAACACTGATAGAAGTTTAACGCACGTTTGTTCCAAACATTCGAACGCGCCCCGGCGCCCTCGGTTTGAGGCACCCTCGTCGCGCGCGCCCGCCCGCGTCGACGCCCGTCGTCGCCGCACTCGTCGACGCGCGCCCTCGCCCCGACGCCGCGCGCGAGATGCGCGTCACCGCCGTCTCCAGCACCGCGCGCACCGCGCTCGCGCCTCGCCTTCGCGCGCGCGCGCCGCGCGACGCCGCGAAAGCGCCGCGCGCGGCGGTTACGATGCGCGCGCGACCGACGCCGCGCGTCGCGCGCGCGCGCGCCTCGACGCCGCGCGCCGCGCGCGAGGACGCGCGCGCCTCGACGCCGCGCGCGCGCGCGCGACCGCCGCGCGCGGTCGGGGGATCGATGGACGACGCCGCGGTCGTCGACGCGCGCGCGGGCTGGCGCGCGACGCTGGAGACGCGCTTCGCGAAACTCCGGCCGACGATCGAGCTCGGGGCGTTGTTCGCGGGGTGGTACTACTTCTCCATCGCGTTCAACGTGTACCAAAAAGCGCTGCTGAAGGCGGTGCCGATGCCGCTGACGGCGACGTGCCTGGAGTTGGCGATCGGGAGCGCGCTGGTCGCCGCGTCCTGGGCGCTGGGGGCCAAGGCGAGGCCCGACGTGAAGACGTCGATGCTGAAACCGATCGCGACGTTGGGGATGGTGCACATGCTCGGGAACGCGCTGACAAATGTGTCGCTGGGGAAGGTGGCGGTGAGCTTCACGCACACCGTCAAGGCGTTGGAGCCGGTGTTCAGCGTGGGCTTGAGCGCCATTTTTCTCGGGAATATCCCGTCGCTGGCGATGTGCGCGTCTTTGGTGCCCATCATCGCCGGGGTCATGATCGCCAGCGCGACTGAGGTGTCGTTCAACATGGCCGGGTTCTTATCCGCCATGGGATCGAACTTGACGTTTCAATCGCGCAACGTGTTGAGCAAATTCGTCATGACTGGCGACGACATGAAGAAGCTCGATTACGTCAACTTGCTGGGCGTGCTCACCATCGCGTCGACCGTGTTCGCGCTTCCCTTGGCGCTCGCGTTTGAGGGCTCGAAGATGAACGTCACGAGTATCGTCGCCGGCGGCATGCCGCTCGCGGTGGCTGGTAAAAACCTCTTCATGGCGGCGCTCTGCTTCCAACTGTACCAGCAGCTGAGCTTCATGGTGCTTTCGAGAGTGAATCCCGTGACGCACAGCGTCGGCAACTCCCTCAAGCGCGTCGGCGTCATCGCCGCGTCTGTGATCATTTTCCGTAATCCAGTGAGCACGACGAACATCATAGGCACCGCTCTGGCGATTTTCGGCGTCATTTTGTACGGCCGAGTCAAGAAGCAAAAGTCGGCGTGAGCTCGAGCGCCGCCGCGCCGAGGCGCTGCTTCGCACGCCACACGCATCGCGCTTCGACGATTCCACGTCGAGCCACAGCATTCGCACGCGCAACGCATTCTTTTACGCAGCATTCCTGTACCTTAATCCCTGCTTACTTTTAATGTTGTAACCAACTCGAACCTCACTCGCGGCTCGTCCCTCTTCGTCGCTATGACGTGCGTCACCACCTCGACCGCGCGCGCCGCCGTTTTCACCCCTCGACGCCGTCGGGCGCATCATCGACGATGCGCGCGCGCGTTCGCGCGCGCCGAAGCGCGCGTCGACGCCTCCCCGAGCGCCGAAGACGTCGCGAAGGCGAAGACTTGGCCCACCTGGGGCTGCGAGGCGAGCGAGTTCCCGTGGACGTACGGCTCGAGCGAGACGTGCTACGTCGTCGAGGGCGAGTGCGTCGTGACCCCGGACGATGGATCGGCGCCCGTGCGCTTGACGCCGGGGACGCTCGCGACTTTTCCCGCGGGCATGTCCTGCACGTGGAACGTCACCAAGGCGATCAAGAAGCACTATTCCTTTCACTGAGACGCGCGACGGGCGCGTCTGAAACGTTCGACATAGCGCGATTCCTAACGCGCGTGCATGGTTTGACTACAAAGCGTGATGGCTAATCGAAGAGTTGCTCCGCCGTGGCGTATCTCAAGTACGCGGCGGCGCCGCCGACGCACAAATATCCGGGCATGTTGAACGCGGCGACCCAAGGATCGCGAGCGGTGTCTAAAACTAAACCCGTGAACCAAGGACCGATCATGCCCGCCATAGCGCCGCAACCGTTGCTCATACCCATGAGCACGCCGGCGAGTCGAGGGGCGACGTCCATGTGGTTCACCGCGTAACCGCCGCGCGCGATGGCGAGCGCGCCTAGAGCAATAGAGCTCACGAACGCGGCGGAGCCGACGCTCGTACACAGCGGCAACGACCATAGCGCAAACGTCGCGAGGCAGAATCCGATGGTGTTCAATAATTTACGCACGTACGTCGGCGAATACGCCTTGGACGACATCATCTTGTCCGCCAAGATCCCGCCGACGTTTGAGCACGTCCCCATGACCAAGTACGGGATCATCTTCAGCCACGTATACGACCCGACGTCGAGTCCTAACTTTTGCTCGTAAAACGTCGGCATCCACGACATCAAAATGAAGAACGCGTAATGAAACGTAAAGTTGTTCAACATGATTACCAGCACCGCGGTGTCTCCGTCGAGTCGGGCGTATTTCCAACCCATGTGGTGAAGCACCCACTCTAAAATGTCGAGCATGATCTTCCACTGAGAAAATATCAGCGGGCGAGAGCCCTTCGCCTTCAACTCGATGAGAAGTTCCTGTAAACGCTGCACCTTTGCGCTCTGCAAACCAATCTCGGGGTCCAGCATCTTGTCCTTGAGCGCGCCGTCGAGCATGTAATCGCCGCAAAGCTGATGCAAACCGAAATCACTCAAACCGCCCACGTGCTCCTTAACGCGCTCGAGTCGAGCGTCGGGGCCGAAAACCCGCTTTTTGTGACAAATGTCGGCGATTTCAATCAAGTCCTCGTCTGTGTATTCGTTTCGCACGAGTAAAGGATGATTCGCAACCTTGCGTAAATGCACGAAAATTGCCTTCAACCTTGACTGGGCCAGCCCGATGCCATTCGCACTTCGCGCCTTGCCTTCTAACGCCTCACGACGAATGCGATCGACGGCAAGCTTATACGCCTCGGCTTGTCTTCCGCTCATCGCGATGACATCCTTCACTTGCACCTTCGGCGCCAATTGCTTCGCGACCGTTTCTTTGAGGCGTCTGAGCACGAAAGGTTCCAAAATGCGTCGAACTTTCTTCACCCTACGCTCGGATTGGTCGTCGTCTTCTTCGAGACCCTCACCCAGTTCGCCGTGTTTCAGCAAGCCAGGCAACACGAATTCAATCAACGCCTCGAGTTCGCGAAGGTTGTTTTGAAGAGGAGTTCCGGTGAGAAGGAGACGATAGTGCGCCTTGCGCGCCGTTCTTGTCAGCCTAATCGTTCTCTGAGCTTCTCTGTTCTTTAGCAAGTGCGCTTCATCTAGGATTAAGTGAGAAAACTCCATGCCTTGTAACCACGAACGATTATCCTGCGACTCGACAGAGTCACGTTCGAATAAAGAATAGCAAACAATGATGACGTCGTAGCAGCACTCACCGGTTCGCTCTCGATGATATTCTTCCGTCTGTCGAACCTCTGCGCGGCTTTCGCCGTGAAACACACCAACGCGCATATTCGGGGCCCACATGCCGAGTTCACGCTTCCAGTTTTCCAGAAGACTCGCCGGAGAGACTACGAGGACGGGATTTGGCTTGGAGACCACGCGCGGCCAACGCACGCCGTTCTCGGCAAGCGCGCCAGTATCTGGGTGATATCTACTCGTTGCTATGAACGCAATCGCTTGGGCGGTCTTTCCAAGACCCATTTCATCTGCCAAGATGGCGCCAGGAATCGCGTTTTGCTGTAAAAGCATGAGAAAGTTCACACCGACCATTTGATACGGTTTAAGATTAACCGAAAACGTTCCGCTCTCGATACCTCCCGTCGCCTCGACGACGTTGTCGACTGAAAAAACTGGCAATCTTCCATTCTCGGCGTGCGCCGCTTCCTTCAGCGTATTTCGCAATCGCTTCGACATTTGCTTACACTCTTCGTACGCTCGGTCCTCATCCACCGCCGTGTCTCCCCCGGCGTTTTTCCAATCCTCCTGATCTGGACGATAATCGTCAAACTCATCATCCTCTCGCTGCATGACGTAGTCTTCGCGCTGTCTGTAACTTGGCGCGCCTCTCGCGTCCCTAGCTTCCTGCGCGAGCGCGTCCAACCGCGCCTTAGTTTCGCTCCTTTGCCTCGCGCCGGCGTCCTCTTCTTCGCTCTCCTCCTCCGACGTGCTTCCGCTATCGCTATCTTCATCCTCCGATCGCACGACCGCTCTCGCAGCGACCGGCTTCTTCACGCTGAACTTCAACGTAGGCTTCGTTCCCGGGGGGTAGCGCTTCGGGTCGACGTTCTTCAACACCACCCCCTTCACCGCCGGCGCTCGAAATCCGCTCGCCACGGGATTCGTCGAAAAATCCTCCGCGTAGTGCGCCCCCGCTCCGCCGAATCCCACGCCCTCGTCCTCATCGCTCGCGCTTCCCAGCGACGACTCGCTCGCCGCGTCCGCATCGCTCTCGTCCTCCGTCTCGCTCTCGCTCGCGTCCTCGCTCAAATCCTCGTCGTCGTCCGCCAGGAAGGCGTCGTCGTCGGCGCCGCCCGCCTCGCGCGCCCTCTTCCTCGACCGCGTCTTCGCCTTCGTCTCCCCGCGCCGCATCCACGGCGGCGACGACGCGGAGGGCGCGTCCAGCGATCCCATCGCGGTCGTCCCCGCGCCTTCGTCGCCGCCCACGCGCGTCAGCGCGCCGTTCGAGTGTCGAAACTCGTCGAAGACGGCGTCATCTTGCGCCGGTCGCGCGCGGTTTTCGTCGTCGCGCGCGCGATCGGCGTCGCGCGCGCGCGAGGGGTCGATCGCGGCGAGCGCGGTGGCGTCCATCGCGGCGCGCGGGCGGCGCGGACGCGCGCGCGCGGCGAGGTGTGACGCCGAGGTGGGATCGCGCGCGAGGGGCTGGTTTGAAACTCGACGCGAACGCGAGACGACGAGGGCGAGGGCGGAGGACGACGCGACGCGGCGATGCGGTGAATAAAATACAAAGGATCGAACGCGGACGAGCGGTCAATCGTCGTCGGAGTCGTCGGCGTCGGAGACGAAGTGAATCGCGGCGGGAGAGCGGTCGGCGAGCGCCGCGGTGGGCTGCGCGGAGCAGCCGCGGCCGTCGGCGCCGACGAGGGCGCGGCCGCCGTCGTACGTGCGCTCGAGCGACTTTCCGAGCTCGTAGACGAGCTCGGACGTGCGACTGGCGGTGAAGGAGATGTAGTCGAACACGCCGAACGGCTTCGGGGACCTGCGATGGGGATTGGCTTCGCCGAGCGCGGCGTGATGGACCTCGAGGACGTCGAGCGCGCGCTCGCGGAGCGACGACGCGACGCGAATGAGACCGCCGGCGTACGACGCTAAGGCGGCCAAAGCCACGTCGTCGTTCCTCGCGAGTTTCATCTGTTGGAGTGAGGTGAACTCGGCGTTGGGGTATCTCGCGTAGAGTACTCTGCGGTACGCGCTCGAGTTTCGAAGTCGCCGCGCGAGCGTCTTCGCGCGAGAACCGTGTCCCCAAGTCTTCAGAGTTTCCAACGAATCGATCGTTTGTTGCTCCTTCAACTTCGCACTCCACACCGCTTCCGCTTTTTCTAGCGCGTCTAATTGCGCCACGACGTCGATGTCGCTCATCACCGCGTGTTCTTCCGTCAAATCGCTCCCCCAGAACGACTCGCGATCCGCCAACGCCTCGGGATCGAACCCGTAACTCGCACTCAGTTCGTTGTACAAACGCACCCCGATCGCCTCTTTCGCGTTCGCCTGCAACGACTCCTGCCACGCCGCCGGCACCGGCATCGCTTCTATGCTCAATAACGATATCCTCGTCGCCCCCTCGATGACGCCTCGAATCCACTGCGACGCGCCGATGACCTTTTTATACTCCTCCTTGGACAACCCATTGGGAGATTTCAGCGTCGGTTTCGGCGCTTTAAACTCCAACACCACTCCATTCCACTCCCTCGCCACTTCATACGCGCTCGCGTACGCGAACGCGCCGTCGTCGTCCGAAAACGACGCCGCCGCGTTCGCCAACTGTTTATCCAACGCTCGCAGACACTCCCAGTGTTCGCGCAGCGTCTCCCCGCTCCGTCCTCGCGCTCCCGACGACGGCGACGGCATCGACGCCCGCTCGCTCCCCGGCATCGTCACCGACCCCGCGCTCGGCGCCGCTTCGCGCGCCCGCGCGTACGCGTCGTCCAACGTCTTCGCCGCGCTCGCGCGCGCCTCGCTCGCCGCCGCCCGCAGCAGCGGCACCCGTCCCCATCCCCTCGCGCACGCCTCCGCGACCGTCTCCGCGATCTCGCGCGCGTCGCGCGCGTCGCCCTCGCGCCTCGCGTCGCGCGTCGGCGTCGCGGGCGGCGTCGCGCGCGCGCGTCGCGTCGTCGATCCGTCGTCGGTCTCGCCGGCGTCGATCGGCGTCGTCATCGCCGCGCGCGTCGCGCGCGCGCGCGGACGCTCGCGCGCGCGACGAGGGCCGCCCGCGTCGCGCGTCGCGCGTCGCGCGTCGCGGCGCGACCCGCGCGCGCGCGAGCGACGCGAAGTAACGGGTCGGTTCGCACGGTTCGCCGCACATGTCGACGCGCGAACCGACGACGTGGCGCGACGTCGACGCGCGCGACGTCGGCGCGCGCGCGCGCGCGCTCGCCGATCGTCGACGTCGACGCGATGCGACGCGCGGCGCGGCGTCGACGACGCGCGACGCGCGACGCGCGAGCGATTCGTCGCGCGTGGAGGACGCGCTGGGATTCGAGGACGTCGACGCCGTCGCGCTCGTCGAGCGCGCGCGCGCGATGGACGGCGAAGACGTCGACGCGTGGGACGAGAAACGCGCGCGACGGGCGACGCTGGCGAGGATGACGGCGACGGCGAAGGAGTTCGACGCGACGGCGTATCTCGTCGCGGCGCACGGCGAGCGAACGCGCGAAGAGCTGGCGAGAGGGGCGACGAGGCTGGAGGCGGAGGGCGACGCGATGCGGGCGTCGACGCGAAGCTCGGCGGCGGAGGAGTTGCCGACGGTGCTGGCGTGCTTGGACGCGATGGAGGACGCGAGAGGGGTGCTGCGAAGAGGGCGAGAGGAGGCGGGCGAATTCGGCGCGACGGCGGAGTTGGAAGCGCGACTGTCGAGAGCGTGGAAGAGCGCGAGGGAGAGCTTGAGGGAGGTTTTTGAGATTGAGGAGAGACGGGAGAAGATTGCGCGCGCGCTCGAGGCGATGAAGCGGCACGAGGACGTGTTCGGGATCCCGGAAGCGGTGCGAGAAGCGCTGTCGCGAGGAGATTACGCGCGCGCGGCGGAGACGTATCGTCGCGCGCGCGCGTCTTTCACCGGCCAACGCTCGCGCGTCGTGGATGCGGTATTGGATGAAGTCGAAGAAAACGTGAAATCCGCGGAGGAGCGCATGTACGAACGTTTGTACGTTGGAGACCTCGACGACGCCCACGCGGAAAGAATTGTCACGGCGCTGCAGACGTTGAAACTTTGCAGGCCCGCGTTGACGTCGGGTAAGGGTGAAGTCGCGGATGCCGGTGATGCTGTGCACATTTATTTGGATAGACTAGTCGAGTACGCGTGCGAGGAGCTGACGAACGCGGCCTCGAGCGATGACTTCGACGTCGAGACGCTCAGCCGCGGATATCGCGCGCTCTTCGTTCGCGTCTGGCGCTTCGCGACTCTTATGGACACGTGTACGTCGCCATACGCGCGTGATGCGTTGACTAGGGTCCAATGGGTATACGTTGGTTTCATGAAATCCAGGTTTGACAACAGTCTCAACGAGCGGACAATTGAAACTGACGCCGGGCAATCGAATCGTCGCTTTGACGTCTTAATTGAGAAGTGCGCGAAAATGTCTCGCATCGGCTTTTCGTTATCGTATACGTACGACATTCTCAGCACGCGATTACGCCTACAACCGGACTTGATCGACGCATTGCAGCAACAATACACGCGTTTTAGTGTCAGTTTGCGTGTGCACTTGGAACAAGCGCTCAAGCTGGCGGTGCAACCGCTCGTGCAAGACCAACGCCTCGAGACGACCACACAGTCGTTCTTCCGTGACGCACGAGTCGTATTCCAAGTTACCACAGAATATTGGCTCGATGAGCGGTTCACGCCCTGGATGATCAACGCCGGTTCACGAGACGTGGGAAGTTTGATTGACACCTTTTACGACGCTGCTCGCTCGCTCGCGGCGCTGGTACGCGAACTTCGGCGCGGTCCGTTGGCGTCGTTGGGCGCTCTTAAAATGATTGAAAACGAGCGCGTGGCATTTTGCGGTGAGTTCAAAGTCACTACGACCGGAATAGGTAACGAGGCGAATCGCGAGGCGTTCAAAGACGACATCTCACGAACCACTCAAATGTTTCTGGACGAATTTGTCGGTGGTGAAATGAGCGCAATGTTCGTCGCAGTGCGCCGTTGGTTCGCAGCGCCAGTGGCACACAATTTAGAGTCACGAACGGAGTGCGTCGATGTCTTGCATCGGGTGCGTTCAACGTACGAGTCTGCGGCGTCCACGGTGCCCGAACTCGCCACGGCCATTTCGCAAGACGTCGCGTCGCGGCTCGTCGACGCCTTACGCGCCGAGTTCACCTCAAATCTCAGTCAGCTCAGATCGACGGCGGGCACACTTCGCGTCGAGTTCGAGCTTTTGAAGCTCGCGCTGGACGCGCGCTCGACGAAACAGGCGCGAGACGGCGCGTCTCGTCTCGTCGATTTGGCGTCGCGCGTCGCCCCCGACGACGACGCCATCGCGCGCGCGCGGGCAATCGCCAACGACGCTCAAAAGCACAAACATCTCCTAATCGCGCTCGGGAGGTTAGACTTAGCCTAGCTTTTATCAGTACGTAGCTCACAATCGCCGCGTCCCGCTCGACGTCCCGCTCGACCGTCTTGCCGCACAGCGCGACGCGCGAGGCGGCATGCCTCCCGCCCCCCTCCCCGCCCCTCGCCTCGCCCTCGTCGTCCTCACCTTCGCCGCCGCTTTCGCGTGCTACATCGATCGCGTCGGCTTCCCGATCGTGTACACCGCGATCGCGCGCGACGCTTGGATTCCGAAGACGATTCAAGGCTCCGTGCACTCTGCATTTTACAATGGATACACCGCCACGCAAGTCCCAGGAGGCGCGCTGGCGACGCGAGTCGGCGGACAAAGGGTCATCGCGTGGGCGTTCGCGCTGTGGGGACTGATGAGCGCGCTCACGCCGAGCGATGGAAGCCGAACGAGGGCGATTTGGTGGTGCCGCGTCGGCGTCGGCGGCGCGATGGGGACGGTGTTCCCGTCGATGCACTCGATGCTGGCGCAAGCGATCCCGGCGCAGGAAAGAAATCGAGCGGTGAGTTTTATGACGAGTGGGATGTATTTCGGCAGCGCGTTCGCGATGGTGGCGGTGCCGGTGGCGATGCGGTTGGGCGGCGCGGCGTTCGCGACGACGGCGACGGGGTGTTGCGCGTTCGCGTGGTTGCTCGCGTGGAACGCGGTGAACGAGCAGATGTCGCTCGTGCGGCCGTTTGAGGACACGACGGTGCTACCGGGGGCGTTGGGGGCGAGGAAAGCGCGCGGTACGCCGTGGGGGGAGTTGTTTACGTCGCCCGCGGTGCTGGTAATCATGTTGAACAACTTTACGTTTCATTACGCGTTCTTCATTTTGATGTCGTGGATGCCGACGTTTTACGAGCAAAAGTTAGGACTCGACGTCGGGTCGTATACGTGGCTGAAGATGATCCCGTACTTGGTCATGGGGACGTGCTCAAACGTCGGCGGGATCTTGGCGGACAAGATGATGTCGTCCAAGGCGTATTCGCCGACGTACGTGCGTAAATTATTGAACACCATCGGATTCTGCCTCGCGACGTTTGCGCTATGGTCGTTGCCGCTGTGTACGAGCGTCGGCTCCGCCGCGTTCGTGAGCTCTATTGCTCTAGGCGCGCTCGCCATCGCGCGCGGCGGTTACGCGGTGAACCACATGGACGTCGCCCCTCGACTCGCCGGCGTGCTCATGGGTATGAGCAACGGTTGCGGCGCTATGGCGGGCATGATCGGTCCTTGGTTCACGGGTTTAGTTTTAGACACCGCTCGCGATCCTTGGGTCGCCGCGTTCAACATGCCCGGATATTTGTGCGTCGGCGGCGCCGCCGCGTACTTGAGATACGCCACGGCGGAGCAACTCTTCGATTAGCCATCACGCTTTGTAGTCAAACCATGCACGCGCGTTAGGAATCGCGCTATGTCGAACGTTTCAGACGCGCCCGTCGCGCGTCTCAGTGAAAGGAATAGTGCTTCTTGATCGCCTTGGTGACGTTCCACGTGCAGGACATGCCCGCGGGAAAAGTCGCGAGCGTCCCCGGCGTCAAGCGCACGGGCGCCGATCCATCGTCCGGGGTCACGACGCACTCGCCCTCGACGACGTAGCACGTCTCGCTCGAGCCGTACGTCCACGGGAACTCGCTCGCCTCGCAGCCCCAGGTGGGCCAAGTCTTCGCCTTCGCGACGTCTTCGGCGCTCGGGGAGGCGTCGACGCGCGCTTCGGCGCGCGCGAACGCGCGCGCGCATCGTCGATGATGCGCCCGACGGCGTCGAGGGGTGAAAACGGCGGCGCGCGCGGTCGAGGTGGTGACGCACGTCATAGCGACGAAGAGGGACGAGCCGCGAGTGAGGTTCGAGTTGGTTACAACATTAAAAGTAAGCAGGGATTAAGGTACAGGAATGCTGCGTAAAAGAATGCGTTGCGCGTGCGAATGCTGTGGCTCGACGTGGAATCGTCGAAGCGCGATGCGTGTGGCGTGCGAAGCAGCGCCTCGGCGCGGCGGCGCTCGAGCTCACGCCGACTTTTGCTTCTTGACTCGGCCGTACAAAATGACGCCGAAAATCGCCAGAGCGGTGCCTATGATGTTCGTCGTGCTCACTGGATTACGGAAAATGATCACAGACGCGGCGATGACGCCGACGCGCTTGAGGGAGTTGCCGACGCTGTGCGTCACGGGATTCACTCTCGAAAGCACCATGAAGCTCAGCTGCTGGTACAGTTGGAAGCAGAGCGCCGCCATGAAGAGGTTTTTACCAGCCACCGCGAGCGGCATGCCGCCGGCGACGATACTCGTGACGTTCATCTTCGAGCCCTCAAACGCGAGCGCCAAGGGAAGCGCGAACACGGTCGACGCGATGGTGAGCACGCCCAGCAAGTTGACGTAATCGAGCTTCTTCATGTCGTCGCCAGTCATGACGAATTTGCTCAACACGTTGCGCGATTGAAACGTCAAGTTCGATCCCATGGCGGATAAGAACCCGGCCATGTTGAACGACACCTCAGTCGCGCTGGCGATCATGACCCCGGCGATGATGGGCACCAAAGACGCGCACATCGCCAGCGACGGGATATTCCCGAGAAAAATGGCGCTCAAGCCCACGCTGAACACCGGCTCCAACGCCTTGACGGTGTGCGTGAAGCTCACCGCCACCTTCCCCAGCGACACATTTGTCAGCGCGTTCCCGAGCATGTGCACCATCCCCAACGTCGCGATCGGTTTCAGCATCGACGTCTTCACGTCGGGCCTCGCCTTGGCCCCCAGCGCCCAGGACGCGGCGACCAGCGCGCTCCCGATCGCCAACTCCAGGCACGTCGCCGTCAGCGGCATCGGCACCGCCTTCAGCAGCGCTTTTTGGTACACGTTGAACGCGATGGAGAAGTAGTACCACCCCGCGAACAACGCCCCGAGCTCGATCGTCGGCCGGAGTTTCGCGAAGCGCGTCTCCAGCGTCGCGCGCCAGCCCGCGCGCGCGTCGACGACCGCGGCGTCGTCCATCGATCCCCCGACCGCGCGCGGCGGTCGCGCGCGCGCGCGCGGCGTCGAGGCGCGCGCGTCCTCGCGCGCGGCGCGCGGCGTCGAGGCGCGCGCGCGCGCGACGCGCGGCGTCGGTCGCGCGCGCATCGTAACCGCCGCGCGCGGCGCTTTCGCGGCGTCGCGCGGCGCGCGCGCGCGAAGGCGAGGCGCGAGCGCGGTGCGCGCGGTGCTGGAGACGGCGGTGACGCGCATCTCGCGCGCGGCGTCGGGGCGAGGGCGCGCGTCGACGAGTGCGGCGACGACGGGCGTCGACGCGGGCGGGCGCGCGCGACGAGGGTGCCTCAAACCGAGGGCGCCGGGGCGCGTTCGAATGTTTGGAACAAACGTGCGTTAAACTTCTATCAGTGTTCTCTACTTGAACAAGAGACGCGCGCGCGATGTCGGCGAAACGAGCGTTTCGCGTCGATCGCGTCGACGTCTCGTGTGCGCTAGTCCGTGTACTATGTTGCGCTACGGGGGCCCGCGCGTGCTTGCTAAGCGACGCGCGCCCGTGACTACTCGCTAGATCTATTGGCTAGATCTTTAAGGTGGCTCGACGCGCGCGCGCGAGATCGAATGCATTGTCGCTCTCGCGCGTCGACGGCTGTTGCCGACGAAGACGAAGAGGGACGAGAGACGAACGCGCGCGCGGCGACGCGCCCAACGTTTTCAGAGGCGCCCTTCCGAGGGATTACTTTGGAAAGTCGAGCTCCATGGGTCGCTCCCACTGGCTCACACCCGTTCTGCTGTTGTAATAGTACACGTACCCTTCAGGTGCGGTGTGTTCGGTCCAACCGTGGCTGGACGCATCGGCGGCACCGCCCGGAGGCTTGGAACCGTCGCCGGCGTACCCGTATCCGGGCTTTTGTCCGCCCGCGGCGTCGCCGCCGAGGGTCCCCCAAGGGTTCGCCCCGTCGTACGCGCCCGGCGCACCGCCGGCTTGCGGAGCGCCGTATTGCTGTCCGCTGTACCCGTATCCGGGTCCCGCGGCACCGCCCGGTCCCCCGCGAGGCTGGCCGTACCCGTACCCTTGCGAGCTCCTCGGCGGTCCGCGCTGCGGCGGCGGCGCCTGTCCTCGCGGCACCGCGCTCTTCACCTCCACGCGCTTACCGAGCATGTCGTGGTATCGGTTTTGCAGCACTTGCTTCGCGGAATCATCCCGTTGAAACGTGATGAACCCGAATCCTCGGCTTTGATGGTTGTGCGGGTCGCGCATGACGAGCACCTGCGCGCCCGAAAATCGTCAGTCGACCGCGCGATCTTCGCCGCGCGCGCGCGGACTGTTTGCCCGGCGCGTCGCGCGATCCCGAAAACCCTAGCGACCCCCCATCGCGTCGTCGATCGCGCGCCGCGCGCGCGTCTCGCGTCGCGCACCTCCATCACCGGCCCGAACTGCGAGAAAAAGTTTCTCACCGCGCCTGCGTCGCGTCGCCATCGCGCGTCGTCAGTCGCCGCGCGCGTCGAGATCGCGAACGCGCGACGCCGCGAATCGTCGTCGATACGATCGACCGATCGATCGCGTCGCGCGCGCGCGCGTCGCGCGCGTCGTCGCGTCGCGCGCGTCGTCGCGCGTCGTCGCGCGCACCCTCATCGACGGTTCGATCGAGTCCACCGACGAAGATCTTGGAGCCCGCGCCGGCGTCGCCCGCGTCGCCCATGTCGCGCGCGCGCGATTCAGTGACGACGCGACCGCGCGCGCGTCGGGCGTCGCGACCCCCTCGTCGTCGAGTCCTGACTCGTCGAGGCGCGCGTCGCCCCGCGCGCGCGCGACCGCGTCAGAGCGACGCGCGCGCGTTCGCGACGGCGCGGCGACGCGCGCGCGGGACGCGCGCGAGGCGCGAGCGCGCGCGGGCGCGACGGCGACGCGCGACGCGCCGACGCGCGC
>JACLAB010006002.1_pt1 | contig 15318 bp, 9 predicted proteins | sample 8027921 | NCBI WGS metagenome assembly JACLAB01 (sample SAMN15725117, study PRJNA655200) | protist metagenome | isolation source: fluorescence activated cell sorting (FACS) single amplified genomes of... | place: USA: West Boothbay Harbor, Gulf of Maine | collected 2000-07-19 | reverse complement strand
AAGATGGAGAAGAAATGTGCGATATGGTCGAAGATAAAGAGGACGTGGGCGAAAGCAAAGCTGACTCGAAGCAAAAACCAAACGCGGAGCTGTCGCTCGAGGACCACGCGACGAGACGATTGAGTTTCGGGTCCGGGAATGGCGGCGAGAAAGAAGAGAACGCGAAAGAACAACACGAAGAAGAAGTAGTAGTAGCAGTAGCAGCAGGCAATGAAGAAGAAGACGAAGAGTTTGGCACGCCGGAAGGGAAAATTGAAGATGAAGAAGGCGATATCGAAGGCACGTTTGATCCGTGTAACTGCGGCGAGCTCGAGTGTCCGAAAGAGAAAATGTTGAAAAACAACGGACCATTTCAGCTCCCGGTAGTCAAACACGAGCAGCCGCAAAAACAAATGACGCCAATTAGAACGTGGATGGATGCAGAGCAACCGTCGTTGGACGAAGAGAATGAGGAGGAGGCAGACGATAGCGAAAGTGTCGCCGCTACGGATATCGACGAAAATTATTCAGTCCGCGACGAGGAGGAGGAAGAGGACAACGAAGATGATGATGTCGGGAGTATTGCGGGCACTGAACACGTCGCGTCGCCTCTCGTTGAGAGCATCATAGAACGCGCTTCGAAGAAAGAAGAAGAAATAAAGGACGAACCAGCACCTCCTGAAAAGGAGGCTGAGGTAGAAGAAGAGGACGAAGTTATAGCCGCGCGACCGAAGCGTAACGCGGCGACCAAGAAGAAAGTTCAAATTTTATCTTCTAGCGACGAAGATGAAGAAGATGAAGAAGCTGAAGAAAAAGATACGAGCGCCGCACCGGTGCGAGCGTCGAGGCGCGTCGCAAATAAGCGGAACGAAATAGCGGAGAAAATATCGAATCGAAGAAGAAATCAAATCTTGGAAGACAGCGACGATTATGAAACCTCAGAAGATGAGGAAGACGACGAGGACGACGATGATGATTCGCTCTCGGAGATTGCAGAAGAAGAGGAAGCAGACGACTCCGAGTTCGCTCCCAGCGACGACGAGGACGACGAAGTGAAACCGTTCTTGAAAACGGCGATGAAAACGGCGATGAAAACGCCCGGACCGCCAGCCAAGACGCCCGGCAGAGTCAACTTCAAAACACCAACGCCTCCAAAAACGGGTCCAAATACGCTATTCCGCGCAATGACGGACAAGAAGTGCAACACGGCATTACGTGCTGCTCGTCTCGCGGCTATGGAAGACGAACAGAAAGACGACGATATTTCTCCGTTCAATCTCGAGCGTTTGCAGACGCCGCCGAACGAGCCGGCGAACATGTCGCCAACGAAAACGTTTTCTGCGTGGAAACCACCGCCCTCACACTCGAAAGCGTTAACGTCGGCGTTGAAATCCGTAGGAAAAACTATCGGCGGTAACTTGAAGAATGGATTTGACTTTAACAAGCACAAAGAGTCCATCACGAGAGCTCTTTTCGACGAGTTCAACGCGAACGTTTTCGATCGACAACTTCCCGATGGATTTGAGATTACTTGGAGTAAGAAACTGCTCACTACGGCTGGCTTAACCGTGTATAAGCGAACCACGATCGAAGGCGTTCGTCATTTCACCGCACGCATTGAGTTGAGCACAAAAGTGCTCGATTCCGTGCACAAGCTCGAAGCGACTTTGTTGCACGAAATGTGCCATGCGTCTGCGTGGCTCGTCGATCACGTGGCCAAACCTCCGCACGGTGACGTGTTCAAAAAATGGGCAAAGTTAGCGATGCAAACGTACCCGGGAACGAACGTGTCTACATGCCACGCGTATGCGATACACACGCCGTTCAAATGGAAGTGCAGCCAAACGTGGTGCGAACAAGAATATGGACGACACTCGAAATCCATCGACGTAGAGAAAAAGCGGTGTGGATTATGCGGCGGTCGATTGGAATTTATGGGCAAGTTCACCTCCGACGGCGTCCTCGTGAAAGGCTCGAACATCGAAAAGAAAGCGACTGGGTACGCTAAATTCGTCCAAGATAACTTTGGAGACGTGAAGAAAGAGCTCGGCAATAAGACACCGCACAAGAAAATCATGGAAAAGTTGAGTGAAAAATGGAACGAGGAGAAGAAAGCCGGGAAGAAGAGCGACAGCGGCGAACGCAGCGGCAGCGGCAGCAACAACGAAAGCTTCAGCGAGGATAAAGAAAATATCCCAAAAGAGGCGCCCGGAACGATTTCCAAGGCGGCTGCTAGGTTCACGAAGTTGGCTTTATTCGAAGATGAAATCATGTCCTTTACCGAGAAGAAGAAAAAGAAAAGCGTTTCTATCCAAGAGGAGGAAGACGAAGTCGAGACGAAGATGAAGGCGATGAACTTGAACTCGCTTTTGTTAGAAGAGGAGGAAGAGTGAGACGTTGCATCATACAAGTGCGCGGGGAAACACACACACACACACACAAACAGCAAACATAGTAGTTTTATCTTCTGTTGATTATATCATTTTGTATAAGTATTAAAACAAGTATATAGTAGTACGAGTATGTATCAGAGGTTCCTTCCTTGCTTTCTCGCTAGCTCTTTTCACGCTATGTATCAATTTGTAAAGTTAATGTACTTTTTCCGTCCTCTCCTCTCCTGTGATAGACTTCTACAGTTTTCTCGCGCCGCCGGAAATTTCAATGTTCGTTTGATTATAGGAGTGTATAAACGCTCGAAAAATGGGTGTCGGGTCATCCGAAGGTAAAGACGGATGCTCTTTCCAATCGTCGATAGGCCACGAATCGGTCGATTTCACCGCCTCTAGAAAACTTCTCGGACCATCCAAAACAATCTTCACGTTCGATTTCAACTCTAAAGGACCAGTCAACCATCTTCCCGGCGGAAACGCCAACGTCTGCGTTCTTCCTTGCGCTTTCATCGTCAGACTATCCAACGCGTTTTGTATAGTCTCCGTATTTACCGTCATACCATCACCAACTGCTCCAGCTAACGCTACATTCACGCACGACAACACTGGACAGTCAAAACTCACTTTCGTCGAATAGGGATGCTTCTCCGTGGCGTGAGAGCTTTCAAACTTATCCCGCGCGAAGTTCGTCTTCATCGAATCCACCACTTGCCTCGCGTGAAAGACTGGATGAAACAAAGCTTTGTGAAATCGACTGTCGCCAAATTCTGAGCTATCGTACTCTTCTTGGTATTCCTCGCGTTCGTCGTTATGAATGTACCCTCTTTCCTCGTGTCCGCGCACCGCAAACACGCCCACGAAGAGAAAAAATCCAAGCACGAAAAGAACAATCATTTTCACGCTTCTGTCCAACACTCGAAACTCTCTCAGTTTGATCGCCATAAAACCCGCGAATCCTTGTAAATGATATTTCAAATGATACGGTATTCTTTGTAAAGGCGTATCTGGCACGTGTGTCAATCGGCGGCCTCGTAAAACCGATGTAGAAGTCGTCGGGAGCTCATCCGGCTTCGCGCTTTGTTTCTTTCGCTCGTGTCTTATCGAGTTCGCTTTCGACGCGAGGTCGTCGAGCTTGGCGGAAAGGACCGCGAGCTTGTCCGAGGTGGAGGACATAAAAAGGAGGAGGAGGAGGAGAAGGAGGTCGACGCGGTTTCAAAGCGCGAGGTGTTGTTCGGTTATATTCGTTCTCGTATGAGTGAAACTTTTTTATGAAGAAATGGAGTTGGTGGTTGGGAAAAGGAAACCACTTGAATGTGAGCGCGACGAAATGAACGCTATTTCCAATGTGCTCTTTCAATCGGTCACAAGCTATGTATGTATGCATGATTCAACTCACAACATCTAGTTTCTCTCTACGAATAATAGTCGCTCTTAAACTCCCACGGGCAATTCTTCTCTTTCTCCTCACCGATCGGGTTTTCATCCTTCTTCGCTCGAGAGCGACACGAGTACCCGCCTTCGGCTTTGCTCGCGTCGCAATAGTTCAAGCACGCGGCTAAGCATCGTTTCGGCGCTGGTTTGCCGGTGGCGATGTAATCGAGCCTGTACATGAGCTCTTCCGCGCCGCAGGTGAACTTGGAGCTGTCCACGGATTTGGATAAGGTCCAAGGTTTGTTCGATGGTAACGTGTTTTGCGAGGACGCGATGGATTGCCACGTGGCGTGGCCGAAATCGATGACTCGAGCGCGCACTTTTGGTTTGCCCGTTTTCGGGCACAAGCCGTACGCGAGGAGGAGGGAACTGTCCGTGAATTCGACGAATCGTTGTTTGCGCATGAGTTCGACGATATTTTCGACTTCCGTCTTGAGTAAAGCGGCAAAGATTTTACCGTCCGCGGCTTCCCCTAAGAAGGACCGGGCGTTCAAGACGACGTTCTCAAACACGTCGGAAATTTTGGAGCTCACGCACCTCGCTTCGCGTTTCCAGAAGAACCGGTCGCCACTGGTGATGCCATCGCCGAGACGAAAGTTCTTCACGTCTAAAGAGCAATAGCGACAGACCGAAGCTGGTGCACCACTGACGTCGACGTCCACGATGGAGGCGTTTTGTATGCCCCGCGTGATGTCTTCGATGACGAGAAACTCGAGTTTCTTTTCGGCGACAAAAGAGGACGCGTCTTCCCCGTCGTCCTCCGAGTTGTCGTCACTACTGCTAGTACTACTACTACTCTCACCACTGCGGCACTCGTCCGTATCCGGTTTAACTTTCTTCACCATCGCGACGCCTTTGAATCCAACGAGGTACCCGCCTCTCACGAGCTCGTTCAATCCGTCGCTTTCCTCTTCGTCGTTTTCGTCGTTCTTTACGCTTTCACCTACATCGCACCCTCTCTTAATCTCCGCGACTACCTCCTTAAAAAAACACGTCTCTTGCCTTCTTTCCCCGTTCATTTGTTTCATCAGCGCGTGCTCGCTGGGCACCGGTCGAAACTTTCTCGCTTTCACGCCTTTTCCGAGAAACCCGAACCTCGCCGCATCCGTCGCCGCTTTCAGCGCCAACCTCGTCAATTTTTTACCTCTCGTTTCCTCCCGGCATATCGGCAACGCGTCGTCTAACGATTCGCATTTTGCACCGCTACTTTTCTTACACACTAACACGCTCGCATACTCTTCCACTTTTCCATCATTGTCTTCGATCACGTACCGACTCCCGCTTTCGATGAATACCGATTCGCCTTTAAATTTCTCCTTTCGAAACGCTCTCGCGACGTGCGCTTCGTCCGTCTTTATCCGTTTCGGATTGAAACACGCGTGCGCGCGAAACGATCCAATCGAACACTTCAACCGTACTTTTCGAGCGTTTTCGTCCTCGTTACTACTCGCGTACACCGCAATAGCGGCGTTCCCGTTACAGAATTCATCATTGTCATCGTCGTTGACATTTTTCTTCCTCCTCCTCCTCTTCCCATCGTTGTTCTCAACATCGAAAAATCCATCGTCTGTTTTGCGACGGAACATCTCGTCTTCTCTCCGTTCGTACACCAAAACGTCCTCCTCAAAGTCATCGTTGTCCTCGTCGTATCTTTTCGTTATGGTTGTTCTTATTGTCGATGATGATGACGATGGAAGCAGCGCAAACTGTCTCGCAAATTCCCTCGCGTGTTTCCCCCCGAACGTCATCGCGACGAACGCGAACGCGACAAGTTTTACCAGGAAAAGCAAGAGTAAAACTATCGCGCAACATTTTCGTTTATTTATCATCGTCGTAGTATTGCGCACTACCGAAGGGAGTAACGAGGACATGAGTATCTCTCTCTGTCTCGCCCGAACGCATCAAGAGAGAAAGTTTTGGAGATTTCTTTCGAGACTGATGGTTTTCCCAACGAAAGCTTCAAAGTTTATCCATCTTTCTCTGTACACACACACACACACGCACGCATCCGCGCATCGCATCATGAGCGTTACGTCGAGTTCTTCGAAGGTGATATTCTGTTTTCACTCGAGGTGCAAAGTGACGGGGAGGAATCCTCCTTTTCGTCGTCCACATCAGCGCAGAAGTTTCGGGAAATCCTCGTCCTCGTCCGTGTCCTCGCAGCAAGAGTTGGTACTGTTCCAATTCGACGAAGAAACGGTCCCATCCGGCGAATGGGAAGGCCACATGGTTGATTTCGTCGTCGACGAGGCGACGAAACTTCCGAACGCTTCGAAACTTCCAGACCACGTGGTGCCTCCCGCGTACGACGATTGGGCGGTCGACGTCTTCGATTGGCAGACGCAGTGCGCGATGAAAGCCACTGGAGAGGGAGATGTCGTTGTGTATAAAGATATGAAGTTTATACCAGTCGCTGGGTGCGAAGTGGACGCCTCGGTCATTCACGAACAGTTTGAAGGCGAAATGAAAAACGTTCTGCACTTTAATCCAGGGTGCGGGGATTTCAACGCCAGCGACGACGAGACGGTGACGCACGTGTTGACGAGGAAAGGGAGTACGCAGAAAGACGGGTACGTCGATTCGGAACCGCACGTGAGAGTGAGAATAACGCAACAGCGTACAGAGGCGAAGAGAAACGAAGTGAAAGTGTGGCGAGAGGCGTACTACGAGAAGTATACGAACGGCGCGTCGTTAGTCGCGAGCTGCGGCGGGACCAAAAATACGATGAAATACGGCGAGTACCCGCGAAGCGAGGTGAAGTTTAGCGAGATGGACGGCGTCCCGAAAGACGCGATCACTCAGTACAACGGCTTGGACATTTGGACGTTTACCGACGGTGTGACGTTTTCGTGCGGATGGTTGACGCCGGCTGGAGAGCACATCGTGAGCGAACGCATTATGGACGGTTCCGCGACGGTATCGGCGAAGATTACCCGAAAGACGGTTGTTCCTTAATCGAGCGCTTCTTCTTAATCATCATCGAGAAAAGACGATTCGAACTACCAAAGTGTATTCTTTTTGTGTTGTTGTAAACTACTACGAATGCGTGCAATGTGTATGCTACTACGCCATTAAAGTCATCATCTGTTTCGTCCGTAATCCTCTATTTCTCTTCACAAAACTTTCCCCAATATGACGGAGGAGGACCCACCTCCAGGAGGGTTCAACTTCCCGACGAAGACGAACAAATCGAAACTCTTTGCAATCCTGGGCGTTTCCTCGACGGCCACTCGATCTGAAATCAAATTCGCGTTTCGAGAGAAGGCGAAAAAGTTACACCCGGACGTCGTTTCCCGCGCAAAAGACGACGACGGGGAGAATTCAAAATCCGACGACGAAGAACAAAACGCGAAGTTTCTGGAGCTGAAAAACGCGTACGAACAACTCACCAATCGAGGATCAGACGACGACGACGACGAAGCGGGTAAGGGACCGATATTCGGTCCAGGAATGCGCGCTCGAATGAACGCGGCGAAAAAAATGAGAGAGAAGCACGGGCAAACCGGTGGGAGAATGCGAGCGGCGAGAGAGTGGAACGAGGACGAAAACGACCCGCAAACGAACAACGAAAGGATGAAAACGACGACGACGAAGCGAGAGGACGAGGAGAGAAGAAAAGAGAGTTTAAACGACGGAGGAGTGGAGGACGAGTTATCCGCGGCGGAGATTTTGTTTCGAGCGAGGCAGAAGAGAGGGGTAGGTTCATCGTCGTCGACATTTAAAGGCGGTCTTGGAGGACATCGACAACGACATCCGAAATCGAGCGGACTCGGCGCGAATGTAAGCGGGAGCGGTGGAAGGTCGAATGTAGCGGCGAACATGAAACCACCTCATAATGGGTTTGAGAGAAGTGGTAATGGAAACGTTCGCGTGAAAGTGTTGGCGGCGATTGCAGTCGTCGGGGCGGTTTTCTTAGCCGCGAATCGGAAGGCGAAACGGAGAGGAGAGGAGAACGCTTCGTGACATGTGACGAGTTTGTATTTAATTGTATGTTTTGTATTGTAATCTTTGCTGTTGTGTAGCTGTGTGATAATGCATGCGCGCGCGTCTCTCTCTCTCTTTCTTTTACTATCTAATACTTTGTTGGATTAGAATACTCCGTCGCCATTTTTAAGTCGCCTTCAAACACTTCCAGGAACTTTGAAGCGACCGCGCCGTCCTTTTCGCGAAAAATCACGTTTATGTCGCGATTCGCTCGGCTGCAGGAAGACATGCCGTGACACGGCTTGAAGATGTTACCTTCTGGTAGGTCTGAGGGAGATAAATTTCCCGTCATTAAAAGTGTTTCGAACGTGCTTTTTCGATCTTTCACGATGAACTTCAAGTGCGAGTACCGAAAATGTTTCGGTGCGGAGTGGATGATGATATTTTTGCCTCCCGCTTGACTCAACCTCGTCTGTACTTGACTCGCTTTTTTACGATCCCAATCCGCGTAGATGCGCGGCGAAAGCATCAAAAATACTTTCACGTGTTTCCTCATCGCCAGGTCAACGAGAGTGTTTGCGATTTCATCGTCCGTGATTTGGTACGTGTAAATGTACACCACGTTCTCTGCGCTTCGAAGGAAGCGCAAAAGCGAGTCGCGCGAGAAATCCGGCGACACGAACATTTCGACGCTGCTCCCTTCACCGAGAGGTATTTTTTCCATTTTCGTGACGAACGGTTTTACCGAGTCGTCGTTTGTTATAGTATTTTTAGCGTTTTTATTCGCCATTCCTTTCGTCTTTGCAAGTTTTGCATCACCAACAGCGCTACCTTTGATGATTGCCATCTCCTCTTTCGCGATGTCCTCGACGCCTCTCGCGTGCTTTTGCGCCCGCTTCCAATCGTACTCAAACGCGCGGTTCGACACGCGATCAAACAGACGATCAGGACCATCGCCTTCTCTTAAAATAATTCCCGCCTCTCGATTTTCTCTCATGCTTTCTCTCGACCAATTCACGGAAGAAATTGACATCGCTTTCCCTCCGTCTCGAGCGATGTATTTCGCGTGCATGAACGAAGTGCTTCGATAGTAGCGCACCTCCATCTTTTCCGGATTCGCCAAAGACAGAAAATCTTTCATCGTGACCCTCCCATCGCACCCAACCTCCTCGTCGTCGTATTTATTCGTCAACACTCTCACGGTCACATTCCTTTTCGCCGCGTTCAACAGCGCGAAGAACACCGGAAAACTCTCTTTCGCCATCGCTCGAGACGGCAACACCCCGCCGCAGTTGTTGTTGTTGTTGTTGTTGTTATTCTTAGTACTATTCTCCGTAGTCGTCGCATCACCCCTTCTTCTCTCGTAGGACCAAAACTTCACCCCGGGCGTGAATATATCCAGCGTCTCTTCCGCGTCCTCGATCATTTCCAAAGCGACGCGTTCGCTGTTCTCGGGAGAGAAAAACGGCTGCGCAGAAATCTGAGCACCTTTATTCAAAACGCCCGGGTGGCTTCCCTTAAAAATCAGTTCCACACTCGGGAACACCTCGTGAGGCGCAATCGTGCTCACGTACGGTGTCACCTGGTGGTCGAAATCAAAGTTCCTCTTCTGAGTAAAGAAGCGCGCGAATGCTAAAAACCACCGCCACCACTTCCTTCGCGCCTGCCCTTCCGCGATTGTTTGAGAAAAGACCACCGATGATGATGACGACGACGATGCGTTTACCATCATCGTTCGTTGTTGATGGCAAATTTGATGCCGTCTGGTGCTTTTAAAAGTCGTCTGTTTTTTTGGCGAAAAAACGAGTTAATAATAAAAAGTGAAACGTGAGCGTTGAGAGCGAGTCTTCTCTCCCAAAAATCACTATTACGAGCACGAAAAAGTGTCGCGTCGCGGTGTTGACCTCTTTCTTTCTGCGAAGAACAACACAACAACAATACAACAAAAAGAGATGAAGACGAAGAAGAAGAAGAACAGTAACGATGATGACGATACTCATTTCATTAAAGTCTCGTCCAAACTGCTCCAAGGATTGCGGTTATCACCGTCGTCGTCGTCGAAATCGGAAGAGGGAAGAACGGTGTCTTCGTCCCCGTCGAAGAGGATGATGAGATTGGAGAGGAAAACCTCGACTTTGATGTTTCCGTTAAAGAAAAGGGTCGGGCTAAAAAAAGAAGCGCATCATCACCCTCGGTGTTGGTCGGCGACATCATCGAGCGGTGAGGACGACGAAGGAGGAATAGAAGGAGAAGAACAGTTTACGCCTTGGAGGAGTTCTCGCGCGAGTTTCGACACAGAGGAGGAGAAGGAAAAGGATTATTATTCGCGGATGAACGAGGAGTGGTGCGGGACGCAGATGATGGATTTGGACCAATTTTGCGCCAACGTGAAGACGACGGCTGTCGGGGAAAGCGACGACGTCGAAAAGAGCCGGTCTACGACCTCCTTTTTGACGACGGAAAAAATAACCAAGAGACTACTGGAAGGCTGGAGTTTAGCGAGAGAGACGTGTAGCGAGTGCGAGATGCCCATGATGAGGAGGAACGCGCGTCGCGGAGATGCGCGTTGGATGGACGAGGTCGTTTGCGTCGAATGCGAGGACAGAGATGATGAGCCCCGCGAGCGATTTGGACGTCGTCGTCCCGGAAAACGATTAGCTTTGATGGAGGGGAAACCGAGGCCGCCGGTGGGTACGAAATCATTCGCAAAGTTGTACCGCGGGAGTAATTATTCGGGAGAAGATCAAGAAGAGTTATCGCCGACGAGCGTACTGTAAAAGCGGTACATAGTGTCACGTGTAGTATTTGTAGTGTAGATGTATATTTAGTTGCGTTTGAAAACTCTGGAATATGGTTTACTATCGCGCTTGTCTCTCTCTCTCTGTGTGTTTTTCTTTCTCTCACTCTCGCACTCTCGCTCTCTCGCTCTCGCCTCGATGTTTTTGTCGTCGTCTATCTAAAAATGTCTCTTTCTCGTCTTCTTCCGCACCTCCTCATTTATGCCCACCCGGACTCAAACTCATCGACATCTTCTGCTGCTTTTTGGACGACGTCGCTTTCGTCGTACTCCTCCGCGTCGCTTTCGTCCGCGATTCCGACGTGCTTCTTCTTCTCGTCGCGAACCGGGAATAATTTTTCGTCGCCTTCACCCTTTCTCATCTTCAACTTCGCGTAGTTTCTTTCGAGAAACGCAACCTTTTCTTCTGCCTCGACGAGTTTTGCAGAGTAAAGCATCTTCTCTTCTTCCGAGTGTGGTCTGCTCACGATATCTCGAAACCTTTGCCCTTCCTCCTCAAGTTCCTGTTTCTCCTTCTCAATTAGTTTTTTTGCCTCCTCGAGAAGATTGTCCACCGTCTCGCCGCCTTCCGCCAGAGGAGAAGGAGGAACCTCCGCAGTCGGCGTTTCCATCTTCGGAACGGTCGAAGAGTCGATATACGCATCACTCTCTTCGTCCTTGATTTGCCAAACCGCCCATTGGTGTCCAGAGCAGCACAAATCGAACTGTTCGAGTTGTTTCCCGCACGAAGATATGAGAATATCTCGCGGTAACTCGAAGCGCGCGCCAATCTTGACAAACACGCGGTTGTTAATCAACGCGCAGTATAAATCTTTCTCGGAGGCGACATTTTGTACCGTCCCAGCCGCTTTGATATCGTTGCGTCGACGCACTTCCATCAGATCGTTGATTTGTTCTTGTGTGAGTAAATCTTTGGCCAACTCGCGCTCTTGCGGTAAAACGCTTTCGTCGGGAAGACCAAAAATATCCGGAATCTTGGATGCAAAAATACACGGCGATCCCGGGTGCGTGAGGACGTAGACGAAAACTAGCGCGGGCGTCCAGTTTTGGAAATTTTCCAAATACGACGCGTGAATGTCAAACTGCTCGTTGGGATCGAAGGGTACGCCCATTCTTTGCGCTTGCGAAGCGTTTGTCAAACCAGGCGGCGGCGTCGGCGACGTAATAAACGCAGTCATCCCCGACATCGTCTTGAGAGGATTGTGCTGCACTGGTACTTCGTCCATCGAAACACCGGCATCGTCGTAAATTTTAGGGATGTCTTGCGCCAAGCGCGCTTTGATTTGCGCTTCCAAATCCGAAATCTCCTGTTCAGATACGTCTTTCTTCTCGTCGAGTAACTCGCGTGCGGTAACCGCGTTCATCTCCGCGGACTCGGCGTCCTTCCTCGCCTTTATCGATTTGACGTTAGATCTCGCGACGACGCGTTCTGATTTCAAAACCGTCTCTACGATGTAATCCATCTCCTTCCTGCGGTTCTCCGCCATAGTTTTCTTCATCCCTTCCATGTCCGTCTTTAACGCATTCACGTCTTCCTCCTCTTCCTCCTTCGCTTCCGATGTAGAAGACGTCTCCATGCTCTTCAGCGGCACCGAAAGAGGCACCGAACTCGATTCGATCGTCCTCTCCGCGACGTCCTCGGCCAACTGCGGATCCACGTTCTCGAAATCCTCCGGGTTAAAATATCCGTCTGTCTCCATATCCATCCGCCCGTTCCTCTTGATTTCCTCCTCGCTCGTGATTGCGTCCTCCACTTTTCTCAAAGTTTCCGCTCGTTCTCTCTCTTCCGCGCTCGCGCTGCTCCTTTTCGCTCCTGCTGCTGCTGACGACTCGGGTTGGTTGTCAGCCTCCGAGCGAACGACGCGCACCACGGCGCATTTTCGAGCCGACGATCTCAAAGGTCCAATCGATCCGTGTTTCGTGCGAACATTATTTTTCTTCAGCGTCGGGGAGTAACAGGTCGTCGTCGTCCTCGTCGACGGGGCGAGTGCGCCGCGCATGATGATGTGTGTTCTTTTATATCTTTGCTTATATCTTTGGTTTCCCCGAGATACAAAAATATTTGTGTGGACGAGATCACTTTTTTTTTGCACAAAATGAAAAAAAGGCGTTTTAGATACGTGCAGTACAAAAGAAGAAAAGACGCGTTGCGCGGACTGCTCTCGACGATGTATATGCACGAAACGTGCGAGCATAAAAGTTGACTTTCATTTGCAAACTGTGGTGTGCGCAAAGAGAACTCCTATAATAAACTAAACATCCTTTCCTTCTTTTTTCCCCTTACTTCGTCTCTTGGACACGAATACCGCCAAGCCCGCTGTGACTACATGCGCAAAAAGCGTTCTCTTTACGAACCCTTTCCGTCTCAACGGCGCGTCCGGTCGCACCGGCAACGTCATGCACCTATGCAACGCCTCTTTTGTCGTTATCTTTCCTTTCAAAATCTGGTCGCACGCTTTAAATATCGGCGCGTCCACTTTGAGCTCGTCGCATAACTTTGCCGCCGCCGGCGCCGTCGCCACGCCTTCCGCCACGCCTGCCAAAGACGCCGCGCGCGACTCCAAAACTTCCGCCACCGATTTGTCCTCCGACGCCACGGCAAAACCAACCGCCTTATTCCGACTGTCCGCGCCAAGACACGTGAGCATCAAATCCCCGACCCCGGCTAACCCGCCCAGCGTCGTCGCGCTCGCGCCCATCGCGATCCCAATCCTCGTCATCTCTCTACAACCTCTCGTTACTAACAACGCCACCGCGTTCACACCAAACCCCATCCCCTCTAAACCACCGGCTAAAATCGCCACCACGTTCTTCAACGCGCCCCCAACGCACACCCCGACGACGTCCGTGGACGGATAACACCGAAACGACGGCGACGCGAAATACCCGCACGCCTTCCTCGACAGCGCCATCGTTCTCGCCGCCATCACCGCCCCTGACGGCGTTTCGTTGATTAACTGTTTCGCAAACGTCGGTCCGCTCAAATACGCCAACTTTACGTTTCTCCTTCGTCTGCTCTTCTCCTTTTGCCGGTACAAAACTCTCTCCAATAAGTGACACGGCAACTCCAACGTTTCCGTTTCGATGCCTTTACTCGTCGACACGAACACAATCTCTCCAAGTCTCGGTATGTGATCTATCACGTCGTCCAAAAACTGTTCCGTGCTTTGCAAAGGTATCGCGTGCACGATGACCGAGGCATTTTTCAGCGCGTCTTCCGAATTCGTCGTCGCTCGAATGTTTCTCGATAACGTAAACTCCGAGCAATGGGTGGGATTTTTGTGCGCAACATTGATGCCTCTTTGGACGTCCTCTCGTCTCGTGAGGATGACGACGTCCGCGAGAGGGTCGTTTCTTGCGACCAAGGTGGCCATGGCGGTCCCGAACGAGCCCGAGCCGAAGACGCAGATCTTCTTCACCATGTCTCGAAAGATACAGAGGGGAGACGTTTTGGCGACCTTTTCCCCTAAAACGACGACTCACATCACTTCACTTTTCAAATGAACGAGAACGACACCAAACTGAAGGTGGACGCTTTGGAGTGGCGCGTGGAACTTCCGGTCGCGTCCAAAGCTGCGCTCAGAGTACGTTTTTCATCTTTTTTCTCTCTCTCTCTCTCTCTCGTGCGTGTCTTCGCGTTCATTCTTTTCCGTTCTCTCGCATTGCTTCCAAGAGAGCATTTCCCCTAACTGTGACTCCTCTTTGAAACAGATGAAAGAGAGCAAAGGAGACGCTGTGAGTGCTAAGAGTGCGGCAGATGCGCAGGCGAGCGCGGTGTTGACATTACGCGGGAGTCGTGGCAGCGATTCGAATGCCACCACCACGAACGTTCGATTGAGCGAAGAGGCTTGTGTGAAACTGCGAGACTCGATGGACGAAGCGGCGAAGCGAGTGAAAGAAGTGATGGAGAAGTACGGGGGAGAGGAAGGAGAGAAATAGCATAGCGTGTATATGTGTGGATGTTTGATAGGGTGAGTAGTAGTAGAGTGTTTGATGATAACCGTGTAATACTAGCGAAGGATAGATTAGAATGAAAGTTTCGTCGCTTTGCGCTTCGCCGCTCGTGCTGGCGGTTGCGTTCAAACGCCTAAGGATTTTTTTACTCGCGTTTGTAAATCGTTCGCCGCGGCGTATATGTCGTCGAATTTGCTAAATAGACGCTTTAAGTGTTTTACTTGGTCGTTCGGAAGGTTGAAACGTATTTCAGATGTCGTTGCCAACGCCGAGCGTTTCGCTTCGACGTCGCGTTGACTCAAACGCTCGCTCGTACGCTTACCCTCTTTATTCATTTTCCTTACCGCCTCGTATTCCGAAACTTCTCGTCTCGCCCTCTCTACCGACCTTTCCAGCATACTCGTCCCTCCGCTTCCAACTTTCGCGCCATCTAAATACACCAACCGCCCTTCGCACACGTCCTCGCTCACTATTTTCCTGTACCCGAAAACCTCGCACACGGGATTCGCAAACTGCCCATCGATCGTTTGCAATTTCAAATCGTACAAAAATAGGAGCTTCCTCAGCGGTTCTAAATCTTCTAGAGTTCGAATCGAGTGCCCAACGAGACTCAACCGTCGCACGTTCACGCAAAACGTCGCGAAACTCTCGCGGATTGATCGAATCGAAACCGCGGTAATTTTTTTTGAACACCTTTCACCACTCGGCAAAGAAGTTTTCCTTTCCAACTGCACGGGAACGGTCAACCGTATCGCGTTCGCGCAATCGCACTCGAACAAAAACTCGCGCGCGAGCTCTGCGTCTAACGCGAAGACAACTCCTTTTCCTCCTCTTTCTTCTCCC
>JACLAB010000319.1_pt1 | contig 15320 bp, 11 predicted proteins | sample 8027921 | NCBI WGS metagenome assembly JACLAB01 (sample SAMN15725117, study PRJNA655200) | protist metagenome | isolation source: fluorescence activated cell sorting (FACS) single amplified genomes of... | place: USA: West Boothbay Harbor, Gulf of Maine | collected 2000-07-19 | reverse complement strand
TTACCTCGGCGAACGCGAGGATGAGAATTTAAAAGTTATGAGAGCATACGTCGATGCGATGGATTTTAGCGGCTTTGGCTTAGACGAAGCCATTCGAAAATTCTTGGAAGGCTTTCGTTTACCCGGCGAGTCACAGAAAATAGATAGGTTGATGGAAAAATTTGCAGCACGATTTCATGCACAGAATCCTACGCAGTATAGAAGCGCGGACACGGCGTATGTTTTAGCCTTTTCCGTGATTATGTTGAACACGGATGCGCACAATCCGGGCGTAAAGAATAAAATGACCAAAGAAGGCTTCTTGAAGAACAATCGCGGCATCGACGATGGACAAGATTTAGATCAAGAAGAACTTGGAGCTTTATACGATCGCATCGTGAACAACGAGATCAAACTTAAAGACGAAAACGCAAAGAAAACGAATAATAACGATTCGTCCTCGAACTTGAACAACTTCCTCGGCATGGATATCTTGCTTTCGCTCGTCGGGCAAAAACCAGCCATCGCCGAGGAGAAAATTGATGTGCGAGAACTCATCGAGGAAGTTCGTGCCAAAGCAAAACGCGAAGATGTTGATAATTTCTTGTCCGCGTCAGATGCCAAATGCGCGGCACCGATGCTAGACGTCGCGTGGCAAGCGCTTCTTGCGGTATTTTCGGTCACGTTTGAGGGTACCGAATCGGCAAAAATCGCCGCGTTGTGTCTTGACGGATTCTTTAGCTCCATTCACATGGCGTGTAATTTAGGTATGGTTGCCGCACGAGACGCTTTCGTGGCACCGCTAGCGCGCCTGTGCGGCTTGCGTAATCCGTCTACGATGCGAACAAAGAACATTTTAGCGTTGAAGACGTTGGTACGAATGGGTGAAACCTTTGGCGATAGTTTAGGGGATACGTGCTGGGTGCACGTGTTGAAGTGTTGCTCTCGATACGAACATTTACACGCTTTGGCAGGTGGTTTTGACGATTCTTCCGTGTTTTTAAGCGCCAAGGATGAAGTTACAGCTCTTTCTTCTGGAGGCGGCAGCGGCGGCGGCGGTGGAGCTCGGAACAATACGCCGAACCGTTTGTTCCGCCGCGATTCCTCTGCGGAGATTATTTTGGCCTCACCATCAACATCTGTGCGCACGACTGGTATTACGGATGCGAATACTAGCGACGATGCTCTCGCTGCGGCAGCTGTTGCCGAACAGCTCGCGCGAAAAGCCTCAATGCACGATGCCAAAATTTCGTTGGTGCCGTTGGAATCTGTCGCTCCTCCGTCGCAGCACGTTCTTGAACAGTTGCATCCAGATAGTTTCAGCGCGTTGTTCCACGACTCGAAGCGATTATCGGGTGAAGCTATCGTTGATTTTATGCGCGCGTTGTGCAGATTAGCGACGGAAGAGATGAGCGCAGAACGACCGCGGTCTTGCGCTTTATCTAAACTAGTCGAGACTTGCGCATTCAACGTAGAGCGCGAACGATACGTCTGGGCCAAAGCTTGGATCGTTTTGAGCGACTTTTTCGTAAAAGTTGGAAGCGAACACAGGAACGTGAAAGTATCCATGTTTGTTGTGGACGCTTTACGTCAACTCTCTATGAAATTCTTGCAGCGCGTCGAACTGGCGAATTATTCTTTTCAGAACGATTTCCTTCGCCCGTTTGTCGTCATCATGCAACAGTCGCCGTCGTTTGAAGTAAGAGAGCTGATCGTTTCTTGCGTCGCACAAATGGTAGAGTCCGCTGTGGATGGGATAAAGTCCGGCTGGAAATCCGTGTTCATGGTATACTCCGTCGCCGCGGCGGATGAGAACCCGAAAGTTGTGTCCACTGCGTTTTCCACCATCGAACGGATCATTCGCCATAACTTTTCAAAGATCATTGAAACCGACCAAGCGGCGTTTACAGATTGCGTGAATTGCTTAGTCGCCTTCACGAACTCATACGACGCGCCAGAGGTGAGTTTAAATGCGTTAGCGTTCCTTCGATATTGCGCGTTGCAGTTAGCGGATGGCGCCTTGGGTGATTTAAGTTTGCCAAAAGTGAAATCTTCAACATGGGGAGGAGGAAATGATGACTCCCGAGAATGCGACGAGGAAACTTTCGAAGAACAACAACACGAAGCAACAACGCCACGCGCGAAAGGCCCGACTCATTTCACGGACACGGAATCGCACACCTATTTCTGGTTCCCGCTTTTAGCCGGTCTCTCTGAACTCGCGTTTGATTTCAGGGAAGATATACGAACGAGTTCGTTGGAGGTTTTGTTTGATACGCTCAAGTTTCACGGGTCGTCGTTTGAACCTGGATTTTGGGCTCGCGTGTACGATGCCATTCTGTTTCCAATGTTTGACGTCGTTCGCGCGACTGAGTTTGACAGCTCCGAAGCTTCGGAAAAGCAAAAGAACGAGTGGTTATACGGTGCCTGTGATAGATGTTTAGCGCTCGTCGTCGATTTAGCCACCACGGAAAGTTTCTTTGCCAACATCATCGACTCCGGCGTTTGGTCAAAGCTCTGCGATTTGTTGGAGAATATCAGCGGAACCTTTGCGCACGAGCAACTAGCGTCGTGCGGCGCGCTCGCATTTCGACGACTGTTGGAAGGATTAGGAAGAAACACAACCAAGAACAGGTTGAACGTCAACGAGTGGTCTCTGGCGGTTTCGAAACTTTGCAATGTCTTCGATTTAGGCCATCCGTCTATTCTCTTGGTTGACTGCGTCGGAGAATGCTTACACAAATCGAGAAAATCGATGCCGAACGAGTGCAAGAAGATGATGTTTGAGAGAATGCAGGCTATTCACGAAGAAGAACAGTATGACGTGAGTCTTCGCGTAAACTCCGGTTCCGTTTTAGTCGCCTTTTGCGACCAAGACGCGGAGGACATTCACTTTCTCCAATGCGCGATTCTGTTCGCGTTGCACGAATATCACAACTGCGCTTCTATCGTAGGTTCGGAAATTGCGCGGAAAGAATCCGTAATGCGTGCACCTTTAGCGGTGCAGTGTTTGAAACAGCTCGTAAAAATCGACGGTGCGTTTGAGAAGAAGAAGTTCGCGGACATTCTTTCGCAACTCGTTGGCACAAACGAACAACCGAACGAAGTCTTATCGGCTTTAGGCGAAGTGTTTGGGGTGAAAGTCGCCCCGTTGATGTTAAAGGCCGAAGCAGAAGAAGGCGAATCGTGGTCTTGGTTTTAACATTTTTTTGGTGTATTCTTTTTAAAATAACAAATTCTTTGATGTACAGTAAGGGCCCCGGACTGGGGATTATTGGTGTGCTACCTATTTTACAGTCCTCCATCCCTCTTTCACTCTATAATACACGCTGTCGCACTTTTTATTTCTGCTCTGCGGTTCGTTCTCATCGCGTTTTCTTGATTACAATTTCGTCCGCGTCGTCGTCGAGATTGAAATATGTATATTACTTTCTTTATGGTACAGCGATTTGGCCGTCGGAGACGCTTTCTCGTTCCGGTATTAATAATGAACAAAAAAGAAAAGATCAGCGGCACTTTTTTCACGTGCACTTTGTTTACATGAACGTCACGCCGTCGCTCGTCGGGTCGATGCGCTTGCGTCTTTTTTCCATGTACAAGCGCCTGAAATGTTTTATGAGTAGTGCGTACGTATTCAAGTAGTAAAAAAAGAAAGCAGAAAAGGTCAGCGAGGTGGGGAAAAAGGAAGAGGAAAAACAAAAAAAAGAGAGAGATCCAAAAACAGCCCCCAAAAAGCTCAACTCTTCTCGCCCTTTTTGAGACCACTTTGAGACCACTCTGGAATTTAAAAAGCGCTCTGGACCACGAAAATATCGAAAAAAAGGAAGGGAAAGAGAGAGAGAGAAGAGCTGGGGAAAAAGTGTCGAAGACATTTTCGTCTCGTAAAGCGCACCTCAACTGTAAATCAGCGACGGGAATCGGGATCGGTTCCGAGAAATTATGGTGAAACGAAAGGTTTACCACGCACGCGTCCGAAGAGCTGGTCGAACGCTGCGTCGCGAGAAGCTCTTCGTCTTCCGTTTCGTCGTCGTCGTCGTTGAAAATTTTCAACTTTTTCATTCTTTTGTTCTTGTCCAAATTTCTCGTTCTCTCGGAAGCAACTAGGTCAGCGCTGCTTTTGCTCTTCTTTTCTTCTCTCTGCAATTCTTTCTCGTGCTCTCTTATGAGTTCGTTGAGCAACATTTTCTTGATCGGACTCTCCACGAAGACGTGCGGAGGCGTCAGGCGTTCGTTCGAGCTGTCGTCGGACTCCGAAGACCGCGCTCTGTGCTCCTTTTTCGCGCAATCAAATCCGACGCGACAGTCGATCTTCCCCGCTTTCACCACCGATGGCGGGAACAAAGTGGCCATGGTACAACAGTGCGGGTAAATGTTAAACTTTTGGTCTGCACGCGCACAGTAAACGACAATCCGAGTATTAAAGATTGCCGATCAAAAAACGCAAAGATAAATATCTCTCCCGCGCTTTTCTCTTCTTTGATCTGGCTTTATGCCGTCGCAAATGAGGGGTTTATATATATTATACAAATAACGTTCTGCGCGCTCTCCCGTTTTTCGCACCCACAGAAAAACAAGTTTTGACGTTTCGTTTCTTAGAAAAGGACGAGACGCTTTTTTCTGCCCGCTTGCTGACGGGGCACTTTTTACCCTAAATCCAGAGCCGATTTTCGATTCGGGCGCAGTTCTGTGATGACACCCAAGGAGGAGGAGGAGGAGGAGGAGGAGGAGGAGGAGGAGGAGCCCTCCGAGGCTTCTTTCCCGTTCTATCTTCTCTCTCTGTCTCTGTCTGTGTGTGTGTGTGTGTAAGTGTGTGCACGCGCGAGCATCTTTCGAACGACCGAACGAAGGGGGCACAGACGAGACGACATTCTCGGTTATTTTGGATTTTATCTTCTTCTTCTCTTGTGGGAGAGAGAGAGAGAGCAAAAAAAAGGGAAAAAAATCAGCTTTTCGTCTTCTCTTCTTCTTCCTCTTGACTTCTTCTTCCTTCTTCGTTTGTGCAAAAACACAACAAAAAGAGAGAGAAAGAGAGAGAGAGAAAGAAAAAGAAGACACACAACAACAACAAATAATGTCGTCGAAGCACGCGTCGAAACAACTCGGCGCGAAACTCCAAAACCTGCTCGTCGCGTGCGGCCGCGCGAAAAGAGGGCTGTACCACGGGAAAACCGTGCGGTTCGGGAACAACGTCAGCGAGGATGGAGGGAACAAAACGAGACGAAAATGGTCCCCGAACGCGAAACGGAAGCGGTTGTATTCGGAGGTTTTGGACCGGATGGTTTCGGTGCAAGTTACCGCGCACGCGTTGAGGTGCATCGATAAAGCCGGTGGGTTGGATAATTACGTTTTGAACACGAGCGCGGAGAAGATGGCGAGTTTGAAAGGGATGGAATTGAAAGACAAGATGATGCGAGCACTTTTGGAAGTGGACGCCGCCGAGGTCAACGACGAACAGCCACCGCCACCGCCGCCAAAGAGCGATTGATCGTAGCTCGTCGAATGACATTAGGGTAGTAGTGGTAGCATGGATATAGCAGCGTTTTGTAGATGTATAGTATCGTTATTTTAGTTTGTACGAACACGCGTACGGTCGCTCGCTCGCGCCGAGGTCGAGCGAGAAAGGTTTTCTTTTCGAGCGTCATCAGAAAACTGTCGTCTCCTTTTCACGAAAACGTTATTTTCTCGTCGTCGAATCATCCCTCGTTGATTTCTCGTTTAGTTTACGTTCGTTCGTTCGTTCGTTCGTTCGTTATCGTTCGGCATCCTTCCCACTTCTTTCAATCTCTTCTCCTTCCTCTTATATTTTTGTTATTTTTTTACACATCACCTTTACACACGCGAAGAGATACGACACGAACACGCCACATAAATTTCTTCGCGCGCGCGTTTCAGTGGGCCTCATCAAACATCAATCATGCCACCAAAATCCACTCGCAAGACGCCTTCGTCTTCGCTTTCTAAAACGACGACGACGACGACGTCGGATGGGTTTCCACCGGTTCCCAAAAACTGCGTCGTGACCGGCGGCATGGGATTCGTCGGCCGAAGATTAGTCGAAATGCTCGTTGAACGAGGCGCTGAAAAAGTCGTCGCGTTTGACATCAGTCCGAAACCCGCAGACGCGGATCCGAAGGAAAAACGCATCGTGTGGATGCAGGGTGATTTGACAAAGTTGTCGGACGTGAAAAAAGCCGTCAAAGGAGCGGATTGTGTGTGGCACATCGCCGCGTTGGTTGGACCGTACCATAAGAAGGAGATGTACGAACAGGTGAACCACGTCGGGACGAAGAACGTGATCGCGGCGATGAAGTTTCACGGGGTGACAAAGTGCGTCATGAGTTCAAGTCCGAGCACGAGGTTTGATGGGAACGATATCAATGGCTTGAGAGAAGACGAGTTGGATTTTCCGAAAGTGTTTTTACAAGAATACGCCGAGTCGAAAGCGAGAGGCGAGCAAGCGATGATGGCAGAGAATAACAATAAAGATTTTTTTAGCGTGGCCGTGGCGCCGCATCAGGTGTACGGGCCGAGAGATTACTTGTTCTTGCACAACTTCTTGTTGAGCGCGAAACGGCTGCGGATTTTCGGTGATGGGGAAAACTTGATCTCTGCGTGTTTCGTGGACAACTATTGTCACGGTTTGATTTTAGGCGAACGCGCGTTGTACCCAAAATCCCCAGCGTTGGGTAAGTTTTATATCTGCACCGACGGCGAACCTATTAAGTTATGGGACATGATTGATAACGCGTTCGTGCGACTCGGGTTTAGAAGTTTAAAAACCAAGTTTCGATTACCTGGATGGGGATTTATGATGCCGCTGGCGAAAGCGTGCGACCTCTTCGGCTACGTTCTCGGTAAAAAATTCAAACTGACGCCATTTTCTGTTCGAATGTTACTCATCAACCGCTATTTTGACATCTCCAACGCGAAGAGAGACTTGAACTACGAACCTATTTATTCTTACGACGATGCCTGGGAAATAACCATGGATTGGTTCGAGAAAGAGTGGATGCCGAAACACGCTCCCGAAATCGAAGTGCCGAAGCGAAAATCAAAGACGAGCGCTACTAGGAAAGGTGGCAGGAACGCGCAGAAACGGTAAACGACGACGCGTATTTGCGCGCTGCCCACTTCGCGACGCGTCGTTTGTTCCTTTAGCTTTGTTGTTTACATTTGAAATTATTATCACTCGCACGTATACATAGGAAAAGAGAAAGTTCCCATCTCCTTTTTCGGCTGCTGCGCTGAAAATATCTCCCACTTCTCTCTCTTTCCCTGCCTCACAAGCACAAGTTTCGGATATTGTTGACGTCAGAGATTTGCGCACACGCACGCGCAACGATGTTCGCCTCCTCGCGAACCATCAGCCAAACCACTCGATTCCACAAACCGAATAAAAACAAACAACGAAAAATGTCGACTAAAATCAACGGTTTCATGACGTTACGTTCGGAGCCAGATGCCCCCGCGCGTTCTGTGACTTCCGACGATGTCTCGTCGTGGCCAGAAATCGAACGGATGTTGGTGAAAGCGTGCTCGATATACGCCGGCGATTCTTCCGTGAATGGGCGAATGCAAGCGGCCGGGCAACTCGGTCCGCACACGACGCACGATGCGGTGAGCGAAATGAGCGTCGTGGAAGTGTTTACGACCGCGTACGAAGGGAGTTTGGAGGATTGTTCCACGATTTTGGACGTCCACTACCGATTGTTGGGTACGTCTTTTTTACGTTTACGTTTATAAAATCGATCGCTTACTCGTTTCAAAATTCTTACCTCAACACACACATGCACACAGCCGAAACGCTCATTTCAGGGAACACGGAGTTAGTCGAGCACGTGTACGAGAAATTTGCGGCGTTGCCGCCGAGATTACGCAAGTCCAGTTTGCGCGCCACAGCGGCGTGCGCGGAGGCGGGTTTGTTGCACACGAGAGAGGAATACGAGATGATGAACGCGGTGTTGAGCGAAGTCGTGGAGAGTGGAGAAGCCGACGAAGGCGCTCTAATGGAGTATGAAAAGAATAACGCGATGTTGAAAGCGATGGACGATATGTTAGAGGCGATGTTGAAGAATGTCTCGGATTGGTAAAAATTTTTCCGGATCGAGAACAAGATTAGATTAAAAAACGCGCGAGTCAAAAACAAGTTTAGCAAAACAGTATTTACTTATATAATTTAATATAATAGTATGATTTACCATTCTTTGTGTGTTGTAATCAATCGTTCTCTTTTTAGTCTTTACTCAATTCCGTCCCCGGCGCTCCGAAGATCAACGCGTGCCACGCGAAAACGATGAACAACATTCCACCGACGGCTGCCACTAACCTCTGACTAATTTTCAACGCCAAAATCTTCCCCCCAATCACCGCTAAACTCGTACAAAACGCGTGCCCGACTATCGCTCCAATGGTGACCCCGTATGGGTCTTTATGCGCGGCCAATGCGATGGTCGTAATCTGCGATCGATCCCCCCACTCGGCTAAAAATGTCAACACGAACGCCTCCAAAAAGATTGGCGTGCACACTCGACTCAAAATCCTGCGCACTTTCCCTTTCGGCGCTTTGTCGACGTCGATTTTCTCCGCCACTTCGTCCACTTCCTCTTGCATGGACTGTCCCGGTTTAGCTCTCCACGCGATGTAAAATAAACGGCACCCGAAAAACGTGTACAAAACAAACGCGCATTTGTTCACCACTTTTGGACTGATTAACATCGGCGCAATCACGCCCAAAGCGGTCGATAAAACCGTCATGATCGCCAACGCGGACAAAGCTCCACTCAAAACTATCAAACGCGGGTGACGCATCGCCATAATCGCCGCGATGATAAACGTCTCGTCTCCGAGTTCCGCGACTAAAATCATCGCTAAAGACGAGAGAAAGGCGTCTTTAAAGTCGCCGATCCCGTCGCCGTCCGAGTCTCGCTCTCCTTCTTCGCTGCTGTGGATGCTAAACTTTCTACTGAGTCCACCACCTCCTTCTGAGGGCTGTTGTTGCGGAGCCGCGTGCGCTCGCTCGCAAACGAACGACGCGACGATGACGAGCGCGACGACGAGGAGGAGCGTCGTCGTCCTCGATCGTCTCAAAGCCGGTGCAGACGACGACGTCGAGTACATGTTTTTCATTTTTTTTTCCCCACAGCACTCGTTTTTAAAGTGAAGCTTATCTCTTCTTGTGCGCGTTGGTTTCGACTTTCAAAAAACAAACAAACAAAAAACGCCAATTTTGCTTCTCCCCATGCGTGCCTAAATTTACAAATCGTCGTTTTGAACGACTATGTGTTTCTATAAAGCTAGTAACGTTATGCAATAATTTGTGGTATACAGCGCTCTCTCTCGAGTTCTTCTTCTTCTTCTTCTTCTTCTTCTTCTTCTTCTTCTTCTTCGTTCAGAGCTCTCGCACGCCGCACTTTCGAACGATTTCTACAAATCCTCTCTCGGTGACGATGCTGCTTTTTTTTTCACCCCTCGCTTCGCTCAAATCGTACGCGTCGAGCATGTTTTCAATCTCCGCGAGCGTCCATCCGTGGTAACCGTATTTCGCGCACACATCGAGAAGGTTTTGGAGAGTGAATCCTTCTTTTTTTCCTCCCGCCTCGTCGTCGTCGCAGCGACAGCAGAGCTCCTCGAACGCGTTTCGGATCGTTTCCTTCGAAGGGAGCTTTCCTCGTCCTCTTTTTTTTCTTCGTCGTCGTCCTTTCTTCGCGTCGTCGACGCCTTCTTCGGATTCAGATTCGTTTTCCAATTCTTCCTCTTCTTCTTCTTCTTCTTCTTCTTCTTCGTCGTCGTCGCTCGAGGTCTCTCCTCCCTCTTCCTCCGACGAGAGCGCAGTTTTCCTCCTCTTTGTCCTCTCCTCCCGTTCTCTCTCTCGTCCTCCTCGAGTCGTCGTCGACATCGCCGGGGGCCCGTTCGATTCGAGAGAGAGAGAGAGAGAGAGAGAGAGAAAAAAAAAGTATGAAGCAAACTCTTCGCGTTATTCTTTTTTTCCATCATCAAAACTTCAAAATATTTATTCCTCTTCTGCTCTTCACTTCTCTCTTTGCGAAGAAGAACGAACAAAAGTCGCGCGGTCCCGCGCGGCGGCGCCCGAGAGAAAGAAACGGCAGTTTTACGCGCTCATCGCTCTAGTCTTTTCCTTTTCTTTTCCGAAAGAGAGAGAGAGAGAGTGAACATAAAAAGAGCGACTCGGCATAAAATTCTTTCGTTGTTGTTGTTGTTGTTGAAAAGTGTAACTAACATTTTTGAGTCCCGCGAAGATGTTCCGGAAGAAAGAGAGAGAGTCCTCGTCGCAGTCCCAGTCTTCGTCGCCTCCGAAAGGCGCTGGTGGGAGTGGTGGGAGTGCTGGTGCTGGTGGTGGTGGGAGCAGCATGGCGTACGCGGCGTTAGTCTTGGACGCACCCTCGGGGAAACCATCGAAAGCTTTGAAAAACTCGGGGTTTCCGAGAACCCATTTTAAGTGTCCGGATGGCAGATACGCGCTTGGGAAACAGTATTTAGTCGTTCCGGAGAGCACGGATAAAACGACTTCCTCTTCGCGAAAAGAACTAAAGACGAAAGGTTTGGAAGATTTCGTGTATTCGGGCGCGCATAAGCACGATCCGAGCGCGTCGATTTTGCTGACACATTTCTACGACGCGACGCATAGGATGACGGCGAAACTTTTATTCGTGGCGAAGGGCGAAAGCGTGGCTATGTTTGATTACAACGCGCCGAGTAAAGACGGTTGCGTGAAAATTTTAAAGATTGATCGATTGAATGAACGGAGCAGCAGGAGTAGTTCGAGTTATTTTTACAGTCAAACGGGCGGCGGCGGGTCTCACGGCGTGGACGAGGACGGGAGAGAAACGATTACGTGTATGGCTTGGACCGGGGAACGCGTGAATGATTGGAAGTTTGCTGACGTGCAGCACGGTACGAGTGGAAATAACAGACCACCATCAGGGACTCATAATAATAATAATAATAATAATAATAATAATAATAATAATAATAATAGCAATCCTGCATCATTAGCAGGTATAACGGGCGTGAAGGATGAATACGTCCCGGATATGTTCATCGGTTTGAGTTCGGGTGCGATGTTAGCTGTGAAACTTCGAAAGTCCTTCTCGGATAAGAGAGCAAACACTACGAAGCGAATTTTGCACAAGATGCGCTATCAACCGCAAACAAAAAATACAATCTCTTCATCAGGAAGTGCGCACAGAACGACGTGCTTGAAAGTATCTCCAGACGGGAAGATTGTTGTTTCCTTACACGCGAGCGGCGACATGTACCTGTACGACAGAAGCTTGATGGGATTCGAGTCCTCGCAACCAAACACGACCGCAAACTCCGGGAATTCAATAGCAGAGGTAACACAATTTGCACCAATATTGTACCCCGATGATTCGAGGTTGGATGTCACGACGTCTTCAACGACGACAAATCCGCGCTCACGATGGCATTTTGGCGCTGCGCCGTTGGAATCGTGTGCATTTTCTCAGTCTGGAAAGAAACTATGCGTTTGCAGCAGAGATGGTATCGTACGCATCATCGATATCGCAAGAGCTTGGAGGAAAACTAATAAAAATAGCAGAAAAAGTAGCATTAGCAGCAATGGTAGCAACAGTAGCGAAGAAAATATTTTCACTGTTGCGAGATTTATCGATAGCGGTTTCAAAAGTTATTTCGGCGCGATATTTGCCGTAGCTTTTAGTCCGTGCGGTAGGTTCATCGCGGCCGGTGGCGAAGCCGCCGTCGTTGAAATGTTTGATTGCAAACAAAAGTGCGTAATAGCATACGGTGGTTCTGGTCATCAAAGTTGGGTCACAGACATATGTTTCGATGTGCACATGATGACTGCGCCCGATGGGAATAGTACGTACGCATCTTCTTCTTCTTCGGCGATGCATAGCAACGCCGATAACGATCACGACGAAGACGAAGACTCAGATTCAGATACGAACGGCGTGAACGATGTTGAACCAGGTACCTTGCGCGTTTTTTCGGTAGGCGCGGACTGCCAAATGTGCGTCTGGGACTTCATCACCGAAGCCTTCATCCATGAAGGCGACGAAGGATACAAGGAAGAGGAAGGAGTAGAAGACTCCGATTCAGACCGTGACACCCTGATGTGCGACGATGGTGATTATGGCGAGAGACATCCACACCACAGACGTCAACGTTCGAATAGTGTCCCCATCAGTGGTAGTAATATTTCGCGTGAAATCAATTTCGTCGATGAAGACTACGACGGTTCTCCAATGACGACGAAGAGAAAAGATGACCACGACGAGGCAGATCTAATCGTTGAGTCGATGAAACGAAACGAAACGACGAGACTTTTGCCAGTCATGGCGCACAAGTTTCACGATCGACCAATAGCAAAGGTACGCACGAATGAGCACGGGATTTTGACGTCTTGCGACTCTGGAAAAGTGAAACTGTGGTCTAGACCAGTAACTAAGGAGCGTTACTTGACATTCATTGAAGAAGAAGGCGAGGAAGGTTAAAATAATACAACTACAAACAACGCGCGACGAGTCGATAAATATTAATGATATCATTATAATCATCTCTATACAAATCTTCTCTAAATACATATGCAAAAAAATCATCCAATTTTTCATCGTCTTTGTAAGTTATCCGCCGCTGGAAATGTGTAAGTCTACTTGTAACACTCTCTTGACTTCTTCGTACGTCACGAATGCGATGGCAATGCTCGGCATGACCTTGATGTAATTCGCGCTCAAGCCGTGGAAAAACGCACCCATCCCTTCATATCTAGCAATTTTACCGAAGCAGTCAATCATGCCGCTATATTTCGCTTTTTCCATAGTCTTACTGGCGCTGCCTTGCCAACCGGCGACTTGTAAACGCCGCCTGACAACGTCGAAAGGATACGCAACCGTTTGTCCAACCGCGCCGGCAAATCCCCCGCAAGTTAACGATTGCACAACCGTTAAGTCCTTGCTCGATTTCAATTCTAATTTTGCCGCCAACATATCTTTTAGCGTCTCGTATACGGCAAAATTCAAACCGACGTACGGAATCACCCCAATCACGCTCGGCAATAAACCTTTATACAAACTCCCGACGCCTTCGTGTTGAATGATCTTTCTCGTCGCGTCCACCATCCCGTTGTATTGATGCACCGTCCCAGCTTGCACTGTCAACCTTCCTCTAACCATATCCAGCGGATAAACCGACGTCATCGCGATAATGCCAGCCCCAGCACCGCCGGCTAATCGATTAAACACGTTCATCTCGCACTCTGGGTCTAAAGTCCTCCGAAACTGAAATATCGCATCCGTTATGCGTTCGTAGCAGAAGAACTTCACCGCAGAGTTTGGAATAATACGTATGCAGTTCGCCCCGTTCCCGATAAAGAACCCCCTCACGCCATCCTTTTGTAAAATCGTGCCCAATCCTCTGTACACCGTCGCGTACTCCGTCGCCGCGCGACCGTGGACTTGCTGCAGAATCTTCAATCGCTCTAAAGGCGCAACCGCGGTCCTCGAGACCCCACCGGCGATCCCTCCGGCGAACAAAGATTTCGCAATCGACGTCCACGTGTGCACTTTCGGTTCGTGTCCTCCGTTCTTACTCTCCTCGGCCGCGGAGTACGCGATAAAAGACGCCGCCGCCGCGCGAGAGGAAGCGACGTTTCCATTCCTCAAAGCCGCAAATTTCCGATGATATCGACGAACGCCATCTGCAAAATACAAAGAATAACGAGGGTCAGAAGTGCTCGTTAAAAACGACGACCGGATTCTTTGCGACAGCAGTCGCGTGGTTTCCGACGTCGTCGTCCGCGCGCCGCGTCGTCTGCCACTCGTCGTCGCGGTCATCTCCAAAAGCTGTTGTTGTCGTTTAACACGCGCTCGAGCTCGATGAGTGAGGTGTGAATTTGCTGTTCGATGCTGTTTTTTTTCCCCAAATTTTTTTTTTTTTTGTTTTTTGGGTGAAGCAATCACAACGCGAGAGACCAAAACAAGGTCTTCATTACTTCTTCTAGACGCGTTTAAAAGAAAAAACCATCATGACGGCCAGAATCACGTACAAAAGACGGTGAGTGTGTTTCATATCATCTTTTTCGTCGTCGATGAAATAATCGCGCGCTCGAGAGTTTCGTTCGCGCGATGCGTTCGCATCGAGTGGGAGGCGTCGTTCGCATCCTCGCGCGAGAGAGACATTTTCTTTTTTCAAGCGCGATGCGGTGTTTTCCTTCTTCGATGAGGAGGGGCTTTTCATTGGAGAATTTACGCTCGTGCGGTTGAGGATGACGCGAGAGTTAGATGCGCTCGCGCGCGTTCGAATCGCGTCGAGATAGATATATTGCGCGTGAAGAGTGGTTTTGCATCGATGGAGCGGCGCGTGGAATGCGTTTTCGGCGCCGGTTTTCGTAATCGATTTTTTGTTTCGGGGGCCCTGATGGGGCTCTCTCTCGCCCTCCTCTCCCGTGTTTTTTTTACTCAATCGCTCACCCGTTTTCCTTTTCTCCTTTCCTTTGGCGATAAAAACAGACACTGCTACGCGACGAGATCGAACAAGATCCGCAAGCTCAGACTCCCGGGCGGCAAGTTAGGCATCCAGTACGTGAAGAAGAAGACGAAAGGTCCGCAAACGCCGTCTGGTGACCACGGGAAAATTCACGGCGTCCCCCACTTGAGAACCCAAAAGTACTCGAGAAAACACTTAGCGAAGAACAAGAAGACGGTGAACAGAGCTTACGGCGGGGTTTTGTCTGGCGGTGCGGTTAGAGAAAGAATCGTTCGCGCGTTCTTGGTCGAGGAGCAAAAGATTGTGAAGAAGGTGTTGAAGTTGCAAGCGGGCAAGTAATTTGTTCGAGCGACCCGAACCAGAGAAGAGATAGAAAGACCTTTGTAATAGCAATATAAACCTTTAGACGAATCACATACATTAACACATATTATATCGTATCGTTATTTTCGTTTTCACTACAAGTTTGTTTATACATTGTTTCTCTCTCTCTCTTTCTCTTTTACCCTGCTGCTATGCTATTTATATATCTCGTCTGCGCGCTGCCTGCGCTATTTGTTCTCAATAATTCAACGTTTCGCTAACTCTTTCACCTCCTCCTCTGTTGACCGGCGTTACGGAAATACGGAAATCCTCGCCGCTGGACTCTCCCTGGGCGTCGCCGAAGTCTCCAAAACGTCGCGACACACGGGACAGCTGTTTTTCGTTTTAAACCACTCATTCACGCACTCGTTGTGAAACACGTGCCCGCACCTCTTCAACTCGCACACCTCCTCGCCTTTCTTCATCTCTTCCAAACACACCGAGCACTGCGTGTCAGTCTTCTCGTTTACATTCCCGTTTCCTCCTGTTTTCAT
>JACLAB010011691.1_pt1 | contig 15329 bp, 12 predicted proteins | sample 8027921 | NCBI WGS metagenome assembly JACLAB01 (sample SAMN15725117, study PRJNA655200) | protist metagenome | isolation source: fluorescence activated cell sorting (FACS) single amplified genomes of... | place: USA: West Boothbay Harbor, Gulf of Maine | collected 2000-07-19 | reverse complement strand
GAGGCTCGGCACTACTAGTGTTAGAAGAAATTTTAATACTATATGAGATGCAAGATTGAAACTACCTTAATACTATATGAGATGCGCAGATCTCTCGGAATCCGATCCTCTACAATACTAGTAGCTAGTCAGCTTTTGTTCGCAGCTTGCTTACTTGTGTTGTCTCGAGCTAGACATTTGAGGCCGACTTCATCGCCCAGTTGCGGCGACATCATGCACACCTGTCTTTTGCAGCCTCCTACCAGGTCAACAGATTACTCGATGTGGAAACCTTATAATTGGGGTACTTGCTTCAATACAACAGCGCAAGAAGAGTATATACGTCAGGACTGTGACACGCGTCTGGATCTATATTCAAGCAGCATACTGGGTAAGCATGATTCTTTGCATCCATCAACGTACGAGGCGTTGCTAGACGACGCGGAGTTTTGCAGACTGACCGAGGCCTACACAACTCTCACTGCTGCGATGCAAGCTCATGACGTCCCTTGGTTCGCTGGCTTTGGGAACATCCTTGCCATCGCTCGAAGTGGTGTTGCAGTTAATCCATGGGATGATGATATCGATATTGTGGCTGAAGATATTGCTTTCGTAAAGTTCGTCGAGGTCCTCCCTTGCAGCGCGTTCACACGAGACAAAAGTCGCTGCAAACGATGGAAACTGAGCGAAAACGTGACATTGGCGTGGAAGGACTGGGGCATGCCTTTCAAAGTATACTCGCGTGATAAAACGTGGCCCTGCGTGGACATCATGACTTACACGTTTGACGAAACATCCATCGAGATACCTAACGAACAGATCAAACGGGGACACGTCAAGCGTTTCAAAATGTCCAAGAACCACCTTTATGGAGGAAACGATAAACTGCACACTCTCACCGTTGACGTCAACGTGTCACACGTATATGGTGAGACTGTTTCGGTTGTCATTCCCGCGGCTTATGGCGTGGTATCAAGATATGCTTATGGCGATGAAGTTTTTGACGTGTGCAAAACAAGCTTCATTCACAGAGGAACGTGCAAAAAAGACTGTAAAAAACCAGCTGTGAATTTGGTACGAAAAGTCGAGTTTCCGTGTTGTCTTCTGCCTGACGCTCTCCGACAGGGACTGTATCCCATAGCGAAGTGTCATTCTTGAACCTGCGAGACGCGCGCGCACAAGGTTTTTGATTTAGGTCTACAGTTCGCGGACGCCTCCTCATTGTCATGACGGCGTGTATCTCCCGATGTACCGCAAGATGCAGACGCATGAATGTCGTTCATCGGCGTCGCCGTGTGTGAGTTGCAGAGAGATATTTTGGAAACTTGGAGGCAGATCCTTGGAGAAGAGCGGTAAGGTGCGTCAAAGAGTATTTAAGAGCTGGGCGGCCCGGCCGGGCGGCCCGGGTTGTTTGTAATTCCAAGATTCTCCCACGCGCAACCTAATTATGTCATCGCTGCCGGGCGCTCACGAGACCAACCCTGACCCGCGAGAGTTGCCAGAATCGAATATTATTATTCACAAGCTCGCTTGCTTTGCTACTAGCTTGCGGCAAGTCTTATGGCGGCTGCGAGCTGTGCTTGGTTCGCTTGCTAAAAAAGAAATAAGGAATCGAGAATTTTTTCCTCTCGAACCGTGAAGCCTTGACTTCTCCCGACTTATTCAGCCGTGTCATTCGCATCGATAGTATTAAAACTAGTCACTAGCTAGTGTGCCGAGCCTCTCTTCCCACACAAACCGTTGCCCCCACCGACCCTTGCCGAAGACCAATGAATATGTGTTCCCCGACACATGCGAAGGCGGCGGTGGCATCTGACCTGAATATGCTAGCTAGCTCGGTTGGTGGCTATCTCTGTCTCTTCACGTTACTTCGAGAGAAGAACAAGACAAGCATCTCTCTGTCAACGCACCGTCATTTTCGATCACTTTACGAAATAATTCCGGTCTTTCATCGTTTGGAGTGGTCCACATCTTGACGTTCAGCAGTACCTCACCAGCTCGTGCGCGTAAGGATGTTTCGAGCGTATTTCTCGCGACGTTTACAAGGTTAGCGAGGTCAAACTGACGGCACAAGTCGATGGCACTGAAGCCCGCGAGGAACCTGCGTCTGGCGAGGCTGTCGTGTGTGTGTCGTAAGGCAAGTTCAAGTTGTCGAGATAAAGTGCTCTTCTGTTCGACAGAGACTTGAAGATATGGAGGACGACTTTCTTCACTGGATAGCAGCGAGACAGCAGAGTCTGGGATCCGATAGTTGTCGAACAAGTGCTTATCCAAAACAACGATGGGAAACCCACGTCCGACAGCGTCCAAAAACGTTCTCGAGCGACTGCCATCTTCACTCAAATGGATAAGTACATCTGCGGCATCCATGAAATCGTCTTCCTGGTCTTCGCGGTGAGCAAGACTGATTATTACCCGGGCACATCCGACAAGGTTTGACGAAACTCTTAGTCGAAGTAGCGACGCTTCGGGAGTGGACATGTCGTCTAGCGCCACTAGGAGAAAAGTTCCTGCAGTTTCTAGACCGATCGCCGCACACCACGAATCGATGACATCATGGATCTCAAACAAACTCGTGTGCTTCTGATGAAAGTACAGGTAAACTGTATCTGTACTCGTGATCGCGTGCTGAACGCGAAACCTTGGTCTGTCTGCTTCATCAGTCTCTCTGACGTCAGACGTCGATGTATTCAATGTGCTTTTCAGGTGTTTGCACGACGAAGGCTGGAGTGCGCCGAAGGGTATGATGTCCATCGCGTGACGGGGAAAGTGGACGTTTCGGTGGAAATTCAAAGCAACCGATGTGGAAGGAAACCAGACCTCGTCAGCTTCCGCCGGAAATCTCGACAACCACGTCTGACGAGTGCTGGGAGCAGGCATCATCACAGGGTGCCAGACTATAAATTGACAACGGTGTCTTGGGCAACAGGTAGGTCGCGAAGGAGCTTGCAGGGTGATGAAAGCATCCACGATGCGATACTGACACTGGTTGTTCGGCACGACGTCAAACTTCTCAGCAGCCCGTTTAAACGCGTTCATGAAACTCTCGGCGATGGATTCTTCGACGAGACCGATGTCGAGGTCCACGGTTACAGACCACCGCGACGTCGGCGGCTGTGATTTATGCGCTATGTTTTCAGTCGCACGTGCCCGATCTTGCACAGCACGCGCGATTTTTCCTAAGTCGCGCCTCATCACCTGCATAGAGAACTCCTCCTCGGCAAAGCCGATAATTTTTTGCCTTCGCGATTCGTATTCCCGTGAGTTTGCGTAGAGCTCAGAGAGAACCTCAAAAAAATCTTCTTCTTTGGCTACGGCGATGGGTCCACGACCTCCGTATCTTTTTGGGAAATACTCGACCCCAAACTGCGTCGTCAAAACCGGAACTCCGTGACTAAGAGCTTTTATGATTTTTGTGCTCACTCCAGTAGACGCAAATATGGGAGCGATCACCCAGCGCGTGCGCTCAAGAAAGTGTTTGAGCTCATCCTCCGACAAAGCGCCGTGATATTCACAACCACGTTGTACTTTACAGCCCATGTCTTCCACACCTCCAACGATGTGAACAACGAACGGGTATCCACCCTTGCCTTCAGCTTCACGTAAACTTGTCACGATGAAATCAACGGATATCCGGTTCGAAGGATTATTGTAACCAAACCATAGAACGTCTGCTTTCGAGGAGGGCTGGACGTCTTGATAATCTAGCTCCAACGCAAATCGGAGTAGCTTCGTAGTTTGTCGCGGCGCGACTTTGTGGACGATGTCGACTATCGGTTTAGATACAGCTGCCACAACGTCGGCCCGCTGCCAAAATCTGTGCTCCACGTCAGCAAGCATCGATCGCGAGACAAATCCGTTCTGAACATCAAATTGGGTTTCCTCACCGAGCCTTGCTGCCATGTTGTCGTCAGAAACAACTACAATCGCTGTCTCTCGAGAATAAAGCGCAAATATCACGTTTATGCCCTCAAAAAGTGCGTATAGGTAAGTTGGATTTGGCCATAGCCACTCTAGAACAGCAAAATACGTCTGGGAGCCGAGTTCAAAGCGCAGCAGTTCAAGGTTATCTGCAACAGGACCTAAAATATCAACACCCAAATCCAGGAGATGAAGGGTATGCCTATGTGATGTAAGTTCAGGCACCTCGGTTCTCATAAAACAGTATGTGACTTCATGTCCCATCTGGCGCAAAGCGAGGATTACTTGGTAAATTCGTAAATCCCCACCTTTCAAATCTGGAACCAGAGTAGAGGTGTGTACGATCATGAAGCGACGCACGTGACTGTTGTCCAACCCTTCCCCCCCATGATTGTTGTCCACGACAACGAAAAGCGCGAATGGAAGACTGCTGGCGAGGACGAGAGCAAAAAGAAGTACGGCTCTCCACAACCGCTTCCCCCGTCGACGCCAGCTTCCTCCATCACGCGTCATATTTTTTTCACCGGCATGCGCAGCCAACCGTGTCTCTTCTGGCCACTCGCCGCTGAGCGTAGGCAATCGTTAGGCTATCTCGCTAGCTTGAGAATCATGCAAGGAAAGTGTCTGTGATTCTTGAGAAATCGTAAATAAGATTTTCGCGTGACTTCCTATCCCTGCACGCGCACGCTCAGAGTCCCTTGGCCAACCGATACAAGTACTCTACGAAAACGAATTTTCGAATTTTCTAAAAACGTTCTAATCACTACGAAAACGAATTTTCTAAAAACGTTCTATTTTTTTTCTTAGAATTAAAAAAGGGCCATTCCATACCGGATGGAAAAAGAAAAAAATTTGGGGCTTTTTTTTTTCCGCGCAAAATGTTTCCAGTCCATGCCGAAAAAAGAAAAATTTTCCAAAAAAAAATCAGGGAGGGCCCAGTGACATTTTCTCAACGCGCTCGCGCAACTTCACGCGTGCCTCACGCACAAAAGTCGACGATAACAAGGGTCATATAATGGCGCAGTGCGCTTTCAATTGGTGTTTACTTTCGATGTTCAAGTGTTGGGTCTCGATGATATTGCCATCTTTGGCCTCTACGCGGCCCGTATGTGCGCATGGGTCGAAAACGTGACATACCTTTCCGGTTTTGGGGACACGCAGGGTGTTTAGACCACCATTCTTGAGTTGTTTGGTTTCCAAATACCTGAACATGTTATTAGTCAGCGGATATTGAAAAATGTAGTGATATGGGAATGGTTTTTTTTTTTGGTTTTTTTCGAAAACAACTTTGCAAGAAAGCAAAAAAAAGTTGCAGAGGTTTCCCCCAAAAACTTTTTTTCCAAAAAAAAGAGCAAATCTGGTCTTGTATGGGCAAACAGTGTAAAATGTGATTTTTAGGCTATGGGCAATTTTTTTCCGGTATGGAATGGGTCTTAGAACGTTTTTAGAACGTTTTTAGAATAGATTTTGGCGGATTAATAATTCGAGCGTGCGAGCGACGAGCGAGCGATGGCGAGCGAGCGAGCGAGCGAGCGAGCGATTTCATTTTTTCGCACTACAATATTTTTTTGCTAGCTAGCTGGAGCGGTTCGAGCTACTAGTAGCTAGCGCGCTAACGGCTCACATAGTGAGCTAGCTCGCGAGCTAGCCAGCTCCAGCTCCAGCTATGCTCGCTCGCTGGATCTAGCTCAGCTAGTAGCTAGCTAGTAGCTTGCTTGCAAGCTAGAGCAAGCTAGCTCGCTTTTGCAGAGCTGGTGAGTTCACACTCGTCCCTTGGTCCAGCACTGCAGCACGCGCGCTTCGTTGCGGTCGCTGCAAGCTGGAGGCTCGAAGAAGATCACCTTGCGCCTAAAGACTTCCAATGACACGAATTTCGTGCCCGGTGATGATGTACTGACCGTGTCGTAACCAAGAGCCTTGTCTGCTGGTGTTGTTGTCACCTCGAAAGAATCCATCTCACAAAACCGAACAGTTGATGATAATGATGTCCCCAAAAACGCATCCATCTTGTAGTACCTCACCACTCGGCCAAATCGCGTAGTTGATGGCGCGTCGTCCTTGAGCTGGTAACACGCATGATGAGAACAACGTGATGAGTCGGTTTCACTTCAAGTGCATCGGCGTAGACGAAAAACGAGGTATCATCAAAAACCTTCCAGTGGCGCTGTGCGGCGTCGTTACGGGACCGCTCGGTGGTCTGCGGCACGTCGTACGCCGCTCTCCCGACTCACGAGACGCACACGGAGTCGGCTTGAATCATCGACGAAACCGGTGCGAGACAGCCATACATGCGACAATACACATAGCGCTTATAATTTTACGTGCACAGATAAAGTGTGGGGTTTAATTCTGACTTCGCCTTTTCGTAACCCTAAACCCGTGGACGCCATGGTGCCAAGGACGCGTGGAAGCGCGGGCCCGCCCGTCCGTGCTGGGCTGGCGGTCGATGCCCGAGATCTGAAGTCGTGTCCACGGTATACCCGCTCGTGTTCTGATCCCACGCGAAATTTGGGGCAAAGAACAAGCATGTGAAGCTCCACATCTTCACGACCGTCAAGGACGATACGCAGTGCAAGGCGCTGGGATAGGCAAACCGGTGAATGAGCTAACGCAGATGCTCGGCTCGAAATCGCGTTGTACATCGCGTGGACGTCATCAAGTTCACCGAGTGGCATCAGCAGCAGGGAGCACCGGGCCGGGCCGAGAACCCTTCCGGAACGATGCCATAAAGCGTATAGGGTCCAGAAAGATCGACCAGTGCGTGCAGACAACCTCTTTCTAGTGGTGTGCCTGATACGGGTGTTATGAGTTTTCCTCCGTTGTGTTTGTGGATATGCAGCCAAGAGAACCAAGCGCGTGAACCTCCTCAAAAGTGTTTTTTTCCCAACGCACGTCACAAACTTGGCACATACTTTGATTCTACCGTCAACGATGGGTCTCGACTCTTTCTTGCCAAAAGTTTCCGTAGCCAGCCGCCCGGAAGAGTGTCTCGGGATCTTGCATTGTCCAATATCTATCACCCAGAAGAAGAACTTGGCGAAGGGGGAAAACACTCGAGTTCGTGAAATTATGTTTCAGCGTCTGATGCACGAATCCGTGACTTTTCTGCTCTATGCCGTACAAGTCAAGGTATGGGATATCTCCTGCCCACCTCCGTTTCGCTTCTCTGAAGTTTCCCATCTGATGCATGAGCGATGTCGCAAGAGGGTGCTTCGAGCTTAGGCAAACTCGCAAAATTCCACTCTTGAACAGAATGTAACCTTTTCTCGCGAGGCTCAGCGTCAAAAACTCCGAAACTCGTGGTGTCATGTCTTGTGTGAAGTAAGCGAGATCAATATCATGTGTCCAGCGAATGATGGAACGATTTCTGTAAGCCCCGAGTAATGTCCCAAGAGTAACTAGCGGCGTGAACAAGGCCGCCGTCTCTTCGTCTTCCTGGACGGTTGACAAGAAATCCCGCAACATCAGGTGTAGTACACTGACGTGACAGAATCTCGTGTCAGAAGGTCGTTCTTTGTGTAAGTCTGAAGCTGCAGCTCTTCCACAACGCCCAAGAGAGGCGTCTCCTTTGAACGCGACGCAATTATTCCAACACGCATCGTCTTTGGACGTGCATCGTGATTCTGGCAGGAACCAGTGAGGTGGAACGTAACTGGCTTGCTTTCGTCGAAGCCTTGAACGAGCCAGAGTGACAGGCGTGAAGACAAGCAGAAAAAAACATAGGAACCCCACTATCCTGCTGATCGAGAGGTTCTTCTTCATGGAAATGAAGAGATTTCACACGTGGAGTTCAGGGAGTCACAACACGGGCAACACAAAAGGCGTCGCCTTCGCATACGCAGATCTATGGTCAAGACGTGTTTTTGGGTGGAGGGTCACACAAAATAAGCAAAAAATGAAAAACAACAACACGAAATTTTTCGTCTTCTCGCTATTTTTGCATGTTTCATCGTTTTATTTGTTTCTTCGTTCGCTTCGTTCTTCTATCTTCTTTGTCGGCCAACCGAGATAGCTAGCATTTAATTTTCCGAAATTAATGCTCGCTCGAAGCCGTTTTTTTCCTTCGGATCGCCTGCGCTGCGCAAATAGTATTATTCGAAAGTATTCGCTAGTAGCTAGCTATCTATCTAGAGCTAGCTAGCTAGTGCCTCGCCGTTAGGTGGACATATTTGGACACATATGGACATAAATATGTCCATTTATGTCCAAACTTTGAAAGACTCTCACGGTCAAATTGAAGAGTGGGGATAAATAAAAATAGGCTCAATCGATCGGTACGCTCATGAAGTTGATAGGTTGTCGAGCTCGCGCGCTTCCCGCTCTTTTCAAGGATCTCCCGCCATCTCTCGGGCAAGATGAGCTCCTTGCACCTCACAAAAACGTGCACGATGCCTACGCGTGTGTGGCTAAACTGTGCGCACATACCGTGAGACCGCTACCCCGGACGATGTCATTCCAGCGTCGACCAACCCCGACTGCGGAGGCGGCGCTGGTTCGATACCCTAGTCGGGCGCGACGTCGCCAGTACCGGGCTTTTTCTCGTCAGATCGGACTGCTTTCAGAAGGTGGGTGCCGACTTTAGGGTCTTGTCGCATCTTAGCATCGACGTGCCTGGTGCTGAAAATGACAACCTGATGTCTTCGTGTGATAATTTGGCAGCTGCCCCATCTTGACACCCGAGTTGGTGGCGGTGGATGCTGCCGCTACAGAGAAGACGCGGATCTGAATCACAAAAAAATATCCCCTTTTTTCACAGGCTGGGCCTCAATGTCGGCGCCGACGATGTCGATCACGACATTTACCGGGCCTTGTACGACGTGTACTCAGGCCAATTATGATGCCGCAACACCGTGGAAGCGTCCGCGAACCTTTGACATGTCTTCATGTGGACTACGACGCCATCTGGCTAGTGTTTGCTGTTGCTCGTGAACTCCGTACACAGAGTCCTTGTTTCCCCGGCATGACGCGAACACCCAAACGCGACGAGCGTCGATGGAACATGTGATATCATGGCAGAAATGCGCGGTAGGTGAATGGTAGGTATCAACACTTATCCCATCAGCCTCATGGATGCCAGAAAGCTGAAGGATGCGATGGCAGACGTTGTGGCAAAGCAGCTTTTTGCGGCATCGCAACTCCTCGTACAAGAGGTGAGGTTCTGGAGCCACGGCGCCATGGTTTTCGTATCCGTCGAGGGATGGAAATACATCGCCTGGGGCGTACAGCGCGACGGCGAACGCTTGTATGCACTTGAGGTAAGTATTGCATGCATTGGATACCGTGTTTGATGCGTATGGCGTGGATGATGGAGACAAGTCGACGAGTCGCCGTGTTGGTTGGAGAGCCGAGAAAAAGGGTCAAAGATGAAGATGCGTGTTTGCACGCCGCAGAAGAGATGTTTTCCCTTCACGCGCCGATCGGAAATGCTAGGTACTTCATAATAAGTGACCTTAGCGGAGATTCGTGCCGGAAGATAGTGAAGAGAGGGTTGCGGTGGCGCCACAGGCGACGCGACGTGCGCGAGAGATGATGTAAAAGATGTTTATACGAGATGTTTCTTGATCTATTCTTGAGTTATTCGTGGACATAAATGGACATATTTTATGTCCAAAAAAATATATGTCCACCTAACGGCGAGGCATCTTCGGACAGACGGGCTGCACCCAAGGAGACTCCTTGCGCATGCAACTCTTCTGCCTCGGCCTCCACACGATACTGTGCGAAGCACAACTCCAAGAAGAACATGTCCGCATCTTCGCCATCGCCGACGACGTCACTCTCGTCGGCCCACGCGCAGAAAGCCTGAAGGTCGTCGAAAAGCTCCGCGAGCTGTGCGCCGCGGGCAACCTCACGATTAAGAAAATCGTTCGTCTCATCGGAAGAGACGGCGAGGAGATCCCCTGCCTGGCGGCCGACCCCCTCTCCCGCCTCACAGCCGAACACAACATCGCCTACACGTGCAAGCCGTGGGACACCGGCACCGTAGTCGGCACGACGGAGCTCATCCCTGACGGGATGAAAATCGTCGGTTTACCAGTAGGAAACGCGAAGTTCGTCAACGCCCACGTCAACACCAAGGCGGACGAGCACGCCGAGCGACTCAAACACATAAAAAACGCTCGGAAGGAAGAACCCGCACCTCGCCGCCATCACGATGCACTACTGCTGCGTAACACGCCTCAACTACCTGCTGCAATGCGTACCATACTCGGTCGCACCGGAGCCCTACGACCGCGCATACAAGGACATCCTCAAGACCTGGCAGACCCTCGCTGACGTGACGCACGACGAGCTCAACCTCCCGTTCGTACGTGAACGCGTCGCCCTGCCCTTCGCCAGCGGCGGTCAAAACATCACCGACAGCGCCGAGGCACTAGATAGACTATATATGCACGGTGACTCTTTTTCCTCGTTGAATCACGAACAACTCCGAGTCTCCAGAGAATTTTCTGCGTTCATCGGTTGGGAATTCATCAAAATATTTCGATGTGAAGTGCTTGACTTGGAAATGCGATAAAGTACAACGTGGTTCAGTATAGAATGAATGTTTGAGGACGGAAAGCTCAGGTCCTATGGCACGTGCACGTATGAACATCTTTGCGAGCTTTCTGGACAGTGTTGATGGAATATTCATCCACCGAAAGAAGAAACTCCTCTCTCTCGATTGAGTCAGTGTTCTGCAAATACGTCCTGAGTGTTGCACCACAAACGCATGGTCTGACAGATATACACCATCGAGCAATGTTCTGATATCATTTCGATCATGTTCGCGGGAGAAGAGGGCTGTTATTAAGTGCACCTGGCCAAGCATGTTAGAACGTAGTACTTGATGAAAAGCCTTGATTCCGGAAACGCCTTCAAAGTGAAAGCTGCCCGTGACTTTCTGGTCTCTTTGCGCTGCCATGAAGTCAGATATGACGTCGAACTTTGTGTCTCCCGACTCTGATATCGTCAGCGTTTTGGTGCATCCGGAAATGAACGCAGAAAACTTTATCCGTGCTGCATCATTTTTCGTCGTTACTGACAAGGACGAAACGCCCAACTTTGCCATGGACAACGAAATCACTCCAGTACTGGATCCAACTTCAACAAACTGGAGTTGATTAGATCGTGTGCCTGCTGCAATGAATGGCGTTGCGAAAGTCGCGTGTGTGATCAATATTCCTCCCGAATCACCAGGAGACGCGCTCCCTTGCCACGTTCCCCAGGAACTTAATGTTGCTCCATCCTCTAAGCCGTTGAATCCAAGAGGGATGACCATCTTCTTCGCAAAAACTGTCACACTCAGGTGTCCCGATGCAAGGGTGTGCCCAACACCAGCCAAGCGTGGAATAAGGATAGATACTGGATGGCCGAATTCGACCGGAGGTTCCAACACTGACGCTGTTAACGTATGCGCTAAAAGTGGTGATTCTTTTGCCGTTTTACTGCTTTTTTTCTTTGAAGACTTCCAGCCCCCTAAGAAGTGGTGCAAGATATAACTTCTCTCGTGTCTCGGATCTACTATGTCGGCCCCGTTCGGAAAGGCTGCAGTGTAAACGCGTGGCAATATCCACGTAACATCCGAGAATGTCACATTTGGCGCACGTTCTGTATACGAGGATATCGACAGCAGGTTGGTGAGTGTTTCTCGTAAATATTCTGTGACACTATCGGTCCATATTGCTGGACCTGTTCTTTCCAATGTGCCTCGATTACTCAGGTCAATGCCCCAAATTTCATCGTGCCTGACGCGTTCGCAGATTTTCAGCAACACTTTTAAAAACAAGGGATGTCCTTTTGAAGATGCCATGGCCCATTGTTGATACTGCCGAGTTCGCGCATAGCTCCTGACAGTTGCTTCTGCCTCACTGCTGAACTCATTCTCAATGCCGATGATTAAACTGACATTGCCTCCTATCCACAAATCTAGTGGGGCTCTACTTTCTACATCGATGTCTGCATAAAATCCTCCATAATGGTATAAGATCAGATACCTAAAGAAGTCCGCTCTCTCAACATTTTTGGGAAGAGATTCATAGACAGCAAAAAATGAAGGATAGTGTGTTTGCACGAGAAGTCTGCATTTCGCGTCATTGTGTTCCATCACTTTCCAATCTGGGTTAAGAGTTTTCCAAGTGGACATGATTTCTATCTGCTGTCGAGATAGTCTGTCATGGCTCTTAAAAGTGTGATGGATGATTCTGGGTATCTGCAGTTCGCGCGATGAATGTTTACCGGACGAAAAGGTCGTGGGATAAGTATACTGTCCCTGCCCTGACGTTTCAACCGCAACTTTTCCCAGGGACAGAGTCTGCTCAAAATAGCGTATGAAAATTAGGTACAACAGCCCAGAAAAGGACACCAGACAAATCCAGAAACGTTTCCACTTTTGAGAGCGCCATATTGCGTAGGGATGACGCCGCCGACGTGCGACCGTCATTCGTGTTTCGCTACAATGTGCTCCTCTGCGTACGACATCGCTTGTAGAAGTCGGTATGGACTCAGGGCCCATATACGACAATACTTCTTGATTTCTGCATATTTGACACCGAAAACGAATTTTCTACAAACGTTCTATTTTTTTCTTAGAATTTTTAGAACGTTAACCGTTTTTAGAATTAATTCTAAGAGCCGTCCATACCGGAAAAAAAAAATTCCCCATAGTTCTAAAAACGTTCTAAATCGACCTGTGCGGGCAGCCGCTGCAGTCCGCGCAGTGGTCTTCCCGCTTGCCCTGCGGGCACGGATTGCAGGCCGCGCAGTGGCCTTTCACTTGCCTTGCGGGCACGGGTTGCAGTGCGCGCATTGGTGCTTCTGCTTGCCGTGCTTGCGTGAACAGCAGAGCAACCTATTATTATTATTATTATTATTATTATTATTATTATTATTATTATTATTATTATTAAGATCCTGGATTTCATCAACAGGGTGTGGAAAGGAGCGAGGGTTGAGTAATACGTAGTTGCGCTCGATCTGTAAAAAGTAAAGAACTCCTGCACTTAAAACGCTGTCAGATGCTTGGGCGTGTCGCGCGCTAGAGTGCGTCGCTATGGTTTTTGTCATCCCGCGCAAACTATGAACCGCCAAACATGCCAGAACGCCTTGTTTTCAGGTGCCAGAACGCCTTGTTTTCAGGTGTTTTCGCTCTCGCGCCGTTTTTCTTTACCGCGCACAGGGTAATGCAAACTGCTAGTTGGGCAGCATTTCCTCCTATTAAGATGCGGCCCCAGTACGAAGCTCGACGTCACCATTCGTCCTTCTCACGTCTTTTCTTTCGGATAGATATGTCACTCAAAGGATCGTTGTTCCTCCTCTTGATTTTTCTGATTTCCACTGTGACATTTCCCTGGGGGCTTTACAAGGAGCAGGATTCCTTACTTAAAGTGGCAGTCGTGCTAGAATCACCTTCTCTCTCGATTCAGGGGAGTGAAGTGGTGTACGGTTTAGTCGAAAGCATCGTAGCCGTCCGAACCAGCGCTACTCTGTACATCCGGCAAGAACAGGCGCCGCGTTTTCTTACCTTTGAACACGCGAAGCTTCCTGTCGTATGCGACGACTTATCCCTCAGCCAGTTCCTAAAGGATAACGAGCGATATGACATGGTATTTTCTGAGCTTCGCTTTCGGACAAGTACTTCAGAGATGCAGAGACGCGTTATTCCGATCCCGCTTCTTGTTTCCGAATATTTGGCAAGACGGGTAAGCATGTCCATCCATATTGCCATGATTGACAGAATCCATTATGCAACATGTGCGAAAACGTCTATTGCAGATCCAGAGGTCTGTGCTGACGAGTTTATTAAGGAAACCAGAGTATGGGAAGATCCGCTCACAACTAAACTGTTCTTGAAAGAGGAAGATCGAGCACAAGCAATGAAAATCAGCACGATGCATACAGCATCTACTATTCTTATGCCTCGACCATTTTCAACGCTGTTTCTTGAGAAAATCTTGAAGGCACCGAGGCTCAGAGATTGTGGAGACGCGAGCGCAGTGTTTGATCAGCGTTGTGTTTCGTGCTCAGAGAACTCTAATTGTGTGAAGACATGCCACATCGGAATTCAACTCGATCTTGACAGGGATGTGGAGCTATCTGTGTATGTGTCCGCACCAGGCTCAAGTGCTGACGAAGTATTTTTGGGTGGTTACCTGGATGATGTGCTTCAGCAAGACTTACAGGCTGACTGGGAAGTGGTTGCTGCAACTGCCTCCGCTGACTTTTTCTATTTGTTTATTGCAGAGCTTTCTCGACGCTCGTCGAACTTGTCTGCAAACGTATCATTCAGAATTGTTCTCTTGGAGCGCGACGAAGGCCTGTATGAAACTTGGGATCTGTTGATTGGCATGTACACTGCTGGAAGACTCCTTCAAAACTGGAATGTTGATGACAGGAAACACAAGTCAGCTCTTTCAATAAAGGTTAAAGTCCTCTCACTTCAGCCAAACACCAATTTGGTGAGCTCTGCTGTGCTCGCGTCGAAGCATCCGAATGAGAATTGGGAAACGTCGTACAACAAGAAAGAAACCGAGGTTTGGTTTGATCAACTGGAGGGGTACTATGGACTTAACATGTTGTTTGGAAGGACTGAGGGCGGCCGTGTTGGTTCTTTCAATTTGCCTCACAATTCACCTATGTACCGGCGACTCATCCACATCAAACACGGCGGATTTTCAAAACGATGGCACCATGCGCCCCTCAGCATGCGCGTGTCCCCTACCTGTAGTGACTTTCGGTATTGGGCCCATGTCCTAAAATCTGGAGATATGTTTTTTCATGTAAACTCACCAATGGAGGTGTATTACATAAATACAAATAGTCACAATAGACTTCCTGAGAACATGATCGACGAGTGCGTGGACCAGGCAGTATCCGAAGCTCTGTCCTTCGCGACGCAGATTCCGTCAAAAAAACTTGGTCTCAGCGGGTCGAATCATAGGCGCGTATTCTTATTTGTGGACAACTTCACTTTGTACGGGATCAGTGCTCTGCTTGAATGCCTGTTGGAAATGGTTTTTGCTGGAATTCGGCTCCATCTACTTTCTCCTCAGGCAATGCCTGTAGAGTGGGAACAAATATTCACACCACAAACGATGATATTTAGCACCACAAGCAGTGCTTCAAATCCTGGTTGCTTCGAGCTTGCGGTCACTTTAGCACAGGATCCTCTCTTACACGACCGACTTATCTGGCATAAAGGTTATTTTTTCCAACCTGGAGCTATGCGCCACGTCAGCTCAATTATTGAGCTCAAAGCCTATATTCGTTCTTTAGTTTAGTCGTGTTTTCACGCGACAAGCTGGTGAGGCATAGGGTATCTTTTTTGTCTGAAAAAAATGCGCCAGTCCGGCCGACTGTCCGGATCGGTCCTGAACTCCTGATCGTCCTGATTTCCTCTTCGAGCGCAGCTTCGCCGCGCCCAAATTGGCCGCGCGCGCGGTCGCAAGACG
>JACLAB010008033.1_pt1 | contig 15334 bp, 9 predicted proteins | sample 8027921 | NCBI WGS metagenome assembly JACLAB01 (sample SAMN15725117, study PRJNA655200) | protist metagenome | isolation source: fluorescence activated cell sorting (FACS) single amplified genomes of... | place: USA: West Boothbay Harbor, Gulf of Maine | collected 2000-07-19 | reverse complement strand
CGGCGAGGCTGTGTTTCAAAGGTTGAACATTCCAGGTTTACCGCCGGGCGTGGAGGTTGTCGGCGGGATGACCAACATGATGATGCCACCGAACGCGAGGATGTTAGGAAGCATGGCGTTTAGCGGGACCAATCCGGAAGCTTTCGATCCGCAAAGAATTGGAAGCATGATTCTATCGCAGATAGTAGGAGCAGACCGCGCGGGTGGCGGGTTGGTTCAACCGCGCGCCGATGCGACAGGTCAGCGGGCGGAGGAGCGCCGAGGAAGGGGACAAAACACCAACACTGGAACAAATCCTTCATCGAATAACCGAACTTCGTCGTCGTCGAGAGAGCGGCGACCAACTCACGGGTTACAACCGCCTAGATTCCCAACCGACGAGGACGGTTTTGGCGCCAACGGATCCGTTCATACGCAAGTCTTTGATACTCCGGACGGCCCGGTTGCGGTGGAAATTGAGATGGGCGCGATGATGCCAGATGGTTTCCCGATGATGTTCTCGTCGCCGCCGAGACGAAGGAGAGAAGATGCAGAAAGAGGAACAGGAAACGGCGCGCCACCGCCAGCGGCGAGAGAACAAAATACTACCACCACCACCACCAACATCAACAACAACAACAACAACAACAACAACAGTAATAGAAGAAATTCCCGCACGAATCCCGCGCAAACGCTTGCAACCTACGCCATGCGGCTAGATCGACATTTAGCGGCCTCACAGCAGCAGCAGCAAGAGCAACAGAACCAACAAGAAGACGAACATCTCGAAAGCGTCGTGCATCACGGCGTCTGCTGTGATGCATGCGACGTGATGCCAATTCGCGGCGCGAGATACAAATGCACAAACAGAGATGACTACGATTTGTGTTCGGAGTGCCATTCTCGATTGTACGGAGGAGTAGACAGAAGTGCGTTGCAATTCCATCGATTAGCCTATCCGTTACCGATTGGTTTGATGGATGGGAGAGAAATTTCCTTGTTCGGCGACGACTCGGAATCCGATTCCGAAGATTTCGTCCCAGAAGCTGCCCCGGTTTTCACGCACGAAACAACTACGAACGCTGTCCCCGGTGCTGCGAGTGATAACGCAAACGCTAATACCTTTGCAAACGGTATCTCAACGGCGCAAGGAGACGTCGACGCGTTGACAACCGCCCTCGATGTTGCATCGAGATCTGCACAGCGTCTTATCCCGCAGCTCACGCAGTTGAGCGCACGCGTGCGATCCGGTGACATTTTTCAAAGCGCTCCGAACGCGTCCTCGTCGCAGGAGAGACGAGATGATAATGCACAAGCCGTCATAAATGGCGAAATTCTCGAACTTGCGAGCCAAATGCATGCGATTGGCGCACTTTGGACGGAATTGGCGCGCGGCGTATCATCGGTCGCCCCTGCGGCCTTACCGGCTTCAGCGTTCGCTCCCTCTTTTTCGCCGGCTAGCGCGAGAAGACAATCGACGATTCAATATATGAATTCGATCCGAGCGGCGACGGCCGCGGCGACGGGGGCACCGGCGCGTGCTGCGGCACCAGCTGGAAACGAGCGAAGAACTGAGGTTGGCAACGGCGTTTACACGCAAAACGTGAGTGCATCGCGAAGTTTCCGCTTACCGCGAACGGTATACTTGGATCGTTCAAGCGCGTTTGCCACGGTCATTCCAGCGATGGTATCGCCAGCAACTCTCGCGCAAATGCATAGATATACAATGCAGGATCCCGAATCGGCCCAACCGTCTTCTCCTCCGGCCGAAAGAAACGATGTTGGTTCTTTCGATGGCATTCGCCACCTTGGCTGGGCGCCCCCTCCGCGAAACCTGCCGGAAGGCCATCAGTCCGCGCCATCGGCTCTCATTTCTGCCAACACAGAGATGATTCGCAACGAACTTCGCGAGAGAGGCACAGCCGAGTTTGCCGAGAATTTTGAGAGAGCCCTGAACCAGTTCATGAGGGATGGTCAAGTTGTCGGCGCGCCTAGCCCCTCCCCGCCGTCGTCTCGAGCTACTCCTACCGCTCCTCGTCAACCTACGGCGGCGACGGTGGCGAGGAGAACGGCGCAGAGACGAGCGAATGCGAACCGCGCTGCCACGGCTGCTCCCGACGCTACCAACAGACGCAGAGGCGGCGGATCTGATGGTCAAAGAGAAGGAGCAGGCGCCAACGCCGACGCGCCTGCTCCAAAGCGCACGAGAAGAGGAGGATAAAGAAATAAAACCATTTAGAAACACAGAAATGTAGAAACACACCGCAAAAAACAACACAGCTTCGCCAGCGCATTGATTACTTTTGTTTAACTGAGAGATTTGCGAGTGAAAGAATGTAAAAATATAAGTATTTTGGTATACGAATCGCGAAACTGTATCTGAACAAAATATTTCTCTGAAATTACACGCTACGGTATGTATATTTACTATCTACGCCTTTGCATCTACTACTCTATCTACTCTATGTATTCTATCGTATCATTCTGCCATTCCTCAACAAAAATGCCAAAGCACCAACCGCGGCTCCTCCTAAGTGCGCCGAATGTCCAATCCCGTCTTGAGTTCCTAATCCTGCGTAGTCTCTCAACAAGAACATCGCGCCGAATACCCACGACTCCAACGGAAGTATTCCGTACAAATAAATCTTCCGGTGTGGCATCATCATAACGCTCATGGCAATGATCGAGTTTACCGCTCCAGACGCGCCTAAACTCGCCGGCGCGGCTAACCTCGCGATTTTATCCATGCGCTCGTCGAACCACGAGAAGAAACTCTCGTGTTCTCTCTTGTCGAAAAATCCAACGTGCGGTTTACGTTTCCGTCTCTCGTACCTCTCGTACCCGACGTGCGCTAAACTCGACACCACGCCACCAACGAGATATAAATTCAGCAAATACGCTCCTCCGCACGCCAACGCCACGTCTCTGCCGAAGAAATACAGCGTAAACATGTTCCCGAACAAATGATTGAACGAGTTGTGCGAAAACGCCGCCGTCAACGCGGTGTGCCAGTACCCGTTCGCCAAAGAACTCTCCGAGACCAAAAAATGCGTCCTCATCGTCTTAAAGTTCTCCGGTTCTTGCCACGCCAAGTACACCGCGGTATTCGCTCCAATCAGCATCCACACCACAGAGGTGTCCCTTCTGCTCTCATTCGTAGTCGTAGTATATCCCCCCCCGCGAATAATAATTATCGTACGAATCTCGTTCGCCTCGCGTGAAGAACTCTCTTTTTATGCTTCTCTCTCTGATGTTGTTCGTGTTGTTGCTGCTGTTCTTTCTCACGAAACCCGACCGAGCCGCGAATAACGAAAACGCTTTCGCATCTCCGAAGAACGACGAATGGAACGTCATCGAAGATTGATGATGAGAACTCCCAAAACTCGTCGTCTTTCCTTTTCCTCCTCCTTTTCCCGACAGCGACAGATTCAGCGACCTTTCTCTCGTCGTTTTCGCGGCAGAAGCGGCTCTTCGAAAGAAGAGCCCCAGCATTTAGTAGTGTTTGTTGTGTTGTATAAGGCGGGGAAATTCTGAAGAATGCGGACAAAACTCTACTGATTTATATAAACAAGACTTCTATCAAGGCTAAGGAATACTCTCTCTCTTTACTCTCTATCACATGAACTTTTTCCTCTCCCTGTTGTACTTATCGTCCGCGGCGTGAAACTCGTTCACGCACCCTTGGTATAACAAATACGGCACCGCGATGCCGAAAATCCCGATCACCCCTAACGTTCTCGGGGAGAATTTGAACGTCTTTTCGACGACTTCTCTCGCGTGGCCGTGGAGTTCTACGAATTGGTTCGGTTTCACCGAGGTTGGGTCACTGCCTGCCATTTTCTTCTTCTTCTCGTTGTTCTGTGTGTGTTACGCAAAGCGTGCGAGTGCTCTTTGCTGCCGGAAAGAGTGAGAGAGTCGCGCGCGTCAAACCCCTAGACTTTACTAAAGGAAACATTTAGGGTTTTTATGAAACCCTAAATACATGCGTCATTTCCTCCCCTAAAAATCGAATCGCGCGCGCTACAGAACACACTCACTCGTTATTACATTCAATCACAAAACAAAGATATCGTCTCTCTCTCTCTTTCTCTCTGCGCATCATCATCAAGCGCTTTACACACTTTACGCGCGCGCGCGAGAATTAAAAAATGAACGCGTTATTCCGCGAACAGTTCGCTCGTTCGTGTCGAGCAGAAGCGCAGAAGAAGAAGAAGAAGGACGACGACGACGACGACGACGGGAGAGGCACGTTTACGTACCACCAACTGACGATTCTCGCGCAGCACGCGTACGCTTTGAGCCTAGGGGCGACCGTTTTGAAAGACGAGGAAGAGGAAAAGGAGTTAAAGCCCGTGCAGAGGCGAACGTACGTCGCCGTGCCCGAGGAACGAATAACCACTCGGTTCGATATCGTGCTCCAAGCGTGCGATTGGACGAAGAGAGGAGGAGGCGAAAAGAAGAACTCTTCCAGGAAGTTTGTGACGTTCGCGACGTTTCGAGAGGAGACGTATTCGTCGTCGTCCGGAGGTAACGGCGGGAAGATATTCGACGCGAAGAAGGCGTTCGGGGACGGTGTAGAGAAGAGGGGCGAGGAGGACTTTTTGCGCGATAAATCGGACATCGAAGTGCACGAACTGTTTTCCGAGTCTATGTTCGATCCAATCTACCGAGCGTACGCGGAAGCCGTCGCGACGGTGCCGAATAGGAGAGAACCGCCGAGTTTACGCGCGACGCCGAAGGAGTTGTTGGAACGGATTTTTACCAAAGTTCGAGGGGTGGATTTGTGCGCGTTGACGGCGACGTGTAAAGCGTTTAAAGCGGTCGTCGATGGAAAGAACGAGAGAAAACAAGATGCACTCTTTTTGAACGCGATTGAACGAGAGTTTCCTGGGATTATTCGTGAAGTGAAGGCGATGGAAGTGGACGCGGGGAGACTGGTCGCCGGCGCGGTTCGAGCGGCGGAGACGAGGACGAAAGACGATTTTCGACCAAACGGAGGAGAGATTGTCCCGAAAGCAGAATACAAACGATTAATACAAAACCAAAGAGAACGCGAAGAAGCGCGAATTCGAGAGGAGTCTATGAATAGAATGCGCGAAAACATGTCGTTTCGAGGACAAGGACGAGGACGCCAGGGGGGAGGGAACAACAATTATCGCCCGTCCTACCCGCACCGCGACATCGTCCCGGGTTTCCCCGGTTTTGTTCCCGGCATAACCGGCGGTGCGTACGATTTGTACCCGAACCCAGATCCAACCGGCGGTTTCAACCCGTTACCGCCTCCTGGATCCATCCCAGGTATCGGTGGTCCTCCTCAGCGTCCGGGACGAGGAAGAGGGCATCTCTTCCCGGATCCAAACGGCGCTGGCGATTTTACCGGATTCGAAGGCGTCCCGGGCGGCATGCCAGGAGGTTTACCGACCCCAAACGGTCGCGAGCCACCGGATAGGTTCCATACGCGCGGACCACCTCCACCGGAGAATCGATTCGGTGGACCGGGAGGATCCGGAGGTTTCGGCGGGGGCGGCTTCTTTTAATATCGAAACGTCCTTTATGCGCACCCCGAAGCGCGAAAGAAAAGAGTGAGAGAGAAAGAAAGAGAAAGAGAAAGAGAGAGAAAAAGAACACGCGAAGATAGCAACTAAAGATAGCACGCAACGCAGCACGATTTAGAGAGAGAGAGAGAGAGAGAGAGAGAGAGAGAAAGAGAGACTTGTACAACAATATACCCCCCCCCCCCTAAAATCAAAGTATAAATATCTGCGTTTCACAAAAGGTCGGGAAACGACATTTCTTTCCGCACTTTCCGCGCTTGCGCAAAACACACAAAACGAAACAAAATGGGCTGCGGCCAATCCAAGAACCACCCAGAATTCACCCCTGGTAAACAAGACGGCAAAGTGGACTACCGCGCGAAAAAAGCCGCCTTAGCGCGATCCCACAAACACGACGGCCCGAGCGGGCGTTTACCGGCATCCATCGACGAGCAAAACAAGAAAAAGCAACCTCGGGTTCTTGGGATCATCCCGGCTCGGTACGGCTCGACGAGATTCCCCGGGAAACCGCTCGCGGACATCGCCGGGAAACCGATGATTTGGCACACGTACACGAACGCGTGCAAATCGAGAGCGTTAGATCTGTGCATCGTGGCGACGGACGACGCGAGGATTAAAAAAGTGGTTGAAAGTTTTGGCGGGATATGCGTGTTGACGAATCCGGAGTGCGTGAACGGGACGGAGCGGTGTTTGGAAGTGTACAAAAAGTGCATTAAAAAAGGAGAAGAGTACGACGTGATCGTGAATATTCAAGGAGACGAACCGTTTATTGAACCGGAACATATTGATTTGGTCGCTCAAATCGTCTGCGAGGCGGAGGAGGACGACGTGTGCATGGGAACGTTGTGCCGACCGGCGATTGACAGGAAGGACGTGGAAGGCGTGAACAACGTCAAAGTGGTCGTCGATAGAAACATGAACGCGCTTTACTTCTCCAGAGCAATCATCCCTCACAACAAGAGCGGGACGTACGATCCAGATACAAAGTATTTAAGAAAGTTGGGCATCTACTCGTACCGGGCGGATTTTCTTCCGGAATACGTGCGCATGCCGGAATCAATGTTACAAATCAGCGAGGATTTAGAACAAAACAAAGTCATCGAGGCGGGATATAAAATCAAACTCGGGTGGGTCGAAGACGCCGTGCACGGAGTAGACACCGTCGGACAGTTGGAGGCGCTCAACTTAGCCATCGAGAGAGGAGAGTTGATGCATCGAGGGAAGAGAATAAAAAAAGGCGGGAAGTCCTTCAAGGGTCAATTCTAGCGACGACGAGAGGCGCGAAACTCGGCCATCGAGAGAGATGGAGAAGACGCATCGAAGAACTCGCCATCATTACCATCGTCATCGAAAAACCATCATCGAGAGTGATTCAATGATTGCAACGCGTATGTAAAGTAGAGAGTTGAGAGCATCGTTTTCATCCCACATTTTTTATATATCATATCCTCTTCACAAAAAAAGACACAAACAAAACAATAATGGGAAACGACGCGGACGATGCGGTCACTCCGCACGGCAACACCGCAAAAAAACAGAACACCAACCACCACCACCACCCGTCGATTGACTCCGGCTCGTCCTACCGCCGAGAACAGCTCGAGGGTCTTCGTAACCGTTTGCCTTCGTTGACGGATCAATCCTCGAATCCGAAAAGTTCCGTCGCGAAGTATTATTCCCGACAGACGCGAATCGTCGAACAGTTCCAAGAGTTGGAGAATTTCATCGAGCGGACGACGTATGGGGGCGGTGGTGATGGGCATCACCATCCTTTATCGTCGGCGGCGCGATCGTCATCATCTGGTGGTGGTGCTGTTGACGTCGAAGAGGATGGAGAAGGAGGAGAAAATTTGCTCCGAGCCGACGCGGATTTCAGAGAACGGAAAAAGCAGGAGACTTTGGCGTTGCGCATCAGTTTTTACGTGAACGTTCTGTTGTTGGCGGTGAAAATTTTCGCCTCGGTGCAGTCGGGGTCGCTCTCGATCATAACCAGCGCGTTGGATTCGTTTTTAGATTTAGTCTCCGGGTTGATTTTGTACTTTACGGATAAGCACATGCAAAACATGAATAAGTATTTGTATCCGATCGGGAAGAGTCGGATGCAACCGCTCGGGATTTTAGTCTTTGCGTGCATCATGGGGACCCTTGGGTTTCAAGTGTTCATCGAAGGCGTGCAGCAATTAGTCGGGAAAGAACACACGCATCACTTGGAGGACTTGCAGTTGGTGATTGGAGTCATGATTGGAGTCATCGTGGTGAAATTTTTCTTGTTCCTGTATTGTCGGGGGAGTTGGAATAGGAGCGTGCAGACGTACGCGCAAGATCACAGGAACGATGTGATTACGAACACGTTCGGTTTGATCGCGGCTATTATCGGGGATAGGCTGTATTATTGGGTCGATCCGCTAGGTGCGATGATCTTAGCCGCGTACATCGTGCAAAACTGGTCGGTGACTGCTTTGGAGAACATCAAAGCTATGGTCGGATTATCGGCGCCGCCGGAATTTTTGACGAAACTCACGTATTTAGCCTGGAATTCAGATCCGCGAATTTTAGGCGTCGATACCGTTCGCGCGTACACGTTTGGGCCAGCTTTTTTCGTCGAAGTGGACGTGGTGTTGCCAGAAGATATGAGCGTAAGAGTCGCGCACGATATCGGTGAGGCGTTGCAAGATCGCATCGAAAAGTTACCGGAGGTGGAAAGAGCGTTTGTGCACATCGATTTCGAAACGGATCATCAGCCGGAACATAACACCACTTGGTTCGAAGAGAAGGAAAGGATGATGAAAGAGAACGAAGAGAAGAAAGCGAGCGGTAACAAAAAAAGCAGCCAAGAGGTGGAGATGGCTAAAATGGTCAAGAAAATCGACCAACAGAGAGAACTCGCCGTTCCAGAATCTCCGCTTACCAGGAACCAGAATACGATCCGGGCGGCGTTTGGAGAAAAGTAAAAGAGAGAGAGAGAGAGAGAGAGAGAGAGAAACAATAACATAAAACAAATGTATCGATAGTAGAAGCGTAGTAGAGCAGAGCGAAAGCATGTGTTGTAACACTAGTAGCTTTTGTGATAAGATCCTAAAATAGTTTAAGTATTTACAAATGACTGATGGCTATTTACAAATTCGCGATTGGTAATCGACACGCGTACGTCGTGTACGTACCGGTGTCTTTGGAGAACATGACGATGAACGTCTTCGTCAAACGTCGCAACATTGCTGCCGCGCTTTTATCGTTCGCACCGTTCGTCATTTCCCACGGGGGTAACAGCATGGATACGATGGATGAAGACGGATTATTGTTGTTCTTGTCCTCAGACGACGTTGCAGTCGTTTTCGTTTCCGATTGGAAGACTGTGTGCGAAGTCGTCGTTTGCGGATACCCCGAACCGTCGTCCAACGGAATCGCTCCAGACGCGCGTTTTCTCGCGATGCGTTGCTCGGGCGATTCGTACTCACTTGTGATTACGTTCGCCGCGTCAGACATAGTTTGCTCGTTCACGTCCTCCTCCTCTTCCGGTTGAAGCTTATACTGAAAGACTTCGGCACAATCGACTCGAGACATCTTTTGAATGACGTCGTGCATTCTCGCCGCGCGAAAAGCGGCAAACCACGGGTCGATTTTGTTCGCTTCTTTGTCCGAGAGCATGGTGCGAGTTTCTTTGTCTTCCTTCGACCATAAATTCATCGCCGTTTCCTCCCTTTTCACTTTCATTTTGTCGTCGTCGTCGTTGTCATCAAACGACAATTTTTTAATCGCTTCCGAGGCAAACGCGAGCGCTTTCGAGTGCTTGTTCTCCTCCACTTCGGCTTGATCGGGCATGGTCCAGTTCATTTCCAGCGCTTGTTTGAGATCCGGAGAGGCTATGATGCCGACGTCTTCAGAAACGCCTTCCAGCGAATCCACGAAGGATCCCGGTAAAGCGGTCAGATGTCGCGTCGCCAAGCGCCCAACATTCGTGGCTATAGAAGCAGCCGTACCACTTCTCGCAACAACCGTCGCGGCTTTGTTCGTATTGTTCAAAACGCACGCGGTTGAGAGCGCGAGCGCTGTCGCCGTGGCCACGACTGAAGATTTCTTCGTTCTTTGTCGCTTTGGCGAGTTCGTGTTTGAGTTTTGACCGTTGCCATTGTTGTTGTTATTATTATTATTATTGCTAGTGTTCGCGTCTGCCGCCTTGGCGTACGCGTGCGGATTGAACGGCGGGATCAAAATCTTTCCCCCCGGTGCCATCGCTGAAGGGGCTACGGGTGCAGGCCTCAAAGTAACCAGATTTTGTTGTTGTTGTTGTTGTTGTTGCAAATGCTGCATCGTCAAAGTTGGCGGCGGCAAAGGCGGTAAATTCATCTTCTGCGCCTCCGTCGCCGCCGCCGGGGTAACAAACCTCGCCAAATGCGCCAAGTGCATTCTCAAAACGTGATTTTCATTCACCAACTTCCCAACGAGCGCGTTCGAATGCAAAAACTGCTCCCGAAAAACCTTCGCCGCGTTTGCAAACTCCTCCAACTGCCGCTTCTTCCTCGCGCGAGACAACTGCGCCGCTTCTCTGTTTCTCCTCAACCGATCCTTCCTTTGCGCTTCGGATTCTTTCAAAACATCTCCGTTCGAGTCTTTCATTTGCGGCAGACCAATCTCCTCCGGCGGCACAAAGTCTGCCATAAAATCGTCCAAATCGAACGCGTCGAATCCGTTCTCGTTGTTGTTGTTGTTGTTGCTGTAATTTTCGCTATTCGACGGACGATACTCCTCTCTCGTTTTGGTCGTCGTCGCTCCCATCTCCACGTCCTCTCGTTGTTGTTCTTTCTCTCGATTCTCTCGTTCGTTCTCCGACATCGTCTTCAACACGACTTCGCGCAAGCACTCCTCCGAGCAGTCGTCGTAGGCATCCACCTTCCGATTCGTCGCAAAATCATCATCGTACGAAGATCCATCCGAACAACGCGTCGTCGTCGTTACTCTCGTCTCTCCTCGAACTCGTTTATTCTTAGTATTATTCGGTAAAGGTTCTTTCTCCTTCTTCTTCGTCTTCTTTCTCCTCTTCCCGTCCTCTTCTTTTCCATCCATCGGATGGAAAATCATCGACGCGGCGAATTCTTCTTCTTTCTCTTCTTCTTTTTCCTCGAAAAACACGGGAGGATCGTCGTCAAAAACAACCCCCCCAGACGCTGGTTTCGGTGCGTCGTCGTTGTCGTCGTCCTCGAGGAGGAGGGAAGGAAAGTGCATCATCACGACGGGTCGATGATGTTCTCGTCTTCGTCCTCTCTTCTTCTTTGAGAGATCTTTGTGGAAACGTCCTTCTTTTTTCCAGGGAGAGGATGTGGCTGTATTTAGGGTTTCAGACAGTGTTAAAAATACGCGAAAAGGAGCTCCTTCTCTCGAGAAATAATTATATGCGTTTATTACAATTACAAATACTAACGAAGACGTGTCTTTTACGCGCAGAAACCTTCTCTCTGCCCTGTGCGTCTCCTCCCTTCTCTCTCTTCTTCTTCCTCGATATATATGTTATATTATATATATAAAGATCGTTCTCTTTGTGCGCGTGTCTCTCTCTCGTGCTAAAATATATGTGCGTGTCTCTCTTTCTCTCTTTCTTCCCTTTCTTCTTCTTTCTCGGAGCGCTTCTAGAAGTATCTCTTGCTCAAATCCGGCGTGCGAGGAATAGGTCCGGCGAATCCTTCGAATTCCAGGTTTTGGTTCGCGCGCTGGTGTTGTTGATCCTGTTCTTGATAGGTACGCGCGCCTCGAATCTCGCCTTCCTCAGCGGAGGTCGGCGAGGACGGCGGCGAAGATTGGCCTTCCGATAACGATAACGATTCATCGTGCGTGATGTGTCGGAAAATGCCCAACCTTTTCGGCGTGTTATCCTCGTCTTTACTGTCCTCGGTGACGGCGATGTCGCCAAACTCTCCCGAGACGTTTTTACGCAAACACAGAGGATCTTTGCCTCCGCCCGGTTTCCAGTCTTCCGTGATCACGTAGTGCCCGTTGGTCGCGAGTGTACCCAAGACGCCTTTTTCGGGAAGCTTTTCGTGAATGAAACGGCATCTGTTGCCGTACGGGCACTGACCAGTGGTCGTATACGTGCGACAGACTTGCGTTTTGTACTTTGGGTGCCTCACGACGCAGCGTAACTCGTCGCGACCGTGCGCGAATTGGCACTTGTCGTTGTATCGGCACTCGCCGGTTTCAATCCACGATCGGCAGAGCTCGGTTTTGTACAAATCGTTCGCCGTGAGGTGATCGTCTTTTTCCTCTCTCGGAATGCGTTCGCGCGGTTTGTTGTTGTTGTTGTTGTTGTTATTAGTTTTCACCGGCGTGCCGGGAGTAAACGACGGAATCGATTTGATGGACTCTCTCGTCAACTTTGTCGGCGGCGCGAACGCCGCCGATCCTTGCCACGTGGAGTCGACATTGAACAGAGAGGTCGGCACCTTATCGCGATCGCCGAGAACAAAACCTTCCCCTCTGGCACCTTGAGGCGTATCAAAGGACGGCGGTAACGGCGTTGGCGCGCACTGCAAAATGTGCGCGAAAGGCGACGTGTACTCTTTCTTCTTCGTCTCCTCTTCTTTTTCTGTTTCCTTCTTGGCGAGATAATCGGAATATTTCGGTTGCGGATACCCGGGAGGACCTTCCTCGTCCGCCGTATTCTTCTCCTCTTCCTCCTTCTTCTTCTTCTCCATCTTTGCCGCTTCTTCCTGCGACTTCTTCAGCACCTCCAAAGCTTCGCCGCCGACGTCGTTCTCCTTCTTCTTCTTCTTCCCACTCTCGCTCGCCGCTGTCGCCGCTTGCGCAACGGAAGTGCTCTTATCGCTGCTCTTCTTCTTCGTCTCCTGCGCGCCTTCTCTCTTCTCTTTCCTCATCTCCGCCCGGCGTTGCCTCGAGTTCTTCGTCGACGGCGACTGCGCGTGTTGCTGCTCCTTGTTCACCTTTTCACCGCTCTTCCCGACGCCCTTTTCGGCGCTCGCCCCAGCTCGCTTTTTCTCGATCACCTCTCTCAAATCAGAAGACTCCGTCGTCGTGGCATCGGCGTTCTTCTTCGACGAAGAAGAGGAGGAGGAGGCTTTTCTCCCGCCCCCGCTCTTCCCATCATCCACCAGGGAAAGTTTCTTCGAAAACGCCTTCTCCAAGTCTTCGCGTTCGGTTTGTTCCAACCGCTCTCGCTGCTCGCGAGTGATCGCGCCTTCCAAACACATCTTTGGTTCAGATGGCTTCTTCTTTTTCTCGCTTTCCTTGGTCTTCTTCTTCTTCTTCTTCTTCGTGCCGGAGTTTGATGAAGACGATGATGTTTTGATCTCGTCCTTTTCAGAAGAAGCCCCGGACGAAAAGACGTTTCTCGAACCTCGTGATATTTTTTCTTCTTTTTCTTATTCTCGCTCTTCGAAACAGAACGAGAGAGAGAGAAAGAGAAAGAAAGACGCGTTACGTACACGCACGCGCGCGAGAGGCAATAATACTGCGCTGCTGCTTTTGGTGTCGCGTCGCGAGTCGTCTCGTAAACAACACGCGCGCGAAGAGTAAAAGATAGAGCCTTTATTAAATAGAGGATAAAAGTGAAGAACTCTTGAGTTTTTTTTTCTTTCTCGGAAAAAACACTTGAAATGGTGAAAGGAAAGGAAAACGAGAAAAGACAACGCGAGAACAACAACGCGTCTTTTTAAGAGCGCACTGTTTTAGTGCAGAGAGAGATGAAGAGAGAAGAAAGAGAGATTTTAAAAAGAGGAGGAGGAGGAGGAGGAGGAGTACTGCTACTGTTATATTACACGCGGGAAGACGAGAGCTTTCTACTCTGTTAAATGTAGTGTATGTAAAGCTTCAAATCGACGGCGAGATTTTTGCTCAACTTCTCGGCGAGCTCGTCCGAGACGCAGCTGCGATATTTACCGCCGCACATGGCGTCGCCGGAACTCAACACGAGCAAACCTAAGGAGGTTGCGCTGGAGATTTGGGTGAAGACATCGGCGGAGAGGAGCTCTTCTTCGAGGTCGGCGAGGTCGGCGCCGTTTTCTTCGTACGAGCGGCGGGCGATGTGTTGGAAGACGGAGAGGAGGCGTTCGAGTTTGAAGGCGTTGGCGTCTTCCAAGGAGCGGCGGGCGGCGCGGTCGGCGTTGCGGTCGTGACCGAGACGACCGCGTTTTCGGTGATTACCGCCTCCTGTGGCGTCGGTGATGAAGATGCGGTTGTCGACGGACTCGTCGTTTTTGGAGGCGATGTACGCGGAGAGGAGGAGAAACTTCGTGAGTTTTGGGATGTCAAAGTCTAAAGCTTTGGCGATGGAGGAGGTGTTGGTGGTGGCGTTCGCCGCGTCTCCGGTCGCATCTTCCAAGACGGCTTCTCCGGTGAAGTAACGCTCCTCTGGGACGGGCCACTCGCCGCGTTGTAACGCCAAGTTGGCTTTGGAGAGAGGGACGGTGAGACCCGCGTGAATCTTTGCCTGTTGTTGTTGCTGTTGTTGTTTTTGTTGAGAAGAGGCGGCGGGTTCATTCGTTACCTTCTTCATCTTCTTGGCGCTCATCAGGTTGGCGTATAACCTTCGCGGTTCTGGCAACTCGTTCTCGGGTGTTCCATTACGCATCGCCTCGTATAATTTCTCGCTGTACCGCTTCCATAACGGTTCCAAGGCTGTTCGAAGCTCTCTCGGCGCGCGACACGTGTCGTAAAAAGCCGCCACCATGGGAACCAGAAACGCCCGGTAATGTTTCTTCGCGATATCTCTCGGCGCTTCCTTCAACAAGACTTCAATCAGTTCCTCTTTCGTGTACGCGTCGAAGAATATCGTTTGCGGTTTGACTAAATCTACGTTACTTTGAAACGTCTGTATGGATTCGCAGGAGATGGTGACCACGTGAATGTTTCGTTTCGTCAGTTCGCCAATTTTCAAAAGCGTCGGTAAAAATCGATCGTCTTTTTGCTCCGCCAGTCGATGCGCGTCGTCGACGACGATGGTAATCCTAGGCCCGTTTCTATCTAAGTTTTCTTTCAACAGTTGCACGAAATCTGCCACGTGTATCGCGCGTTTCCGTTTCTTTTTGTTCGCCGCGCTCGTCGCGGTCTTCGCCACGGCTGCGGAGACCAACGCCAAAGACGTTTTTACTTCCATCATCCCATCCTCCAAGGTTTTGTTGTCGCACATGCTTTTATTATTCCTCTCGTCGTCGCATTCGTTTTCCTTCTCCTCTTCTTTTCTCTTAAACTCTTTTTCTTTCGCTTTTATCGCTCTCGCTCGTTCTTTCGCCAACATCCGCCGTCGCCTTTCCTCCTTGAAGTGCGGTCGAAGTTGCTCCACGATGGCTTCAAACATCAACTTTTTCTCGTGCGCGTCCACGCAATTCACGTACGCGTACGCGAACCCAAACTTTTTCTCCAGCAGGTCGAACATATCTCTCAGGAGCATGGTTTTCCCGACCGACGGCGGGCCGTGGACGTGGACGTTCGGCGCGAGACAGGTTTTCGCGTCGCGTCCGAAGCTCCCGCCGAGCGCGGCGAGGAGGAAATCGACGTGTTTTTTCCTCGCCGGCCAACGGGAGAGGAGGGAGGTGTAGGACCTAAAAAACGACGCGTTTTTTTTGTCCTCATCAAAACCATCACCTCCTGAGCCTTCGTCATTACCTTCCAAAGCGTTTTTCGATGTCGTCGTCTGCGTCGTCGTCGTCGTCGTCGCCTCTCGCGTCATCTTTCTTCTTTATCTTCTGAGGAAAAGAAAATTCAAAAATTTTCCTTCGTTTCGAACTTTTTGCAAATGAAACCCTAAAAAATAAGTGCTCTGAAAAGTTTCCTTTCACTTTTCACGTTTCTCCTCT
>JACLAB010008885.1_pt1 | contig 15350 bp, 10 predicted proteins | sample 8027921 | NCBI WGS metagenome assembly JACLAB01 (sample SAMN15725117, study PRJNA655200) | protist metagenome | isolation source: fluorescence activated cell sorting (FACS) single amplified genomes of... | place: USA: West Boothbay Harbor, Gulf of Maine | collected 2000-07-19 | reverse complement strand
CTGTCGCCTGTCGCCTGTCGGTGTCCTCACGCTCGACCGCGAGTGTGTGTCGCGCGCGCGGGCGTCGATGCGCCTCGACGCGCGCGCGCGCGCGGGCGTCGTCGTCGTCGTCGTCGTGTGCGCGGTCTCGATCGATCGATATCGATATCGATATCTCGACATCGACATCGATATCTCGATCGATCGATCGGGTCGTCCATCCATCCACATGGATGGATGTGTGTGCGTGCGATCGATGGCCCGATCGTCGTCGTGTGTTTCACATAGTCCCTCGCATAGACGAGCTATATGCGTGTGTGTGATGATGATGATGATGATGTGATGATGATGATGATGGTGTGTGTGTGTGTGATATATAAGTGCCACGTGGCATATATCTATATCGGTGAGGTCGATGAGGTCGGTCGGTCGGTCGTTCCCCTCTCGTCGCGCGCGTGCGTTTCGGTGCGCGGTCCCCAGTCGTGGTCGACGGGTGGTGCGTCGTCGACGACGCAGTCGGTGCGTCGGTGCGTCGGTGGTGGTGTGGATTTTCGTGTCGTGTCGTGTCGTGTCGTGTCGTGTCGGCGTACGTGCGGGTCGCAAAGGAACGAACTCGCGAATGATGACGATGACGACGACGACGACGACGATGGGGTCGTCGTCGTCGTCGTCGACGGGTTCTTCGGGTTCGACGAGGAGGAGGAGGACGACGACGAAGCCGACGATGATGATGATGATGCGTCGTGGACGACGAGGAGGAGGATGCGCGCGCCGATGCGATGATGGCGGCGTCGAAAGGGGCGTGGCGAATGCGACGCGCGCGCGCGCGGGGCGCGCCGACGCGCGGATGGTCGGCACCGGGACGACGTCGTTCGGGACGACGACGAGGATGACGGCGTCGACGTCGAGGCGCTGGGCGATCGCAAAAGCGCGCGAGAGCGACGAGGAGGAGGAGGAGGAGGAGGTTGGGACGGGGTTGTCTGCGCCGCCGTCTGCGCCGGCGCGCGCGTTGACGGCGCGCGCGTTGACCCTGCGCGTGATGGAATACACCATACGAGACGCGCCATTGAGCGTGATGCTAACGTTGGTGGCTGGGGCGTGGGCGCAGACGTTGAATTTGGGTGGGACGTTTGCGCTCGCGTTGGTGCACGCGCACACGATTCCGCTCGTGGCGGCGGCGTTTACGCTCGTCGTGGCGCTCTGGAAGTTTATGTGTTCCATGTTTGTGCGCATGGCGGTGATGAGAGGGAGTGCACGGGGCGATGATGAAGGGTGTGATTGGCGAGATCTTAAAACAAACGCCGCGCGACGGGCGACGGTGAAGATTGCCACGCGCGAGCTTCGAGAGACGTTTGCGACGTGCAAGGCGTTGTTGACGCTCGATTTCAGGCGCGTGGTGTCGATTCTTTGGAACTCGGTGCTGACGATTCCAGTGCCGTATCTGGGGCTCATTCGTTTACTTGATTACGCCGTGGCTGGACCAGTGCTGGTGCTCGAGCAAAAGACGAGCGGTGAGGCGCTCAAGCGTTCGCAAGAGCTCATGTACGGCTACCGCGTGCTGCTCATGAAGACGGCGTTTTTGTGCTCCACCGTGGCGTCTATTATGGTCGGTGGCGTCATTGGTGCATTCGCCGTCGTCGTGCCGACTTTACCTCAGTTGTTATTACCTCCCGAGGTTGCGTCGTCGACGACAACGACGACGGTTGGCGACGTTGCGCAGGGCTTTTTTAGCGGCTCGGCGTTTGACCGCGTGTGGCAAGTTGGATCGTCGTCTGAACGTTCGGCGACAATCGTGCTCCTCATGTGCGGGCTCACGCTAAGCTTTTTCTTCACTCTCGGGTTTAGACAGCTGGTGTATATCTTTTACAAGGAAACCAAGGAGCGCTACGTGCCTCCACCGCCAGAAGATCCCGCGAAGAAAAACAAGACGCCGTTGTTACGCCGCTTACAATTCTGGCGTCGCAACGTGGAGGAGGAAAGTACATAGCGTAGCATAGTGTGTAGAGAAATTAGTAGCAAAGACATTGCATCCATCATCAATCATCACGTAGAATTTCAATCAGTCTAAATCGATGTACAGAAGCGCGCGAAAAAAACGCAGCACCCAATAAGCGACAAAGAGAAGTGCGAGCATTTGATACTCCGCGAGCGGGCGCAAATTGATCGTCAACCCGCGACTACGGAATAAACCCACGGTAAGCGCCTCTAGAACGGCCAAAAGCGATACAGCGTGTCCTAGAACAACATTGTCGCGCTTCACGCGCTGAGATATCGTCCATGCACCCTCCGCCAACTGTTTCAATTCACCGACGGTGACGCGCCCCTTCGCCCCCTCGCCCGCAGCGCCGCCGAGGCGTAACTTTCTATTGAGGAACCTCGAAAGCATCAAAAGCAAAGATACCAAAGGCGCGAACTCGTTCGCACCGATTGGTCGTTGCATCCAATCTCCCTTGTACATTTCTCTCGCACTTCGCCGTCCCGAAGCCCATCCAGGACGTTCGCCAGAGTTTGTATCGACGTACTTGGCCGCCGCCGGACTCTTCAAGTATGGCGTGTCGCGAAATCTCTCCAATCTAAACACCGTGAAACTCGCCTTGCGAAAGTTGGGCACGCTCTTGCGGAGAGGATGAGACGTTGGAACTTGCGTGGAGTCGCGCTCGAGTCGATGAATCAGCGCGATGGCGACTTGCGCCAGTCCATCCGCCTCGGATGAAAACATGCGTAAGTGCCCAGACACAGACTTGTCCTTGCTCGATTCACTCACTCGATTCGCCGCTAATCGAGCAGCAGCACCTTGCCATTTACTCACAGGCGTAGCGAACGCGCCAGGAGTACCGTTTGGTGTCCCAGGAGGGCCACCAATCGCAGACACCTCCTCGGGCTCCCATTCTTGAAGTTGCGAACGCATGAGGGGGTAGTACGATTCCCTCGACGCCACCGACTCTTCTCTGGCTTGCATGGTCTTCAATGTTCCTTTGAACGGATCAAGCAAGAACTCTGCATAGCCTTCTTCAACGGATTCTAACAATTTCAACAACGCCGGAGCTGATGCGAGCGGTTGAAGCGCGATGAGCAAAGCCGACGCCGTACCCTCGGCATCCAACGGAACGCGTTTGCAGCACAACTCCAAGAAATGTTTCATCAACTCGTGATAGAATGGAATGTTCTTGAACACGTGTCGAATGTGTGAATACTTTCCAGGAGTATCTTCTACTTTATCATCAAACTTGTACTCTTTACCAATCGGAAGTAAAGCGGCGTCGTAGTCTGGCTCAGACGCCGCGTTGCTCGACGACGCCGTGGGCATTTTGGACAGCGGCGACGTCAAGATCCGCGACGGCGACCCTCCACGTTTGGACACTGGCGCCTTGCTTTGTTGAGATTCCGGGAATTTCGCACACCATGGTGCGAAATACGACACCCAAAGCGTCACCACGGGTTCCAAACTCGTCATGCTCTCCGTGGGCCACTGCGTAAAGGCGTCGTGTAAAAAGTAGTACAATGGCCGCTGTACGATGTCTCGCGCGACGTCAAGTCCCTTTGCACCATCCATGTTCTCCATTTGTCTATCGGGTAATTCAGCAAACAAGTACGTGATCAACAGCGTCACTGCATTCACATGATCCACAGCGGGTGGATTGTACGTGTACCGACGTCGCGATTCAGGCGCCGCCGCTCGAGGCGGAGTCATGCCGTTTTGCCGCATCGCGGCGTCGACGACGCGACTCATGGATGGTAAATTTCTAAATGGCGAGCTCGAGCGCGTGACGTCGCTCGATTGCGCACGCGAATCATCCACAGGCATCCAAAATTCTGTCAAAATGCTCACCAACAATTCACCTTGCGCGGTGTTACCCAAATCCACCTTGCTCCACTCCTTGCCGGGCGCGGCGCGCGGAAGAAAGTGTTTCAAATGCGTGAGCAACAACTCGCGATACGGGTGTACCTTTGTCGTCGTCGATCGGTGTATCGAAAGCGGGGTGGATGGCCATTGACCACCTAAAAATGCTCCACTCGGGCTACTAAACGAACCGCCTCCGAGGCCACCAGCGCTCTTGTAAGGCGACGAACGCGTCCCCAAACCAAAAGATGACTGGTGCGTGGCGTGTCCACGGCGCGCGCCCGGGCGCATGGCAAAATACGCAGTCCAGAACATAAAGTACTGATACAACCCAAGATGCACTTGATACTTCCCCATGCTATCACGTTTGATGCATCCAGCGTACGGCGGCGAGCGATTCAACGACATCGCTCCCGATTCAGTTTGTAACAAGCGTTGCGTGCGTTCGGGGAGTCGATCGACGGGAAACGCGAATTGCACGAGTTTATCCGAATCCGCCGCCACCATGGCTCGCATAAACGTCCCTTGTGGAGATAAAAACTCCAACAATTCTCGCATTTCTCGTTCACTGGCGTTAAATGCACCATTCATCCACCCATTCGTGGACTGTCCGCCGCCTTCAAAACTAAAAATCTCACACAAAATCGCCTGAAAACACGTACTAAAAAACTCTCTCAAGTTTTCTCGATTCCGTTTCAACACGTGCTCGACGACATCGATAGTCTTCGCCGCATCTTTTACGTTCCCTCCCGTGCGTTGTCGTTGTCCACCATCGAGCACTCGAGCGAGCTCCTCGCACGACGTCACCGCGCTCAACGTGAGCTCCAACTTGGACGCCCCCGCCGGCGCCCCCGACGACGGGACACCGCTCAGGCGAGTGATTCCCGTGCCCGCACCCGCGCTCGACGACGCACCGTGACGCGATGACGATCGTTCTCGCGTCACCGCGTTCGCCGTCGTCGTAGGTCGTCGGGGCGATACAAAAGACGACGACGATGGGGAGGACGACGGTCGTGCCCCTGAACGGTCAAAGCCAACGTCGTCGGCGTCGGTGCCGGTGCGACGGAACGGAGACGACGGGGACATGAGCGGCATCGAACGTGGAGACGCGCGCGCGTACTACACCCGTCGTCTCGTCGGTCGTCTGTCGTCGCAAGGGCGTCCGTATGTGTCGTGGACTGTCAACGCGTGAGAGGGGCACTGTCGTCGGCGGCGCACGAGCAAGCGTGCGTACGCGGATTGCATTGAACGGATGGATCGATGGATCGATGGATACGCACGTGTCTAAATTACAGCATAATAGGTAGGTTTTGATATTACATATGCGCGCAGCCGACACGACGAGGTTGACGTTTTACGCATCGATGAATAAGAAGACGACAAAGGCGAGGACGAAAGCCAAGGCAAATGTCGCAGAGGCGTGCGGCGCTCCTGGACTTTGACACGTGCCGCATTGACCAGCGACGTAGCACGCGGTGAAACCACCGTATGCATCACCGCCATGATAACTACACCATCCTTCTGGATGGATTTGTATGCCACGGGCCGCGCACCACACGGGGTCCTGAGAGCGCTCGCACTCGCAATACGGCATCGAGGACGTGCCAACGTTGTACGCGCACGTGCCATTTCCAGAGCACGTGCGCCCACCTTCGTCTACGGCACAAATGAGCGCACACTTGGGACCGTAATATCCCTCGTCACAGACACAAAGTGCTGTGTATGCATCGCACACGCCGTGGCCAGCACAATCTTTACCAGCAATGGGGTCGTCTAGAACGCCGAGGTTGTTAAGCATCACTTCGTCAGCATCCGTGGCTTGCGGGCACACGTTTTGACAAGTATCACCTCCAGTACCAGCATTACACGCGCACGTTCCGTCTGCTTGGCAAGTACCAGCACCAGAACAGACCACCCCATCGGCGTCATCTTTACACACCGACTCTGTTATGGCATAAATGCCACCGCCACCAGCGCTCGCGTGCACCGCGTCACTAAATGCGTTAGGCGATAGATGAAGATCAGATATCATCGGCTCGTCCATGCTATCTAAAGTTCCTGTCATAATACCTTCGCAATCACACTCTGCTACGGTACTCTTACATCTGCCTTGGTTGACCGGATTGAAGTTGTTCGCCGCGGAACCAGCGACAAAGACACACGTGCCGATACCTCCGCAAGAACACTGGCACGGCGCCGTAGAGCCAACAGTGCAAGTTCCCTGGTCTGCTGCACCGTATTTCGCACACCCGCCACACCCACACGTTCCTAATTGGCCTTCTGCGTTGATACCCCTGTGGCCATGAAAAACAATACATGTCAACGACGAGCACTGGCACGCCAGCAAACGAAATCGAAGAGTTGACACTTATGGCGCCTCACGAATCGGCTCGAGACGTACCATATGAATAATTTGTTTGTCGATGTAATTGCCATCGAGGTGTAGCCACCGGCAGAAATCTATGCGGGAATTAAGGACGCTTTTGTCAGTACCAAGTGCGTTGACACGATTAACTCATAAAACAATTAATTATCGCCGGCCATGTTTCGCACCTGGGTGAACGTTGCGTTGTTTTCGTCGAAAATTTTCCTGCAAACATAACGTTAATATAACTCTTGATATGATGCTGATGTATCGGGAATTAATTCGCAGTAGAACGTACCCCGTGATTGTGTAATTAATTAACGCCGAATTTGAATCAGCCTCGACAGAAGTAAAATCAAACTTTTTGATACGTTTCGGCTCGTCAATCATCTCTGGTTCATCGTAATTTCGTGAAACGTAATACTGAGTGGGTTCGGAGTTGCTTGAAACATATCCGATGCCGATTTGACCATAAAAATTGTCTCCCCATGCAAATATTTCTCCAGTCGACACGAGCATCATTGAGTGAAAAGAACCAGCTTCTATTTGCGTGATTGTTGGCACTGTGGGCTTGCCGACTTCGACGAATGTACCAGAGATCACGTCAATCGAAAATGGTTCCGATTTAGTAGGTAACTCGTGACGGTTGTAGTATAAACCCGTCGTTGTGTCGTACTGTAATTAATTCGTTAATTAATTAATTCGTTCATCTTGAAAAGTTCATCGTACCGTATTCGGAGTGTAACTAGAAGTCCCAGTAATTAGGCTGTACGTTTGTTTAATGCCTGCGTAATCATCAGCATTCATAATATCTCTAGATACTGCTCTGATGCTTACCTAGTTGCCCGTGAAAGTTATCTCCCCATGCGTACACTTCATCTCCTGTCGTGACGGCGAGCGTGTGTCCTCCTTGCGATAAGTGCCTCGAACCCGTTGCAACTTGGCCACCGCCAGCAGCAATTAATTTTATTTGCGGTAACGCTGCGCCTGTGTTTGTCAGCGTCACCTTTGTTGGCTACAATTAATTAATTAATATAATTCAACTGTCGAGAAGAATGTAAACAACGTACCACGTAGACATCGTTCAAACAAGGGTCGTTTCCCGGTCCCCCAGGAGTAGTGCAGCCACCCAAACCTAATTCAAAGCAATCAGTATTACTATCATGTCATCGTCCTCGGTGTCACGCGAAGTTTCACGAACGAAGACGACGTACCTAGCTGTCCTTGGTCGTTTGCGCCCCAGGTGTACACCGCGCCCGAAGCGGTGAGCCCGACACTGTGTAGAGACCCCGCGGCTAGTTTGACGAACGTTTCCGGCGTGCTCACTATTGTAGGCTGTGAAATCGTCCCGAGAGCGCTAGAGCCGAGTCCGAGTGATCCTCGACTGTTGCAACCAAAGGCGTACAGGCGACCGTCACTTGCGAGCGCCAACGTGTGTTCGACGCCTACGGCAACTTCCACTATCCGCACGCCACTTAATGCATCGATCTTCGTCGGTGTGTATCGATTCACCAGGTCTCCTAGTCCAAGCTGCCCGCATAGATTGTTGCCCCATGCATACAACGCACCCTCAGCCGTGAGCGCCACGGCGTGGTTCAGACTGGCACTGACGCGACTCAGTGTCCCTGCGCAAACGAGTTCAAGACTTTACCATACACGCAATGCTCCACGTACCATCGAGGTCCCATCCAAGTTCAACTATTTCAGTATCGTTGCACGAACTCAGCGCTTGGCCCTGTGAGATTCAACGCCCGACAAAACCACGGTTAGTACATACGCAACCGTCGTCTCGCTGCTTTTCTCGTAACGAGAACTGTTTTCACGTACCTGTCCAAGTCCGAGCTCTCCGTGCTTATTTTCGCCCCATGCATGTAGTTTTCTAAACACCGTCACGCCCTGTCGCATCGCGCTCATCGCGCGCACTCGTCAGTCAAAGTAAACTCGTTGGTGAGCGCGCGCGAACAACGACAACAAAGTCGCACTCAACTCATCTTTGCGTCTCCAACGCTCGCGCGTGACGATCGCGACCGGCGCTCGCACTCCGACCAGTGGTGCGCCTCATCGTTATCTCACCTCTACACCGCTCGCAATCGCACTCACGAGGGAAAGGAGGGTGAAAACGACCCGCCCAACCCCGCGTCCCGCGCGCGACGAACGGCCCATCGTCGAGGTGTCCGTTCGAGTACCACCTCGAGAACCTCGACGACGTGCGCGTGAGAGACGCCGCGCCGCGCGTGTTTATGTTCCAGTGACAATGTTACGCGATCGAGGACGATGCCATGACGCGCGCGTGTGCGGTCGCGACGACGACGACGACGACGAACGACGACGAACGACGACGAGTGTGCGCGAGGATTGCGGTCGGTCGGTCGGTATTCTGGGCCCTAGACGCGCGCGCGCGCGCGCGCGCGAGCGCTGGAATTCCACCGGTGACGACGACATTGACCAAGTGCACGAATGATGCGGCGGCGATGCGGTTATGAATATTGCATGACTACGCGTGCGTTGAAACAGCCACCAAAAGTAGGCCTAGACCTCGTCAAGGGACGCGCGAGGACGCGCAGCCATCGGCGTCAGCACCCGACCGCTCGCCTCGTGCCTTGGTTCAAAAAGCAACGAATCCCACGGGCACCAACCGTATGCGTTGCTCCATCATTCGTTCGTTCTCCTCGTTCATCGTCATGGACCTACCACGCGTACGTGTGCGCGCACGCGTACGACCGCGCCGCGGCGCGCGCTGTCCCTGTGACTTAAATTAAAGCTGAGACGATTCCATCGCCATGTGGCCACCCATGAAGCGCGCGCGTATTGTGCGTGTAGGACACCACTCGTCGTCATGCATGGCGTGCGTCATACGTCTCTCGCGTGCACGCACGCGTGCGCCCATGCCTCCGCGTTTGGTTAACCCGTCGCGCGTGGTCTATCATCGTTCGCGCCCAACCTGCGCACCCAGCGAGGCGGGCGACGACGCATCGCCGCGTCTCGCCCTACGCGTGGGGTTTTATCTCATACGAGTCATGCGTCCATATCGGTGTATTTTCCCGCGCGCGGTGTCGCGGTGTCGCGGTCCACGACGACGACGACGACGAGGTACTATGTGTGCGCCACGCATTCCGACCCGACCGACCGACCTGGCGACGGCGGCCGCTGTGGCGTGTGTGTTGGACGTCACTCTGCGTGTGCGTAACGCGCAACGACGACGAGGGAGACGACGAGGACGAGTGTGTAGTCGTCTGCGAGTGGTGCGTCGTCGTCGTCGTCGTGTGTCGTCATGGACCGCGCCATCGAGCGCTTGGCGTCGCTCCAACGACACACGACGAGAATACGAAACATTTGCGTGCTCGCACACGTCGATCACGGGAAAACCACGCTGAGCGATTCGTTGATTGCACACAATGGGTTCATAACCGCTAAACAAGCGGGGTTGATGCGGTTTATGGATTTCCTCGAAGACGAACAAAGACGAGGGATTACGATGAAGAGCGCGGGGATAAATTTACTGTACACGCCTCGAACGGCGGTGCGTGGGGATAAAGAGCCGATATTGATTACGTTAATCGACTCGCCGGGACATGTAGACTTTTGTTCTGAGGTGTCCACGGCGGCGAGGTTGAGTGATGGATGTTTCGTGCTCGTGGATGTCGTGGAAGGCGTGTGTGTGCAGACGCACGCCGTGTTACGACAGGCGTGGGAAGAACGGTTGAAGCCGTGTTTGGTGTTTAATAAGCTCGACAGATTGATCATTGAGCTTGGATACGAGCCTCGAGAAGCGTACGACCGCATGAGGGCGCTGTTAAACGAAGTGAATGGGTTAATGAGCGCGTTTGAAAGCGAAAAATTCATTTCGCAGGCGGATACGTTTTTAAGCGCTTTTGACGCCGCCGAAGAAGCCACATTGGGGGCTTCAACGAGCGACGGCGCTGTTGGAGCGGACTATTTAGATGAAGTTAACGAAGATGGTGAAGTGGCTGAAGCATTTTCTATCGCACGCGGGAATGTAGCTTTTGGAAGTGCCATAGACGGTTGGGCGTTTCGCCCAGAGGCGTTTGCTGACTTGTTTGCGGAAAAACTCGGGTGTTCAGCGGCGGCGCTATGCAAGGCGTTTTCGGGAGATTGGTACTACCATCCGAAGACTAAACGCATTGTCAGTCGAAAAGTTGCTGGAGACAAGCTCAAACCTCTTTTCGTGCAATGTATTTTAGACCCGATATGGAAATTGTACACGACGGCGGACAACGAAAAGAATGGCGTATGGGTGGAGAAGGATTTGGCCGCGCTCGCCAAGGCTCTCAAAGTAGAAGTGAGTGAACGTGATTTGGCAAACACCGATCGACGCATGGCTTTGCAGTCTATCATGCGAGCTTGGCTTCCGATGTCGCAGACTTTGTTAGAAATGGTGGCTCACTGCGTGCCGAGTCCGCCGCAAGCCGCGCCGCACCGCATCAACCGCGTGATGCCGCAACCAGTGCTGAAAGGAACCAAACCTCCTGGACTCGACGATGCACGTAACGCTGTTATGGCATGCAATCTCATTGACGAAGCGCATAGAATCATTTTCGTGAGTAAAATGATGGCAATCCCCAAGGCTCACGTACAAGGTGCTCAAAATCAACCTGGCGATGTCAAATTTCTTGCATTTGCGCGCGTTTATTCTGGAACGATTCGAAAAGGTGACAAGATGTATGTACTGAGTCCAACACATGATCCTAGTGATGTGGATTCAAATGAAGTCCAAGAGATTGTTTTGAATGAATTATACCTGATGATGGGTCAAGGAATGTTTGTCGTTGATGAAGTGCCGGCTGGAAATTTGTTAGCAATTGGTGGATTGGAGACAGCAATTTTGAAAACGGCGACGCTGTCCTCTACGTTAGATTGTCCACCGTTTGGAGCGATGATGTTCCAAGCGGCGGCAATCGTGAGGGTTGCTGTAGAACCTGAAGCTATCAGTGACACGAGCGCTCTTGTCGAAGGATTACGCTTATTGAATCGCGCAGATGCCTTTGTAGAAGTGAGTTTGATGGAAACCGGCGAACACGTGATTGCGGCGGCTGGCGAGGTACACTTGGAGCGGTGCATTGCCGATCTGAGCGAAAGATTCGCTAAGATCCCCGTCCGCGTATCGCCACCAATAATTTCTTTTCGCGAGGGTATCACGACAAAGGCGGCAGCGACGTCGACGACGGCCAACGGACGTGTCTCTATCACATGTAGCGTCGCTCCCATTCCAAACTTTGTCGTTCGAGCAATTGATGATACTTCTGAGCGTCTGAAGGTATTGCTATTGGCAAAAGACCCAAAGAGCGATGAGAACAAGCTGATTGCTGAAGAATTCATGAATAAAGTTACGTCTTTGCGGGAAGCGGCGACCTACGATGAACAAGGACCAGAGGGGCTGATTGAGAAAACGCTGCGTCACGCATGGGCGCTCGGTCCTAAACGCATTGGATCTAACATCTTAAACGTCAGTACTTACACGGCAAGCGTAGACGACGATGAAAAAGAATTTGGACACGCATACGCTGGAATCGCATTAGGATTGCGGGAATCGTATGAAGCTGTGCCGCACGAAGAATTAATGGAGTTTGATTTAAACGCCATCGAGGGCAGCGTGCTCACTGGTTTTCAAATGGCTACTGATCGAGGTCCTCTGTGCGATGAACCACTGACTGGGGTCCAGATGACACTTCATATTGCAGTCAACGAAGAACAAGATGGAGATGGCGTGGATGAAGATCAATACGGACCTCTCTCTGGCCAGATAATCAACACCGTACGAGACGTGATTCGAAAAGCTGTGCTCAAAGCCGGCACTCGACTCGTCGAAGCGATGTATTTGGCCGTCATTACTACGACGTCTGAAGCATTAGGGGGAACGTACGCTGTACTCGGCAAGCGACGCTCGCAGATTTTATCAGAAACTATTCGAGAAGGTACGGGTGTGTTCATCATTCACGCTTATTTACCCGTGGCGAGTTCGTTTGGTTTTGTCAACCAGCTTCGCGCACAGACATCTGGCGCATCGACGGCTCAACTAGTGTTTAGTCATTGGTCCATGCTCGAAATGGATCCGTTCTTTACACCCACTACCGAAGAAGAACGAGAAGAATTCGGTGAGGATGGCGATGTTGGGCCAAATATCTCGCGTCAACTGATGGACGCCGTACGCCGTCGAAAGGGACTCAAGGTATGCTTGAATTCTCAGTTTTCATATTTTATTCTTTTACTTACATTTTATTACTCGCAGGTTGAAGAAAAGATTGTTCAGGTTGCCACGAAGCAGCGCACTTTGGCGCGTAAGGCGTGACGTCAAGGTATCTTAGTAAAAGTTATCTTTTGCATTTGATTCTGCTCGCCGCATTGCGCGCACAAAGGCGATTTTAGCTTCTTGCTCAGACATGCCGCTACATTTAGTCCAAGCATCCCACTTTTCGCGTCCACCGTAGTCAATAGAGCCGTCTTCACGCCAGACAGGCGCTGGTTCTTTGTTTTCGCCTTGGTTCAAGTATTGGGAAGCACCGTAGAGCTCATACCAAACAGGCGGGCGAACGGCTTGCCCACCTGGGCGTTTTACGTATCTCCACTTGCGAGCTTCATAGTCTTTGACGTGCTCGTACTCAGCGATCATTTCGGCAATTTCTTCCTCGGTGAGCGGACGTTCTTCATCTACTTCATCTTCTTCCTGCACGTCGAAATCATCAAGAGTTAGTTGCAGAAGTCGACGACGAGGCCTGCGAGCGAGACTGAGTTTCGACGTCTAGTCTGCGCACCTGGTGTTCGTTTGGAGGTTTGAGCTTTCTAGATTTGAATTTTGTCTTGAATAGAGAGAATGCAGACGTGTTGTATGTTTTGAAGAATGCCATCAAGTCCACACGCTGCGCCATTGGTTTATCTGAGCCGACAGACGTTTTTACGAAACCGTATTCGAGCGCCCAAGCTCTTACGTCTTCAAGCGTCAGCTTCACCTTAGGATCGCCAGAATCCTCAAAGGTCACCGTCATGTTATTAGCTTTTAGTCTTCAACTTATTTGTAAAACAGTATTCTCTAAACGATAGTGTACCGCGTGCGTCGACTTGTGCAGTAACTGACGCGAAAAGATGATGGGCTCATTTCAAACGGAAGACGAAGAGGTGCACAGCCGTTTTTTTTCTTATTTTTTGTAAAGACAGAGTGTGTATGTATTTGCGTTATATCTTACAGAGCAACAAACTATTACGACCGATTGTCTACCAATGGCGTCAATGGCATCATCGTGTGGATGAAAGAAACACTTAAACCTTAGTTTCGACGAGATTTTGTGCGAGAGCATCAACGTCGGCGTTCCCATTCTTCTTGGGCTTAGATTTCTTTTCCTTCTTGGCGCCATCACCTCCACTCTTTTTTGATTTCTTTTCCTTGGGCTTGTCATCACTCTTAGAAACGTGCTTCTTATCCGTTTTATCCTTCTTCTTCTTTTTGTCCTTTGAGGCCTTGGCGCCGCCTGGGGCGAATGCGTTGAATGGCCCGTCGTCTTTGGCGTACGGATCAAAACGCGGATACGCTTCAACAGATGGAAGATCTTCTCCTCTATCGAGCGGCTTGAGAGGATCATATGCGCCGAGTTGACCGTGTAACGCACTAGATGCGTTCTTTGGCTGGTAGTGCTTGCCAACGGACGGTCCAGTCGGGATCTCTTCCTCTTCTTCGTCGCTATCGCTTTCACCCTTGATGCTCGGTCGAACGACGTTCGAAGCGTTGTGATTGGCCAAACGCGCCTCAAGAGCCGCCATCGTCGCAGATTCTGGACCAGGTAGCGATGCGACCGGTTTCTTTTTCTTACTGGCGGCTTCGGCGGGATTCGATTCACCTTCAAGGTAGTATTGACCCATCTTCTCTTTATGGCGGGCGAGCATTTCACGAGATTCTCTCTCCTCCTTGGCGATCTGCTCCTTGCTCTTCTTAGCACCAAAGATTTCAGTGACGTCACGAAGTTCCTTGGACATCTTTTCTTTCTTCTTGCTCTTTTTGCCCTTCTTGCCCTTTTTGCCAACCTCATAATCTTCATCTTCATCATCGCTGCTGACGAGGAGGTAATCCCACTCGGCGCTCATCGGTTCTTCGGCGCCCAAGCTCTCGGGAATTTCAATTTTCTTCTGCGCCTTGAGAGACACGGGTTGAATTTCCTCGCTCAAAATCGTCGCGAATTCCTCGATGATGGCTATGCCGCTACCAGGCTCAGATTCTTCGGCGGAACCGACGATGGTGAGCATTTGCTGTAACTGACAGGTGCGCTCGCGAACTTCCAAGTTGAAGCTCGTGGCGAGGGGCTCGATACGACGCAACACCTTTTGACGCAATGACACGAGATCTTCAGACTCAGGCACGAGTTTACCTGGCGTAGGCGCGGTAGCACCGCCAGTCGAAGCCTCGCTCGCGTCGTCGGCAAGTTCAATCAAAGGCTCGGTATCGGGCGCTGGGAGCGCGCCGACGGCGCCAGTCGGTCGAATGCCTTGAGAGTATGACAAAACCGCGCTCGCGTACACCTTGAAGATGGATTGGATGTACACTGATTGGGCGTGACCCGGAAGCTGCTTCACTTGAGGCGCAAGCAAGGCGTCAAGAATTTCTTCGTGGTCGACGATGTAGTGCGCGTACTCACCGACAACCCACGCGACAGATTGAAGCGCTTCGGGCACCGTCTTGTTCACGTTTGATTGCTCCAAAAGCGACGTGTCCAACAAGAGCGGAGCCAAGATACCAACTGCGGCTTCACGAATAACTTCCACGCGCAAGCACACGTCGATGATTTGTTCACCAACCAACGCACCGTGAGAAGAGCACGGAACGCGGATGAGATCGGCCAATACCGAGAGATACCACACAAAGTCAGTCACGAGCGCGTAGCGTTCATTCATGCAAATGTGAACAATACTCGATACAAGCTCGTCTCTGAAACGTTGATCCGCCTTGCCCATGGCATTCATCAAGTGCGCGGTGGTGTCAATCAGCGTGCGTTTGGTGACTAAACCACACACAATTTTAAGTGCGCAGTATTGAATGTTCGAATCTTCGTGATCGAGGCACTCAAAAATGTTCCCCTTGTGCTCGGCGACGATTCTCGGGTGAGAGTCGAGCAAGAATGTGAGCGCGTGCAAAGCCAAAAACTTGATGTTTGGATCATGATC
>JACLAB010006523.1_pt1 | contig 15360 bp, 10 predicted proteins | sample 8027921 | NCBI WGS metagenome assembly JACLAB01 (sample SAMN15725117, study PRJNA655200) | protist metagenome | isolation source: fluorescence activated cell sorting (FACS) single amplified genomes of... | place: USA: West Boothbay Harbor, Gulf of Maine | collected 2000-07-19 | reverse complement strand
ACCTTCGTATCATTAGTTAACAATACCATCGGGAGTCGACCTTTGTTTGAGATGGCGATAAGCTAGCCGCCGTCTACAGTTCTTTTTGGTAGCTTAGCTTGACGAAAAATCCTGGCACAGCCCCAGAGCAACGCCTCACTACCTCACGATTTGCTCTAGCAACCTGTCGTCCAAGAAACGCGTTTTCCACGGCCCCTCAGCGGCAGCTGAGTGGCAGTATTTTGCCGAAGGCGGGGCTCACATCATTTTGAGGTATTTTGGTTCTGATAAATCACTCGCTCGCAAAGTGTTACGTGTCAAGAAATGCTTTTGCCAGTGCGAGTCCGCCACGGGCGCACCGTCTTCTTCGCCTGCAGTTTCTAGCGTTGGCTTCAATGATAAGGATTTATGGGCTGGTTATCCTGGTCTTGATATGGACGAGCGTTCGGAAGAGGAAAGACGCCACGCTTTCGTCACGGAAGTTCTGCAACCTATACTTGGCAAAAGTTTTATAGAGGCTGGTGAGCTTGTCTATGTAAACAAGTCCTTTCTGCGTGAAGTAGCTGCATCTGCAAAGTCTTTAAGGCCGACATTCAGAGTAAGCCAGTCAGATGTTGATTACGATGCGCGGTACGCATTGCTACTTCGGAATCATGCGTTTATCAGCATCGGTGAATATAACTGTCCTGAAGCCCCGACATATTCTGTTGAAGTGAAACCCAAGTGTGGTTTCCTTGAAGCAACTAGTGTGAATGGTACCTCCCGTTTTCACATGTGCCAAGCTCTGAAACAAGCACAGCTCCTGGTTCACAAGGCGAGTGATTACGATCCCCTAGACCTCTTCTCAAGACTGAATTTCGCATGCATGCTCAAAGCTGGACAAAATTATACGTCCTGCTCGACCGATCAGCGCTTTTCAAGAGGTCGGCAGGCTTTTCGCGCTTTAATAGCCAACCCGCAGAACAATTTCAATTTACAAAAAAACAAATCTTCAAGTGTTGAAACGAGAGACGGTGATATCGAGTTACTTCCGAAGTATGACGCGGTCACGAAGGATGGAACAAGTATCAAAGATGGAACGATCAGGAAGGACGATGCACAAGGGAGCGCTGAAAAGCTCATAAAGGACAAAATACTAGTCGGCGAAAACCCGCGTGAATCGTGTGCGCGTCAAATGTGGCGAAATGCGAAACGCCCATGTTGTGACGACTTCCTCAACAGAAAATGCGAGGAATCAGTACACCAGGAGACAGTGGGAAGAACTCGACTTCTTGATCTGGTCTTTAATGCCATAATATGTTCTGGCGTGCTAGAAAGAATTTTGGCACTGCAACGCCTCGATAAAGTTGGAGTTGACGGTGCAGTCGCACTTGCTGCTAGCTTGCAAGGGATTGCGAGGGGAGGTTTGTCAGCTGATGCGCGGCAAAATGCTCTGCAGCTCCTGCGTGATTTCATAACATCTGCGACGGCTAAAGACTGTTCAGTGATGGTTACAATCCAACGAGCGAACTTTGATGTCACTCCTTCCTCCCAAGATATGTTTGATGATGACATCGTTGTCGTTTCATTGCCCACACGTCTGGATTATCAGACGCATCTAAGCCAAAACATCTGCGAACAGTTTCTTTGCCGTGTTGCAGTTGTTGATCTCGACCTAAAATCAGTCTACAAGCTGCCGCATTGGTTGATTCAAGGAGGAAAGATAAGTGGCGCATATGAATCTCGCGCGTAGTACATGCGACTAACGAAGTGGTTATTGATGATGATCTACAATTTTCGTGCGTTCCTTAAGTATCCTGCAGTATCAACCATTATCACTGCACCTCTGCAAAACCATCAGTGCACCACTTTTTTGGCGAAGAGAAGCAGAGTTATCTTCTACCTGTCGACTCATCAATCTGGAATATTGCAGCAAGTTTACCAGACTTTTGCAACTCATCGAGTATATCATGACCTCCCAAAAACTCACCGTTATGGTAAACTTGGGGTATTGTTGGCCAGTTTCCAAATTGTTTCAAAACGTTACGTAAATTGTGATTATGGATCTCGTCGAGCGTGTCCACAGACTCGTATTCTACCAGCATATCATCAAGCATCCTGCACACTCTGTGTGAGAACCCGCATTCTGGCTCGTTTCTGCGGAAAACGGGCACAAATTATTCGCGTGGAAGCGCAAGGGCTTTAGATACCTATTTTCAAAGTCAAAGACAGTGGCTTACCTGGTGCCTTTAATAAAGACAACTGTTTTGTGCAGCTTCACTACCTCACGGCATGCCTCAAGTATTTCAGCATCGGGCAAATTGGTGCATAATCCATTCGTTAATGTTAAGTTTTTCTTTGATGTGCGTGTTGACCGGTCAGACCACAGTGTGTTCCCTTGAACGTTACCGTGGGGAAGCCTGCCTTCGTTCGTTGCAAGGTGTTCAAGCATCCACTTCTTCCATTCAATCTGTAGTTCCTGTGTTGTTGCATGTTTAACCGGCTTGCAACAAACAGAGGAGCACAGCTCAGGAAGCTCGAACTTGTGTAGCTTTACACTAGCTTTGATCTTCCGAGAAAGACCAATGTATTGCAGTGTTTCATCGATGTCGTAGACAGCGTACACTCCAGCTTCCGCGGGAACCGAATCAAAATCAGATGTTTGGTCTCTTTAAAACAATTTTTTTTCAAGAACAACGACTTTTGTTCACATGAACCAATTCAACAGTGGAGATTACCTAAGTAGGATGGGAACAGAATCAGACAACTTTTGTGACCCTCGATTCAAGGATTCGGCCGCAGCTTTTCGCACAGGTGTCCGGGTTTTACGCAGGAAAAGTTTCAGCGCGGAGCTAGAGTTGGGGTGTGCACTGTATGCTATCGTGTTTCTGTAAAGACGTGTCAAGTTAACGTTCATATCGCCATCGACAAATTTTTGGCAACGAGGAAGCACGAGAGGCCAAGAGAGCTTAGCTTTTCAAGCAAAAAATTCTAGCTAGCTATATCTAATAACGATTATAACTACTTATTATATATGATAATAATATATAATAATATATATAAAGTGACCACCGTAAACTTTATTTGGAGCTAATAACGGTATGAAATTCATGTGTTTTTTTAGGTATTCTGAATTTCATCAGGGCGTGACATTTTTATCGTAACTTAACTTGATTATAGTTAAGGATAAGTCGCTTACGTGAACATAAGCGGAATCTTTAAACTGTTTGCCCATTGGAGTGATTGTGTGGATCGTAATGATAAAGTCTTTACGTTATTATATAAAATCGTTATGCATAAAAAAGTGTCACACCCTGATGAAATTCAGAATACCTTGCTTATTAATAATACGAAGGTAATAATGTCGAATGAAGCGTATCTTGAAGATTCACTAATGTGGTTCTCTTTTGTTTGGGAAACGCTCCCCAAATAACCTCGTTGCTATCCATTTGTGCAACAGCTCGCAGGCCGTAGACAGGTCAACTCCACACCAAAATCTCTCGCAATCAGTCGCTAGCATAGGATGCCTGCTCTCCTAACCCAAATGACCGCCTTGTGCGGGATCATTCGTGCATCTCCGAGCGCGACAACAAATCGCAGAAGGCGGATTCTTCTAAACGCAAATGCTTCGACAAGAACAGGAGTCGAAGGAGATTTGATCACATCTTCGATCTCTAAAGAACCTTTACTGCTGCGTGTCGCGCGAGGGGAGCAGGGTGACAGACCGCCAGTTTGGCTCATGCGACAAGCGGGGAGATACATGGCGGAGTTTCGGGAATACTCCAACAAGTATGGTTTTCGACATCGTTCCGAAACTCCTGAAATCGCCATCGAACTCTCGTTGCAGCCTTGGCGTGCCTTCAAACCTGACGGGGTGATCATGTTCAGTGACATCCTCACGCCGCTTCCAGCAATCGGAGTCGAATTTGATGTCGTCAAGGTACGAATTTTCATACGATCTGTTTCGAATGGAACTCCAACTTTTCCCTTCCACAAGTACGTTCTTCTTGTTGCTGACCTCACCTGAGGGGTAAAGGGCCAGTTATTTCCAACCCGATACGAAACATCGATGATATCAATGCGCTTAAATGCTTAGACGACCCAGACACGTCACTTCCTTTCATTCGGGAAATATTGACAAGTTTGCGGTCAGAAGTTGACGGGAACTCTACTCTTTTAGGATTTATCGGCACTCCCTGGACTCTAGCGGCTTATTCCATGGAGGGTCGCTCAGATAGACATCTGATCGCCACAAAGCAAATCATGACCCAGAATCCAGAAATACTGCACCGTTATCTTTCACATTTGGCTGAAGTGCTGACTGTGTACGTTTGTCATCAAATTGACTGTGGTGCACAGGTTGTGCAGTTGTTTGACAGCTGGGCACACCATCTATCCCCGCAACAGTTTGCAGAGTTTTCTTTGCCATATTCTGAACGCGTCATCAATGCAGTGAAAGCAAAGTATCCCCAAACCCCTGTGATTTTTCACGCGAACGGGGGCGTTGGGAAACTTGAGATTATGAAAGAGAGCTCTGCTGATGTTATTGGCTTAGATTGGAGTACAAGTATGGTAGAAGCACGGAATATATTTGGTCCAGACCGTGTTCTTCAGGGAAACATGGATCCAATGTACCTTTTTGCAGACGAAGATCGTATCAAACGTGAAGTTGCTAAGAATATATCTGCAGCAGGGCATGGAAAGCACATCCTTAACGTTGGACACGGAGTTGTCCAGGGTACTCCGGAACAGAGTGTTAAAATATTTTGTGATGCTGCGAGGAAAGCTTCCTATGATTCTTTCTGACCACAACTTTCGACCGGATTCACTTGACGATTTACTTCAAGGTTTAGAGCGTATTCTCTTTAGCGACTCATGGGTCTCGCGATATTATAGTTTCGAAGGTTGCGCATTTATAATCCTTTATTGGGGGTGACCTTCTTCATGAAATATTAGAACCCAGATCCAAAAGTGACAGCAGCAGGAGGGCGAAGTCGGATTCCAGTTTATAGGATCGAGCTCTCCGGGCCAGAATAGATGCTCCGTAGATTCGTCATCGTAAGGTCCTCATGGATAACTCGGCCAAATCTTAATTAGCAAAGGTTAGTCAATTGGGTCCTGCTTGAGCATCAAGGATAGATCAGGGGTGCAAACTAGACGGCCTGGTATCTGCCCCAAAAATGAGCAATCGCGTCTGAGGGTGTCGATGCAGGCTATGTGCTCGCTGTGTAAAGAACTCGTGCCTTGGACGACATCAAAAGCTCCCTCTCCGACTTTCATTTTTACTGATCCATCTTCATAAAACAATAACTCACCAATAGTCCCCTCTGGAAGGTCAGAAAGTCTCAGCATATTTGGCTTCGATGAGGCTTTTGCTTCACCTAGTGAGGGTTCGACGCCGGACATACACGATGTCTGGTCTGTACATGGGAACGTTGAAACAGCCCCGTGAGCCATAGGAAGCTTTCCAGGAATCTGTATTATTGCATAATGTCCATTTGTTGCACATGCAAGAATCTCGCCGACGCATTTTGTATTGGAGTGACCGCCAAAATGAAGACTTGATGACAGAGGCGTGCTTAGGTTTAGCTCACTGACGTTGTGTCCGTTGATTCTCGTCTCCAAAGTGTGACGTTGATGTTGATGAGCTTGATAAGTCATGGAGTGCAAATCTATTTGCTGACCTGCAAAACTGAAACTATCAATCTCCTTAGGCAGTTGGGATTCAATATGTCTGCCGCTGTCGATTCCGTGGTCTAGCATGGTAGCCGCATGTCCAATCATTTCATCTGAATCGTTCCTTTGTGGAGATGCACTGCAGATAGAAGGGTACAAGGACTCACGATGAGCGTGGTGCGTTGCGTTATTTTGAACCCCTTGCTCCCGTCGGGGCGCGGTATCCATCCGTGCGTCCTTCATAAGCTGCTCAACACGTACCGACGGCTTTGGCTCACATCCTTTCGATTCACCGCGCTGCTTCGGCCGCCTCTCGGAAGGAATGGTCGGGGTGAATCGCTTTCGCCGAACGGAAATGTTTGCCTGATTTGTCGTGCTGTTTGTGTCTGCTTTGCACGCCTGTGTCTCAGTTATAGCTTGTTCGTTGCCCAAGTCTACGAAAGTATGGATCTCCTTGGCTTCAAAGCTACCACGCAAACGCCCTGGTCTTGGCTGCGTAGGTCTTTTGTCGCCCGCCTGAAAACATGAACATAGGAGCGTCAGCAGCAGCTATACTCGTGACTTGACTGCTTCCGGTAAACACTGGGTCAGGAAATCCGGGTTGAGAAAGCACCTCCTGATTTGTGCATTCGCTTGCTTCCTTTATTTGCGGCATATCACACCGTGTTTGACGCATCACAGATTGGACGTAATTACAGAGATTACTCGCCGAGGACAGGGGCTGAGTTCGCCAGTTACATGTTACAACGCTTCCTGAAAACAACTTGAGAACAACTTGATTTTGATGGGGAAATAAAGTAATAAGGTTTCGAAAGGTAATAAGAGGTATATCATTATATATCTAGCTAGTCTATATATATCTATCGAACGAAGGTATGTAATACGAACTTACCTTCATTCGTAAGGTTTCGTTCGAAGGTAACAGTTTCGTTAGTTACCTTCGTAATATCCTCTGAATTACAAGACAGAGACAGAGGGAGGGCGTCAGTTTCAAAGTAAAAACGACCCTAAATATAAATAACCAAGTTCATATGAACAAACAGAGTGATGGCATGCTGACATGACTAAAAGCCCATACAAGGCTACATATGTCAACAGATCACGAGATCAATAGAATAGGAAATGGGCGCAGACAAAAGAAGGCGTCAACCTTGCTTGTAACACAACACTCATGATAGTTATCTCGCACGTCCTCCTCGTCCTAGATTTTAGTCCTCCGGGGTTAAGGTCGCAGCCGTGGAATCGTAACGGAGTTAATTAATCATATTTAATACCTTCGTTAATATTCATCATCGATCATTATTATTAAGATTAATGATGAATAATAATAAAATTGTTCCAGGGAGGAACAGGAGTAGTGTTTAATGTGACTGCGTGGGTTCGTCCCAGGTGTGTCGGCATAGCCCCCCGCATGGTTATTAAATCATGATAGAATTGCGGATACGTACGTACTATAGCGTTTACATGTCATACATGTCATATGTTGATTATTATTGGTTGTTTGGGGGTGGTATGATTCGATGTCGACATGTTACTAGGTCTCTGTACACTAGCTAGCTAGCTAGCGTATAGCTAGCTAGCTAAGCTAGCTAGTAGTTGTGTGATTTAACAAATGTGAAATTAATGGTTTATATAATATATAAATGCCCTCACGTATGGCAAACACTATGGGACAAATTTGTCATACGTGACTCAAGAAAATTGGTTTATTCCGTCCAATGAATGAACCAACTGTATGTAACGCTAAACCAACGATTATGAGTCAACGATGTCAAAATGTGTGACAATGTATGGGGAAAATAAACCTTCGACCTTGATTAACGATGACCACGAACGACCTAATTTTTTTCGTGCAATCCCCGTAAGATCGGCTGTGCCGAAAATAAATATATTATTACCTTCGTAAGTTTTTTTTTTTTCGTTCGTATATGATCTTAATAGTAAATTATATTTATAATACATACATATCACATTTGAGATTATCATATATTACATGTGTCATGCATATATATAAGATTATATTATTACAATAATAATAAAATCTTATAATATACATGTATGCATGGCACGCATAATAATGTATATAGTCCAAAATCCCACCCAGCAGTGCCACACGCTTGATGAATAGTCCTGTCACTCACAAGGAGGTCACAAGTAGCGACGCGAACTCACTCTACTCGGTGCATGGTTGAGAAATTAGATGTTGACTACCATGAACGTTTGCCGGACCTCCACTGAACGGCCATCACGTGCACAATCTAATTTCAGTCGATTGAACGTTCGGAAGGTCCCTTTGGCACTGCGCATTTATTCGCATGGGCACACTTTGGCACGTTGGAGTCAACATGGACGCTGGTCATGTCAATTACCTGAAGAGCAACATATAAACATGAGCGTCAAAGCACTTTCGCACATTTCTGGGGAGCGTATGCTGGCGAGAGATGCTGATAATCTGATAACGGAGCGCGTTGCGCGACACACTTTTCACACGAAGGCGGGTCGACAGGTATGAGTACTTCTTGAACTGCTTTTCCCTCGGCACCCTGTTGCTGATATGCTAAACCTCTAACGACTTCATGGACGTGATGCCAGGTAATGATTTTAGTGGAGCCGCTGGCTGAAGAGTATAGAGTCTCAATCGAAGTCTCAGAGAATGTGGAGTACGATATCGAAGGAAAGCCAATGATGTCTTATAACACCATGCATTTGCACTGGGGTATGCACAGGGAATGGCTTGATGAGTGGATGTGTCTGCCCGATCTCCCTCGGGGATCTGAGTTCAGTGATGACGATCCAAGAAGACCGGCAACTCGCACGCCTCTGATACGAGATGGTGAAGGGAGCTCAATAGCATTGCGCAACGGATTTCCACTCCGCTTTTCAAGAACCAAGTTTGTTGTGCCAGCTTACTTTGCACCCGTGGAAATTGATTTCGTGCTTGGGGAGACATCTCCGATAACAGGCGAGACGATTGCGTATGACTGGCCAAGAGGGGCCCTGGAGTGGCCACGTGCGTCTTTTGCGATCCCCATTGGTATGGAAAAGGGTCGGCCAGAGCCCCTCGGCGCATCGCGGGCTGCACCGAACTCAAAAGCCCCAGGATATGTGAACTTTGCTCTGCATAGCGCAGTTGCTGAGAAGGTCACACTGTTCATACAGTGGTCTTGGGGCAATGGGGGCGAACCGGACACTATTGAAATAGCACTGAACCCAACAGTCCATCGAACAGGTGATGTTTGGCACGTGGCTCTTCCGATCGGGTTCCCAGGTGGTATACTTCCATTTCCAGCAAAGTCTTCTAGTGCAGGGATTTGTGCTTCTGGGGAAAACGATCATCCCACCGTTTTATATGGATACAAGTGTGATGGAGATCCAACACGAGGTGGATGGAGGTTCCATCCGGGGATGGTAATGTTTGATCCTCGTGCAACCTCATTACTACCTCCTCTAGGAAATTTCCAGGATCCACTCACGCGGATGCCCAAGTATCTAGGCTCCCTTGCAGATGTGATGAACGGAGGATCAATGTTTCAGTTGGCATATGATCCTGGCCCGATTAAAAAGGCCGCGGATGGATTCCGGAAAATGCGTCAAATTCCAGCGCAGGAAATTATATATGAACTTTCTGTTGCGAACTTTACCAGCCATGTCAGCTCTGAGCTGGGTGAAGTGGAGCAGGGAACTTATGCCGGTGTACTTGCTAAAGTCGACCACATCATTCAAACTGGAGCGACGACCGTTTTGCTACAGCCAATTGCCGCAAGCGCGCGCCGCGCAGAAAGTGATAGCTGGGGTGCTGCTCCAGTCAGTCTTTTCGCTCCAGATCCAAAATTTATGACACCCCACGGTGGTGATGCAGCTCACCAAATACGCCAGCTTATACGTGGCCTACATGCACGTGGTTTAGATGTACTTGTGCAATTTGTATTGACACAACTGGGAGAGGGAACAGATTCGTGTCCAGAGAGTCATAGTATTCGTGGCATTGATGTTTTCAGCTATTATCAATTAAACTGCTCAGGAAAACTTGAGTCAAACCCATTGGTGCCTGGTACCACAGTGCTAAATTTATGCTCGCACGTGACTCGGCGACTTATTGTTGATTCGTTGAGACACTGGCGGACAAATTTCGGCGTTGATGGCTTTCTTGTTGATTTCAGCATGGATATCGATCGCGAACCGTCGGGAAGGGCTACCTTGCTTGAGATGATTGCGCTAGACCCAGTTTTGGGTGGTAAGACTGACTCGGGAGGTGTATCAGCTGCACTTGAGCTGGCACGTGGTCATGCAACAAACAAATATCTTTCTGGAGGTGGCGTCCGGCTGTATCTTACACCAGCTGAGACTGAGCTTGGTCATAGACAGAAATCGGGGGTTTGGGGTGAAAGAAATTCACTGTTCTTGCGCGATATCACAAAATTCATGGAAGGGTCACGAAGCTCAATTGGCGACTTTGCAAGTCGTATATGTGGGAGTTTGGACCTCATCAATAGTCACAATTCTTTATCCTGTGGACATGTGATTAACTCTCTCACTATATCCTCGGTTGGAGACTCTTTGGCAGATGTAGCGAGTGACATTGCAACACGTGCAAAAGTTCAAGCAGCAGTTGTCGATAGTCAACTGACTGCTGAAGCAACGCATGAGCTAAAAGCAGGTGGATCGGCGTTTGTGAATACGGGCGCACCGCTTAAAACAATGCCGCCCATGCCGCCTACTCCGGCAGAGACTAATTTGATTATGCGCTCTTTGATAACGACGCTATTTATGTCTGATGGGATCCCATTGATCAATGCTGGAGACGAGTACGGCCACTCCCGTCGTGGAGGAGACTGTGCACCAAACACATGGAAGAGTGAATTCAACGGTTTTCGCTGGGATGCCGTGCAAACGGGCACAGCTGGCCACGCAATTCATACTTTTGTGGGAGCAATGAGTGCGTTTCGAAAGCGTCGAGCAGATCTGTTCAGCTCTGGTGGTACAAATGTGTACTGGACCACCATAGATGGATACTCTTCTCCAAAGTGGAACGATCCGCACTCGCCCCATGTGCTGATGTGTCGTCGTAAGGCCTCCAGTTGGCAGGTGCAAAGTGTCAATGCCGGCGAGGTTGCATCCTTACCAACACAAGATGTTGTGACAATTTTCAATGGCACCAGCGATCTTCAGAGTGCCGACGTTGGTCATCCACCAGCGGGCTTTGCGTGGGTGAGAGTTGTTGATACGTCCCTGGTATTTCCCTCAGACTGTACACTCAGTTATGTCGTCCTTTCTGGGTCAAGGGGAACATATCTAGTATCCCCACATGCTGTTGTCGTGTTGGAGCTTGCTCCAGCCCCGGAGGGCTATACAATTCCAGCTGAGAACGTCTAAATCAAATATGTCAGCAAAGGTGTGGGCACGAATTTCACACCTGTGACGGCGCATTACAAGCGATGAAATTCACACCAAACTTGGCTTCGATGCCCTCGCTCGCTTAGTGGGGGGCGTTGAAGAGTAAGAATAATTGGAAGTTCTCTCCTGTGGTTCAGACCACGCACACGATGTGTAAAACGAGTGAAACTACATAAAACCCACAGTTGCTTTCTGTTGATGACTCGCATAAAACCCATGCAATACCAGTAAATCCTCAATCGAGCGACCCAAACTATTGTATGTCACGTTTTGCATCAGATCTTTCCCAAAACATTTGTCTCCAGGTTCTTGCGATGCTGTTGGTATATTAAGTTTGATGAAATCATGGGATCCCGCAAGCAGCTGGGCTGTTTCAACCTTGATGTTGACCGCGGTTTGATGAGCAGCAAACAGATGACGCTTGAAGCGATGAACCGCTATCCGGCGTGGGTCACGGCCGAGATCTGGAGGGAGCTGGTCGATGAAAATGATTTTGTGAATCACGGCTAGAATTTCAGAAAGTGGATTGGGTATTGGACGAAAACAATCGGATGCAACCTTGAATTTTTTGTCGTTTTGTGCAGCAGGAGCGACACTTGACCATCTTGCAGGGATCTTAGAATTCTCCTTCCCTTTAGTTTTGAAAGTTAGGTCATGTTTGTTAGCCGCAGAGACTACCATGGTATCATCATGTACATTTTTCATAAGTCGACGATATTCCTCTGGTTTGATTGAGCTTGCGGATCGTAAGTGCAAAATTGCTTCATGCTTCTGCAAATCAATTTTGCCTACCGATGGCATCAGCCCATTTGCTTTATCGTGGTTATAGTCGCTCTGTAACCTGGTGTGCGCGCGCTGCAGATGGTCAAGTGAGCGCATAAGATATGGTGCACACGCAGCAGCAACTTCTAATATCGACGGCCTCTTATCTGGATTGGTAACTAGCAGCCTTCTAACCAAGCCAACCAGGGCGGGAGAATATCGTCCAGGATTGTCATCGTTTCGCAGTGGAGAAGAACGCTGTGTGATCGACCATCTTTGGGTGGTGCGGCTGTCGTAAACTCGAATGATATCATCGATCTGATTGTTCGGTCTCGGCAAACGTTTCGTAAATGCATCAAGGGGCTCATACCGACCTTCAACGATCGCCGATGCCAGCGCTAGTGGGTTCGACGCCTCGAAAGGAGGACGCAAAGCCAGCATAAAATACAGAACGCACCCCAGTGACCAAATGTCAGCTTTTTCACCATATGACGCATGTATGATTATTTCAGGGCATGAAAAAGGCATAGTGCCAACTGCTGACTGCATATTTTCCTGATTTCTTCGGGAGTTTGTTTGATTGCATTTGTGTGCCTTGGCAAGGCCAAAATCTGCCAACTTGACTCGTTTCGTGCCGTGCTCAAGTAGTATGTTGTTCGGACTGAGATCACGATGAACAACTCCTTTTTCGACATGAATATAATTCAGTGCAAGCACGATCTGAATGAATATCTCCCATATCAGTTTCTCGCACAATACTCGATTCTTGTCTGCGGTACTGTTGATGTAATCAAACAGATTTTGACCTTCTACCAGCTCCTTCATGAATCGACACAAACTCAACCCAGCAAAATTTAAAACAAAAAACAAAAAAAGTCTCAAAAAGCATGCAAAAGGGGTTACCCATTAATGCTTTCCTCACCATTATGATATATAATTGATTGTTTTCCATGAATGACTCGTGGTAGTTCACTATATTTGGGTGTTCAAGTTTACTCAGAATCTCAATCTCCATAGCGACGCGACCAACCGACGCCGTGACCTGTTTGAGAGATTCCCCAAAAGTGTCTCTGTCTATGCCTGTATCTAGCTCTTTCATCGCAAAAACAGTATTCAAACAATCTTTCTCCTTGTGCACCCGGTAGACGCTTGCAAAAGCGCCAGTTCCAAGGAGTTCATCAACTACATAGCCATGGATAACTCTCAAAGGCTTTGGACCGGTGCCTCTTCGGTCAGCGTTGATATCCTCTAGTGAAGACAGAGTAATCTTTACGAGTGAGGAAGGCATGCTGAGCCATGCATGCGCAAGATGGCGATACATACGAATATCTTGCATGTAGTGACCGATATCGATAAAAGCACCGAACATTTCAGCCTGAAACAGATGTTGAAATGTTTTCCGATTATGAGCAGTACTGAAAAGGAAACGCAACACTCTAAATGCATGAGCGCTAATTTCACATATAGGCCGAGATGAGCGTTCTTCCATGGAGAAGTCATGTGTATCTGTCAATAATTTCCCAAGAAGATAAAAGCCATTGAAGTCTTGGATTTGCCTGCTTCCGACATCATCTGTAGCTAGTTTTGTCAATGCTGAACAAACCAAACAAGTCACTGCAGGTTGTTGAAATCTGAGCTCATCGGAAATGCGAGCTGTAGAGTTCGGAATCAGGAGGGCCAAAAGTATTGGTACTCCTCCTAGATCACGAAATTCCTCAACTGCAAGCGTGTCTGACAATAGACAGCCAAGTATCCGTAGCGAGGACTCTAGAATAGCTTGATCAGAGCTCCTTCGAATCAAGCTCATCAACACAGAAACACTCCCAAGCCGCCGAAGCTCGTTTTTGCCCTCTGTGGTCTTACTCATCATTTGTAGAAGTTTTCCCGCAATATGGTTAAAAGGTGCATCATACTCGCACATGATCAGCAGGACATAGTAAACACTGCTGTGACACACAACCAGTTCAGCACATTTTTCTGTTTGCAAGCAAATCGCATTTAAGGTAACCAGGACAGAAGCAAGTATGGAAGCATCCCGAGTAGAGATAAGAGAGAGAGCCGTCTGGTGCACGTCATAGTCGATAAGGAGCTGCGAGGGACATGCGGCCCATTCCGACGCCAGCTTTTTGAAGATCGAAGCAATCTCTGACAGAATCTCGGTTCGAAACATATAGTTTGCTCCTTTGGTCTCAGGAGGTTCTCTAGAATAGATTGAGGCGTACTGCTTGTACTGTTGACTAAGTGTCTGGACTGCACCCTCGATTGTAAACAGCTCTGAAACAAAGGCGCGTTCACGAAGAAATAGACGCACACACTGCAGGACTCGAAGAACGCATCTTGGCGAAGCAGCATGTTCGCGCGCCGGTGCCGCTGTGTAATCCCGCGTCATCAAACGACGCCTTACCAGCATTGAAAACACATCCCGTAGCGCAAAATGCGTATTTCGCGACCCATTTTCGCTGTTCACGTCGTCGCGACTCTGTTCTGTCAGATAGACTGCGAGTTCCTCCAAGGCCAAGTGCTCTGCGTTCAAATTATCACAGTCTTCTGTGTTGGGTGCCTGTCGTAAGAGTGAAATGAGGGAGCTTGCTTCTAGGAAAGACAAACCCTGATTATCGGCGCCACATTCACGGTTTTCGTGATCGTGATGGCGTTCTGGACACGCATGGCTGCGTGAGTGCGTTGAAAACAATTCGCTTTGTTTCATCAGAGTCAATTCTTGAAAGCTGGTGCCAAAGAAGTCGATATTATAACCACGGAAACTTATCGGTCACCGAAAATAGAGTATTGTCCAGTAATACACTCGGGAGTCGAATAAAATCGATTCAATGCGTGCCGGTGCCGAGTTGTCGCGGCATAGTAGCTTGTCAGTAAACGGCTTGACTGCCTGACCGAATGCGGGCAACCACCGAACGAATATTTAATTTCATCGTTCGTTCTAATATATATTTATTAATTATTATTATTACCTTGCTTGCTTCATTATCCGTTCGAAGGTATATTCGGCATAGCCGATCACGGGATTCTCAGGGAAAAATTCAGTCCGCACCTGGTATCGTTAATCAAGGTCCAAGGTTTATTTTCCCCATACATTGTGGTCATTTTCGACATCGTTAACTCAGAAACGTTGGTTCAGCGTTACACATATTTGAAGCCTTCATTGGACGAAATAAACCATTTTTCATGAGTCACGTGTGAAAAAAATGTCCGATGGTGTTTACTCATACGGGAGGGCATTTATATGTAATATAACTCAATGAATTCATATTTGATAATTAGACATGTCAATATCATATCATATCATCCGACCAAGCAACCGATAAATAAACGTACGTATGTAGTACGTACCCTCACATACAGTCACATCATGTTTTAATTAATAAGTCATGGCTGTGCCGATACACATGGGAACAAACCCACGCAATCACGTTAAACACTACTACTGTTAGTCGGTCCCTGGAAGATTTTTATTATTACAATAATTTATTATATATTATTGAATAATAATATATTAAATATATATGTACAATATTATTAATACAATATTAAGATTTAATCATATATAATAAT
>JACLAB010000038.1_pt1 | contig 15369 bp, 6 predicted proteins | sample 8027921 | NCBI WGS metagenome assembly JACLAB01 (sample SAMN15725117, study PRJNA655200) | protist metagenome | isolation source: fluorescence activated cell sorting (FACS) single amplified genomes of... | place: USA: West Boothbay Harbor, Gulf of Maine | collected 2000-07-19 | reverse complement strand
AGATTGAGAAACCGTGCTCGGAATCAATCAAGAGAGAGAAGATCTTCGAGACGAACTTGTTGAAAATGAACCAACACAACGCGAAGAGCGGGAAAGCGTTTGGGATGCGAGTGACGGAATTCGCGGATTTGACGCAAGAAGAGTTCATCGCGAAACATTTGACGTATAAGAGTTGGAAGAAAGAGCAGATGGAGATTGCTGCGAACAGAGCTGGGAGACAACCGGACGATCCGAAGGTTGAGATTCCAGCCGAGGCTGAAAAGTCGTTCGAGAAGGCATTCGGGAAGTTGGAGAAAGCGGTCGAGGATGAAAGCGTCAATGCGCCAACTTTGGAATCGAAACAATCTTTAGTCGTTGAAGAAGCCGAGAAGCAAAATGCGAACAAGGATAACAATAACGACAACAACGACAACAATCAACAACAACCGAATCAACAACAACAACAGCAAAATCAAGACGCGAGAAAAGATGCTGCAGTGAAGCAAAACAACAACAACAACAAAGATGCGAACCGAATAATCAACGAGGCTAAGGAAGGGCATCATGAATCGCACGCCTCCTCCGATGATGACAATTCGTACGAAAACATCATAGGTGAGATGTTCACGAGCGACGAGGACGTAGACTCGTCCTCCTCGAGCGTCGGCGACGATGAATATTCTTCTTCCACCTCTCTTCCGAACGATCGCGCCTCTTTACTCGGTGTGGATAACTACCCGGAGGAATTTTCGTGGACCGACCCGCCAGAAGGATGGCCGAGAGACTTGGTTGGCGAAGTTCACGATCAACGAGACACGTGCGCTTCGTGCTGGGCGTTCGTCTCCGCCGACTCCATCGCGGCTCGCGCCGCGGTCATGACCAAAGACGACATCGTCATTTTGTCCGTCAAACAGTTGATGAACTGCGACTCCAGAGATCACGGGTGTAATACCGGGAACATGTACACGGCGTATATGTACGTGGACGAGAGCGGCGGGATTGCGTCGAAAGATAAATATGATTCCGTTTTGTCCTCTTCTGGTCTCTCGTTCACCGAGGAAGACCAAGACGAGATGCAGTGCATGGAGAACGTGGAGAAGAAATGGACGACACCGGGGATGTGCGATATCGCGCAAACCGAAGGTAACGATGCGTTGATGAAAGCTATCTACGAAAAAGGTCCAGTTGCGATTGGTATCAATGCCAACAACTTACAAATGTACGACGAGGGCGTGATTAAGTTTGACGATTGCGGCCCGGCCGGGAGAGGTATCGCGTCCATTAACCACGCCGCTTTGGTCGTCGGTTGGGGAATCGACCATAAGTACGGGGACACGCCGTACTGGCTGGTGAAGAACTCGTACGGGACGAGTTTTGGCGAGGATGGATACTTCAAATTAGAGAGAGGACCTAAAGGCCCGGTAACGTTGAACGAAAACCAATACGACGAGAATGGATTCTCCACGTGCGGTTTGCTCTTCGAATCCGTCTACCCGGTTGTGAGACACGCGGACGACGACGGAGGCGCGGAACTCGGTAGCGACGAGACGTGCACGACTGGCTCGTATTATAAGAGAGAATACAGACGCGACCCGAGCAAGAACCCCGGCGTGGCGTCAACCTCCTCCGCGGCGTTGTCTTCGCAGCTCGGCGAAGCAATCGCCAACGGGAAGGAAACCATCACGGAATTAGACATGATTAAAATGTGGGACGAGCAAATGCGAGACACTTTACCGTCTGGAAAAGAGTTCACGGGAGTTGCTCCCTTAGCTGGTGCCATGGCGGCAACTTTAGCGGTTGTCGCTGGTATCGCGCGAAAGGCGAGAAAATTGTCCGCGGCGAACAAGTTTGTCGACCAAAACGCTGGCGAAGATTCGCCGTTGTTGATGAACAAAGCCGTCGTCTCCACCCAATAATGATAATAAGATAAATAATAAAATAATGATAATAATAATAGTGACGTATCTATTGAATGTGTGAATTGTGTATGAGTGTACTAGAATAATGAAAGAGAAGAGAGAGAGAGAAGAAAGAAGATGAAAAAAATGAGTTTTGAGGTTGTGGCTTGTCAATATGAAAGTAAAACAACACTCGACGATATAAAACTACCTACTAAGTACTACCACTAAATAATGCGCACAAATATAAGAAAACACCTTCAATAATCACTTTTTCATGTGTTGTTTCTTGGGCGGCGATTGGTAAAACAACTCTTGATTGACGCGATTAAACTTATCGTTGTACGGTTTCTTCTCCTTATTTTCTCGCCTTCTTTCGCTACCGAGGAGAGAAGGATTGGCTAAATCGTCCGCCGATAAACCTTTCTCCGCGCGAGAGGACGATGCGATCGCGTTTTGGATGCGTTCGGTGGTCGGTAACGTTCGCACGAACTTTTGTACCTGTCGAATGCACTCGCGAGGGTTGTCGTAAAACACGTCGTCGTGACCGGCTGTTTGCGACCAATACGCGTACGTTTTAAACCTCTCTTTAGAATCTCCTCTCGCTTGCAACTTGTCGAAAATTAACTTGCTGTGGGAATGGTGAATCTCGAAATCTTTCATACCGTGCATGACTAAAGCAGGACACTTCACGTTCACCGCTAAACCTTGGTTATCGTACACCTCACACTTTCGAAAACATCTCACCGGGCTTAGTATCCCGTGTTTTTCCTTCGCTTCGCCGATTAAAACTCTCGTACCGCTCGCCAAAGCGCACTCTAAAATCAATCCTCCAACCTCTTTTTCCGTGGCGACTTTCGTGGACGGTCCAGACCCGATCGATTGCCCCCACAAAACGATATCGTCTAAACCAAACCGATCTCGATTATAATCTCCGGTTTGTCCACCGACTAAACCTCTCGCTTTCGTCGCCCAAGCCACGACTCTCCGTAAATCCTCCGCGCACGACTCCGCCGTCGGCTGGTCGTATACATCTCCCGATTTCCCGTACCCTCTGTAATCGTAACTTAAAATCGACACGTCTAACTGATCCCCAATCTCCGCTAACATCTCAAACCCACCTCCACAATCCATCGCGTTTCCGTGCGAGTGAATAATCAACCTCGCTCGCTTCGCGTCTCTCGGCGCCGGTCGGAAGAAGACGCATATACTATTCTTCTTCGACGAAGTCTTTTTTTCTCCTTTATCTTCTCCCTCTTCTAAAAAAGGAATCTCGTAGCACTGAAACGAGGCGAACGCTTTGCTCGCCACTCTCGCGTCCGCGTTTTTGTGCATGTACGTCGGATGAAACTGAGAAATGGTCGGGTACCTGGTCCCTCGGTTGGTCGTTTTCAACTCGTAATGACTCGGTTTCGGTGGATGAAACGCAAACCGACTCGCGAGTTTTGTTGCGTCGCACCCGACGTAACAATACGCCAAAGAGAGAACACACAGAGAGAAACACTCGGACGGATATTTTACCACCACCTCTTTTTCTTCTTTCTCTTCTTTTTGATGATTCTTCTTACGATGATGATGCGCAGAAGCGACTGAAAACTCGTCGTCGAATTCATCAGATGAGTCGCTCATGATGATGATGATGATGTGTTCTCAATGAATTTTTGTTGTTGTTTACGTCTGACGATGACGACAAAAATGCGCTCTCTTCTCACAAAAGCAGCAGTTAGAACACGCACGAAACAACAGTAGTACTAGTAGAGTACTCCTCCTCCTCCTCCTACAACAAGAACGACTTTAACAGAGTGGTAATTTGGTGGTTACAATATCATACTACTCTACCACACAGCAGAGAATTCATCTGAGCATTTTCTCTCCCTTCTTTTGCCAATTTTTGTTTCGTGAGATGCCTTTTTCGTGAGACGAGACAGAAGAGACAAAAGTTGACAAGAGAACAGTTTTTCTTTTTTTGGAGGGTTGGCTTTATTCGTTCAAAACAAGGGCAAAAAAACAGCTGAAAGTGGCCTTTTTTAAAGCCTTTTTAAACCCTAAACTCTGGATGGACCGATCGCCGTCATTCATTCTTTTCCTAGACATCGTAAGAGTAATCTCTTCTTTCTTTCTTCCCAGAGAAGAGCTCTTTCTTGAGAGCATGAATACGACGAATACCACCACCATGAATACTACTACTCTTTCGTCGTCTCTTTCGTCGCAACAACAGACGAAGTCGTCGATGGAATACACGCAGCACATGTTCGCGGGCGCGTTCGCCGGGACGATGGAACACACGGTGATGTTCCCGGTGGATACCGTGAAGACGCGAATGCAACTGGTCGCCGCCGCGTCTTCTTCTTCTTCTACTTCTTCTTCTTCTTTAACGAGTAGTAGTAGCAGTACGAGTTCTATAAATATGATTAAAAGCACGATACCGAACGCGATTCGATCGATCTTGAAAACCGACGGGGTGAAAGGTCTGTATCGAGGCGTCGTCGCTGGTGGGTTAGGGGCTGGGCCAGCGCACGCGGTGTATTTCGCCACGTACGAGTACGGGAAGAAGATGTTTCGTTTAAACCCGATAGGATCATCATCATCATCATCATCGTCATCAGCGTACGGCGAGTTTGTGGCAGACGCGAGCGCGGGGGCGTTAGCGACGATTGTAGGAGACGCGGTGCAAACGCCGTTGGATACGGTGAAACAGAGGATGCAAATGCAATTAGGCGGGAACTGTCCGAGCGAGGTGAAGGCGATGAGCGGGGAAGGTATCGGCGGCGGCAGTAGTAGTAGTAGAATTAGTATGAATAGTATTTCTAGTAGTAGTAGCAATACCACCGGGCCTGCGGCGACGAGAAAGTTTAAAAGCGCGTTTGACGCGCTGAGAACAATCGTTAGGAACGAAGGCGCGCACGTTTTATACCGATCGTATCCGACAACGTTGATTATGAACGTGCCGTTCACGGCCATTCACGTCGGTTTATACGAAAGCGTGAAGAGAGCGTTAAAGATTGAAGAGGAAGACGAGGGTTTTCGAACGCAATTTTTAGCCGGCGGTTTCGCGGGAGGCATCGCCGGGTTTTTGACCACGCCGATGGACGTCGTCAAGACTCGAATGCAAACGCACTGCGAGGTAGCCTTGGGGTGCGACGTGAGCAAAACCGTGGAAACGGCGACGGCGAACCAAACGTGCGCCGTTCGAGGCGATCCAAAGTTGTGCGTTTCAACAACAACATCTTCGACGCCGACGCCGACTGCGCCGCCGCTCTCGTCGTCGTCTCGAAGCGTCTATGCGTCCGCCAACGCTTTCAAAGTCGCTCGACACGTCGCCGAACGCGAAGGCGCAAAAGCTTTGTTCTCCGGCGCTACCGCTCGCGTCCTCTTCCACGTTCCAGCCGCGGCTATTTGTTGGACCGCGTACGAGTTCATGAAGAGGAATTTAGGCATCGAGGTTGATCCATCGTCCGCGCACTAATTAGGTTGAAATACTATCAGAACAAAATATGCACGATGCATAAAAAAACTGGTCGTCGAAAGAGTTTCATTTTTTTTTGTGAATTTTTTTTTTTTTGTTCAAAAAAACATCTGATGATGAAACACGTCATCTCCTTTTTCATCGCCTTTTAATGCCTGGTGTGCATTCCTGTTTTGGTGGTTGTTTTTTTGCGGTGTTTTTCGTCGCGAGACGGAGAGAGTGCACACAAAACACATCACTTTGTTTTTGCATTTGTAACGCGTTTGTCTATAAAAGTATTACACACATACTATATATCTCATTAAAATGAGAAGAACTTGGGAAAAGACGCTCTTCAGAAGTATTCCTCGCATTAGTTCTTCTTCGTTTACGTCGTTTACGTCGTCGGCTTCTCGTGGTGGTCATCATCAAACGACGACTTTGAGGACGACGACGACGTTTCGGGAAAGATATCATCGGAACGATGAGAGAACAATCTGGACGTCATCCTCGCCATGCGCGGGATATTCTTTCGGCGTCATCGGTGGCGGCACGCCCTCGGAAATCACCCCGATCGATGATTTCATGGGGGACAACAAACCAAAAGCGAAACCGATGAAACGAGCCGCCACGGCGCAAGGGACCGCGCAAACGGAAGCCTCGGACAACCGAATCGGTCGTGGGAGTGCGAACACCATCAAAGAGAAACCGAAGGACGAACGAATAGGGCAGACGCATTTGTTGGACATTTTGAAGAAAGAGAAGGAGAAAAACAATAACAACGGTATCGAAGACGATTCAGGTGAGAAGAGAAACTTACCGTCATTTGCGTTTTGCGGCGTCGGCGGTTTGGACGATCACTTCGCGACGTTGTTTCGACGAGTGTTCGCGTCGAGGATGATCGACCCGATCGTGGCGAAGAAGATGGAGTTGGAACACGTGCGAGGGGTTTTGTTGCACGGGCCTCCCGGGACTGGGAAGACGTTAGTCGCGAAAGCGCTTGGTGAGCTTTTGCACGCGCACCCGCCGAAAATTGTCAACGGACCGGAAATTTTGCAAAGGTTCGTCGGTCAATCCGAGGAGAACATCCGAGGTCTGTTCGCGGACGCCGAATTGGAGTATAAAATTCGAGGCGAAGAGAGTAAGTTACACGTGATTGTGTTCGATGAAATCGATGCGGTGTGCAAAGCGAGAGGTTCGGGAGGCGTGACCGCGTCTGTGGTGCACGATAACGTGGTGAACCAGTTGTTGACAAAGTTGGACGGGATGCGGACGCTGAACAACGTGCTCGTCGTCGGCATTACGAATCGAAGAGATTTGTTAGACAAAGCGTTGTTACGACCGGGTCGATTGGAGTTGCAATTAGAGATTGGTTTACCGGATGCGTACGGACGGTTACAGATTTTAGGCATTCACACGAAATCGATGAAAGAGAGCGGGACTTTGAGCGAGTGCGTGGATTTGGAACGGTTGGCGCAGATGACCGAGAACCACAGCGGCGCGGAATTGAAAGGTTTAGTGAGAGCGGCGACCAGTCACGCGTTGGCGAGACATTTAGGTATGGGGACTGACGACATCGCACAAGTCGACACTTCTTCTTCTTCCTCACTGGAAGAGAACCCGAAAGTTACCATGGACGATTTCATCGCCGCGATGAAAGAGTTCGTCTCGGCCATGAAGCAAGACGCGAAGGAAGTCGCCAACATCGTCCCGGAAAACTTTGTCCAACTAGAGAAACAAACCGAAGCCTTCGATGAACTCACGGAAACTTTGGTCACGTTACGAAACAGCGGCGGAGGTAAAAACGACGGACACAATATCAGCGGTATCGCGCAAACTATCGTTCAAGTTCGAGGCGCGAGAAACAGCGGCAAAACGACGTTGGCGTGTAAAGCCGTCACGGACGCAAAGTACCCGCACGCGAGAATAATCAGCGCGCACGACATATTAAAAAAAGTCGAAGACCCGTCTTTGACAGCCTCTTCGGTCGTCTATGCCATCAAAAATGCGTTCGACGATGCCGCCAAAGGAAAATTGTCCGCGATTATTATCGACGATTTGGACGTGTTACTCGGCGTCGATCGAGCGACTGGACAAATCCCGGACGGGAACAAAGAAATGGCTCGAGTCGTCCTCGAAATGATCGCATCGGCGCCAGAACGCGGACGTAAACTCGCCGTCATCGTCACCACGAACTCCTCCCCCTCAACTTCGTCGGAAGAAAGAGACGTCATTAAATCCATTGAAATCGATGAAAACGACACAAACCTGTTCGAAGACTACGACGACGAAAGCGACGACGACGACTACACCGAACTCGATTTCCTCCTCTCCGAATACGTCTCGAGAACCATCGATGTCCTCCCAGACGATACCAAATCCGCCTGCGACACCATTCTCATGGCGCAAGGCTTACCGTCCTATTTATCCTCCAGTTGCCTCGAGTTCAGCGAACACGGAAGCGACACCGGGAGTACAATTCCTACGGGTAAGTTGATGAAAATGGTCGAACACGCGAAAGAGAGCATCGGTACGGAGAAAATCGAGGCGAACGTGAGAGAGATTTTTAGGAAGAGCATGAAAGTTGCCGCGCACATAGTCGTTTAAATAGAAGAGAGTGTAATACTATAAAATGGTGTAGTACTTATTGCGTTTTGTAATATGTGTTTCTCGGGCTTCATTAAGCCGGAGTTTGTACTCGTAAACGTGTTCATACTACTTTGAAAATCTGTCGTAAAGTCGTTACAACAAACACCACACATCACATACCTTCAGATGATGACGACAAGAAGTCTTCTCTTCCTCTTCTTCTCCCTTTTTGGAGGATTCACAAAGACGCTTCTCCCATCTCACGCTTCCTCGTTTGAATCGTCGTCGGTATTGTCGCTGGAAACTGATGATGAACGTGAAAGGAATAAATATTTCGGTCGAGTCAACTCCCACAACGCGCTTTCCGGGATTCGAAAGTTTCAGTCTCCTTTACCGATCGATCCTACTTATGGCCCGGACGGAAACTCGTACTCCACGGACGGGGTGACCATAAAAGCCGAGAAGACAAATATTAGTGGGGATAAAACTCGGATTAACGTCACTGTTACAGTGCCAATAGATGTGTTGAATAATGCTTCAAGAACGGATTACACGTCCGAGACTCTCAAGAGGCACTGGGTAGGCGTGTATTCGCCGGCGAATGCTTCGATGCTCAATGAAACAGCACCGGTGAAATATTCAATCGTCGAGAAGTATTCAAACGCATACGTAGCGTCCGGGATAGGCGGTTTAAACTTTGATTTACACAAAATGCGAGAGGACTTTGATTTCGTCTTGTTCAGCTCCAACGACCCGCAGTCGACGCACGCTATTTATCACAAGAACTTTTCAGATTGGGCGAATATTTTAGGCGACTCGCAACCGATCGCGAGGAGTGAAAGAGTTACGTTTGAAGACGATAAGGACGAGCCCATTGTCCCTAGAATTGGTGTGACGAAGAGTGATGATCAGAGGAAGGTTTCCATCACGTGGACGTCGGGGAGGAAAGATGCAAACGCGAAAGTTCGGTGGCGATACGTGGGAGAGGCAAATTGGGAGCCGACGATTGAGTCCGAACCCGCGGTAGAGGTGACGAAAGACCAGTTTTGTGGCGCACCAGCGAACGCGTTTGGGTACAGGCACAGCGGGTATCAACACTACGCGGAAATTGAAAACAAAGTGGATAATAAGAGAGCGTTCGAGTACCAACTCGGCGACGATATCAGCGATTTCAAAGAGTCGACGAGAGTCTACGAGGGGAAGTTTTTACCCGTCGTCGGCGCGTCGCACACGACGTTAGCTTTATTTGCAGATATGGGCGTCGGGACAACCGACGATAGCGAGACGTGGAGGGAGTACGGACAACCGGGTTTACAAGTCGCCGAATCGCTCGGAGATTTGTCCAACGACAATACGAATAAACACCCGATCGACGCGGTATTTCTGTTTGGCGATTTGTCCTACGCGGTTGGATACATCAGCGTCTGGGACGAGTTTTTGCATCAAATGAGCTCGAATTTTGCGCATAAAATCCCATTCCTTGTGAACAGCGGGAACCACGAATTTGATTATTTCGAGAGCGGATGGGACGCGCACGCGTCTGGGAGAACGCGAGATTTATACGGCGGCCACGATTCCGGCGGCGAGTGTGGCGTCATGTCCAACGCGCTCTTCAACACGCCAAGAAAAAGTGCCGAGAAAGATTGGTTTGGCGTCGCCATCGGGAACATTTTCGTCGTCTCGATCAATACCGAAGTCGATTTCAATTCGATGTCGTCCGACCAATACGCCGAGTTGCGGATGATCTTGGAAACTGAATTCGATCGAACGAAGACGCCGTGGTTGATTGTCGTCGGCCATCGACCTGGTTTAGTGGATTCGAGTTACGCGGAGGAAGCGCCAGCCTCGGCGAACAAGAAAGATAGCTCGGACGTCGCCGTCATGAAGGAAATCCAAGAGCACTTGTGGCCGATGTTTGTTGAATTTAAGGTCGATATGGTGTTCTGGGGCCACAATCACGCCTATCAGCGTTCGTGTTCGCTCAAATCCCAGTTGACTGAAACTGAGTGTTCCTTGAAGTCGAAAACTGTGAGCGAAAATTTGAACAACGTTTACGAAAAACCGGAGTATCCAATCAGTTTTGTCGTCGGTACCGGAGGCGCGGAGTTTACCAAGAACGACGTAAACATGTTTTTTACTGAAAAAGTGGTGTACGAACACGGCTTCGTGGACTTGCACGCGTACAATTCGACGCATTTATTCGGAAGATTCATCGACGCCGTGAACGGAAACCGCGTTTTGGATTCGTTTTGGATTATTCGAGAGAGTAGTAGCGAGGACGCGATGAAAGACAACACGAATCACACGGCGGCTATATTTTTCACCGTGATGTTATTCTTAGCCGTTATGACATCGATTTGGTATTGGTACTATAAAAAGAACGGTGGAACGGCGACCATATCCGGAGGTTTGCACGCGTTTTCATCGAGCGTGAAGAAGAATCTATTCCAAAATTCTCGAGACGCCAGACCGCGGGCACAGCGGTTCCAAGCGTTTGCCGACGACGACGGCGACAGCAACAACGAATTTGTGATGGCAGATTCTCCCTCTCCTTACGAAGCTCCAACATCCTTGAGAGAAAACTATGCCTCAAAAGAGAATCATCATCAAGGAAACGAGAGCGGCGGCGAATCAATTAATGTAGTGGACGAGGAGGAAGGTTCTCCTTCGCGCCCGGGGACCAACCCGTTCGCAAACTTTTAATTAATAATACAAGGCGCGCGCTGTAAAGTATTTTGTATATATATATATATATAAAAGTAGTAGTAAAATGGAATAGACATACTGCTCTTCGATTCGATTATTAAAACCTCCCCAAACTCGGATCCGTGCTCAACACTCTCGCCAAGAACTGCAAAACCATAAAGCCGAGAATCGGCGTAAAGTCGATTTGCCCCATAATCGGAGGAATCAAGTTACGAAACAGGTTCAAATACGGATCGGTCACTTGTCTCAGCATCGTCCACGGTTGACGCATCCAGTTCACGTTCGGAAACCACGTCAAAAGAACTCGCACGAAGAGTAAAAGTAAATACAATTTGATAAACGAAGCCACGGATTGCGTTATCAGCGCGACCATTTTTTTATCCACCATGGTCGTCGCGGCGACTGTGAACACGTGCATGGATGATTGCTTCTTGCATACGTCTAATATCGCCTGGCCTTTGTTTTCTTTTTCTACTTTTTCTTTCATCACTATGTCTTTCACTTCTTCTCTCGTCGTCGTCGTCTGAATCGATGATGGAAAGAAGACACTAACCCCCGCATTCGCATTCGTTCTCGCGGAGGAGAAAGAAACACCTTTACTATTAACTCCGCGACGAGCAAAACCACCACCTCTTCGTCCTCTGACGAAATTGTTCTTCGCAGTAATTCCGTTCATACCAGCGTTCGTGCTCGTCATCATCGTCAAAGTCATTTTTTCTCTTCAATTGTGGTTGTTGTCGTTGTTGTTGTTGTTGTTCTGTGTTGTACTTTTGAGGAGGACGACGAATTCTTTTCAAAGGTACCTCTGCTAAACCCTAATCGAGAGTCGAAATCAAAAAGAAGTTTTGGTCTTTCTCCTCTTAAAAGAGTCCACAAAACCTTCTTTCTTCGACATTTTTTTAGTGAACTCGTCTCCGAAAGGAAAAGGTCAAAAAAAGCAATTGAAAAGCCGCTCTCTCTTTCTTTCTTTTCAACGTTATAAACGACCCGTGAACGACGTAAACGACGGAAAACAACGCGAGCAAATAAGAGAGAGTGTGTGTGCGTGTGAGAGAGAGTGCGTGTGAGACGAAAAGAGGAGGGAAAAGAGAGGAAAGAAGAGAGAATTGAAGAACACGTTAGTTTTAATTTTGTCTGTCCTCTTTTTTTCTTGTCTACTGTGTCAAAGCTTCCCTAATCCGTAAAGAAGATGTTTGAAACGTCCCCGACCGCGTCGGAAACGCAACCGTTACCAATTTCAGGAGGCGAGAAACAAGACGACGGGGAGGAATGCAACGGACCACTTTTACCAAGAACAACAACAACTACAACGCGGAGAAGACGACGAGTTCATCATAAAATTGCCGAGGATTTGGAACAACAACACCACCACCGAAAAACGAATACTACTTTGTTGACGAAGAAGACGGAGAGTGAGGAGAAGAACAACGCCGCTGAAGTGATGATGACGACAAAAACGAAGAAGAAGATGCGAGGATCGTACGAGGAAAACGACGGCGACGCGATGATGATGATGCAAAGTGATGTCGAGCACCAGAAATCACATTCGGTGCTTTTAGAACACGCGAAGGAGTTGAAGGAGAATTTTCAGAGGTGGATTCATGCGATCATGGAGAGGAAAGACATCGCGGGGATGCACCATCAGTCTTTGTACGACGCGCCTCCTCCTCGTCCTCCTCCCGCGATGATTACAAAAACGACGACGAGGAAAAAGGAAGATCTTCAGCGACGCGATCAGGAATGTCGGCAACAAAACTCCGCGCCTAAAGGTGCTTTTAACGAGAACAATAACCAGGGTGGTGGTGTTGGTTTTTTGACTCTTCCTCGATTCAAGTTCTTAAAATTGTTACCGACGATTGATAAGATCGCGTGGGATCCTCGTTTGAAATCATTCGTGATATACTTCCTTTGCGTTTTGATTATGGAAACGAAAATTGCCATCGTCGGCGTGAAACAGATCGTCCCGGATGAGAAAAGGTTTTTGACGTCAGAAATGTATTCGGTGTACGTGAAGAACATATTGATGACGTTTGTACCGTTACAGTTTGCGATTGACCTGGCGTTTTTGTGTTTAGGCGTGAGGAAACGAATCGGCGCGCGAGGGAAGTTCGAGTACGACGCAGAGTACGAGGAAAAAGTATATTTTTGGAGACAAATGATCAAGACGTTTTTGAGACATCCGCAGGTGACATTGGCGTTAGCCGGATTGTACGGGCCAGTCTCGCACGAGTTCTCCTCGGTTCAGTTTGGGGCGATTGTGTTTATGCCTCTGATCATCGGCAAGTATAGTATTTCGAGGTACTCGAGCTTGAAGTATTCGTTCTTTTACTCCATCATGGCTACGGTGTACGCGTTTTTATTTCAGTTCTCGGCGCCTGAAGTGAGAGAAATGTGGTTTGAGAACAAATTTGAGACGTTTATGGACGTGACGGCGAAGATGTATTCTAGATGCTCACCGCAATATATGGCTTTTATATTCTTCACGCCGTTGGTGATGCACTTGATGTACCTCGTGGTCAACGCAGCGGGCACGTCCAAGAAGTATATCAATCTTAGTTTGGCGACGACGGCGATCGTATACGATAGGGAGAAGAGTCGATTTGATCGAGTGCGTTTCACCGGCGATGAACAAAATGCAGAGAAAGAGGAAGTTCTCGAAGAAGAAGAAGAAGAAGAAGAAGAAGAAGAAGAAGAAATGCCAACCCTTTCGCCAACGAGGAGGAAAGCAAACGATAGAAGAACGACAGCAACACCCGTAGTAGCAGTAACACGGACGGTGACGCGAAGGAGGACGAGGTCACAGACCAATTCTCCTTCGTCTCCTGCCAGGAACAACAACAACAACTCAAACTACACCGGGGATAATAACTTTCTCGAAGTTTTAGGTTTTGGTATTCACTTGAAAAGTAGAAGTAAACGTTTGAGAGACTCGCCGCCGTCCTCGCTGAATACTTCCAAGGACGGCTCCGACGGGGATGTTTTAGATATAGGAAGTACTGATCTGAGAAGCCGACAAGCTTTGTCGTTCATCGACGTGCCAAACGAGCGTTACGACTACATCGGAGAGTTGTGCGGCCGTTCGGTTGAAGAAGAGTGCACCGTCATGGACGGCACGCACGTCGTCATTCACCCGCCGCCTCCTTCGACATCTGGTGGAAGGAGTGAATCTGAGACATCCATATTTTCTGCGTTCAAACCAGCGCTATCGGCAAGAAATATTTTGTTTCCGTACACGAGAAAGAGCGGAACGTACAAGCGCAACGCGGAAACGATCCGATTAGTCGATCGAGAGTTTACGCAAGTTCTTCAAAAATTGAAAGATCTTCACTCAAAATCTGTCGTCGTTTCAAACAATTCAAACGGGGAATTACACGATTTAAGCGTTCGCATAGAAGGAAAAGGAAACAACGTGATGTCTTGCTCCGTGTGGAGAGGTTTTACGCCGGACAACATGCCCATTCGAGCTGTCGCGGAGAAGATCAAACCGATCAAATGCTCCTTTGGCGTTGGACGAGCGAAGAAGACGGCGTACGCGGACATGCGCGCTGGCTTGCCATCTGGTGCAGTGACGAACAACGACATTAACATCAACGCATTGACTGTCAAGTCGCAATCTCGATTTCCGCACTCGTACCCGCGAATCATCTCAGTCTCCCCGATGTGCGTTTTGCCGGGCGTGAGAACTCGCATCCAAATCCACGGAAGAAGTTTGAAGAACATAACTTTATGCGCTCGATTACACGGCAAGGCTGACGTCGAGGAGATCTTCATGCACAGCAGCGATGATCAGCAGAATTCGGAGCAAAAGAAAAGCGGAAGTTCGATTGCTTTATTCAAACTGCCGTTGTCGAAGCTTCGTCAAACCGAAAGAGCTCGCCACGCGATGTGGATGAAAGAGTCCGACGAGATGCCACTCGACGCGTCCGACGAGATGGAGCACTACGAACTCGAAGCACGCAAGAGAAGGGAAGGGGGAATTTCTCTCAAGAACGACAACGAGAACTCCATCTCATCCATCTCGGATACCTCCTCGGACGACGAGCAAATCGAACAAGCGCCGTTAGAAACCATCTACGTGGACGTCTGCGTCGACTCCTTATACGACGGCGGCTTATTCTTCCTCCAGTTCCTCAACGTCCCGTTCGCGTCTGCCTCGATCCCGATCGTCGTCACTCCGTTTCTGAACATCAAACGCGAATTAGACAAAAAGTTTTCCAACCGAAAACTCGGCGACGGCGCCAGAGTCGTTTTGTTCAAGTCTGCCGAAATCACCGGAGGTCGCGGCATGGATTGGAATATCGACGAGTTCGCTAATGCGTTGGAACACGATTTGGGGTGCCCCAAGTACGCCGACTTGGTTCGCGCGGCCAAATCTTCTTAAAGAAGAAGAAGAATTGAACAAGAAATTGTTCTCATTATGTTTATTATGTTTATTATTACGTCAAAGACAACTTGTATTATTATTATTATCATTATACCATTCTTTATTCTTCATCATTCATAGTATACTCTATCGTATTCTTCTTCTTCTTATGAGTCTGTTCTTTCTTTCCAGCTTCAAAAAACCTCAGAATTTTATCCTTTTGCACACATCACACGCAACACATCTTTCTATTCTCGTCGTCATGTTCGCCGCCTCGCATCAAAATCAACACGTCTTCAACACCGTTCGTACTACGAGTAAAACGACATCTACTATCAGAGGAGGAGGAAGAAGACCACCGACGATGAAAATTAAAGCCGCAGGTGGTG
>JACLAB010015023.1_pt1 | contig 15381 bp, 24 predicted proteins | sample 8027921 | NCBI WGS metagenome assembly JACLAB01 (sample SAMN15725117, study PRJNA655200) | protist metagenome | isolation source: fluorescence activated cell sorting (FACS) single amplified genomes of... | place: USA: West Boothbay Harbor, Gulf of Maine | collected 2000-07-19 | reverse complement strand
GACAGGTGCGATAATCATATTTCCTGCCATTAGACCCTCAGTAAGTGATAATCCCCAACCCTCATTATCTGTCATCATAAATTGGGCATCAGCCATGTTATAATAATAATTAAGGGTTTTTTCATCGCATTTACCATAGGTAAATTTGATTTGGTTTTTTATTGGGTCACACATAGTTTTAATTACCTCAGGAATGTCAGTTCCATTACTATCTACGGGGTCCGTATGCATAATGAATAAACACCTTTCGGCTTGTTCTGGGGTTAATTGGTCGGTGAATATTCTCCAAGCAGTAACTAAGTCTCCTGGGTTTTTCCGGCGAATATTTCTACTATTCCAAAATACTACAAAATCATATTCTTTCCCTTCATAGAACTTTTCTTTAAATGTTTCAAATTCAAGATCATTAACTATAGGAAAGAATTTGTTTTCATCTATACCATGTGGTGCATATTGTACTTGCCAATCTTCTTTTGGAAAGTCTCTAAGTACATTCTTAACTAAGTTTTTAGTTTGTTTAGAAATACAAAGAAGAAGGTCATCCGAACGATAAAAATCTCTATTATACATCGGGTAAGGGAGATCATCCCATATAGTATAAAAAATCATTGGGATTTTAGTCCTAATCTCTTTTTCCATTCGATATAACCATGTCCAATAACGGGGGTCGGTAAAGTGAAGAATAGCATCAGGTTTTTCTTGATCCATTAGCTGACGAAGAATTTGGTCATCACCATATCCACTCCATGGGATAACTTTTACATCTGAATCATCAATTCCTAATTGTTCATTAATTTGGGGACTTAAATCGAATGCTTTCCCTTGTTCGGGATGTTTAACAGCCGCCCCTAAATTTACCCAATTGTAATGTTGAGCAGTATTAAGGACGATTTCTCTAGCCATAGTACCTATACCACTATGTAATCTGATGTCGTCGCAGAGAAATAGGATTTTTTTCCTATCCTCTTTTGGGATATAACTTTTTTTCATTAAATAAAAACCTTTTTTATAATTTACAAACCACTACCACTAATGGTCAGGTCGGTATGTGTATGAAGGGATTTTGCAAAATCCTCATCAGTTAAATAGAGATGTATACTTCTATTTACTAATTTCTGAAGATTAAATTTTTGTCTAATAGAAGCAACTTTAAAATCTTCGAAAAGTTTTTCTTCTAGTTTTACGGATGTTAATTTTAGTGCCATGTTGTATATGTTTACATATACATATACATAGATTATAACTCCCCTGCTCGTTTGGCGTGTTTTATGGCTTCTTTTATTCTGGGGTGATTTAATACACTTTCACCATAGATGTTTTCTTCACCTATTTCTTCTACCATTTGGTTTAAAACCATATCGTGGGCATGATCTTCATCCCATTCTTCTTCCTCAGGTATATGAGGTAAATCATTAGGGTCTGGGTCCTCCTCATGAATCAATGTTATATTTTCTTCTTTCATGACTTTTTTTAATCTTAATTGTTCAAAAGCAAAATTTGCTGCAATAACAAGTGCAATTGCAAGGGGATCAAATACAAAAATTATAACCAATAAAAGTATATTAATAATCTGGTCCATTGGTTTACCTGTTAAACCAGATAAATATTTTAATGGACCAAGTTCACCAGCTACGTTATTACTGCTGGTTACCTCAACTATTTCAGTCTCATAATCGAATAACTGTTGGTTTAAATCGTCTACTCTGGAGTTGATTTCTGTTTGTCGTTCAATAGCTTGATCGAGTTGTTTTTCTAGGGCTCTCCTTGTTGATGAAGATGTTGTAGTTAATACATTACCTAATGTGTCAGTATACTGTATTATATTGTTAGATAAGCCAGATCTTAAATCACTCACCGCCCCATTAATAGAGGTTTTTTCATCGCTATATACCGCAAGTTGTTCTTTTACATTATCTCTTTTTGTTTCTATAAGTGCTATTTGAGAATCTATATTACCTGCTAATGCCGCAGTTTCTTGGTAAGCTGCTGATAAAAAACCATAAATACCCATACTTGTTATAAGAATTAGTATAAAACAAGCTATAGATAAGTAGTATTTGAGGAACTTTGGTAGGTTTTTTCTATATTGGTAGAGTAAGGATGCTATTACCAATTTAGCTACTTCAAGTGAAGCAGCCATTATTATAACAGCAAATGCTGCTCCTGCAAAGAGCTTACTCAACCCACTCACAGAGTAGAAAGCAGCTGATGCAGAAACAGCAAGTGCGGATAGTGCTATTATAAAAGGGAATAACTTATTTTGAATGGTTTTTATCACAGAGTTCAGGTTTATCTTTAAAAGGACACCACCTACAGTTTTTATCTGATGGTTTTTTAGTGTATTCCTTCGTCTGATACATATCGTCTTTAAAACAATCCTCAATAAATTCATGGAGATACTTAGATACACGATTCATAGTTACCTTACCTGATGAAGGTTCATATGTTTGTATGCGTGAAGACATAGCGGGGTATTTGGGGTTTTTCGGTATCTTACGTTTTACTATAAAATATTTACAATCAATTGAATCAACAGGTACTTTATACTGATCAGCAAAATACTTCTTATAAAGAACCATTTGAGCCATTTTGATTTTATTTTCTTTATCCCACTTCCCCCAACCTCTGGTAGAAGTTTTAATATCCCATATAGTTACCTTTTTAAGATCTTCATCATAAAATACTAAGTCAAGTTTACCATAAAGCATAATATTAGGATGGTCTTTATGGGGTGGTGTCAAAATGGGCATTTCAATTCCTAATAATCGAGTTCCCCTTTTAGAAAAATACATTTGACGTCTTTGTAAGAAAAAATCAATAATATTTAACCCATCATTTACAAATTCCATAATTTCCTTTTTGGTAGAAAAATTTTCACCAATTTGTTCTTTATAGTCTTTATACATTTGCATAAAACGCTGTTGAAAATCCTCATGAATGTCAAATTCATCAGCTTTTAACATAGATTTATTGTACATTAACTCAAAATATTCTTGAAGGGATTCGTGCATAGCAGATCCAAATGCCAAATGAATATTAGGAGGTTGTTTGAGTTTATCAATATACATTAATTTCCACTTATGTGGACATTCTAACCACAAAGAAAGTTGGGTATAAGAAATCATCTTATACTTCTCAAAATCCATTTGTGGGACTACAGTATTTTGGACGTTTTCAACAATCATTTGAATTTGCCTTGTTGTACTATTTGCCCTATAATCCCATATACACTAAGATCTTTAAATGTATCTTCTACAGATTCACCTACAGTATCAGGTTCCCCTAATACAACTAGATTTTTTAAACGCTGAACTTTATCATTCATTCTAAACCATAACCCTGTGAGTGAGAGTTTAATATCGCTTTCGGTTTCTAGGTTAGTGCCTACATTAATATTGGAGGTTCCATAATTGCGGTGTTTTTTACAGAATAAAATGTATTGCTCCATCATAATTTTTTTATATTCAGCAGCTAATTCAGGATACTTTTCTTCACACCACTTTACTGCAGCATCATCTTCTTTAGAAAATTCTATCATTTTTTCATTAATTTTTTTATTTCACTATCTTGCATTCCTATATGGTTAAGAAGGCTTTTTATTTCTTTTTTATTAAGAACATTTAAATACCCTTCAGCTTGATCACAAGAACATTCAAAATATACACTTAATATTGTAAGTAGGTTTGAATTATAGGTTTTAGTTTTATTCCCTTTAATCCATTTATTAAATTTGAATTTATTTCCAGTCATTGATTGATAATATTTAAAAGATTCTTTAGGGGCTACATCATAATGTTGTAATCTGTTTACAACATCTAACATATTATTATTAAATCCTAAAGCCCTATTAATAATAAATTTATTATAAGTTTTTTTTTCATCTTCAGTTAGATTTTCCCATTTAATTTTTTTATCATGGACTAACTTTAAAAAATCAAAGGGCGTCATCTGGTGGTAAAAATTCACTGTTCACATTCCCACATTTAGAACAAGCATAAACCGGGATAGGGATCATAGCTGCTTGACCATTAGGGGATAACATTGGGGATAATTTACGCATTAAAGATACCTCAGTGAAATGTTCACAACCACACTTTTCACAATGTACAGGGGTTGTTTGTGAGAGATCTATGTTATATTGTTGTTGGGGATCCATTATTTATAGGTTTTTTTAGGTTTTTTGAATCTAATTTTATCGTAGCGGTCATATTTTTTATTAAACCATTTATACCAATCCTTAAATTGTTCTATTCTTTGTTGGGGTGAATTTACACTCATATTTTTAATAATTTATTTAACATAGCGGCTACACAAATTTCTTTATCAATGACAAAACTATACTCATATTGGTATTGAGCTATTATTACAATAGCATCTCCTACCTTTGTAGTATATTCTTCTACATTATCGTATAAACACCTAAATAATGACTCAAATTGTTGTGCACCACTATCGGCAATTATTTGTCTAATATCATTTAGTTTAGCTTTATTTTTTAAAGAAGCTACAACTTTATTCTCAAAATCAGTATTGACTAATGACTTTGAATCTAGAATTAATTTACCCCCCTTTATACTACCTTGTACTGTATTAAGGATCTTTCTAATATCCGGATAATGGGTAATTATTATTTGCCCCAGATCTTCCTTAGTAAAGTCAATTCCTTCACTTTCACATATTTGTAGAATATGTTGTCCCACCTCCTTTTTAGACGGTGGTACAATTCCAAAGGTAACGCAACGAGACTGTAGAGGGCTAATGACCCTATCCAAATAATTGCATGTGAATATAAAGCGACAGCTAGTAGAAAATGTTTCAATAACGTTCCTAAGGGTCGCTTGGGCCTGGGCTGTGAGGTAATCTGCTTCATCTAAAATAACTATTTTTAGTCCATTAAATCCTATACTAGAGGCAAATGGGACAATTTTATCTCTGATTGTATCAATCCCTCTTTCATCAGAGGCATTAATATAAAGGTGGTCAGCTTCCAATTGGCCTACTATTAGTTTGGCCAGCGAGGTCTTTCCAGTCCCCGCTGGGCCAAACAATAGTAAGTTTTGTAGTTTACCAGTATCTAAATACTCTTGAATCTTATCACGAACCGTAGAGTCGCCAACAAAATCCTTTAGTGATTTAGGTCTATATTTTTCTACAAATAAGTCCATTAAAACATAGGTGGTTGATCAGCTAACATTTCGGTTTTTTCATCCGGTTTATTTACAATAACACATTCTGTTGTGAGTAAAGTTCCAGCAGCTGATGCAGCATTTTCAAGAGCACATCGTGTTACTTTTGTAGGGTCTATTATACCTTCTGAAAGCATATTAACTTTATTTTCGGTAGCTAAATTCCATCCTAATTCAAAGTCATCTTTAAGATCTAAACTTAACCAAATAGAATCTTCATAATTGTATCCTGCGTTAGAAAGGATTTGGTAAAATGGTTTTCGAGCAGCTTTACGTACTATCTCATATCCAATTTCTTGTGGATCATTAAGTGTATCATTCTCAATGAGGTATGAAGCACAAAGTAAAGCATGACCACCACCCGGAAGAATTCCTTCTTCAATTGCTGCCTTTACAGCATGTACAGCATCATCAACTCTATCTTTACGCTCTCTCATTTCAGTTTCAGTATAACCCCCTACATTAATCACTGCAACACCACCAGCAAGTTTACCTAAACGTTGCTGTAGTTGTTCACGGGCATAGTTACTTTCAGCTTTATCAATTTGGCTTTTGATTTCTTCAAGACGCGCAGTAAGTACTTCTTCACTACCTGAACCATCTACAATTGTAGTTTCGTCTTTAGTAAGAGTAACACCACGGGCAGTACCCAACATATCGAATGCAACTTTATCAAGTTTCATACCTTTTTGCTTTGAAATAACAGTACCACCTGTAAGTGCAGCCATGTCTTCTAAAATCATAGTACGGCGTTCTCCAAAGTCAGGTGCTTTAACAGCAGCACATTTCAAAATACCACGCATTTTATTTACAATCATTGCAGCCAATGCCTCACCATCAATGTCCTCGGCAACAATCAAAAGTGATTTGTTTTGTTGGCTAACTGCCTCAAGAATAGGTAATAACTCCTTTACAGCACTAATTTTACCATCATACATCAAAATATATGGTTCATCAAGCTGACAAGCCATTGATCCATTATCTGTAACAAAATAAGGCGACTTATAACCACGATCGAATTGCATACCTTCTACTACCTCAAGTGTAGTTTCGTGTGTTTTGCTTTCTTCAACTGTGATAACACCCTCACGACCTGCTTTATCAAATGCAGTAGAAATTAATGTTCCTATTTCTTTATCGTTATTAGCTGAAATAGTAGCAACTTGTTTAAGCTGATCTTCATTTGAAATATCTTGTGATTTGTCTTGTAAAACTTTGACAATATCTTTTACAGCCTTATCAATTCCTCTTTTGATATCAATAGCATTATTTGTGCGATTACTAACAGATTCAAGAGCTTGATTATAAATTTCACGGGTTAAAACAGTAGCTGTGGTTGTACCATCTCCTGCTTGCTCACCAGTTTCAATAGCTGCCTGCTTAACTACTTGGGCTCCTAAATTTTCAATAGGGTCACTTAATTCAATCTGCTTTGCTACAGAAACTCCATCCTTAGTTGAATGGGGGGTACCCATACCTTTACTTTGTTCAACAATTACATTGCGACCATAGGGGCCCAATGTACTTGCTACAGCATCTGCGAGTTGGTTAACTCCATCTTGGAGTTGGTTTCTCCCGTTTTCTCCAAATTTGATTATTTTACTCATACTTTATTAATTTACAATTCCTAAAATTTCTGATTCTGATGAGAGTACATACTCTTCACCTTCGATTTCTACGGTATTTGCCCCGTATTTAGGCATAATGACTTTTTGTCCTACTTCTACTCGCATAGGTACCAAATTGCCGTTATTATCATAACGACCAGGCCCAACTGCAAGTACAGTTCCAAAGTCCGGACGATCCTTTCCCATGTCAGGAACAACAATGTTCCCATAGGTTGATTCTGTAGCTTCAATCGGTCGGATCAAGATCCGATCAGCCAACGGTGTAATGGGTGTATTTTCCATATTTATTGATTTTGATTTCTTACAAGATAATAATTAGTCTCCAGGTCTCCAAATTTAAATGCAAAAGTCATTAATCCTTTTGGATTTACTTTCATCCAACCCTCTTCGAAACGTTTATTGTGTTTAAATATTTCTTTAATAAGGTCAGCATTAAATGGGATTTCGCTTAATTCATCATCAGAACTACCAGGTTCTATTGATGTGGCGAAGGAAACTGAATTAGTTGATTTATTTCCAATGTTAAATGTTATTTCCTTAGATGTAAAGCCTTCTCTAGTAGAAATGTAAACTACCTCTTCACCAACCGCATCTTTTGCTTTGATAAATTTAGTAGTAAACTCTTCATTAAGTTCTACTTCTATATTCTCTTCCATTTTGTTAATGGTAGGAACACCAGGAATAACTTGAGGATCTGCTAGATTAAATTTAATATCCATTGCTGTGTCAGCAATGGTAAATTTAGCAGGGGTTTTGTTCTCTTTAATTACTTCAAACATTACTTCATTTTCAAGAATGCCAAGCATTTTACTTAAAGTAGAAGTACTATAGATTCCAAATTCACCAATAGGGAATTTGAACTTTTTAGATACTACTTTACCTACTAAGTTCTGAGAATCATTTATAAAGTTTACTTTAAGGGATTCACCATCTGAAACCCATTTAACTCGTTCTATATTACCACCTAAGTGGTATTTACCTATAAAACTATCTATTATTCTTTTATCTGTCATTAGAATGAGAAAAAATTATTTACGTGTGTGTTAAGGGTTAAACTGCCCCAACTTAAGTCTTTATAAAAGGTTTCTAACTTATTTTTTAGGATAGAATCAAATGCTTTGTCTCTATCTATATAAGTTTCTACGAATGTACGAATACCTTCTGGGAAATCAAAGTCTAAGAAACCCATTGTGTCAATCTTATATGGGTTATCTTTTAAATATACCCATTTGATTTTATCTCCCTGTACAATTTGGGAGTGTTGTTTGTCTAATCCTTTAAATTTAAGGAAGTCATTATAACGAACGGCTGCTTTAACATTAACAGGTGCCCCAGTTTTTAATACTGTAAATATATTTCCAGCACCAGGGGGACGTTCAACATATTTTTTTATATCTTTTACTCCCGTAGGTTTACCTAGTAATTCAAGTGGTAACTCATTTAGGCTATTTTTGAATTCAAGGATTTCTTGGTCGATTTCACTTCTAGTAGCTCCAAATAGGATTTTATTGAGTATACCATTAAAGAACTTCTTAAACAAGGGTGGGAAATTTGATTTCATAAAATCAAGCCCCTTAACATCAATATCTTCTACCTTCATACCTTCCTTTTTGGTGATATATTGGGCATATCGTCTTTTACCTGAGAAAAAACCAGAACGAATAGTGCACTCGGTTTTCATTTCAAGACGATGCTTATTAATATTAAAGGCTTCCTCAGCTAATGTATCATAATACTCTGTAATAAGGTCTTGATATTTGAGGGCCATTTTTTCTAAAAGATCATCCTGTTCTTCTTCTGACATTTCAGAGAAATTAGGGTATAAATGTTTTAGAAGTGGCTCTGCGTGAAAGTAGTTAGAGTCAGTGTCAACATATGTGCAGAAGTTTTTATCACCTTCTTTACATATCCACCACGGTATTTGTTCTTGATTAACCATTAAAATCTATCGTCTACACCTGGGATTGTAATTATACCACCATCTTTTTCCCCACGAGAGTTTAAAATATTTTCATTAATACTAATTTCAAATAAATCACCATTAATCTTTACATTCCCCCCTTGTTGGAGCATTTTGCGAAAATATGAGAGTTGATTGTCATTCCAACCCTCACTTAATGTAAGTATTACTTCTTTTTTAACATATTCACCATTCATTTGAATGAGAACATTACTTCTTATTGATTGTGGAGATAATCCCATTATAATTCTAATTTTAATTCACCCCTAAGGACTTTGTTCATGTGTGTATTTGCGAATAATGCTGATTCTTGAATAATCCTTTGACCACTCAACGTTATAGCTTCACTAAGAATAACACTACCATAGCGAAAACTAGGTAAGGCAGTTGCACCATAAAGTGAATTCAGCAAGATCTTCATAGTGTATTGTTTAAGGTGATTTAATTCGCCTTCTTTTTTATTACCACTTTTATAAGCAACTTTCATTGCCTTTTTATATCTAACTCGTTCATCAAACCATTTATCAAGGATAACTGATAATACAGACTGTTTATCTGTCCTAAACATAACCCCATTTGCTGTAATTGTTAAATTATGGGTTTTGATTTTATTGATCACATCACTTACGCGCGTATTCTGCGTATTACGTGCAGTATTTTCAAGAGGAAGTATGGCTTCGGGGTCATCGTTGACCATCTTTTCTAAATCGTTTAATCCAAGTCTATTATTTCGGTCATCATAAAGGTCTAATACTCTACCAATATATGTTTCTTTACCAATATTGAGAGACATAATGATTGAAGGATATAGTGATGTAAGATCCTCATCAAACATATAGTTGTATATGCCTGTTTTGGGACAGAATAAATAACCACCTGCATAATTTTTCTTAGTAAGTGGATCTAAATCTTTGTTAGGAGGAATTATTCCTTCGGCAATAAGCCAGCTGGAAATAGCCCCATCGTGAATACGAGATGATTGATATACTTCTTCATATGATACTTTTCCTTTATGGGCGAGATTTTTAGTTAAATCAATGTATTTGAATTTTTCATCAAGCTTTTTAAGGATTAAAACATCAACAAAGTTATATTCAATGAATTTTTCTTTATCTTCAGCAAATAATCTATCAAGTGATCCCTCATACTCAATTTTCTTTTGGTCTACATATTTTTCACCTAATGAGTCAAGTTTATAAGATGGTTCATCCTTAAAACTATATTTTTTATGCATCCTCATATAGTCAAGGGAAGCAACTCCTGCAATGCGAATAGGCATATCTTCATCCCAATGGCGCTCTTCTATAACATTAATAGGAGACATTCTTTTTACAGTACGACTACCCATAGTATTTTTAATTCTATAGTAGAGATAGGGGATGTCAAAATAATCACTATTGTATCCAACTAAAATATCAGGTTGGACTTCCTCCATCATTGCTATGAACTTATCTAATAGATCTGTTTCTCTAGGTACAGGGATTACTTCTCTTCCTTGACTGTCAAAGGTATGTTCGAGGTTTCCTTCTTTATCAACAATAATAATTTTCCATTCGTCTACTTGACGATCCCACCATGCAATTGAAGTAACTGGTTTAGGGGCGGATTTAATATATTCAGGAGTCAATGCACCTCCCATCTCAATCTCAATATCAAAGAATACTTCTCTATGAGTAACTGAGGGTGTATCATCATCTCCATATTTGTCAATAAGAAATTTAGTATGGATATTACCTCTGGTATGGTCAGAATAATGCATTCGAGGATCCTCTCGATTCCAATTGAATACTTTTTTAAGATTTTCACCTTTCAAACCTTGGTGTGTGGCTTGTTCTTGGTGACACTCTATATAACCATAATTTTGGAATTCTTCTTCAGAATATCCTTCATCGGTCCAGAGATGCATTCGGTAATGATTCCATTCATCACCTCGTTGAACATAACAATTTTTATACATTAGTCTTGATTATATAAATCAATATACATTGCTTTTGGGTTAGCTCCAACCTTTCGGCCAGAATCTACTCCATCTATTGTTAATACAACAGTTGGAATATTTCGAATCCCAAATTGTTGAGACAATTCTTGATTAGAATCAACATCAACCTTTTGAACATTATACCCTTCGGTTTTAAGTTCTTCCATAACTGGACCTACCATCTTACAGGGCCCACACCATTCGGCACTAAAATATAATAATTTTTTCATACTAATTCTTCTATAATTCCTACAACTTCACTCACAACTAATACTACAGTAGCAACAATTAGGTTAAATGGGATGAGTGTATATCCTACAATTCGAATCCCTGATTTAAGAAATGAAATTCTACGGTGCCATTTTTGATCTGGCATTTGGTCTACATTTTTTACTTTAGGGGAAGAATTTCTACCCCTTTTAGCATTCATTATTTCTCTATCAGACATTCTTTAATTCATTTTCAGTAAAAAACTGTTTAAGGTTAGGTCTAAAATAATTAACATTTTTCATAACCTTCTTATCACGCGATCTGTATACAATATATTTATCACCACACTTTTCATAGTGGCATGCTTCCCCTTGTTCCCTAGCTCTAAGCTCCACTGTTTCTTTTGCTTCAGCCTCAGTCGAGCAAGCCTTTGATAAGTTTGAGGCTTGCACCTCTTGATAGGCTGGCCAAACTTTATCCTTAAGACCATGTAACATAGCTCCGTTCCCCAAGGAAACGTAAGTAATGTCGCACAAAGCATCCAAAATCTCAACGATGTCACCTCGTTCACATGCTTCTCTATACTCCTCAAGTTCTTCCAATACGAAGTTGTATACAAACTCCCATTCTTTCCGTTCTGGTATTGTTGGTTCATAGTTGTTGGGTTTATTCATTAAATCATTAAACTCCTCAACTTCATCCACAAACGGAATATCCTTAAATAAAACTAATTGCTTTCCCATCACTCAATAACTTTTACTAATTTAATTTGCTTAAGTTGATCAACATGCCATTCCATCGTATATGAGGAATATTCTTGTGTTAATTTAACTTCTGCGTCAGTTGCATTTTCTGCATTAACGAGGAATTGTTCAGTGGTCCACCTTGCGGATCCACGAGAGGTTTCCTCTTCAACCTTTACTTTTGCTAGCCAATATGCCATAACTTTATCCTTTTAATAATTGTTTTCCTGTGTTATTTGTCCCCCCAAAAAATTCGTCTAAAAACGATTCTGGATAGAGTAAAACTTGTCCTGTGTAGCTTTTATTTTCTACATGACGAGTACCAAATTGTATATTTTTAGCAGCAGCAGCTGCTGCTACTCTTTTTCCTAAATCGGGGCCAGCAGCATGGCCTAAATAATCATATAAACTTATCATAATTTTATTTATGGGTTCGTTTAATATCAGCTGATAAATTTTTAATTTTATTAGCAGCTGATCTACATCTTCCTTTGGCAGCTGCCGTTGTTTTTTCTACCTCTGCTTCAATCAATAAAATTTGATCTTTAATTGCATTTATTAATTCTTGTGTATTTTCCATTTTATTAGTTTTTAAATATTATGTCCTCCATTGTTGATTTTCAGACTGTCAAAAAATTCTTTACGAGCTTGGTTATTATCGTCTCTAAAAGCGCCTGATGCTTTGGTTGTTACCATAGCAGCACCCTGATGTTTAACACCTCTACAGCTAACACAATTGTGTGTTCCTACAATAGTAACAATAACACCTTTATTACCTTCAGTAATTTTATCTACCGCATTATGAATAGCTGATGTTAATTGTTCTTGGATTGCTCCTCTACGACCAAATAATTCTACAATTCGGTTCAACTTAGATAAACCAATTACTTGGCCTTCTTCCCCTGCAATATAACCAATATGAACTACACCCCCAATTGTTTGGTGGTGGTGAGAACACATTGATGTAAGTGGGATGTTACGTTCAATAATAACACCATCATAACCATCACTGGGGAAGGATGTAATAGGAGACATTGCTGTATAACGTCCTGCCCATAAGTCATTAACGTATGCTTTAGCTACACGTCTTGGAGTTTCCATAGAATTGGGATCATTTCTCCAATCACATTTTAATGCATCTAAAAATTTACCATAGGCCTTTTCGGCTTCCATTATCATTTTTTCTTTCTGCTTGTCTGAGAAGGGAAAGCCTTCAGCAACACCATTTGCAAACCCTACTTTTACCACTTCTAATTCTTCGTGGATTTTGCGTCTTTCGTTTTCCATCATACTGTATAAATTGTTCCTAAATTCCTATTATGTCCATTCTCATCATCCATACCATATCCTATATACCAAGGATCAAATACAGAATCAGTTTCTTGCTTCAAGATATGAAGTACTTTATCGAAATCCAAATTTTCTTTATAAATTGCTGCAACCGGGGTAATAGTTTTTGGTTCTTTTACCTGTAGGAAATTAGTTACTGCTTTCATTGTATTTCCTGAATCAAGGATATCATCTACAAGGTAGACATGTTTGTTTTTAATTTTAGTTTCTAAATCTTTAGTTACAACTAAATCACCTTGTTTTCTACCATAATACGATTTACAGCGGATAAAATCAATTTCAATGGGTACTGTGATTTGTTTAACTAAATCGCTAAAAAACATGAATCCACCATTTAAAATACAAACAAGTACTACAGGTACAGGATCATTCCTGTGTTCATCGTTAATTTTTTTAGCTAGAATCTTAATTTGAATATCTAACTCTTTTTCAGTTATTGCTTTTTTCATTATACTCCTCTTTCTGTGTTATAGGCAATAATGTGGTCTCTACCTGTCATGTTATACCCATGTTCAGCAACCATTTCAAATACTTTAGGATACATTTCAATCAATGTTTCACGGGTATCACCTGCGGGCATCACATAGGTTTTAGCTTTAGGGATATTCATTTTAACTCTAAATGCTTCGATTTCTTCTAACCCTTCATCTGTTCCATCCCATACTGGTTTATAGTGGTAATCATCATGGAATTGAAGGGTTTGTTCTATAGCTTCATAATTGAGCCTAAACTTCTCATGCTGCGCGACAAACCTCTCATCAACAACTTTACCACCGGGAGTAGTAATACCCACACGAGGACGGGAATTAGAAAACTTAGGACTAAGAGATATGAGACCAATCGGATAATCGGTAGGAACAAAATGTGATCCTTCGGTTTCGATTGTAATAAGGATTTCTCTTTCATTTGCAAAATGTGTTAATTCATTTACTAAGGCCGCATGCATTGTAGGTGAACCACCCGTTAGCATCATTTCCTTTACATGCGGGTTCTCATCATAAATATTAATTATATCATTAAATGTAAATGTACCTTTTTGTGGGTGAATACTTGTATACCAAGAATCACACCAACCACCTTCACCAAACCAACATCGGTGAGTACACCCTGTAGTTCGAACGGCAATAGTGGGGCGCCCGAAACGGGAGCCCTCACTTTGCACGCATCGATATACCTCTAATACAGGTAATGCTTTATCGTAATTTTCTATTCTCTTACGCATACTAATATCAGTTTTCAGTGCGGATGTACTGCTTACCGTTAAAAATATAAATTGTTCCAAACGGAATATCACGGGTATTATCAAATCTTTGACCCATAACATTATAATAGTTATTATCTAGTGGACGTTGAGTGTTTTGAATTTCTCCTACACTATTTACTGATCCACTTTCACCACCGTCTACAACTGTAATAGTAAATCCACTCACAAACCCATTATACATTCCTAGTGAATCTACAGAAACTGCTTGGCAAAAAGTATCATAACACCCTAGCGCATCATCTTCTATAATCAAACAAAGAATGTGAGGACCATCTGTGGTATACTCCCATGTAGGAAAGGGGTCATTGCTTGTACCTTCGTCTCCAAAAGCCCAAGTATAAATTGCATTTGGGTTATAATCATAAATTGTAACCGTTAATGAACCTAAAACAGGTTCGTTACCTTCTACAGTTTGTGCTACATCAAAATAAGCATTACATGCACCTGTACCATTAATAGGTTGTAATACTTCGTCAATTACGTGTACTACCCCGTTATCCGTAGTAATATCAAATGCTGTAACATTAGTGGTTGCGTTTAGTACAACAGCATTACCAATTGATTGGAAATAAAGTGGGTTATTCGTCAGTAAAGTAATTAAATTATTAAATAGCTCATTTCCTAAAGAATATAAAGTATCAGCTAAATATATTTCTGGGAGTACATGGTACATAAGGATCTCAGTAAGATCTGGTAATTCAAGTAGTTGTTCAACTGGGACTTCTAACTCCTCTGCTAAAGCTAAAAATGCATCGTCGGTAGGAGCAAATACTGTAAATGTACCTTCACCTTCTAAGGTGTCTTGTAATCCTGATACGCTAATTGCTGCTTCAAGGTAGGTGTGGTCTTCACTTTCTTCAATTACAGACCACACTGTAGATTGAGCAAAACTAGTTAGGGAGATTAAGGCCAACCCAAAGGCCATTAAAACGTTTTTCATAATTTTTGGTTTTTTAATTGTTTATTTATTTGATGCTTACGCATTCTCTAATACTTTTTCTACATGGTTTCGTACAGTTCCCCAATCAACAGGTCCTGTCTCGTCTGCATACGCAACTGGAT
>JACLAB010006779.1_pt1 | contig 15422 bp, 9 predicted proteins | sample 8027921 | NCBI WGS metagenome assembly JACLAB01 (sample SAMN15725117, study PRJNA655200) | protist metagenome | isolation source: fluorescence activated cell sorting (FACS) single amplified genomes of... | place: USA: West Boothbay Harbor, Gulf of Maine | collected 2000-07-19 | reverse complement strand
CCGGCGTCGAGGTTTGAGCGGTACGTCACGGTGACGGCGAGACGGGCGAAATTTACGAATGAGATCGTCAAGGCACTCGGGAAGGCGTGGGATTTGTCTTTAGATGATGGGTTAGCGGCGATTTTAGCTGTGCCAGTGGTGGCGCATGATGTGCCCATGGCGGTGAAGACGCCGACGAAGGCGGCGCGGTTGCTCGGGAATACCACGGCGGAGGAGCAAAAAGACGCCGCTTTGGATGGACTCAAAGAAGAAGATGCCAAGGATGCGTCGTTGTACAAGTACACGCACGCGGATATCGTTGGTGATGGATTCTTTATCGTGAATCAGCTCGAGACACTGGTGAAATCTCGCGCGCTTCGAGCACCAGACGCGAGCGAAACCGACGAGCCGCGAGCTCCGACGTTTCTCACCGAGCTCCAAAATTGGACCACAGAAAAGCACAATTTAGGAAACATGACGAAAGCGACACGATTAGAACGTGACCGTGCCCGTCGTGAGCGCGTGCGTCTTGAAAAGATGGCCGAAGTGGAGGCGCTGAAGAAGCCGAGAGAACCACGATTGGAACCGCCGCCGCCAGCGATGTTGGCGTTTGAGCATTACTCGCACGTTGGACCAGCGCTACAAACAGAAGTGTTAACGCTATGGGACTACGTGCAAGTGTTCGGAGACGTGTTGCACTGTCCGCCGTGCCCGCTCGAGCGGTTTGCTAAGACTTTTCTCGGCTCAGAACTCGGAGCTGCCGAAGTCGCCGTGTGGCGCGACGTCATGGTGGCGTTTATGCGGCTCATCGAAGCGCGCACCGACGCGCTCGATTGTGAATCATCAAAGTCACGCCCGAAGCATTCGCGATGGTGGGGTGACACCGTGTTTAGCTTAAACGATTTGAACGAATTAGATTGGCCTGATCGCGCGAGCGCGTTGATTCATGACTTAAAAGATGGTCCCGGTATGAACGAGCGCGTGCGACGATTCGCCATCGAAGCCGCGGCAAAAATAGAGCAAGGCGCTTCGGTAGTAGACCTGTCGCCTACGCACCGCGTAAGCTTGGCGTCGGCGTTGAGCACAATTGCGATGGAGTCCGAAGTTATTCACGAGTACGTGAACACAGTGACGGAGCGTGCGCGGGCGAATCGAAAGACTGGCGAGTTTCACATTACGCCGCCGCTCGTCGCCGACGCGGTGCCGAAGCCCGAGGTCAACTCTAAGAAGGAGGACGACGACGTGAGCGTGAAAGAAGAAGACGGCGACACTGCAGACGACGAGAAGAAAGACAGCGAAGGTGTTGACGTCATGGACACGGATGCGGGCGATGAAGATGATGATAACGAATCCGCGGAGAAGCCGCCGACGCTGACTGAATATCGACGAAGCCAGCTCATGAAATGGAGATCACAAGCAATCGATCGCGCGGTGATGAGTCGTGGTAAACCCGTAGCCGTAGATGAGCAAGGTCGGCGATACTTTGCCCTCGGTGGTTTGAACAACGCTGGTCGAGTGTTTGTTGAGGTTGCTCCAGAGGGATGGCGCCCAAAGGACGATTCGCCGCCGCAAATAATCGAGGACGAGGAAATTCCAAAGCAACCGATGGCTGGTCCACCTGTACACGCGTGGAAATTCAAAGAAGACTTGGAAGAGCTCAAAGGTAAGTCGCCGAACGTGTCTGGTCTTGTAGAATATGCGTCGCTCTGGGGAATGTATGCGCCCGGGCCGAGTCTCGACGCGCTGAGCGAATGGTGCAACCCGTCGTACGATAACGAACGGTACATTACTCGCGTACACAAGTTAATCACGCACTCGGTCGACGGCATGGAAGATGAAAACGCGCAAGTTGAAGGCGAAGTTCTTCACGAGCGCGTGCAGGCGTTGTGCTCGACGCTGGTTGAGGATGGCTACGCGGCGCTCGATGACGTCCCACTCGCTTCGATGACTGAAGGCGCTTTGGTATCTCGATTGATCAACGTTTTGCGGTTCATTCTGCACTCGTTACCGTTTTGGCGCTCGCCCAACGGCTGGTTAGGGCGATTCATCGACACTAGCGCGCGAATCGATCTGCTCTCATCCGCGAGCGATACAGTGTTAGTTGACATTTTGAAGCTCTTACCCGCGATTGAAGGTTTGTGCCGCGATTGTTACATTCTGGACGAAGCCTCTTGGGCCGATGCCAGACCAACATGGCTCGCTCAACTTCGTTTCTACATATACGGCCCACGAACGGAGGCTGAATTAGAAGCTGCCGCGCACTTTGGTCACGATGCTGGCGATGGCGATGAGTTTCCTGGCGTCAAGGATGTGAAAAACGCGTTGGAGCTCGTCGACGCGTTACCGAACTTGAACGTTCGGCGCGCTGCAAACTTGATCAATCAATTCATTCGGTTTCAAATAATAGACACGAAGCGAATGTCGAGTGCTGCATTTAAGCAAAGCACGGGCGTATCGAGTGGCGTGCCTTCAATCAAAGCGGGCGCGATTGTCGCGCTCATTAAAAAAGGCTTGACAAAAACGTACAACAGATACGTCGAGCGGAAGAACAGACCTCGAAATTGGATCGATCAGGACACATTGCGACCGGTGGAGCGATGTATCGTGCTCAGTACGGCGTATCGCGCGTCTGAGCCATCGCACTCTCGATCGGATGATGCAGAGACTCCTCCGTGCACGTGGCTCATGTGTATGCTCGTCGACTCTGGCGAGACGCAACGCTCGGTGGGCACGCGAAAACAAGTCGCCGAGGACGGAGACGCCGACGACGGAGACGACAAGGATACGCGTAGACTCGTTATGGCGCCGGTGTACGCCGGAGGTGACATTGCGGATTATGTGCTCGACTGGAACAAGTATGAAGATTCTCGAAACAAGCCGTGGGCGGTGCACGACCGCATCATGATGCAGTTTGAGGGCGTGTCGGGAGGCGATGAATCGAACGGTATCGTCGCCATCGACGACGCCGTATACTATCTCGGTCGAGTCCGTCGAGTACGCACGAGTCCAGATTGTTGGGAAACAGTGCAAGTCGTGTTTGATAGCGATCCCGAGGATTGGATGTGGGTGTCACCGTGGGAAATCGTCGCGGCGCCAGAGAAATACCACGATCCTGTGTTCGACCGCCCGGGTGCGATTGATCCCGACAGAGAGCTCACCGAAGAAGACATGGCTGCTATTGTGCTTTCAAAGTCAATCGCGCGTCGTCTTGGTTGGCCCGCCGGAACGAGGCACAGTGAGTTTGACAAATTGCGAGCCCAAGCGTACCGCGGGCACCCGCCCTCAGGTCCTGTGTTTTGTCACGCGCCGTTAAATCTCTATCGCGTCTTCATCGAAACCATGCATTTAGGTGGGTACGAATCTGTGACGCGGAACAAGTATTGGAAGCAAGTCGCGCGAACGCTCGGGAGAGATTTGTCAACGCAAACGAGCGCTTCGTTTGCGTTGCGAACGGCGTACGAAAAGTGCCTGCACGAGTTGGAGAAATACTTGAGTACTCCAGAGATGATCGAGAAACTTGACGTCAATTCGTCAACGTTGGAAACTATGGATGCATTTCCGGGCACTGTTCCCGGTACTGCTCGTAAGCCCGTTGACAAGGATGAGGACGACGACGACGAGGAGGACGAGGACGACGACGACAAGGCAAAGAAACGAAAGAAGAACGCCGCCGCCGACGACGACGACGACGTTGTCGTGTCCGATGACGATTTCGACGCCGACGAGGCGAGCGACGAAGGCGACGACTCTGATTCGGACTTTGTTCGTTAATCTGACTTTCACGCGACGTCGCCTATTACCGACGCGTGGTGGGAGGTAAAACACAAACACAAAACACAAACACGCAGTAACATTAGTAACATTTTGAATTTGAATTGAAAAGTCCTGCTCAATACGACGATGGCCAATACAGCGTAAAACTTCCGGCGCGATGCTCGTCGCCCGCGACGTCGTCGCCGTTACTCGTTCGATTCCGCAAGTTATACGCCGCTTCGGCCAAATAAATGGCGGCGTCCGCCAACGCGACGACTTCGCCCAAAAGCATCGTGCTGTACGGAAACAATCGCCCTTCGCGCGTGCGACACGAATACACCGCTTCCACGCGAAACACGTCATACGGCTCAATCTCACACGCACGAACGCTCGAAAGCAAGCGCACAACCGCGCGCGCGCCGTTCGCCGCGGCGTCCATCGTCCAGCACGCGTCGTCCAACCGCTCCGCCACCTCGCGCACGCGCCACACCGACGCCGTGCCCGCAATCACCGCGCACGTCGTCCCATCGTCATCACCGCGCGGCGCATCGCCGACGATATCCCCCACGAAACACTGCGCCGCCGACCCATCGCGCGCGCGGTTCGACATCCACACGGCATCCTCAACACACGGCACGAATGTCGCCACGCGAATCCGCACGTCGTCGTCGTCGTCATCGACGCCGCCGGCGCTCGCGACGATGGACGCCTCGATGCGCGCCACGACGGTCGCCACGACGATCGTCACCGCGACGACGACCGCGGCGGCGATGCCGCGTCGTGCGCGTCTATTCATATTCCCCAGTCCACCACACACCCTCGGACGTCCGCGCGCGCGCCGACGATTGGCGTCCGCGCCGTGCGCACCGAGATACAAACAAACACAAAAACAAACAAACACGCGCGCGACGACGACGACGACGACGACGACGATCGCCACGCGAACAACAAAACAACAACGTTAACAGCGCAAAAGATCTATTCACTACACCACCGTGCGTTGTTATCGCGATGGCAACGCCATCCAAACACTTGAAAGCGACAAATAAGAAAGATTGAGGATGAAAAGAATTGAAGATCTGCGAATGTTTGTGTGTCGACGCGAGAGTTCCGAACGTATGACACACAAATTGATAAAAAGAATACGACATGTAAATTGATAAAAACATGGCTTGCAACTTTTGCGGGAAAACCGGTCACTCTGCAATATGCTGAAGGCATATTGAAGGGCATACGAGTTCGCGTTGTCATCATTGCCACGAGGCAGTCCTCGTAGTAATTTTGTAATCCTGTTCAAGGCTCAACGGACGAGAAGCGACGCGTGGCGCGTTCGGGGGTGGTTTCATGGCAAATGACGGTTACTTTTTCGCCCGCACGCCGCGGCGTCACAGCGCGACGCGGCGGACGGATACGGATGTACGACGACGCCGATCCCGACGTCGCGACGGTGCGGCGCGACGACTCGCAGTGGCCGCCGCGGTTTCAGCCGCTCTATGCGTTCGCGAGCGGCGGCGGCGTCGGCGGCGGCGGCAGCGCGCAGCATCAGCATCAGCTTCAGCGTCAGCATCATCGTGAATTCGCGCGCGGCGGTGGCGTGACGACATCGACGCCGCTCGCGCCCGAACGGTTTCGATACGCCCCGAGCGACGTCGCACAACCACCATCGTTGCGCGACATCGCGAACGCCAACGCGCATGGGTATTTACCGTCGTCGCAAGTGTCGCAGAAGGAACGCGCGACGCGACGCGAATCGCATCGCGACGAATGGGTCGCGACGGGATCGACGCCGACGTTGGCGCTCTGCGATGCGAGCGCGCCGGGCACGGCGACGCTGGAGCAGCGTCACGGTGTGTCGGTGGCGATGACGGCACATGGGGAGGCGATGCGGGCGCGGTCGTCGCAAGAGCACGCGATTGTTGGGGAAGGATTATACGCGTCGGCGGAGCGTCGATGGGCGGAGCGCGCGGACGCGTTAGATGTCAAGTATACCGCGCTCGCGGATGACGTGTCGCGCGTGAAGAGCATGTTGACGGATATTATGACGACGCAGGCGAATATATTAGCCATGCTTGCGGCGTCGGCGACGGCGACGCAGACGATGACGATGACGCCGCGCGTCGATCGAAACCGAGACGATTCGGCTCGCGCGCGAGCGAGAGACGTCAGCCGTCCATTCGACGACGACGACGACGACGACGATGACGATGACGACGACGACGACCACATGACACGCACCACCACCGCCACCACCATGACCGATATGACGAATACGCACACGCTCAAACGCGTGAAACGCCAATCCAATCGCCGCCGCGCGCGTCGCTCGACCGACGCCGCGCGCCGCGCGCCGAGCCGAGACGCGTCCAAATCCAAATCCAAAGACGACGACGACAACCACCGACGCTCCATCGACGACGACGACGGCACCACCACCACCGAAGACACGACGCACGCAACGCCCGACGACGATATCACCACACGCGGTGACGCCATGGACGACACGCAACTCCGCGCCGCCGTGCTCCGCCGCATGCTCCATTTCCAGCGCCAAAGCGCGCGTCGCGCGCGCGAGTAATCACCCCCGACGACGACGACGACGACGACACAGCGACGACGACACAGCGACGACACAGCAACGACACAGCAACACACCGCGACGTGTACACGCGACACCGCGCACCGCGCGCACCGCACGCGGCTTTTGGTTCTCACATGTGTGTCTGACTTCCACACACAAAAATGTCGACCGTCACTGTGCGACGCTTGGGGCCTATTCATTCATGTCCCGCGGCGTGCTCGACGTCCGCCGCGACGGCGCCGGGGACTCGACGGCGTCGCGCGAGACGCAAGTACGCGCCGCGTGCGCGCTCGGCGTCCTCACGCTCGCCTTCGCCGCGGCGTGCGTGGTCGCGCACGACGCGTCGCTGCGAGGATACCACCTCGCGGCGCACTTGGCGTTTCCCGCGCTCGGGGCGTGCTGGTTGGCGGCGTGCGTGCCGCTGGGCGTGTGCGTGGCGTATCCGGGAGATTTACGACGAGGGGTGAATCCGCTCAAGGTGAGGGATTTCGTGGAGGTGGTGAGGGCGACGTACGCGGCGGCGGGACGCGGGCGAGGGAAGGTGCGAGGGAAGGATTTGTGAGCGCGCGACGGTCGAGCGCGTAAAGGTTTGATTGAATGGTGTGATAGCGCCGTAGCGTACGTATAGCTTACGTATATAATACATGTATGTGTGTGTGTGTGTGTGTGTGCGTGTGCGTGTGCGTGTGCGCGCGAGCGCGGTCCGTTGCGACGAAGCGCTTTGCTCGATTGGCGCGTCAGACTCCGCCGGGACTACGTCGTCGTCTTTAAGCGCAGATTGTACACGTCCTCGAGCACGCGCACCAGACTGGCGCAACGCTCGCCTTCGCGAACGATGGCATAAGCGCCATCGTGCGAGCTCAAGTCGACGATCGTGCTTCCGAGCCTTTGAGCTTCGATGCGGCCGCCGTCAAAGACGCGTTCGCACCCGTCCCACAACGGCGCAAACTCATCCACCGACGTCGTGCTCGTCTCCCCTGACTTGTTCGCACTCGTGAGTGCGATCGCACCTTGATGCACGCGACACACCGCACGCACGAAATCGCTGTTCGGCACGCGTATACCAATCAAATCTACCCCCGGGTTTAAGCTTTCGCTCGCTCCGCGCACCCCCGCGCGACGCTTCGTCAACACCGTCACCGGCCCAGGCAATATCGCCTCCAACAACCCACGCGGGAGGTGCTCTACCTCACCATACGTCCCCACATCGCGCACATCCCCGACCGCAATCGCCAAAGGTTGCGCCGCATTTCTACTTTTAATCCTATACAACGCCTCGACGCCGCGCGCCGACCGCGCGCACGCCGCGAACCCATAAATCGTATCCGTCGGCACCGCGATCACCTTACCCTCACCGAGCGCGCGCACCGCCAACCGCACCGCGTCGTCATCGCGCGCATCCACCACCCTCGACGACGACGACCACGCGCGACATTCGCGCCGCGAAGACCACGCAAGACCGCGCCGAACCGCATCATCATCGCCCGCACCATCCACGCGCCTCGCGCCCGCGCGTCGCCTCGCGCACCGCGCCAACGCCGCGCGCCGCGACACCGACGCCGTCGTCGACGTCGTCGCGCGCGCGAACGCCATGCCGACGACGACGTCGCCGCGGTCGGCGCCAATCAATGCCGCGCGCGAAGCAATCATCAATCATCCGCCGACTCGGCGCATCGATAAACACCCGTGTGAGTCATACATTCGTGGCGTTTTGCGCTATGTATGCTGACGCGGATGATTGGTTGGTCCCGGGACAATGCCGTCACGCGTGCGCCATTACTTGCCCCATCGCGCGCGCTCGACGACGACACGACGCGACGCGCGCGATTGACACGCGACGACATGTTCAAAAAACTTTCCGACACCTTTTACGGCGCGCGCACCGAACGCCAAGGCGCGACGAACGCGCAGAAGGGTGCGCATTCGACGACGGCGAATTCAGGGGTGAAATCCTCGTCAGCACCCCCGCCGAACGATGATTCGACGCCGAATGCGCGCCGGAAGTCGTTCAGCGATCGATTCATGATGTCCTGGACGGACGAGGACGTGACGTTTCTTGGTGAGGACCCGTACGGGGACTGCGCTGGGAACGTGTTCGCGACGGTGGCGGCGGATGAGCAGCGTCGGCGGGCGAGCGTGGATGAGACGCGACGCGCGAGCGCGGACGGAGGGTCGCGTCGCACGAGCGAGAATGGGGATGATTTTGAAAAGGCGAGCGCGTTTTGGCGCATTGGGCCGTTGTGATTGCATTGGGCCGTTGTGATGCGTGTCATCGCGAGGTGTTGAGATGTATTGTTTGTACCGTTCGCGCGCGCGAGGGGACCGAAACGGTTCCGCGTCGGCGTTGTAATACCACGTTTGTGTTAAAAGAGTCTTCATTGTGCGCCACGACGATGATCGCGAGGTAGGACGCGGGAGAGGTGAGGGTGAGGGTCATCATGCGTCGTCGTCTTTCGTTCGTCGTCGTGAGCGTCGTCGTCGTAGCGTTCGCGACGGGCGCCGCGGGCGATGACTTGAGAAGTGGTTTACGCGCGGAACTACGCGAATTAGCGGGCGAAGGAAGTCACGAACCGACGTTACATACGGTGTTTAGCACCGAGTGTAATGCGTATTTTGATTGGCAATCGCTTGGGTTGTATAATTCATGGCGTCGCGTCGGACAGAAGGGTAAGTTTACGCGATTGATGGCGTGCGACGCGTCGCCGGCGCCGGGGCGCGACGTCGTTCCGGACACGCACGTGCATCCAAATTATGCCAAGCATCCCGTCAGTGGTGATGAATATAGTGCGTATAACAAGCCGGCGAGTATTGATCACTGGTTGAAGCACGCCACGGTAACGGCGGACTACATCATCGTGTTGGACGCGGATATGATTTTTCGTACGGCGATGACGGCGGAGCTCTTGGGCGTCAAGCTTGGCTCGCCCGTGAGCGCGAGATATTCGTATTTGAAAGGAACGCTTCCCGAGAATTACATGGGTGTGAAGAAACGTGTGCCAAACGTCGAGAAGACGCAGCAAGTGGGTGGATTTACGGTTATGCACCGCTCAGATTTAACGCGCCTGGCGCCGAGATGGCTGTATTGGACCGAGCAGGTGCGCTCGGACCCCGATTCGTGGGCAAACACTGGTGACATATACAACGATAACGGTAAGGCTGGTGCACCGTGGATTTCGGAGATGTACGGGTACGTCTTCGCCGCGGCAGAAGTTGGGATTCACTTTCAAGTGCACGACGATTTCATGCTCTACCCGGGGTACACGCCTCCGCAAGAGCCGTTTCCCATCGTTCTGCATTACGGTTTAACCTTCAACGTCATGGACTGGGCTTTTTCCAAGGTGTGGTATCACAATTTTGACGCGACGACGTGCCCAGGGCGCCTGTTCGAGCGGCCGCCAGAATTCAGCGAGCTCAAATCTTTCGGCGGAGACAGGCGCCGCGACGAAGTAGCGTTGCACTGCGCTTGGGGACTCTACAACGCCACGCGCGATTGGAGCGTAGACAAATGCGGAATTGCAAATCCGGAAGACCCGCCACGTACGCGTTATAAATGCAGCTCTAACGGACAAGGCGTATTGAATTGTGACCCGTTGGGTGAGCTCGACGACACGTTGCGCGGAGGAGACGACGTCGCGTGCAAAGATGGAATTGATGCCTGTTGCGATTGGGCTGCCAATGGCGAGTGCACAAAGAACCCGGGGTTCATGCTCGACTCGTGCCCGCAGTCATGTAACCAATGTCCAGACAGGCGATGCAGCGGGCGATGCTGTCCCCCGCGCGAAGTCGGCGACGAGACTCTGGAATCCAAAAAAGTCGGTCCCGTCGTGCACAACCTTGAAGAACAATTTGCGGGACGTCACGTCGGTAGCGCCGCACGCGAAGAACCCAAACGCGCTGACGTCATAGTGCACAATCTTGAAAAACAGATTGATACACGCGCCGCTAGCGAAGACATCCTCAAACCAGAACTGGCGAAGCAACAACGCGAGGAACCGCGCAGTCATCTCGAGGAGGCGCTCGGCGAGCGACCGCGCGTGATTGAATCAAATCCAAAACTTGAGGACGTTGCATACGAGTTGGACTCATCATCGTCCTCGTCCATATCTTGGGGTGTGGCGCTGCTTATCATCGCGATATTCATAGTGGTGCTTCGAATTCGCGTCGTATTGAGACGCCGCGCGAGACGCCGACGCGTTTCACAAAACATTCGGCTTTAGAAACATCAACGCGTTAGAATACAATTTTAACAATAGACGCGCGCTAGACATAGACTAACCCAGTCGCATCTTCACATATTTTCCAAAGTCGCGCTTGCTCGGCATCGCCCGGCACCGACGCGCGCTGCCTCGGTCGACTGGACACAAAGTACGCGCCGTTGAATTGCGCGTCGTTGCGTTCGTAGTCGCCCACCATAATGTTAAACTGGTCGTTCGCCTCATACGTTTCTATCCCACACGCGCCCCACCCCGCAAGTAACATTTTCGTATTCACAGTCCCCGGATCGCACGAAAATATAGATAAATCACTCGTCTTGTCCGATAGTCTATCGAACAACTCGTACGAAAACGCCTTGATGCACGCCTTGCTCAACGAATACGAGCCATGCGAAGAAAACCGTGGCTGCTGCGATATGTTCTCAAAATCAATCCTCGGCGACGCAGAAATCGACGCAACATTTAATATCCTCGACTTGACCCCGCTCGCGCGCGCGTTCGACGTCAACGTCGGGAGCAACGCGCCCGTCAACGCGTACGGCGCCAACACATTCACCGCGAATGTCATCTCAAACCCATCGCACGTCTCCTCCCTCGACTTCATGAACACCCCAGCGTTGTTAAAGAGCATATCAATCGACGCCCCGTGCGCGGTGCTGAGCACGTCATCCGCCAACGCGGCGACGCCCGCGAGCGAGCTCAAGTCGTGCGTCGCACCGAACACTTGAGCTCCACCGACCGCGAACGACTGCACCTGCTGCACCGCCTGCGCCACGCGCGCGGCGTCGCGACCGTGACATATCACGCTGACGCCGCTCGACGCCAGTCGTCGCGCCGTGTGCAGGCCGATGCCGTCCGTCGCGCCGGTCACGAGCGCGGTGTGCGCCACCGATGGCATGAGTGAACAACAGCGCCGCGTCACACACTGACGCGACGAAGATCGATGGCGACGCCGCGACGCGTGGCGACGCTCAGCGCGCACTTCACCACGCACGCGCCCGTCGTGAATGACGACTATGTGGCGCAGTTGCGCGTCGCGCGCGAGGAGACGCTCAAGTTGCTCGACGAGACGAATTGTAATCCAATCTTGGTGCGGTTGGCGTGGCACGACGCGGGAACGTACGACGCGGCGCTGGCGCACGATTGGCCCAAATGTCAAGGCGCGAATGGAAGCATTCGGTTTGATGCTGAATTGGGACACGGCGCCAACGCCGGTCTGAGCAAGGCGATCGGGTACATCAAGCGAATCAAGGCGAAGGCGCCGGCGGTGTCGTTCGCGGATGCGATGCAGCTCGCGGCGGCGGTGGCCATCGAACACGCGGGTGGGCCGAAAATACCGATGCGGTATGGAAGAATTGATGTCGTTCAAGAGATAGAGTGCGCGGTTGAGGGGAATTTGCCCGATGCGGAGGCGCCGTATGGGACGGGGGCGTCGACGGCGGCGGAGCACTTGCGCGACGTGTTTTATCGAATGGGTTTCAACGATAGAGAAATCGTAGCGTTGAGTGGAGCTCACACGATTGGGCGCGCGTTTAAAGAACGCTCTGGTGTGACGTCGTTCGGGTACGGCGCAAAGAATGGCACGAAATATACTGGGTGTCCGTTTATGAATGCGCGGAAGGACGGCGCGGAGGGCGAAATCGGCATGCCAGGCGGCGCGTCGTGGACGAGACAATGGTTGAAGTTTGACAACTCATACTTCAACCGCGAGTACATCACTGACAAAGACAATTTACTGTGGTTAAGTACGGACGCTGCGTTGCATACCGACCCGGAATTTTTGCCGCATTTTACGCGGTACGCGTTAGACTGCAACGCCTTCTTTTACGATTTCGCGGCAGCGTTTGCAAAACTTTCTGAGTGCGGAGCGCGCTTCGTTGGCGCTGGTGTAACAATTTAATACGATTTAACACTTTTTGTGTGTGGAATATTCTTAATCCTTATTAAAACTCTAAAATTCTTATTCTTTGTGTGTGTTTTGTCGCTCATCAAAGTGCTCCGCGCGGTGTGCTTTTTGCGACGAGTCGTCTCCGTTCAACTGTTTTCTACGTAAAATCTCAAAGTTGAAGGGAAAATTTCCAGATCCCGGTATCGGCGTTATACTCGATGAGTTCGGCGCCAGCCTTCTCGGTCTGCTTTTTGATTTTTTCTTCGTATTTCGCCTTTGCGGCGTCACCTGATTTCTTGGGCAAAATGCCGTAGAGCGTGACTTCGGCGCGCTTCTTCAAACCTTGGCCCTCCTCTGGGGGAGTAATGCCTTGGTCCTCAGGATAGAGGCACAAGCACGCTTGCTCGAACAGCACAATCTTGTTCAGATTCAAGCCACGCACGTCCACCGGCTCGAGCCACTTCACGCGCCCGAACGTTTCATTCGAGATGGAAAAGTTGTCGATGGCGGCGAGCGCGTCTTGGCCGTTGCGTTCGAGCATGCGTTCCATTTGTTCAAGCGTCGGGCTCATGCTATAGCCCTCAGCCGTGAGCTTCGGCAGGACCTCACTGCGTATACTCGATGCATTCGCAGGTGCTTGCTCACCGTCATCCGAAAAGTGCACTTGCCGACGTTCGGGGCTACGATCTGCGTGCGTCGGCGAAACGGCGAGCGCGACGGATGGCGCCGGCGAAGCGGAAGCGCCTTCGGGGCGAATGAACAACGCGCGAGGATTTTCACGGGGCTTAAACAACCAACCACCGCTCGATGGCGTGGCCACGGAGACCGCACTGCCGGGACGCGCCGCAGACACGGGCGTACCGATGCTCTGCGCCGTGCCTCCCGGCGAGGGGAGCGCAGCGCTTCCTCGTGGCTTCGCGTCGCGAGATAATCCGCCGCGACTCGTGAGCCACGGCGATCTCGGCGTGAGAGAGCGGACCGGAAATGCAGTCGCCGCATTACCCGCGGCCGGACTTTGCATCGTACCGAGTAGAGATCTCTTCGCGGGCGCGATCTCGGTCGTCGCGAGTTGTAGTTGCGGCGGCACGAGCGGCGAGCCGTAGGGCGTCATCGCTGTTGTCGGCTGCGTCCCAGGAAGCGCAAGTGCTCCGGCGTTGGGTTGGAACGTAGATAGCGCCCCGCCAGTCGTCGATGCACCGCCGAACAAACCAGTGGAAGGCGCCGCTCCCGGTATTGATCCGCCGAACAAACCACCACCGGTGGATGGAGCGGCGCCAAACAGGCCGCCTGCCGGTTGAGACGCCGGCGCAGATGCGCCGAACAAACCTCCACCAGTGCTCGGCGCGGACGCGCCGAACAAACCACCACCCGCCGGTCTGGGAGCGCCAAACAGACCACCACCGGCAGCGGGAGCAGAAGCTCCAAACAAGCCGCCGCCCGCGGCGGGCGCCGCGCCAAACAGGCCTCCTCCCGCAGAAGAGGCGGGAGCAGACGCGCCAAACAACCCACCACCAGCCGCTGGAGTGGCACCAAACGCACTTGGTGTGCTCTGTGCGCCACCGAATCCACCGAATGCAGGAGTCGCGGCTGGCGCACTCGCGCCAAACAATCCTCCACCCGTCGCCGGCGCGCTCGCGCCAAACAATCCTCCACCCATCGCCGGAGTGCTCGCGCCGAACGCGCCTCCACCTAAGGTAGATTGCGTAGGCGACGCCCCAAAAAGACCACCACTAGCGGCTGGTGTACTAGGGGCGCCGAATAACCCACCCGCGGGTTTACTCGCGCCGAAAGCGCTCGGCGTGGCGCCGAACGCGGATGGAGTCGCCGGCGCGCTTGCACCGAACAAACCGCCACCCGGCGTCGGTGATGGCGCACCGAACGCGGACGTCGCCGGCGCGCTCGCACCGAACAAGCCTCCGCCTGCGGATGGTGCGCTCGCACCAAACCCAGTTTGCGGTGCGCCAAACGGACTCGCCGCTGGAGCGGCCCCAAACGCGCCACCTCCACCAAACGCAGACGTCGCCGGTGTGCTTGCGCCGAACGCACCTGGCGTCGGTGCCGCCCCAAACACACCTGGCGTGGACGGCGCAGCGCCGAACGCTCCAGGTGTCGACGGTGCGGCACCAAACGCTGACGGCGTCGGCGCGCTCGCGCCAAAACCACCCGACGGCGCGCCAAACCCACCAGGTGTCGCCGCCCCGAACGCTGATGGAGCAGCCCCGAACGCCGATGGCGTGGGAGCAGCACCAAATGCACCCGGCGTGCTCGCACCGGCGCCAAACAAGCCTCCACCGGTAGGCGATGTCGTCGACGCGCCGAAGGCACCCGGCGTCGACGGAGCGGCGCCAAACAGGCCCGGAGTCGCTGACGGCGCGCCAAACGTGCTCGTACTCGCACCAAACCCACCCGCACTAGGTGCACCAAACGCCGAAGGCGCGGCGCTCGCACCGCCAAACGCTGACGTCGTGCTCGCGCCGAAGCCGCCAGTCGAAGGCGCGGCGCCAAACGGACTCGGCGCGGCGCTCGCGCCAAAGCCTCCCGGTGTGGGCGCCGCCCCAAACGGACTCGGCGCGGCGCTCGCACCGAAACCACCGGGCGTGGTCGGTGCCGCCCCGAACGCCCCTGGCGCTGCGGGTGCATCTGCGTTCGCGTACGCGCTCGCTCGAATCTCCTCCACGCTCTTGCTCGCATTCTCTTGCATCGCGCTAATCGAATGTATCATCGCATACGACGTATTCGGCGCCAACAACTCTTTATCTGTCACTCTCGTCGCCCTATATCCACTCACGCCTTGCGTCATCGAGCAATTCACCGCCCTATGCGCCGTTGATCCACATTTCGAACACACGTGTTTATTGTGACACTTTGCGCCAAACTTACACGACCCTTTATTCCAAAACTTACACGCGTTCGGCACTGCGACGGGGCACACGACAACGCACGGTCAGTCATCATCACGCGCGCACACACTCACCAGTCACGACACGCCTCTCGCGCGCCCACGCGCGCG
>JACLAB010004190.1_pt1 | contig 15435 bp, 23 predicted proteins | sample 8027921 | NCBI WGS metagenome assembly JACLAB01 (sample SAMN15725117, study PRJNA655200) | protist metagenome | isolation source: fluorescence activated cell sorting (FACS) single amplified genomes of... | place: USA: West Boothbay Harbor, Gulf of Maine | collected 2000-07-19 | reverse complement strand
CAGTTCCTAATATGCTTAACGCTTTGAAGTCTTCGCCAATAGCAGTAAAATAGTGTTGAGCAATTAACTCAGCTAAAACCCCCTGTACATTATATTGTTTTGTTTTATCACCTACATAATAATCTTTATCCTTATAGTTTTTGTGCATACCTTTCGTTCTGTCTGAAGATATGTCTTTAGCTATTCGGTGCAAGATATATGGGTAAGTGATTTCTCTCATAACTCGTTGTCAAACTTAGAACAATAATAAGCTTCTAAAATACAAAGTACAATTATTATTCCCCATACGATTGTTAATATCTTCATTTTAAAATAGTTCTGTTTGTTTGATATCTTCTTTTCTTACTATACCTAGCATAGTTTCAAAAATAGTTCTTCCTGCTTCATAGTCTACTAGGTTTCTTGCAATTTTATTCATTCGTTGTTCGCCTTTATACTTTCTAAAATCGTAATCGTGATATTTTGACATTGCAGTAATTAAGTCTTTTGTTCTACTTAAATCAGGGTTTTTTCTTCCGTTTAAATCATTAGGCAAATTAAAGTTTGTCCAATACAAATGTCTATCTCTTTTATGTGCAGGTATTAATGGTTCATAAAAAGGGATTACATTTTCCACTACATACTTTCCTGTATAATAATGTTTTAAAAATATAATTTCTTCATAAAGCGACATACTAGGATATTTTGGCTTCCAATTTTCTCTAGTGTATTGACTTATATTTATTCTGCTATGACTAGGGCAGGGTGGAGAACTCCAAATAAAATCATATTCTTGATAATGTTCTAATAAGTACTGATGTGCGTCAGCTATAATTACAGTATCATTAGGAAATCTTTCTTGATAAAGCCTAGCACATTCAGGGTCAAGCTCTACTGCTGTAACCTCTATATCTTCTTTTACTTCATTCCACTTGTATCGGTTACCACCTAGACAAGCATATAAATTTAATATCTTCATTTTAATTTTCTTATTAGCCACATTACAACGGCTGTTATTATTACCCAACCTATCATTTTCTAAAGCTTTTACCCTTAATAATTACTACCTTACACTTTCTTAATCTATCTAAAGTTCGTTCATCATATCTTTCTTTTAGTGAATTTGGTGATAAGTTAGTTGTTATTAGTAAAGTCTTTGAACTATCTTCAGCATAAGAAATAGCGTCAGCAACAGCGTCTACCTTTGTACCGTAATCATTCTTAATGCTTTCAGTTCCTAAGTCATCAATTATAATAAATGGTGCAACGTTTTTTTCTACTGCTGCTAATTCTTTAGCAGGTACACTCCTTAACACCTTATTTGTTTTGGTTCTGAATATAGCAGGTATTACATAATTTAAGATAGTTGATTTACCTAATCCACATTCACCCATAAGCATAAGACCTCTACCTCTTGTGTCTACCATCCAATCAATAATTTCATCATAAGCAGGAAGATGTTCATACTTATCAATAGTTCTATCATAATATTCAAAAGCCTTAATAAACATTTCTTTTAATTCTTCTTTAGTTCCTAGCTTATACCTGTTGTAAACTTTAGGTTTAAGAAAGTCAGCTTGTTTAAATGTATCTTCTATTGTTCTCATAATTTAAAATGTACCATCACCATAATCTTGACCTTTCTGATGTCTATGTGGTAAAGTGTTATTATTTCTATTTTCTCTTTTTTCCCAAGTTCGAACACAAGCCTTCCAATTTTTCATCTTATTGCTTCCAACCATCCAATCTTTGCTTTCATAAAAATCAATAAAGGCATCTGCACATACTTTATTTTTTCTTTCATTACAATATTGATGAACTTCTTCAACAGTTGGTTTTTTAAAGAACGCCTTTTTATTACTATCTGTAAGATTAGTATTAGTTATATTTATATTAGTATTATCTGTACACATTTTTAGACTAGGCTTGTCCACTAATTTAATGTACCTAGACAATATTTCTTTACTACCTTGTCTATATATTATGACCCTTATTATATAACCATTATCGTCTAACATTTTAAGCCAATTTTGAATTGATGCTCTACTTACTTCATACAGTCTGCAAAAGTATTCAGTTGAAGCTGTACACTTACCATTCATATTGCAAAGAGCAGTAATCTCTGCATAAAGTAATTTAGCGTTAGGTGTTAATGTTTTACTGTATCTTACTTCAGCAGGTATTATTGCATAGTAACTTGGCTTTTCTTTCATATTACTTCTATTTCGTATTTATAATTTTGAAGTGCTAACTTACATAATTCAAATTTATTATAAAACTCTCTGTAAGAAACTTTTATATCTACTCCAAACTTACCACAACTAATACGAATAGTTGTTTGATGTTTTTCACTATCGTATATATCATTATCCTTTAAATATCTCTTTAAATTATACATATCTTTAAAAGTATATTTTGCGTCTTTAACTTCTGAATAAGCATTGTAAATTAAATTAAATGTATCACGATATTTAGGAAATGAAGCATAATTAAAAGCGTGTCTAATTTCATAATGATTAACACTTGTTCTATCTCTATCCAATACCTTAGCAATTACTTCTCTATGAGTACCATCTTCAATTCTTGCAATCATAGCTGCAATCATTCTAGGCACTTGATATTCTGTCTTTCTAGTTTTTAAAGCTAGAGAGCCTTTAGGCAACCCCACTAAACTTGTAGTGAGGTCGCAAAGGTTTTTAAAGTTATCTTCTGTATTCATCTTAAAAAGGCATATCTTCTTCTCCACTCGTCATTTTGTGTGGAGACTTATTACTCTGATTAGTGAAAAAGTAGCCATCTATATTATGAAAATATCTACCGTTGTATTCTTTTGAATAAACATTACAAAGTACTGATACTTCCATACCTATTTCTAGTTTGTTCATTTGTTGTAATTTATCACCAAAAGCACTTACACATACTTCATTATTAAACTCTCCACCTGTATCAATTACGATAGATTGCTTCTTCCATTCTTTACCTGCTTTAGATACTCCTGTTTCTAATTCAAGTTTCTTTACTAGTTTTCCTGTTACTTCCATTTTTATTTATTTATTTAATTATTACTCTTTTTAAAATCTTCTGCTTCATCTTCTGACTTGACATTAATCTCATACAGATTTAAAAGCTTTAAAATACTTCTTGCTAAGGCTCTTTTCTCTGCCATCTCTAAGACATACCAAGTATTACAATTTCCGTCCTTAAAACCTTCTCCTTTTAATGCTGAGCCATAAGTTTCAATAGTCTTATTGTCTTTAGTTGCTGTTGCCTTAACTCCTGCAAAGTTCGGTTCACATTTTATAACATCAAATGTTACTGTAATTTCTTCCTGAGCCTGAACTTTTTCTATTCCTGACCTAGTTAAAATTACAAAATGTTGATGTCGGAAAACATCTGTGTCTTTTACAAGTTTATACTTGTAGAACATTTCTTTTAGTTTTTCTGTTTGCATATATTTCTACCTATGTTTATTGGCTAGGATTTTTGCCTGTTAATAATTTCGTTAAAAATACTAAACTAAATTGATTATAGTTGGTAAGCTGTCGTTATTTTTATAGTGTTTTTTATAGATTGGCTTAAGTTCTACATCCCAACAGTCTTTCTGTTGCCAACCTTTAGTCTTGAGCATTTCACAAGCTTTTCTGTAGCATTGTAAAGTAGTTCCTATAACAACAACTGAGCGGCTATTGTAAGCTAAGTCATTACCACCTGAGCTTGTTACCTTAGCAGGAATAAAATCAGGTTTTAAAAGCCAATGTTCTGCTATTACTTTTTTATCGTCTATTAGCTTACCTGTAATAAAAGATATTTTAGGTTCGCTGTAATCTACATAAGTAGAGTGTTCTAAGTATTCTGCGTCTTTTCTAGTCATCTTAATAGTTTTGAATGTAAAGTAAAGTAGCTAAGATTGAAGCTCCTACTATTGCTAATTGAGCAACTATATCTAACAACTTGTTTATTCTTTTTGCTCTCTCTTTAGTTAGATTTATCTCATTATAATTTTGTTCTTTGTTTTTAATAAAAAAGTTTGTCTTTTCTTTTTCATTTAAGAAGTAAGTAGCTCCTGTGTTATTGTTTACGATTTTGTAGTTCATTTCTTAAAATTGTATTGATTAATATGCAGCAAAGATATAAAAAAAAATAGATACTAACATAATTATTATCAAAGTTATTAACAATTTAAGTGTTAAGAGTGTTTTTACTAGATAAGCAACTTTAAGTGCTGTCTAGTATATTACCATTAAAAAGATGTGAAAGTGCCTAAAACGGCTAAAGGGGGTTATAAATTCAGCAATAAAATAACTAAGATTATAAGCATATACATTAAAAATATGTTGGTTGATTGGCTTTCTTCCATTACAAAGGCATTAAAAGATTGATTGGAGTTTGACCATTATTTAGTACAACTGCACAACCAACAGCAGGTCTTTTACCATATTTAGCGTAAGCCATTGCGTAAGATTTATGATTGATACCACAACCAACTTGAGTTCCATAAACTCTGAACTTCTTTCCTACATAGTGTTCTGTATAACATTGGGTATGTAAATGTCCTTGTACGGTATTCATCATATCAGCTCTACACTTAGTTCTAGCTGTACCTCCTTCTCCGTGTATATATTGTACTCCATCTGTTTCGTATCGTTCTACAAAGTTCCAATCAGGAGTTTCTAATACTTCTTTGAAAGACTTAATCCATTTAGAAGGTATTGAGGAAGTCTGAGCTTTACGCATTATAATTCTATCGTGATTTCCAATGATTACAGTAGCCATAGGAAAAGCGTCACGCCATCTACCTATTTTCTTAATGGCTAATTCTAGCTCATCTAAGCCGCCCATTCCGTCTGCTGAGGCTTCGTGATAGCTTGAGTAGTGATTGTCTATGACGTCGCCTATAAACACAACCTCTGTGCAATTATAAGCATAGTATTGTTCTATACAGAAGTCTAAGTAGCCATCTAAACAGAATGGTTCGTGCAAGTCGCCAATAACTAGAACATTTCTAGTCTCGGCTTCTCGCATCTTTTCTAGTGCCACTATTTCGTGTGGCTTTAATCTATATCTGTTACTTTTTAGCAACGTCTGCTATTCCCTGACCTACAATTAGTGTTAAGATTGCATAGTATAAATCTTTTGCAGTTGTTTCATCAACTCCTAAGTAAGAAACTAAAGCAGGTACTACTACAGAACTAACTGCATACCAAAACTTCTTGCTCTTTACCATTTGTCCGATAAGGTACTTTTCTAAAAACTTTTTCATATTATTTATTTTTGATTATTAAATTAATATTTTCTCCGCCCAAATATATAAGTTCTTGCATAACTAAATCCATAGCTAAGCGAGAGTTTTCAACAATGTCTTGTTTACGACCATTCCCCACTAGAATACAGCCGCTTGTATCTTTAGCTGTGTTTCCCCTATGAAATAAGATATAATCCCTATTAGGAACGTCCTGAACTAATAAGTGTAAGTAATCTCTTGTAGCACTTTCTCTTGGGTATCTAAGTCTTACTTTGTAATTTCCTTTAGGAATACAGCTTATACTTCTTTGATTGTCTACCCAAGGATTTTCTAAGGTATCACAGAAACTTTCACCATTAATAAACAATCTACCAATAGTTGATTTTTCTGTAAACGTATCTCTTATGATTAAAAGATTAACGACCTTGACCTCTGTAGGCTTTTTTAAAGCCGTTCTGTCCTTTACTTGCATTTTTGGAGTGTATTCCCTTTCGTTTCTTTTTAACGCTTTTAAAAGCGCTTGTAACAACTTTACGAGCCATCTAGTTATTTTTATCAAATTGAATGAATTTATATATAGTATATGCTATTGAAAGTATTAATGCAACGAAACTTAGTATTTCATTTGCACTTGCTAGAGTAAACCCAATAGCTGAAAAATTAGCTAACCCTACTTGTAGAGTATCTTTTACTTCTGTCATTTTGTTTAGTTTTTTTATCTAAGTAGGATTTTAACTTAGTAACATTTTTAGTTTTTGGTTTATAGTGTCTTTTCATTATGAGTAATCAGAAGCGTTTAAAAAGTTTCTCAATGTAAGTTTAGTTCCCTGTCTCATTGGTCTTTCAAGGTTCATACCATTATAGTAAGCGTTTTGGTCAGGTGAAATGTCTGCTCCACTATTCGTGTTGTATTCAGGAAAAAGAGTTATATTGTTAGTGATATACTGTATCATTCTTTCTGTAAAGTATTCAGCATTGTTCCTTACTTCTTCTCTTAGGTGTTGAGCTTCTTCTGTGCTTAAAGCGTTTCCTGTCTCTGAAGTCTTAGAATAGATGTTACCGTTTTCCGTTTTAAAGCGTAAATAAGGAATACACATATGAAACGCCCAAGAAGGTAAACAGTCGCCTATATACTCATCTACTAAAGTCTTATATGCTTCATTTCCTACATTGCCTATTGTTCCTGCTGTAATTAAAGTTTCTAGCTTTTGGTAAAGTGTTGTTCCTAGTTTTGGCTCTATGTAAATACGCTGTGCCTGTAACACATAAGGTAACAAGATTTGAGGGTCAACATTTAAGTTTATTGCTGTGCTATCTTTTAGCTTTGCTTCTGATATAAATAATACGTATGACATAATTATCTAGGTTTTAAAAATCCGTTATTCTTCATTCTCTTTGGTGGTCTTGCTACTAGCTTGTCGTTTCTTTCTGCTGTAAACCCTTCAGACAAAGCTTTAGTATAAGAAATTGCTTCACTAGGTTTAATATTACTCTTTGCACCCCTTAAAGATGTTTTATAGATTTGCCTAAGCCAAAAGTGATGACAATTACCTCCGCCTTTGTAAAGCCATATAGAATATGTATCAGCACCACGAGGTCCCCAACCTGCATTAACAGCTCTAGAACCCATCTGAATAATATCCTCTTTTCTGTAAACCTTTCTTGCTGACATCATTTTATTACAAAAATCCCTAGTACTTCCTTCCTGACTTAAAAAATTATCTTTAGTGTAAACATATCTAACTTTATAAAACTCATTATCTGATTTATTCGTTCCGTCTTGCTTACTTCTAGCGTTAGGTCTTGCTGTTCCTGTAGATGCTAATTCTGTCTTTTCATTAGCTATATTATTAAGCTCATTTTCAAAGTCAAAGTCTTGATGTTCTCCGTCAACTACTTCTTCTTCTATTAATTCCCATTCTTCAGAAATATCTTCTCCAAATTCTTCAATAAAATTATCAAGCTCTGTCTTTTCACTTGCAAAGTCTTCTCTTACTTCTACATCAGCTAAAGGTTTTAATCCTACTTCTTCTCTTATTTCATCTTCAGTCATTACTCCTTTTAAGTCCTCAGAAGTAAATTCTACTGTTATAGGTTTTAATTGTACAAACTGAACAGGTAAGTCCATATTGTTTACTGAGAATATAGTCTGTAAAGTATTTAAGATATTTAGTTGGAACGGTCTTATTACTGTCGTTTGATAAAAATTTGCAGCGGCATTAAGTTCATCTACATTTGAACCTAAACCTGTATCAGATTTAATACCCATAAGCATAGGAGACGTTACACGGTGTCCTGTGAGTATGTTTTGAACTAATAGCTCTTGTAGTGCTAAGTATTGCTTATCAGCGTCAGAAACGCTTATAGGAGTTATCTCAGGTGTTCTAGTCTTATCATCTGAGAACGTTAAAATAAACTTCCCACTGTTTGAAGCTCCTGTAAATTTCTCTACTAAACTTTGTTCTATCTGTCTTCTTTCCTCTTGCGTAGGAATACCATTAGCAAAAGAAACAAAATAGCTCCCACTAAATCCATTTTCTATATTGTTTAAATGAAACTCTGCTACCTTTTGGTCTACTAAGCACCAATTATTAGCCGCTAAATAGTCAGGTGTATGATAGCAATCCATATTAGGACTGTAAGCACCTGTATAAAGTAACTGACTTCCTGAAGTTCTATCGTTCACATTAAAAGCATTAATAGGGTATGGTTTATTTGTCCTAGTGTTTGCCCAATCAGCACTTATATAGTAACAGTCTACCTTACCCATTGCATTTGGTCTTCCTGCTCTTACACGCTCTACAGGAACGTGATACAGCTCAACTATTTCTGTTCTTTCTCTATTCCATACAATATGCAAAGCGTATGCTCCTTGAAGTTTAAAATCAAAAGCTACTTTCTTTATTACTTGGTGTAAACTTTCGTTGGAATTAGCGTGTCTTAGAAACTTTTTAAGCTTTACGTAATTTTCTAAATTAGTATCTTCTTCTTCAGCTATTAAGTCTTCTCCTGCTATCATTTCAGCTGTAGCGTTTATGATTGCAGCGTGTGTACTAGAATTATAATAAAGGTCAATTAAGAACTGAGGGTAAAGGTTTCTCCAATCTTCTGTTCCGTACTCTATGTAATCACGTCCTCTTACTTCTTGTACTATTGGAGCTGTTGATGTTTCTAAATTTATACTAAGTATTTTATCCATTTTATTCTATTATTAATTCATCAGGGTCTACATCTGTACCTTCAGCGTTCTTTTCATAACCTAAGAACGAATGTACACAATTTACAGGAAATAACTCGTGTATTCCAAAGTCAAATTCTTCTGTAGTCATTAGGTCGTAAAATACTCCATCATAATAAATAGGTGGAGTTAATTCTTTACCATCTTTATCATAAGTTGCAGGTATCTCTACTATCTTACCAAGATACACTATTGCCTGTGTACCATTTCTGTAAACATCTTGAGTAACTCCTTCTTCAGTTATTACTTCGTAAGTACCTTTAGCAAGTAAGTCAGCATCTCCTTGTGCTTTTGTATCGTATTGTAATTTGTATATATTCATATTATGAAGTTAATGCTGCTAGTTGAGTATCTGTTAGTGCTGTGTTATATACTTGTAGTTGTTTTACTTTGCCGAAGAAATTACCTGAACTTATTGGGTCTGCAAGATTTAAGGTATTCATTCCAACAGGTACGTCATTAATTGTTGTTGTAGCACGTTCACTTCCATTAATCCAAATTCTAAAATTTGTAGCATCCCAAACTAAAGCAATTTTATTGTTATCTGTTTGAGGAATACTATTTACTGTTATTAAAGTGTATGAGCCACTACTACCCCTCGCAAAACCTCTAAATCTACTAGAGGTACTATCAACTCTTATATATATTAAGTTATCATTTGTGCCATCTGAAAGTGAGATATATCTATGAATACCACCCCCATTTTCAAGTGTACTCCCTTCAAAATATAATGTTCCTTCACTATCATTAATCAAACTACCTATACCATCTCTTGTGAAGATGTCTTGGTTTCTTGTTACTGTACTTCCTGATGTTGGAATGTATGATGTAGGGTAAGAGCCTTCTTCTAAAGAACCTCCCCATAAATAATATGAAGCATAAGTTGTATCTAAATCTCCAAAAATCTGTAGGTATGAACCATTTGTGCCATTTGCGGTATATGTTACGCTAATTTTATACCAACCATTTCCTATATCCTCAATATTTGTAGGATTAGAAGATGTATTGAGAGTTACGCCACTTGAAGTTATGTTAAATGTATTAGAACCACCAAAAGCATTGTTCATAAAATTCATTCTTACATCTGCATCTTTATACTTTACAAAAACAGATTGAGTGTAATCTCCTGCACTTAGTATTCCTAAACTAAGTTGAAATCTTGAAGCCCCTGAAGTTGATAATAATTCAGTAGCATTAGTAGTTCCATTAGGTGAAGTTGTAGCGTTATATGTTACTGTAGGACTTCCTGATGTAAGCCATTGACTAAAATCTTCACTATAAGTAACCAAATTTGTCCTCTGTGGCTCTGCTAATATATGTGGACAACCTCCTCCTGTGTAGTCTATACGAGGTACATTAGATAAAACATCTTCAATTAAACCATTCTCATCTACTCTTGTAGCAGCAGTTGCTCTAGTAACATCCATATCTGCACCTGTAACTTCTTTTACTGATATATCATCAATTTGAAATTGTCCTACTGCACTATTACAAAATATTCTAATACTTCCATTATCAGCATTAGCAGTATAAAAATAAGTATAATCAACAAATGTACTTGTTAGGTCTAATGAAGCCATAGGATTAGCACCTTGAGTAATTCTTAAATTTAAGTTTCCACTAATATTTTTTGCTTTGAAAGTAAGTTTGTAAGTAGTACCATTTACAAAACTAACATTCTGACTAATATTTTCAGCGTACCAATTACCTGCATCAGGATTGTTTGAATTTAATGCACCACTAACAATAGTTGCATAACTACCTCCGTTTTCAGTCCAATCTGTTAATTCATTAGAAAAATCTCCATTTGTTATTTCTTCTGAACCTAATACATCAGTAGGCTTTACGGCAAACAAAGTTCCTGCCTTATATCCATTAGGAGTTACTACAATACTTACATCATCTAATAAACTCATGCTATATTACTTAAATTAGTTAATTGTGCTTCTAAACAAGCCTTAGCCTCAAATACTCCACCATCAGCAATAACTCTAATCTTAAAGTCATTTACTTGCTTTTGTACAGGTGTTAATCCTCCTTTATTACTAGAAGGTAAAGACATTCCTAGTGCTAACTTCATTATATTACTTGGTCATAGTAACAAATAGCAATACCACTTGTAAGCTGAATATCTGTTACTGCAAGAAATAAAGTAGTTCCTGCTGCTAAAGTTTCTCCGTCTAAATTGCTTAAATCACTTCCTGCTGCTGATGTAGCATTGGTAGCCGTAATACTTAATATTTCACTTTCTGTAACGAAGTGAACACAGTAGTAATCCTTACCTGTCATTGCTGTTGTATTGATAACATCACATCTATTTTTCCCTAGTTGCTCTGTTAAAAGCTGTTGTACGTTTTCTATTGCCATTTTTTTTTATTTTATTGTCCGTAATATATATAATTCGTTTCTGTTGGTGCTTCTCTTTGTGTGTATTGAACTTGCTGAGTTCCATCTTTTTCTGATAGATACATTTTGCCTTTAGTTACTAATCCTTGTACTACTCCCTTACTGTCAGCAGGAGGAGTTAAAACATCATCTTCTGTTGCAGGAGCATTACCTGAACTAACTGTTACTATTCTTGCCCAACTAACCTCGTAAACTTCATACTTATAATATCCTGCAGGAAATAGCTTTATAACTCCTGTATAAATATCAGGTGTCGTTCCGTAAGATATATTGATATTAGTATATCTATCTTTTATAATCTCAGTATTACCATAAGCATAATAAACAGACTTATCTAAGTCGTTTGTAAATTTAACTAAGTGCCTTATTTGAGTAGAAGCTACAGAATTGTCTATACGATTATCCTCAGTCTGAACGTATATCTTTATGTCTGTTTCTGTTATTGCTTGTATCATAGTTAGTTTGTCTGTTATATAATAGAAATAAGTTATATTTATTTGCTTTAAAAAGAAAAAGGTGAGCCTAAGCCCACCCTAATCAAGAAATATATAAGAAAACTAATTAAGATTAAGCTCCTGTAGTTGGGAAAGTTGCTGCTTCATTAATAAATCCACTTTGGTCCCAAGGTGCAGTAGTGTAATCTTCTAAGAAAGCGAAAGGAATAGGCTCTAATCCGTCAAATGTAAGAGTGTAACCGTTTCTGTCTCCGAATGCAGCACCACTATCCATAGTACCTGCATTAAGTTCCATTCCGTTAGACATTCCTAATGCAATAAATACATTATGTCCGTTAGTTAAAGTTTCGTTTAATTCTGCAAAAATTCTTACTTTAGATTTAGCTAAAAGCTTAATTTCGTTTTGGTCTTCTTTAGTAAGTTTATTAAGCATAATATTTACAGTTGGAGTGTAAAAAATTGTTCCGTTTTCTCTACTTCCTGTAATAGTATCAGTAATTGAAGCTACACCAAGTGGCATAACGTACTCATATATAGTAGTAGAGTTCCAATCAATTGCGTCAATTTCTAAAGGATTTGTTGCGTCATAAGTATAAGAAACATCTTCATCAAATACAGAAAAGAATACTTTTTTTACTCCTCCTGATATACGATTGCAATCAAGCCCCCTACCTTTTGTTAGTGCTGTACAAGCCATTTTATTTTATTTTTTTAGGTTAAGGGTGGAAGGGTTTTACCCCCTCCATCCGTATTATTTATTTATTATGATTGGTGAACGATATCAGCTCCGATACCTAACTGAACACCTCCTGAGTAACGAGCAACTAATCTCATATTGTCAGAACCATCTAAAGCAGCCATATCCATCAAAGCAATTCTAGTTTGGTCGCTTAACAAGTCAGTTCCAAAGAATAAGTTAGACTTCTCTGCTGCTACTAATTGGTCATTTGGCATACCGTTACAAACAGCGATTTTGTACCCTTCAAATACAGGCGCATAGTCTCCGTTCATATTGTAAGCATTAACATATCCTAAAGTAGATACTGCTGATACATATAAAGCATAAGTTTTAGGAGACATATAGATATGTAAGTCTTCTTTTCTTAATACAGCAGAAATATCAGTTGCCATATCAGCCGTTAAAGTTTGTAAGTTAGCAATGATGTTAGCTGCTGTATAAGCTGCTGAAGCAGTTGAAGTGTTTACTGTACCATCTACTGCAAATGCTCCTGTAGTAGCCGTTAAGAACCCTTCAAATTCTCCGGGTGTTGCTCCTGTTCCTGACCATATTGAACCTTCAACTCCATTAGCGATAATTTCGCCCATATAAGAGATAACGTAGTCATCAAAACTTGCAGGTGGTGGCGCTCCTGCTCCTGCTCTCATTTGTAATGCTTCCCAACTGTCAAGTAAAGTAGCCTTGCAAAGGTCAAGGTTGATTTGTAGATTTTTAGGCTCAAGTACATTTTCAGTTAATGCTAAAGTACCTGCGTCAGTAAAGTCGCAAGAAGCGTCTGCTACTAAAGATGAACCTGCCATTCTTTGGATGTTAGACTTAAACTTGATGTTTTCAATCATAGTTAAGTAGTCTAGTGAGTTTGCTTGGTTTAAAGCTGCCGAGATGTAAAATCCTGCTGCCTTTCCTGCAAAGTTGCTTGTCGTAGTGAAAGCCATAATGTTTGTTTTTTATTTATTAATTATTATTTATTTAAATCGTGTAAGAACTTTTCTCTTTTAGATAGTTTGTTATATTCTTTTCTAGCCATTGGCTTTCTATCTGAACTGAACTTGTTCGTATCTAAAGGAGCTGAAGCAGGTTGTGAAGCCAACTCAGTCTTTAGTTTTTCGTTTTCTTCTTTTAACTTAGTCAATTCGTCTTCTGCTGAGAACTCAACTACTTCTGTAGTTTTAATAGACTTAGGATTTGTAGAAGGCTCAACTGTTTCTTCAGCCATTTCTTCAACTTCGTCATCACCTCCAACTTTATCTTCTTTTAAGTCTGCGATTGCGTCCTCTAAGTTTTGTACTCTTTCTACTAATCTTTCAAAAGCGTCATCTTCAACTTCTAATTCTTCTTCTTTTACTTCTTCAGTCATTTCTTCTTTTTCATCATCATACCCTGCTTCTACTTCCTCTTCAGTTTCAGACTGTATAACCTCAGCAACAATACCTTCTTCCTCTACTCTGAAAGATACTCCGTCTTCGGTCTTGTAAGTTCCAACAGGCAATAAGATTGTAGTTCCGTCTTCAGTTAATACTGCAATGTCTACTCCTGCTTCTAATTCCTCAGCAGTTGAAACAAAGATTGTTCCATCTTCTGATTTTGATTGCCACTCTAACTTAATTGTTTCTTCTTTGTTAAGACCTAGAGCTACTAAGATTTGTTCTTTAATGTCCATAATTTCTTTTTAGTTTTATTAGTGTTTGTAATATATAATAGATAAACTATTACTTTGTTTGATTTTGCTTAATTATTTCATTTAGTGCTGATAAAATATCTTCGTTTGTTGGTGCTTTTTCTGACATCTTTTCCATCTTATCAGTAAAGTAGCCTTCTATTGAAAGACCTTTTAGTTCACCATCTTTGATTTTATTCCAAAGTTCGTCATTCTCTATCTTCATTTTAACAAACCAAGTGCCGTTAGGTAAGTCGTAACCGTATAACTTAGACTTATCCATATCACCTTCCTTAATCCAACTTTCAACTGTTAGAACGCCTGAAACTCTGTCTTGGTGTTGGTATGTAGCTTTATGGTGATTGTTATGTTTTAAATATAATTCAGAAGCCTTACGGACTGTTTCTTTTGAAAAGTAAACATAGTAGTCGCTGTCTGTATTAGGGTCGTGTCTGAATATTTGCTTATTAGGAATAAGAGCAGGACTAACCAACATTCTTTTCTCCTCATCTACCTTAGCGAATGTTAAGTTGTTCTTTTCTTTTCCAAAGTAAACAAAGTCTTGCTCAATTGCAGGTGAAGTTACTAAACTGATTGCATCAATTGCTAGTTCTTGGCTATCGTCTGCAATTATTAATTCTACTATTCTTGTTTCTTTCATATTATATAATAGATATATAGTTAATATATTTGATTTTAAATTGTAGCTCTTCTTCTAATATTGGCTAGTTGGTTTTGACTGTTTGTCATTTCATCTGTTACTACGTAAGCTCTAGTTGGTTCAGGTGCTACTCCTCCTGATAATTCAAAAGCTCCTGACATCATTTGTGGAGCAGGTGTTTGAGGTGCTGCTGTAGTCCCTCCTCCTCCTCCTTCGGTTGCAGGACTTCCACTTAATATCTTTTGGATTTGTAGTGCTGAAAAAGCTCCTGCTAAACCCGCTTGAACAAGAGGGTAACCCGGAAATAAAGCTGTTAAAGGTGATTTTTGTGCTGTCGTGTAAGCATTTTGAACTCCCTCTATTCCTGAAATTGTAGCTGAACTTACTGCTGCTGCTTTACCTATTTTACTTCCTTCTCCTGCTATCTGTGAAATTAAAGCTAGACCATCTTGTGCCATACCTATTTTGGCATCTTTTACAGCTTTTTCTAACCTTATCTTTTCATCAGCTGCTTTTTTATCAGCAGCTATATTCAAGTCTCTACTTTTTTGTTGTTCTTCGTTCCATTTGTTGTTGTCCTCTATTTTTTTGTTAAAAGCAGCGTCTTCTTCTTCTTGTTCTTTTAATCTTTGAGCTTCTTTTTCGTCTATTTCAGTTTGTCTTAATCCGTTTAAAAAGTTCTGTAAGCTAATTTGTCTACCTGCACTTTCTTGTCTTACGTTAGCTAAGTTAATTTCAAGTTCTGCCAAAGCGTCTAAGTCTTCTGCTGTGCTTTCCGACATTTCTACTTCTTGCTGTTTTAATCTTACTGCTTCTTCAGCTAATTTAATTCTTTTGTTTTCTAAAACTGTTTCTTTTTCAAAAGCTGCTGTTGCTGCTTCTTCTCTTTCTGCGTAAGTTTTAGTAATATCTTCAGCAATTAACTTTAACTTCTCAATGTCCGCTACGCTTTTTGCTGTTTCTACATTTAGTTCCCTTTGAGCGTCTCTTAATTTTTGGTTAGCTGTTACCATCTTATTAGTAGCAACTACTTCTTCTTTTATTTCTGCTACAACTCC
>JACLAB010016042.1_pt1 | contig 15452 bp, 9 predicted proteins | sample 8027921 | NCBI WGS metagenome assembly JACLAB01 (sample SAMN15725117, study PRJNA655200) | protist metagenome | isolation source: fluorescence activated cell sorting (FACS) single amplified genomes of... | place: USA: West Boothbay Harbor, Gulf of Maine | collected 2000-07-19 | reverse complement strand
ATTATACTTGGATCGAGTATAAAAAAGGTCTCTTGGATTCGGTGATAGTGGGAAAGCTAAACCATGATTTACGAGTTAAAAAAATTTAGAACTCTTGGAGCGGGTGAATGTATGAGAAGCTTAATCAAGATTTTCGAATGAAAGAAATAAAAATGTCATCAATGTATGGTACGAATAGACCGTGATGTTTGATAAACGATACCAGGTGAATGTTACATTTTTCACAGTCAAAAATGTGGACAATGTATGGAACAAATAGACCGTGATGTTTGATAAACGATACCAGGTGCACCGGACATTTTTTACAGTCAAACATTTTCCGAATAGTGTAGATGGGGCGGGGCTATGCCGAATAAAAGTCGTTTCAAGACAATACTATGAATTCGAATATCATCTAAAACGATCTAAAACGTATATATTCGATGAAATAAGATTTAAGATCTTAATAACAATTAGCTCTAAACAGTCCTTGACTTGATAATATATTAACACTTAATAAATAATAACATTAAGATCTTAATTAAAATCAAATTACACATTCTTCTAAATGAAGATAATATTTGATTAGCATGCGTATGTCGATATTTATTTAATACCTTCGAAGGTAAGATCATAATACTTAATAACGTTGATATTTAATAATATTTTTATACATCGAAATGCATATGAGAGATTTAACTCGTACTTTTATCAGTTAACTTAAATAGTTCATCGAGCAAACAGTGTAACGACGTTTCGGCTTCCATGTATGGGAGAGAGTCGAGTCAATAGACCTTGAAATGTATATGGGAAGTTTAATTGGTTCATTTGAAGGTCTAAATTATATTCAGCACAGAGCAAACAGTGTTAGTGTTTCAAACATCGCCATCACACATATATATATGAATTATTGGTAGGCCACATCAAATCATGGGAATTCCTCATATAGAAAATGTTGATTTGGTATAATATATATTAAACCGAGCCGATCTCATATTAAATGGAAGTCGAAGCGTCGTTGACTTCGCTCCGTGCGTAGAGTTTATTTAGTTATTTCTCAATGAAAAAATAAGAATATATTATGTTAAATAATAGAAATTGTATGAAATAGTTAGTATTGATTGAACATGACAAAAAATAAGAAATACCTTTACACAATCACTCCAGTTGGCAAACAGTATAAAGATTCCGCTTATTATGTAAACTCTTCAATATTCGATATTCGCTGCGTAATCTAATTAGACGAAACTACATCCCATGTAATAAACATTAATATTTGGACGGATATTGAAAAGATTGAGATCCGTCCAAATATTGAAAGTATTACATATTTTGAAGACAGATAATCATATAAATATCCGTCCGAAACATCCGTCCGGACGGATATCCGTCAGTAGACATAGGCACTAGCTAGCTAGCTAGCTCTAGCTAGCTAGAACCTAGTTAGCTACTAGCGGAACGACCTCGTAAATATTATCAGGGATTGGAAGGTTATTCAGGATGCGAGTGACGACTGCGCTGTTTTAAGTGTGAAGTCCGTTTCAATGTTTAGTATTATTAAATATAAATCATAAATATATATCATTTCTATTCGACCTTCGTTCGTTCATATATTATTTAATATTTATTTCATAATATCATATATGTATAGTTATGAATATTAATTTTTAAGTAAGGACAGGCAGGGGTCCTAAACACTCTTAGACTGTAGTTTTACTTCGTCACTCTCGGGTATACAACTGGTCACTCACCGGAGCAAAGGCGCCTTGCAATGAATCCGCCCGTGCTATCATATTCGAACGCGAACCCTCCTGTGGCCCTTCTTATTGCATCGCGCATCGGCGCTGTTCCCTTGAAGTTGTTGCCATGGACAGAACAACCGAGCGCCGCCACTCCCACTCTCGTTTTCGATGAGGGAACACAGTTGATCGGCGTGCAGTCGATCTTGCGATACATCGCCCGACACTCGTCTGAGGGTTCAAATATATACGGCACAGATGCGCTCGCTTCGACAATGGTGCGTTCCCCCTTTCTTTCGCCGATACCAACAAGGAAGTAGATTGATTGCCTGCCTAGTGAGCGTCCCTAGAGCACGTTTCACCCCAAAACAAGTAATGGTTTGAGCGGTTTTCTTTTCACTCATCGCACAGGTCGATCAGTGGCTGGACCAATCCGATGCACTTACGAATGGTGCTAGCTTCACAGCGATCTGCGAAATGCTCTCTACCTTTTTGGCAACGCGTACCTACTTAGTAGGTTCAAGCTTGACGATCGCAGATCTCGCCGTCTGGGAACGACTGTTCTCGTCACGGCAGTGGGATGCCATCAAGAATTCTCCTCCATTTTACCATCTGAAACGATGGGGGAAACTTTGCGAACTCGATCCAAGATTAATTGATATCGTCACTGATCCAGCAGTCAATGCGAAACGGCCCTATTTGCACGCAAAAAGAAGCGCTGTGATGTCAGAGAAAAACCAAGGGAAGGAAGTTGGGGGCTCCTTTGATATTGACCTTGAGGGCGCTTCAGAAGGCAACGTCGTCACCCGTTTTCCTCCGGAACCATCCGGCTATCTTCACATAGGTCATGCCAAAGCAGCGTTACTCAACCAGTACTTTGCTCGTCAATACAATGGAAAACTCATCATTCGATTCGATGACACAAATCCATCGAAGGAGAAGGATGAATTCGTAGACAACATATTGCTTGATTGTGACATACTTGGCCTCAAGGCTGACATGGTTACGTATACTTCGGATTCTTTCCAGCAGATTTTGGAGATGGGAACGAGACTGATAAAAGAGGGAAGTATGTATGTAGATGATACTCCCATGGATAAAATGCGGGAAGAGCGCATCAACAGAATCGAATCTGTCGCTCGCACTAATTCTGTTGAAACAAACCTAAAACTCTGGAAGCATATGATCGACGGCGACCAACAAGGGCTCAAATGTGCGGCGCGCTTTCGAATGGACATGCAAAATGACAACGGAGCACTGAGAGACCCGGTGGCATTCAGATGCAATCTTATTCCACATCACCGAACCGGCACCAAATACAAAGTGTACCCCACCTATGATTGCGCGTGCCCGTTTGTAGATGCACTTGAGGTAAGGAACTCCCCTCATATCAATGTGCCACCTTTATGCTTCTTTTCGAAGAAAACAAATCCATGTGAACATCTGTTTCGTCTCTCTACCTCACGGGTGTTACGCACGCCTTGCGTACATCTGAGTACCGAGACCGTGAAGCACAGTACCGCTGGGTACAGAAACTAATGGCCACACGCCAGGTTCATATCTGGGACTATTCTCGTTTGAACTTCGTCTATACGACGCTTTCCAAGCGAAAGCTACAGTGGTTCGTTGATGAAGGATACGCAGATGGATGGGACGACCCAAGATTCCCAACAGTTCAGGGCATGAGGCGACGTGGTTTGCAGACGGAAGCCTTGAAAGAGTTCATCCTGATGCAAGGTGCAAGCCGTAATGTCAATTTGATGGAATGGGAGAAATTATGGACGCTCAATAAGCGTATCATCGATCCTGTGTGCCCGCGACATGTCGCAGTTGCAGATAAAGGTAAAGTTCTTGTCATCATCACCAATGGACCGTCCTATCCAGAGGTTGTTTCCGTGGCAAAGCACAAGAAGTTCCCCCCTGCTGGCGTCAAGGCTACTACACGAACGTCTCAAATATGGCTAGATGTGGAAGACGCAATGTCAGTTAGAGAGGGCGACGAAGTCACTCTGATGGACTGGGGGAACTGTATAATCGATAAGATCATCAAAGATTCTACCGAGCAATACGTTGTTTCCATCGAGGCGCGTCTTCACCTTGAAGGCTCAGTAAAGTCAACAAAGCTTAAGCTCACATGGCTTCCTAACATCAGCGACCTCGTGCCGCTGACATTATTCGACTTTGACTATTTAATCACCAAGAAAAAAGTCGAAGATGATGACAGCTTGGCAGATCTTGTTAACGCGACAACGAAGATTGAAACACACGCCCATGGCGACGCAAACATGCGAACTTTGCAGAAAGGAAATGTCATCCAGCTTGAAAGAAAAGGATATTTCATCATCGACAAAGTGTTTGTGCGTGGCGACACTCCAATGGTACTTTTTGCGATCCCTGATGGAAGAATCAAAACATGGGGCGTTTCAGCTGGTGTCAGGAAGTGATCAGAAGGTCATTATTCGAAATCAATGTACGAAGGAAAATAGTATACAAATATGATCATTCAGGCTCGATCCAATTTCAGTTGGTAATACTTGAATTTCTCTACCCTTTCTGCTTCGGAAAAGCCCATCATATGTATGATAAACATTCCGTCACGATGCACGCTGGGATGTGCGTTGAACGCAGTCTGATCAAGGATGGTGTGACGCTTTCGTGAAGGGTCTTCGTGCTGTAGTAACTTAATGAGCTGTGCCTGCTCAGCACCACGCATGTGTGGAATATGCTCAGTTGCCCATAGTTTCTTGAGAAGTTTTCTTGCCCAATTTGTATTGCGCCATAGCATAACACCCGTATTTATTGGCCAACCGCCAACATCATTGCAAACGATGAGGTCTATTCTATCATTTTCCCTTTCCTTTTTAGTTTTCGAGCGCTCAGTGGCCCTAATGATATCCTCGATCGAGATGTTTCGGTTGGTCACGACAGCATCTGCATCAATCCACATTATCCATTCATGTCGCGTTTCACTCAACATATCCATCAGAACACGAATCTTATTCCATGTAATGATGTGTTTTGGGACCATGGTGTCGGGATATTGATAGAATGCATAACCATGCGTTTCGGCATATTTTGTATTCAACTCAACCGAGATGGTGGTCGTGTTGATAAGATTCGGCGTACTTGCAGTGACCATTGCGATACCTCCTGTCAGTTGAGCTGGACCGGTACGCAGCTCAGGTTCTACAGCTCTGATGTTTACTTGCGACAATAGCCGTTCCAAGGTAAAGGTTCTACATTTTGCGCACGCATGGGCGTCACCACGACGAAGTTCGCCATCGATTGCCAGAATGTTCCAAACGCACTTTGATATCGAGCACCAGTATGACAAAACTGCGTGTTCATCGCGCGCATCAAAAAGAAGCTTAATGCCCCGGCTCATGTCGTAAACCTGGAAAACACCCGCAGCTTTATTAACATGAGTTTGTGCGTACCACGACACACTGCCTAGCTGATAGCTTTCGAGCCAAGCCGGCGAATTCCCTTTGTCCCATCGAACATCAAATGTTGAGGTTGGCATCCTAGTGAAAACTTTGTCTAGGTGTGCGTAACAAACATAGCGACTTTCATGGCTCGCTCCTTCGCCCACTGCATTGTGCGACCGGGCATACAACGGCTCGCTCAAAAGGATAGGCGTCATGTATGCGTCAGACACAGAGACTTGGGCACATATCGTTGCGGCAGTTACCAAAGCAGTGGCAAAAGCGGCAGTCATGTGAAATTTGAGCGGTGACAGGGACCTGGCTAATTACACAAATAACAATATCAGCTGAGCAGCTCAATTACGCCCCCACGGACATGTTACGTAACCGTATGGGTTAAGACTGGGACACGGTGCCATCCGCAATCCTCTTTGGAACCTCTCCAGGCGAACAGGCAGAACCAGTACACGCATTCGCAGAGAGATGTATATCCTGTCTTGATTCGAGCGACCGAGTCTTATTATAATAAGATATGTGTTATTACCTTCGTTCGAAGGTACCTTGCTTATTACTTCATTCATTCGTTCGTTCGTGTTACGTTTCGAACGAAACCTTGCTTCTTAATACCTTCCGAAGGTAACAACGAAGGTAAGTTTCGAAGGTAACAAGTAATAAGATGTAATAAGCGCAAGCATGCATGTAATAATATAAAAATTTATATTAAGATCTTATTAAATAACGTAACGTAATTGTTACGAATTCGCGAAGATAATTATTTATTAATCATATGATGATAATAGATCTCGCTCGTTTATTTATTTATTTATGATTATTGTAATAATCCATCACGGTTTACGCATACCGCAATCTGTTTAGCGTTACACCCTCATCATTAACGTCCATCGCCGGCTATGCCGACACACCTGGGAACGGACCCTCGAAATCGAGTTTGACCCTCCGTCTGCTCGTTCGATCACTGGAATATTTTTAAAACCACAGCATCATTATTATGACCGAAGTACATCATTATCACCGCATCACCTCGCATATGCATACAGGACAAATCTGCCCTTCCCTGTAAACCAAAGGAATCCGTGTTAAACTCACTGTTGTGTTGCCGGCGTTGGCAAAGTCAAGCTGAGTCGTGTGACCATGTGCTGTCAACTCGGGTAATGTCACTGTCAGTACTGGGATTCCTAGAGAATGGCTTGCCAGGGAAATTTTCTGGTGAAAATCTGGCTTGATTCGTCATCGGTGTTCGCACAATAGTGAGGATGTTGGTGCGCACCAAAAAGGATGCATCGAGTTTTACATTGACATATCTGGGCATTGAGGGCCGCAGAGGACTCGATCACGAGTAAAGTATACAAGCTCGAAGAAGAGAAGAAGCTATGCCCCTGCAGCTTTGGTATGCTTGTGGCTGATGAAATACTTCTCGTGTATCAGATCCGAAATTTCTGATCGATAATTTATCAGCTGCAATTCTGTGCGCGTTCCCACATTTTGCCTGAGCAAAGAATCTCTGACAGCTAGTCCCTTCATTCTTATCTGATCGAGAGATGGTCTACGTAGGGGATCGCGAACGAGTATCCACATTATGAATGCCTGAAACACCGGCAAACAATTCAAAAGAGCCAGTGACTTTGGAGGCACAAGCTCTACAGAAGGAGTGATCGTCCGCAGAAAAAATCTAATCCAATCGGCATCATACAACATAAAATAGAGTCCAGAACAATTGAAAGGATGTGGCTGATGAATCAAGAGAAATAGGTTGCAAATTTCTCACGTCTGCAGTATGCATATATTTGTATGTAAGGGAGGAATGAAGAAAACAATACGAAGGTAACACATTTCTGACATCGATGTGGACAGAAGCTTTGATTACTGATTCCTCACCCAATAGTAAGGGTACATAACGCAAAGAAAGTAGACAAAAATGAAATGAATTGCCCGCGTGCCCGACGCATAGTTGATAATATGTATGTAAGGTAAGGTCAAAGAAGTCACAGGTGCTGTCGTATGCAAACTGTGATGAATTGGTTCGATAAGGTTGCACTGAGTCCTCACATGTAATCATTGGCAATGATTTCAAAAAGTAAGCAGCCAAGGGACCAAACGTCCGCCTGCTGTCCGCACTGATTGCTACCCCTATGATATTCTCTAATTTTATTCATCGCGGACAGAATCAGAATTTCAGGTGCTTTGATGTACTCTGTCCCATTGGTGTGCAATGTTCCCATCGTCTGACTCACTGACGAGATGCGACTTTCACTGAAATCAGTTATAACTACACGGAACGGAGGGCACTGACTGTTGTCAGGTGGGTCCCAGAAGTCCGTGACTGAGCAGCACGGGCCAGGCTCGAGTAAAAAGTTGTCTGCTTTGATGTCGAAATGAGTCACCCCATACTCTGCCAGGGCACAAACTGTTTCAATACAAAGAGTATATATGTTGAAGTGCAGGATGGCCGGTGTAATACTGCCGTGCTCATCGAGATCATAATGCTGTGATGCTCTCCAGTGCTTCAATGATGAGGGGTACCGTTGCATGATGATGGAATAACTTCCTTCTGATACACCGTAATCTAGCAGTTTGGCAATGAGTGGGTCGTTCTCCATTGCCTCAAGCAATGCTATCTCTGTGAAAACCTTGGTTGTCGTGCAAATATAATTCATCGTCTCGGGTGCTTCGATCAGCTTCACGACGGCTTCATCTCTGCATCGAAGCTTCAGCTCGATTGGAACTGTGCATCGGTGAACATTTGCATGCATTCCTCGTGCAATAAGTTCCTGTGGCCTATATATACATGACTGGAATAAAGATTCACACGAGAGACGAAGCGCACGAACTTCGTCGTTATCAAGTAAATGGATCGATGAAAGCAGGTTAGAAAGTACTTCTCTGTTTTCAGAGCGCTTGAGATGAAGACGTAGGAAAATGAAACCCATTTGTTTTTGTGCGTTGCACTTTGCTTTCGTGCGGTGTTGAATAATTCTTTCAGGGGACCTATGCTCAAGATAGTGGTCCGCGTGTGCTAGTAGGCGGAGTACGACTTCTACAATCGCCCTTTGAGTGTCAGGATGAAGGTACACACGACGTGCCTTTCGTTTCATGACGTAAATATGATCCGCATGTGCTCTCCTGATATTCTTTCTTGAAAGTTTTGAACAGGTACCATGCATGTTTGCATGACCGAGATCTGTGTCATTTGGGTCCCACAAATCGTCAGATGTCCCGATGCAACTTCTTTCAGTCTTCCATGAAACAGGTACTTCCTCAGTGGCATAGCTTGCAGTGCTCTGGGTCAACATGTCAATCTTATTTGATGGCCATGCATTTTTGTCCGGACCATATGTTTCGTGTTCTAGACATATTTCATTTGCAAAGTAGTCGAATATGACAGCTGTCAAATCATGCAGGCAAGTGACGTCCTTAGCGTGACTGCAGTCGGCTTCTGTGCATCCACAAATGAATGCGAGCGCATCGCGGGCGCTGTCGGAAATGGAAGCGCGGGGCTCGAGAGAATGATGCAAAGGCTTGTCGCGGCACTTTGCACCAAGACTGCTAAGGTTACCGCCAGACCCACATATCACTGTAATAATCTTGAGCTGCATCTCACAAATATGCTTCCATTCAGATAAATGTGGACCCACATTCTTGCTCATGGAATTGAAACCTTGAAGGAAAGTCCGAAACACTGCATACAGTTGAGCACTTTGTGAATCTACATCACCAAAGAATGGACCCGACGGAATCAGCATTGCTTGATAGACAAAAGCAAGGGCGGCAGTGGCAGTTTCTACAAAGTGCATTGCTCTGAAGCAATCTGTCTGTTGCCTATGCACATTGTTTCTCCAAAATGACGCGTAAAGCCCAGATCTTGGCTCAACAAAACACTTCAATCGGGAAAATATTGCAAACAGTTTATGGTATTCTAACTCTGGATCATGCCAAATCATATGACTCATATTCTGTTTGTGGTTATTCGGATAATCGAGCAATACGCAGCCAAGCTGGACAGTGAAATTTAACAGCAAAAATACTGGAAGGTAACAGTGATCCAAATCAGGCTGCAAAGTGTCGTGTCTGGGTCTTAAGCTGTTTTGGCGTGGTAGGATAGCATCACTATGAATCAGAATGAGATCTGTGTATTCATATATTATTGAAACAGCTCTGGGATTTCCCAATATAAGCTTAGTGACAGCTCCAGCCAGGGAAGGTTTGGACATTGTTTTGCATGCGTGTCGACAAAGCTCTACAGTGCACTGCATCCATGCTTCAGAAGTATTTACCCTCGCAAGTGTTTTGAAAGAGCAGCTGAGAACTTCCTGTGTTTCAGAAGCGAGCAAGAATCGAGAGTATGCGAGGACCTCTCCAACCACGGCAAAGTCACAATAGTTGAGACCAGGAGCGTCTTTCATAAAACTGCCGAGAAGATCAAGCACGCAGTGCATGTCATCGATCATCTGGATAGAAACGTAACCACAAGATACTGCCATGCTCCAAAGCAGTGCGGCATGTCCTCTTAGTCGAAGCAAATGTGCATTCACAAGGAACGGTGTTACTTTTACCCGCGGAACTGGAAGTTTTGAAGGTTGAAAGCTCAAACTCTGGACAGCTTGGCTAGGATCGCACATTGTCGGAGGGCAGAGGAAGGCAGACAGCGTTGAAGCAGCTCTCAAATGACCGACAGGAATGCAGAATTGGCTTGTGTGTTTTTTGTACGAAGCGGAATTAATTTCTTTCGCTTCAGGTAGCAATTGGAAAAGCTGCGTGAGCGATCTAAATAGTGCACCAAGGGATCCAGTCGCTCTAGGTACCTCTATTGTGCTGCTTGGAAGACCCCCCGGTCTTGCTGAAGTAGTTCCAGGACAAAATGCACTAATGTTTGAAATTCCTGCTCCTTCTGAACGCGTTTCAGTCCAGCGATAGCGCCTTGTATGTGCCAATATGTTGGGAAAAGTAGATACAAGGAGCGTCTCACCAACTTCCTTTCGAAATGGCTGATGTGGCACTGTTCGTTTGGTAAGAAAACGTGCAAATGAGGTGGCAGCATCCCTGGTCGCAAAAGCCCGGCGAAAACTTCGTGAATCTCTTCCTGTTGTTTGATTTGTATTGATGTTCAGGCTTGGAAACCAAGGAATATTGAATATAGGCGCAGGAATGTCGAAAGATACGATGTGCGAATACCCAGGTGTCAAACATAATCCTTTCATCCACAATAACACTGCCCTCGCCACCCACGAAAAAGATGGTATGAGATGAATGCACAAGGGCTGTTCGCGCCCAGAATTTTTCTTCTTTATCATATCAACAACAAGGCGAACAGTAGCCTTCGCGAGCGCGTTCGAAAGGTATCGGTCCTCCAGCAAGTTTCTCATCTCGGAAAATGTATTCGCGCAAATAAACACAATGATGCTTTGTATTGCTGCAGACTGCATGCCACCACAGTTCAAAATGCAGGCAAGTGTCTCGGCAAATTGCTTTGCTGCAAGTTTCCGGGTTTCAGCCAAACCGGGCTCTGGTGGGAAGGTGGAGTTTGCAAAGAGCGACGCCAAAACATGATTGCAGACGTTTGCGGCATGTACCGAATGAATCGAGAATATTGGATTCCCCGAGGGAATGTCGCTTGCGAGAGTTAAGGCTACTCGTATCAAACCAACATCGACGAAACTTTTGACCGCCTGCATATTAGACGCTATTAGACGTGCCCGGAGACCTCGTAAAAATCGATGGGTGATTCTACATGACACGACAGTTGGACACTACGAGTAAACAATGGCCTCTCGGCTTCATCATGCCTATGCCCTGGGGGCGTGCTCTGAAGAAGTTCCGAGAGATATCTCGTTTTACAAGTATTTATAAAAAACCTGAGAATTTATTCAGAGTTACCTTCGAAGTAATATCACCGTCTGCAAAACTGATGTCTGAGAAAAACTCGAAAAATTTCGGCCAAATCCGCTGAAATTTAATTTCCGGGCAATGGTCGTAACTGTTTGCTCTATGGAAAAGTCCAGCGAATATCCGCTTTTGAAAATCCCGGTTAAAAAACTCGGGCTGGGTCACGACATCAGTTTTGCAAACTGTGATAATAAGCTAGCTACTAGCTAGCTAGGTAAGATTAATAAGTTTTGTTTTTCGATATTTTCCAAACTGATCAAGATTGGTACTGTATCTATTTAATGCCCTTTATTATTATTCGTTGTGCTGGACCGCTTGCAAAGATGCTGCTGGGCGCCAAACAGAGAGGGCGACCTCGGATCGTGTCGCGCATTATCGTCGAGGAGTAATTCGCTCTTTGAGTGTTCCCAACGTGTTCTACAGCGATATTTTGTCATTAAGGTCAATATAGCGAAATCTGTTGCAGATATTTGGTCTTTTGACCAAAGTGCAATCGATCGACCGTGTGTTAATTTCAAGGGTCGTGGCGTCTCTTCGTGAACGCGGCAATCGAGCCGCCGCAAATGCTGTGCGATATTTGCATTTTTGGCGCCGAACAGCATATTAGCAAGCGGCACAGTGCGCTCGCCGTCCTGACTAGGCCTGACTAGGCGCATAGGGAAAAAAAACACGCGCGACCGAAGATGTTTGGCGCGGAGCGCGTGTCGTATCTGCAACCGACCAGGGTTCGTATGGTAATCGCACTGCCGACCGAAAGTCAACGATGATACCTTCATTCGTAATAAATTGCGTAAATAACTATATATATAAATTTACCTTCTTCGTACTTCGAAACCGTACGAGTTTCGAGGGCAGGTGTTAATGCTGGATCGTAACCTGCTGGTATCTTCAAAGTTTTAAAGGATATCCACGTCTGCTTCTCTGGCTGACGACTGAAAATGGTCGGACTGACCCTTGGCGTAGCATCACTTGTCGCACCGCGAAGCTCTATCCCGATTCGCAAAAGTGCGCGATTTCGCGGAGGCATTCCTCGAACGTGTATCGATATACCGCCGAATGCTTCGGTACGTACAATCGACTTGATCTCACAGTTTAACCGGATCGACTGTGTACGTTTGATTCCATAGGCTGACGTGACGGGTGCATCGAACATTTCGCTGAGTTCAGGTAGCGCCGTTGAGGTGAATGCCGCCGAAGGCGTGCGTGTACGCTGCGAAGCCTCTTTTGCACGTCTCGAGTATCTCTTGAGTTTTGTAGATATTGACGACTTCTTTTGGTATGTGTCCACCTCTTTTCGCAACACATTAATAAACATCTGGCTTCCAAATAGGGTGCCGTCAGATGTCGTCGCAGACGACATAAAAAGGAATTACGAGGCAAAATGGTGGCAAACATGCCGTGAAGTCTGTCACTTGGTTATAACATTTCGTTTTTGGAATGTTAAGTATCTTTTTTCCTTGCAGGGCAACATTGAAGCCGTGGAAAAAATGCTGAGAGGCGGTGGTCAAGCCCTAGTTGCAGCCCGCGATGCTGATGACAGAAGGTGAATCGTGCTCTTAACCCGTTATATTAAGATCTTAAGCACATCGCTGGCAAACATGTAGTGGACTTCATTATGCTTGTGGCGTTGGTAATGAAGAGTGTGTTCGAGCGATACTTGCCTACGGGGCTGAAGTAGATTCCCTGGTGAGCCAATTTTTGGCTGGCTAAGAATTTCTGTGAAACTCTCCCTTTTGCATAGGATAAAGACAGTTTTACGCCCCTGCATATTGCGGCGGGCTATTTGCATGAGAAGATTGTTGAGGTCTTGGTGCAGGCAGGAGCGAATCCAGAGTTGGAAGACAGCACAGGCCGATCGGTATGTTTGTATTTTTGACGCTGCTTCAAGTGCGGATAACAGAGGGTGTTTGAAATGCGTGTTTTCACAGCCGCTTGATATTGTGGAGACCCTCAAGTTGAACACTCCCGCGACAACAGTTACATACGGGCGCCGATCAACGATGGAATCGTTGGCGCAGACTTTGGAACGGTTTGTGTTTGAAGAGGTCCCCCCATCTTCGATCAAACAATCAAGACTCACTGAAGACAACCTGAAGGAGTACTTAATTGAGTGGCTAGACGGCAAGTGAAACCGATGATGTTCCATTTAAGGTGTGAAGTTGATTAGTCTTTGTTTTCCACAGATTGCCCCGACAGCTGGATCCTAGAAGAAAATATAGCAGAGGACCTACTGCAGGACTACGCTGAAGGCATGGAATACGCACAGTTGCGCGATACTTTTGTGATACCACCTGGCTTTTCCGACAGCACGGTGCGAAACGTGCGATTGAATACGGTAAGTAAAGGGCACTTTACCGAAAGAGGACAGTTTTAACTTTGTGTGCTTCCACAGTGGGCTGACAATGCTCCACCTAGCTGGGATCTTTCATAAATATACATGCAATCGGTCTATAAAAATATGAAGTGGTTCGTCTTCTCGGTCCGCCATCGTGTACCATGATCCTCGAACTATTTCGCTCACCTTTGGGAGCGAATACCATGAACAAATACAACTTCTGGACCCTGAACTTTTGACAAAACAACACTTGGAGAGAGGAAGCTCTACCCTCATTGGTAGTGTTCTGATGGTCGCAAACCAGAGAAAATGCACAGAAATGTCAAATCATTACGCGTTCATCAGCAGTTGAAGACTTATATGATTATTACATCTATTGCATCTGCTTATAGAGTACCCGTACACAGAGCCAAACCGTACTACAGACTAGATGTTATTTCAATATAGCCCAGGTAAGATTTAAGATCATCAAGGGGAAGAGTCAGATCACAGTAGATCAAATATCGGCATTGCGTCCTGTTCTGGCCACGCCTCAAAGAAGCAGCTCGGCGATTTGTACTGCGTTTAGCGCGGCGCCCTTCTTTATTTGATCACCACAAACAAAGAGCTCCAGTCCCGATTTGCCTGGCTGAGAGATATCTTGACGAATGCGGCCTACAAAAACATCATCTTCGTCAGACGCTTGAAGTGGTGTTGGGAAACGATTATTTGCACGATCATCGATAATCTTTAGCCCAGCAGCTTTCCTCAGTATTTCTCTTGCGTCTTGCTCGTCAAGCTCGGAGCAAAGAGTGAGATTGATGCTCTCGGCATGGGCACGCATGACAGGAACTCGAATACAGGTTGCCGCGATGGAAACATCCTTTGTGTCCCAGATTTTCATAGTCTCATTCACCATTTTCATTTCTTCCTCGTTATAACCGTTTCCCGTCATTGGAGCGTTATGAGAAAATAAGTTGAAGGCATACTGCCAGCTAAATATGTTCATGGTGACCGGATCGCCATTGAGCACATCTCTGGTCTGCTGCTCCAGTTCAGCCATCGCAAGAGCACCCGCGCCTGATGCAGCTTGGTATGTAGATGCAATCATGCGCTTGACGCCTACTGCGCGATGGATAGGTGTCACCGCCATCAAGGCAATGATTGTTGAGCAGTTCGGGTTGGCAATTATACCGCCGTTCTTCTTGCCGAGCTTGTACTCGGCCATCGCCTCAGGATTTACCTCAGGGATAACTAACGGTATGCCATCAGTCATTCGAAATGCGGATGAATTATCAACCACGAAACAACCTTTGCTCGCGGCTATGGGGCCAAACTTTTTAGAGATGGAACCGCCAGCGGAGAAAAGAGCAATATCAACGCCATCAAAGGAATGTTCTGTAAGCTCTTCGATAACGTATGACTCTCCGTCAAACACAACTTCCTTGCCGGCGGATCTGGCATGATGATGTACGTTTTGCTCAGAAGGAAATGGTCTTTGTCAAAAAAAACAGGAAACAAAGACTGGAAACAAACTGGCAAACCTTGACGAAGCGAGCATCTTTACATCGCTGTACGGAAAGTTGCGTTCGGTGAGCACCTGCATCGGGGGAAGAGTCCAGGCGTTCAACCCGAACAAGCAATATGGATCTAGGATAAGGAAGGCTGGACGCGATATTTTACTTACTCGGAGGAATTCCTGGCCAACGGCACCAGAGATGCCAGCGATCGCGACTCTTGGGCCGTTTGAGTCTTTCTCGGCCCTTACGTTGAGAGAAGCGCGGGTTGGACGGCGTTGGAAAGCAGTAACATCGCGAGAAAAAGGTGCCTGAGAAGTGCGTGTCACGTAAAGAGCGCGCGCACTGAGTGGATGTGATACATATGCAGGCATCATTAAAATATTTGTAGAGGTCGCGTTCGCCCTCCGGACTACGGAGGGTTGCTGGAAACCCTTCTGACAAATACGACCGCCTGAAGCACGTGCTGTCCGTAGACTATTTCAATATATGTATATATAAATTGATTGGGAACTCCGTCCGTATATCGTGCGAATGAATGAATTAGAATGATGTATAATTTTATATATTTTATCTC